>LNAP01000545.1_pt1 | contig 53920 bp, 52 predicted proteins | sample 602601 | NCBI WGS metagenome assembly LNAP01 (sample SAMN02440304, study PRJNA202911) | soil metagenome | biome: Subtropical and temperate rainforests or woodlands; isolation source: soil samples (1 kg each in a 20% v/v slurry with milli Q water) were... ...
ACCGACCATCGGACACATGAAATCAGAGGGCAAGCTCGGGCGTAATTGGCTCAAGGGCGCACTGGGCGATGCCGTGCACGCCATTCTGTGCGGAGCCGGCCACAATATCCGCCTGCTGCTGCGCCGCCTGCGGCGTTTTTACGCTCTCATTTTTACGTTGCTGTCGTGGCCCAGTCAAAACCGGTACGCCGGGGAACCTGCTTTGATCCAGCAAAACTGATTTATTCAGGACCGACTACAGTACGCTGGCCCATGGCTCAGTCCGAACAGTGTGCGACGTGGCTGCGCGCCGTGATGCGATGATTCGCATCGATCAGATATGGCTAGTGGTTGAACCGATGGACATGCGCGCGGGTACCGAGACCGCCTTGGCGCGGGTCGTTAAGGTCTTCGGTGCGGCGCAGCCGCACCATGCCTATCTCTTCGCGAACCGCCGAGCCAATCGTTTAAAAGTGCTGGTGCACGATGGCATTGGGATCTGGCTGGCGGCCCGGCGGCTTAACAAGGGCGGCTTCGCCTGGCCACGACTCGGTTCGCCCGACGTACTACTGACCGATGAACAACTGCAGGCGTTGGTCATTGGCCTGCCTTGGCACCGCATCGGCCCAGGCGGGATCATCAAGGTCTTGTAACGCAATCGGGGCATCCGCCAATGGCCAAGGCTTGACAGGTCATGGCACACTGGCAGCTATGATTGCTTCTGCCCAAAACCTCGACGATCTTGACGCGCATGCCTTGCGCGAGAAGGTTCGTGGCCTCGTGGCCGCGCTGGGCGAGAAGGAGCACACGTTGGCCGAAACTGCCGAGCAGTTACTACGCCACGAGCAGGAGCTGGAACAAACACGCCAGATCCTGGTGCGCCGGGACCAGATGCTCGCCAGTCATCGCGACGACATTCGCTTCAAAGACGCCAAGATCGCACAGCTGACTCACGAGATTGCCAATCTGCGTCGCTACCAGTTCGGTAAAAAGGGCGAGCAGCTCTCGGGCGTACAGGGAAGCCTGTTGGAAGACACAGTCTGCGCAGATATCGCAGCCATCGAAACCGAGCTTGATTTGCTACGCGGCAAACCGGCCGCCCGACCAGTGCAGCAGCCCAAGCGCGCTGCGCTTGCTGAGCACCTGCCGCGTGTTGAACATCGCCATGAACCCGACAGTACAACGTGCCAATGTGGCTGCCAATTGCAGCGCATCGGCGAAGACGTCTCCGAAAAGCTGGACTACACGCCTGGACTGTTCACGGTCGAGCGCCATATCCGTGGCAAATGGGCTTGCAAGAAGTGTCAGTCGCTGACACAGGCGCCCGTTCCAGCCCACGTGATCGACAAAGGCATGGCCTCAACTGGTCTGCTTGCCCAAGTGCTGGTGGCCAAGTACGCGGATCACCTGCCGCTGTACCGTCAGGAAAAAATCTTCGAACGCGCCGGCATGAAGCTTGCGCGCTCCACGATGGCCGAATGGGTGGGCGTGTGTGGCGTGCAGCTGCAGCCACTGGCTGATGCGCTTCGCGAAGCGATCCTCGCACACCGCGTGGTGCATGCCGATGAAACACCGGTGCAGATGCTCAAGCCAGGCACGAAGAAAACCCATCGGGCTTACCTGTGGGCCTATGCGCCGGGTGCCTTCGAGGATCTGCGCGCGGTGGTCTACGACGCGGGCGAACATGCCCGCGCCTTCCTGGGCGATTGGCAAGGCAGCCTGCTGTGCGATGACTACGTCGGCTACAAAGCGTGCTTTACCCAGGGCATTACCGAAATAGGCTGCATGGCGCACGCACGGCGCAAGTTCTTCGACTTGCATGTGGCAGCTAAAAGCCAGCTTGCCGAGCAAGCCCTCCAATATATCGGCCAGCTGTACGAGGTCGAACGGCAAGTGAAAGACTTGGCCACTGAAGAGCGACGACGAAGGCGACAGGAGCAGGCCAAGCCTGTGGCCGATGCCTTACATGCCTGGATGCTCGCCCAGCGAGAGCGCGTGCCGGACGGGTCGGCCACGGCCAAAGCGCTGGACTACAGCCTGAAACGCTGGGTGGCGCTGACGCGTTACCTGGATGATGGGCAGCTGCCGGTTGACAATAACTGGATCGAGAATCAGATCCGGCCGATCGCCATTGGCCGCAACAATTGGCTGTTTGCGGGCTCCTTACGCGCCGGCAAACGCGCCGCCGCCGTCATGACCTTGATCCAGTCAGCCAAGCTCAACGGCCATGATCCGTACGCGTACTTGAAGGACGTACTGACGCGCCTGCCCACACAGCCGGCGAGCCGCATCGATGAGTTGCTGCCGCATAACTGGCAGCCGACAATTACGCCCTAATCGACAACGCCCGCTTTACGCGGGCGTGTCAATATGGTTTAGCAATGCATACTGACGAAATTTGAAGCCCGATTCAATGTGTGTTCGGCGGACGCTTACCGTCAATGTACTTGCGCCGCAGGTGCGCCCAGCACGCGAGCAGCGTAACCGAATCACGTCGGCCAATCTCGTTGTAAGCCGCGTAGCCATCCACCATCAGATAGTCGCCTTGCCATCCCTCCAGGAGACGTTTGGGAACCTCTCGACTTCGGCTCGGATCATAGTCGTAGAGCACCACGGGTTTGTCGGGCGGACCCGCCACCTGAACCCACATATAGCTTTTGGAGGTCGCCGCCCGGCCTTGTCAACGGCGATTGAATCTTGACCCCTTTAATGCCGAAATCGGCAATCGAATAATGACCCCTACTTTTGCTTGGGATTATGGGCCCCAGCAGTCCCGAGTATTCGACGACAATTACCTTGTCCGGCCGTCAACACGGTACAGGGCGGATGCTTTCTGCCGGCTTGCCGCGCCATTCGATGATCTGGTCCAGCGCCCGCGTCACGCACTCTGCCGGCAAGGAGAAGTCCACCTCAATGCCCAAGCCTTCGAGGTTAAAGTCATCGACCAGAAACTAGCCAATCGTATCTCAAACTTCGCCAAGATCTAAAGCAAGACCCCATATGCCGGCGGCGCTATAGGGTCTCTAATTGTTAACATCAGAACCGACCCGATGCCAACAACTTAGCGTCATTTTATCAAGAAACGATGAGACCGAATACTGCAGAACGTTGTTTAAAGGCATTGGGTATCGGGCCGTCGTAATATCAATGAACATATCACGGACATAGTATGGCGACATTATTGTATCCGCTGCAGACTCTATATGAGCCGAAACGCAGCATAGTTTATTATCTGTAGATTCGTCCGTCGCGCTGTGTATGGCACAGCAATGCTACGGGAGGCAGTTGCTTCCCATGTTTGTATTTATATAGCTACGCATTTTTATGTATTCATGTCGTCATTCGATAATCACCCTACAGAACGACATCTCTGAAGCACATATCGTCCCACAAGCCGGCGGTTTATTGGTCCGTACCCAGCAAAACCCGTGGCGGCAATCCCGTGCTCTTTCCTTTTGTTGGTAAGCATTATGTTGATGGGGATATCGGCTTCTGGAAGGATACGATCGGAGTCGTACGCCCGATGCCTTCGCATGGGTTTGCCCGCTTGCTCTCATTTACTTATGACGTGGATATCGACGGCCAAGATATAAATATGACGCTGGAGGATAGCCATCAGACGAATCAGCACTATCCCTTCAATTTCCAGTTCACCATACGTTATCGGTTAGTTGATGCTGGCTTGGACGTTGAATGGTCCCTGACAAACACTGGGGATGATCCGATGCCTTATTACGCTGGACACCATTTCTATTTCCGTGTGCCGGTAACGCGACGCGCGGAAACAACATTAAGCTTGCCGGCAAGCCTGCGGCAGCATGCCCTGGTAGGCGGCGGTTTGAGTCGGCCAGTGCGTGGCGAACAGTCGTACTCATTGGCCGATCCAAGGCTGCAGGATCAGTTTCATGTTCTACAAGGCGACGAACCTGCCAAGCTGGATATGCCGTGGCAAAAAACCAGCATAACGTTTGATCTGAGCCAGTCCGCTTGCCCGTGGTATGCCCTGACTATTTGGGCTGCCAGTCCTGATGCCGATTCGTTTTGTATAGAGCCCTGGCTTGGCACTCCAGATGCAATTCATCACGGACAAGGGTTGCGTTGGTTGGCTGCTGGCGACAGTGAAACGGCGTTATGTCGATTGCGTGTACAGATGGGTTAACCGGTCGACGATGTGATCGACATGCTGAATCCAGCGCGGTGGCTTTATGTCTAAGGCTGATTGAAGCTTGCTCATATTCAGGCGGGAATTCTTTGGACGTTTGGCTAACGATGTGTGCTCCTGAGTTGTAATCGACAAGATGCGATCATGGTGAAGAGGCAAGGCCGCTCCTTGGTTCTGCAGACGCTCTACTATGTGGACGGCAAGGTGGTGCCAAGTAGTATGGCCCGTTGCAGTCAGGTGATAAATGCCTTCTGACATTGCTTTGTTTCGCCATGCGGTAATAGCCTGCGTGGTAAGGTCGGCTATCAACTCCGCTGAGGTTGGTGTGCCTACCTGATCGGCCACTATACTCAAGCTTTGGTGTTCTTTCGCCAACCGCATAACGGTTTTCACGAAATTATTGCCATGCACTGAGAATACCCAGCTAGTGCGGAATATCAATGTGTGGCAGCCGCTATGTAATATGGCTTCTTCACCAGCCAGTTTGCTTCGACCGTAAGCATTTATGGGATTCGGGACATCGTTTTCTGTATACGCGCCCATCTTCTCACCATCGAACACATAGTCTGTTGAGTAATGTACCAGTAGCGCATTGTTGGCTCGGGCATAGCCGGCCATTACCTGGACTGCGTGGGCGTTTACTTTGATAGCGATCGCCTCCTCAACTTCGGCTTCGTCTACTGCTGTGTAAGCCGCGGCATTGACGATGATATCGGGAGCGTGCATATGTAGCGCGCGCTCAACCTCTTCCGAATTTTCCAGATCAGCCTTCTCACGGCCGAGCGCGATCAACTGACCTAATGCAGGCAAGGTTAATTGAAGTTCGCGACCTACCTGGCCATTTTTTCCGAATAGCAGAATCTTCATGGACATAGTTTAAAGTGGATTCGTGTAGCGCTAAACCTTAATCATCATAGGGTTAAGACGGTCTAACTGAATCATATCGTTACATAATCCGGTCGTCACGAACGTTGACATATTCATCTATCGGAGAACGCTATGACGATTCGAAATGTTCCGCAGTTGCCGTTGGACGTATGTTGTATGAAGTGCAGAAGTGCCACGCTATGGGAGGCCGCGGGCGCTTTTCTTAAAATAATGGCCGCGGTTGCTTTCTTGTCCGGGGTTTTGTGGTCGCCCCCTTCCGTGGGGCAGGAATGGATTTATGACGAGGCGCAATGGGGTTCTCCCGATGCGCCTTTTCTTTTGTCCGACAATACGCTGTATATCGGGGGCAGCTTTGAATCGGCACGCGAGGTCCAGCTGGGCGATCGGGTGGCGGCCATTCATGTCGCAAACGGCACGAGTTTGCATCTAAGCGGTCTGGTTTCCAGTTTTGATGGTTCGACTGCCGGTCTGGAAAAGTTCGGGATAGGCGCCTTGACTTTGTCGGGCGCCAATACCTTTCGGGGCAACACCATATTGCGCGAAGGTACGCTGCACATAGTGGGCGACAACGCCCTGGGCAGGCGCAGCAATGCCTTGCTGGCACATCAGGGCAGCGTCGTAAGTTATGCGCCTGGCACCACGCTGTTCAACCAAATCCATTTGTGGGGCTCGAATAGTGCGGCGGACGATGGCTCGACCGACCCGGCTTCGTGGGCCTTGGCCGACAGCGTGCAATGGCGTGTGGATTCGGGCGTGGCGGTGCAGGCGGGCAATATGGTGGGATCGATACCGATCGTCAAGCAGGGATCGGGCACCTTGCGCTTTACCGGCATAGCAAGCTTTCCGTCCTTTGTGACCGTCAAGGAGGGAGCGCTGGACGTGGGGGCCCGGCCCGGTCTTGTTGGACGGCCATGTCATGACGCGGGCCGGGCAGGGCGATTGGCAGCCCACCACCAGATATTCGTTGCTGCAGGCAACCGAAGGCCTTGCCGGGACGCGCTTTGCTTCCGGGGCGACCGACCTGGCCTTCCTGACGCCTACGCTAAGCTATGACGAGAATGCCGTGTACCTGCGGCTGGAGCACAATGGCACTCCCCTCGAAGAAGGAGGCGAAACGCCCACCGAGGCAGAAAGTTCAACCAGGCGTATTCGCGCTTTACGTGGAAGTTTTATATCCAAATAGCGGCTCCTTCATGCTGGACCGCTGTGTTCCCGCGAACCTCGAAACCTTAATTGGTATATGGTTATCCGCAACTGAATGAATCTTTTGGTTACATAATCCGGCTTGTCACGACCGTGACATATTCATCAACCGGAGAACGCTATGAAGTTTCAGAATGTCCCGCTGTTGCTGTTGGATGTCAGTAGTGCCAAGCATGGAAGCATGACCCTTGGTGGGTGGCATGAAGAAGATGACGGCGCTCGCCTTCCTGTCCGGGGTCTTGTGGTCACCCCCATCGCCAGGGCAGGAATGGATACACGACGAGGCGCAGTGGGGTCCTCCCGATGCGCCTTTTCTTTTGTCCGACAGCACCTTGTATATCGGTGGCAGCTTTGAATCCGCGCGCGGGGTACGGATCGATGACGCGGTGGCCGCCATACATGTAAAGGGCGATACGGGCTTGCATTTAAGCGGGGTGGTGTCCAGCTTCAATGGCTCGAACGCTGGCCTGGAAAAGCTGGGACCGGGGCGACTGGCCTTGTCCGGCTCTAATACCTTCCAGGGCAATACTCAGTTGCGTGAAGGTACGCTGCATATTGCGGGCAACGATGCCTTGGGCAAACGCACCAACGCCTTGCTGGCGTACCAGGGCAGCGTCATCAGCTATGCGCCCGGCGCCACGGTGTTCAACCAATTGCATCTGCGCGGCGACAACACGGCGGCGCCCGATGGGTCTACGGACCCGGCGTCATGGGCGCTGGCCGATAGTGTGCAATGGCGCGTGGATTCGGGTGTGGCGGTGCAGGCCGGCAATATGGTGGGATCAATACCTATCGTGAAGCTTGGCCCTGGCACATTGCAAGCTTCCCGTCTTTCGTTACGGTCAACGAGGGCGCGCTGGACGTGGATTGGCATCTGGCTGGCACGGTGCGGGTCAACAGCAATGCGCGTCTCGAGGGCAGCGGTACGGTTCGCCAGGCGATCATTCATGCTGCAGGCGTGTTGTCGCCCGGCAGCGGCACGGGTCACGCGGCGGCTTTTACCGTGACGGAAAAATTGGAGTTTCAGCCCGGCGCCATTTTTGAAGTGGATGCGACGGCAGCGGGCCCGGCCGATTCGGTGTTGGTGGCCGGTACGGCCTTGCTGGACGGTCATGTGATGACGCGCGCCGGCGACGGTGACTGGCAGCCCAGTACAAGTTATTCAATACTGCAGGCGACCGACGGTTTCCAGGGGACGCGTTTTGCGTCGGTGGCAACGAACCTGGCTTTCTTGACGCCGACGCTCAGTTACGACGACACCACGGTGCGGCTTCGCCTGGATCGTAACGGCACGCCGCTGGATGAAGGCGGCGAAACCCCGACCGAGGATGACGTCGCGGATGTGATCGATGAGAACGTTTCCCCGGCCCCGCAAAAAGACAACCAGCAGTTGCATGATCGCATTGTGGTGATGGACAAGCCGCAGGCCAGCGTTGCTTTCAATCAGTTGTCGGGAAATTGGACTGCTTCTGTGCGTTCAGGTTTGCTGGAAGACAGCCGCTTCGTGCGTGAGGCGGTGCTGCGCAACGCGGGTACATCGCCATCCTGGTCGCATGCGTTCTATTCGTCGGCCAACCGCGCATCCACAGGCGGTACGCCGGCCGACGAACGCGATATCGGCGGATTGGTCATGGGCATGGAGCGGCCTATCGGTTCTGCAGTGATCCTTGGCGTGCAGCAAAGCCTAAGCCGGCGTCGCCTTGCGGTGGCCGATGCCAAGGTCCAGAGCATGCACGCTGGTCTGGAGCTGGCCACCCGGTTCTGGAATACGGACGTGACCCTAGGGCTGGCGCGCACCTGGCACACGATACACAGTCACAGGAAAGTGGCCGTGGCCGGCCTGCACGATGCGCTCTTGGGCAGCTATCGCGGACGGACGATGCAGCTTTTCGGCGAGATCGTCGGACCAATGCGATGGCTTGCCAAGGCGCTGGGTACGCCGGCATCAACGTTAAGTCCCTTTGTGCGGATGGCGTGGGTACAAGGTCGAACCGACGGTTTTGTGGAATCAGGCGGGGCGGCGGCGACCCGCGTACTGCCGGCCCGCCAATCGCTGCTGTTCTCTACGTTGGGTTTGCGGGCGGCCCACGTGTGGGACACGCCTGCAGGTTCGGCGCAATGGCAAGGCCAGCTGGCGTGGCACCATGCCGGCGGCGACGTCCGGGCTTTCAGCCATCAATATTTTCGGGATAGCGCGCGCCAGACTATCTTTGCGTCGGAAGGGCTGCCGGTGGCCCGGCGGGCGTGGTCCATGGAGCTTTCCATGCAGGCGGATCTGACCAAGGCGGTAAGCCTGGGCGTCGGTTATGCGGGCCGTTATTCGGCTGGCCGGCAGGATCACGGCGCCAGGGCAACGGTTCGCTGGACGTTCTAGAATGACACAACACAGCCGGCGTTTGATGGCCGGTTGTGTTGTGTTATTAGCATTTTCCCTTGTTTGCAGGTGTAACGCTTGCGACTTCAACTATCCATCTCTATTATAAAACTCCAAAGGACGTTCCCCTTTGCTGATTGTTGCCGCCAGCTTACTGGCTGCGGCAAAAGAGTGAGTATGGTAAAGATCATAGTGCTAGAGCGGAATGTCATGCTGCGCACAGGAATTGTGCAATTGCTCTCGCACGTGTTGCTGGATTCCATGATTGAAGGGCTGGGTTACGTGGCGCTGGATCAGCCGCCCGACGAATCCAGGCAAGGCGGTCTTGTATTTTTGTCCATCCCGTCGCCCGAAAGACGTGATTCGCTTATTCTGGCCAGTGAACGTGCTTTTGCGCCTAAGGGCATCATCCTGATGCTGGACGGTGAGCCGGCGCCATCGTTCATGCACGGGCTGTCGCCTATCGTGGTCGGATTCGTCGACAAGGCGGTGGCCCCCGAGACATTCCTGGCTCGCATCCGTGGTGTTCTAGCAGGATGCAAGGCGGCTCCCTGGCTTTTGGATCCGGCGCCGCTGGCAACGGCCGTCGCGGTGTCGTTGCCGGCCCCATCCCCATCGCGCTTGCAAGCGCCTGCGCGTGTCTATTCCAGTGAATCGTCGCCAGACGTGATTTCCATCGATCCGACCCCGGATGTACCGGATTGCTTGCCGGCGGCGGCGCGCGACGAGTCGTCGTTGCTGGGACTCACGCCGCGGCAGTATGAGGTCCTGGTGCTGTTGGCCCGCGGCGATGCCTTGAAAACCATCGCGCGCCGCTTGAATATCACCGTTGCCACCACGAAGGCGCACACAGAAGGCTTATATCAGCGCCTGGATGTGCATAATCGAAATGCCGCGGTTTATGTGGCAAGATCCCGTGGGGCCGGGCTGGGGTGGACGCCACCCCAGGGTTCCCTTGAGCTGGGGCAGCCGGGGGATTAATTCAGTTCACCGGCAGGCTGCGGTCCAGCGCCATTACGGTTTCATAGAGGACGCGTGTGCCGTCCAGCAGTTGCCGGGGTTCTATCCATTCTTCGGGACAGTGGCTGCGGCCTTTCAGGCAGGGTATGAAAATCATCCCCATGGGACCTGTCTTGGCCAGGTAGACGGCATCGTGCCCGGCGCCGCTGGGCATGCGCAGGCAGGCATAACCCAGGTTTATGGCGGCTTGTTCGATCAGGTCCACCATGAAGGGTGTGCAGTCGGTCGGCAGGGAATCACTGACTTGTGTGCAGACCAGTTGCAAGCCCAGGGATTCGACCCTGTCGCGTACGCCCGACATGACGTCGTCGGCAAAGGTTTGCAGGACGGCCGGGCTGTCGCTGCGCACTTCCAGCATCATCTCAACATGGCCGGGCACCGCGTTGGACGCATTGGGCGTAAGCACCAGGTGTCCGATGGTTGCCACGACATAGTCCGGGCCGTCCAGCATGCTGCGTGCATGGCCATTGACGGCTTCGATGACGCGGGCCGCGCCCACCAGCGCATCGCGGCGGATGTCCATGGGCGTGGTGCCGGCATGGTCGGGCTGGCCGTCGATCATGACCTTGTAGCGCCGAATGCCGACGATATTCGTGACGATGCCAATGGGCAAGCCCTTGGTCTCGAGCACCGGCCCCTGTTCGATGTGCAGCTCGACGAATGCGGCCGTGCTGTCGGTGGGGCGCAAGGGCATGGACAGCGCGGGAGGGTTACCGCCCACGCGTGCTATGCCCGCGGCCAACGTTTCACCTGTTTGGTCGCGCGCATTCAGCATGGTTTCGTCCAGCAGCCCGGCGATCGCACGGCTGCCGACGCAGGAAATGCCGTAGTCGCTGGGTTCTTCGGACAGGAAGTCGATGACTTCGAAGGGGTGGTCCAGGATGATGCCTTGTTCGTGCAGGGCGTGAGCGACTTCGATGCCGGCCAGCACGCCTATGATGCCGTCAAAGCGCCCGCCGCTCAGGACGGTATCGCAATGTGATCCGGTGACGATGGGCTTGGCGTTGGGGTGGTGGCCTTCGCGCCGTCCCACCAGGTTGCCGGCGGCATCCAGGTGAACGGTTAGCCCGGCGGCTTCGAATTGCGTGGTCAGCCAGGCCCTGGCTTGCAGGAACAGGTCGGAAAAGGCGCGGCGTGTCCAGGGTTGACCGGCGACGGTGAATTGGGCAAGCGCATCGACGCGCTCCCATAAGCGCGTGGGATTGAGCGCGGGCGTATTGTTGGTAGTTTTCATGGTTTCCAGCGTGTAAGGCGATGCCACATTGCACTGCCCCTCAGGCCTTGGCATACAGGTCGTACTCGTCCGAATCAGTGACGCGTGCGCGCACCATGTCGCCGGGCTTGAGCACGCGTTCGCTGTCCACGAAGACATTGCCGTCGATTTCGGGTGCGTCGGCGCTGGATCGTCCGATGGCGCCGTCGATCAATACGTCGATGTCGCGGCCGACTTTCTGCGCCAGGCGGGCCGTGGAAATGGCCTGCTGGTGTGCCATGAAGCGGTCCCAGCGTTCCTTCTTGACCTCGTCCGGCACGTGATCGGGCAGGTCGTTGGCCCGCGCGCCCTGCACGGGCGAGTACTGGAAGCAGCCCACGCGGTCCAGCTGAGCCTCGGTCATCCAATCCAGCAGGTACTGGAATTCTTCTTCGGTTTCGCCAGGGAACCCCACGATGAAGGTTGAGCGCAGGGTCAAGTCCGGACAGGCTTCGCGCCAGCGCTTGATGCGCGCCATGGTGCGGTCTTCGAAGGCCGGACGCTTCATGAGTTTCAGGATCCGGGGGCTGGCATGCTGGAAGGGGATGTCCAGATAGGGCAAAATCTTGCCGTCGGCCATCAGGGGAATGATTTCGTCCACATGCGGATAGGGATAGACGTAGTGCAGCCGCGTCCATACGCCGAATTCGGACAAGGCTTCGCTAAGCTGCGTCATGTGGGTCTTGATGGGACGGCCGTTCCAGAAACCGCTGCGGAACTTGACGTCCACGCCATAGGCGCTGGTGTCCTGGGAGATGACCAGCAGTTCCTTGACGCCGGCCTTGACCAAGCGCTCGGCTTCGCCCATGACATCGCCGATCGGGCGACTGACCAGGTCGCCGCGCATCGACGGAATAATGCAGAAGCTGCAGCGGTGATTGCAGCCTTCGGATATTTTCAGATAGGCGTAGTGGCGCGGGGTCAGCTTGATGCCCTGGGGCGGCACCAGGTCGATATACGGGTCGTGATTAAGATTTGGCGGCGCGGCTTCGTGCACGGCGCGCACCACTTGCTCGTACTGCTGCGGGCCGGTCACGGAAAGCACCGCCGGGTGGATTTCACGGATCAGCGATTCGTCGACACCCATGCAGCCGGTGACGATGACCTTGCCGTTCTCGGCTATGGCTTCGCCGATGGCATCCAGTGATTCGGCCTTGGCGCTGTCGATGAAGCCGCAGGTGTTGACCACCACGACGTCGGCATTGTCGTAATCGGGCGTGATGATATAGCCTTCAGTGCGCAGTTGCGTCAGAATGCGTTCGGAGTCAACCAGCGCTTTGGGGCATCCCAGACTGACAAAGCCGACTTTTGGGGAACTCATGTGTGTATAACCTCGTTGAGCCGCAGGCTCGATAAAGAAAATGGATTTTAGCGGTTTCAGGTGGTGCTGCCGCGGGGCCATTGGCCAATTGATGATAAAGTCTTTAGGTCTTTGCCTTGTGACCGATATTTCTTCCCAACCTCTTCGTAACTCCGTAACCTTGTCCGACACCATCCTGGCCAGCGCGCAAAACGTGCAAGCCGTGTTGGCCGGCGCATCGTTGACCGACAGCCTTGCGACCACCCCTGCGCCACTGCGCGCTGCCAGCCAGGCCATTGCGTTTCATGTAATGCGGCGCCTGGGACTGGTGCGTGAAATAAAACAGATACTGGTGCAACGCACGCCGCCCAATGCCCTGTTCGACGCCGTGCTGCTGGTGTCGTTGGCATTGCTGGATGCCGCGGTGGAATTTGCCGACGAGGCGTCGCCCGACCACGTTGCGCGCCGCGATGTACCCGTTTACGCCGTGCATACGGTGGTGGACCAGGCGGTAAATGCCGTAGCGGGCCAGCGCAAGATGCAGTCCTATAAAGGCTTGCTCAACGCGACACTAAGGGGCTTTATTCGGGAAAGAAGCGCTATTTTAGCCCAGGCCAGGCAAAACCCGGTAGCGGTTTTCAATCATCCCAAGTGGTGGATCGCCCAGGTGCGCCGTGCCTACCCGGCTCAATGGCAGGAACTGTTGTCGGCCGCCAACCGTCCCGGCCCTATGACGCTGCGGGTGAATGCCAGGCGTTCGTCGGTCGAAAAGATGCTTGTCGAACTGGATGCGGCCGGCATTCAGGCCCTGTCGCCCGCCCCGGGGGCGATTGTTCTTTCCACGCCACGTCCGGTCCAGTCGGTGCCGGGATTCGAGCAGGGCTGGTGGTCGGTGCAGGACCTTGCCGCCCAGCAGGCCGCGCAGCTGCTTCCCATTGAACCCGGCATGCGCGTGTTGGACGCCTGCGCCGCGCCGGGCGGCAAGATGGCTCATTTGCTGGAGCGCGCCGACATTGAGCTGCTGGCACTGGATTCCGACGCATTGCGACTGGAACGGGTCGAACAGAATCTTCAACGCCTGGGCCTGGGCGGGGCCAATGTAAGCCTGCGTTGTGCGGATGCCATGGATCTGGACGCATGGTGGGACGGGCGCCATTTTGATGCGGTATTGGCCGACGTACCGTGCACCGCATCGGGGGTGGTGCGCCGCCATCCGGATATCCGCTGGTTGCGCCGCGAGACCGACATTGCCAGTACAGCGGCCTTGCAGGCCGGCATCGTCGACGCCTTGTGGCACACTGTGAAGCCGGGCGGGCATCTGCTGTATGCAACATGCTCCATCTTTCCCCAGGAAGGCGAACAACAGGCGTCGCACTTCACGGAACGCCACGCGGACGCGGTCCGCAAACCCGCGCCGGGACAGTTGCTGCCGTTGGCGAAAGACCCATTGCTGTCTTGCGACGGTTTCTTCTACGCCTTGTTTGCCAAGAAAACATGAGTCGTCAAAAATAACGGATGGATTTTCCTCTTATAGGGTATCGCTGAGTGGTAATGCTACGACTCTTGCTGTCTGTATTCCTGTGCCTGTCGCTGGTCGCCGTCGTTGAGACCAGCGCGCAGCCGCAAGCCGAGCGCGTGGCGCGCGTTGAACCCATCGTGCGCGAGGGCAAGCTGTATATCGACGCCGACATTGAATTCGCCGTCAGTGGCGATCTGCGTAACGCCGCGCAGAAGGGGGTTCCCATTTACTTCACCGCCGACCTGGAAGTCGTGTCCAAGCGCTGGTGGTGGTTCGACAAGACAGTGATCAGCGAACAAAAAACCTGGCGCGTGGTCTACAACGCCCTGACCCGCCAGTGGCGCGTGGGGTCGGGTGATTTGTCCTTGCCCGAGTCGTCGCTGGACGATGCCCTGTCGTTGCTGCGCAATATACGCGGCTGGGCCGTGGCCGATATCAAGGACCTGGAAACCGATGAGCTCTACGAAGGAAAGCTGCGATTGCGTCTGAACACATCGCTGCTGGCACGCCCATTTCAGGTCGATGCCTTTAACAGCAGTGCGTGGTCTCTTGCTACCCCATGGAAAAATTTCACTTTTTCAATCTCGCTCGACGAGCCCCGACCTTAGTACGCTGGGGCTTGCGGGTGGCCCTGTTCGTCGCTGCATGCAGCGCGCTGGCGCTGCTCGCGCTGCTGGTGTGGTCCACCGGCAATGCGTCGCGGTATGCCCAGCAATACGAAGCCTTGCTGATACTCAACGGCATACTGGCCGTCGCGCTGATTTCGTGGGTGGCCATACTGGCCGCGCGGCTGCTGCGACAGATACGCCGGCGCCAGTTCGGCGCCCGCCTTACTGCCCGCTTCGCCTTGTATTTCACGCTGATCGGGGTATTGCCCGGCGCCTTCATTTACGTACTGTCCGTGCAATTCATGTCCAAGTCCATCGAGTCCTGGTTCAACGTGCGGGTCGACAGCGCGCTGGAGGCAGGTCTCAACCTTGGCCGGGCCGCGCTCGATTCACAACTTGCCGACTTGAATTCACGCGCCAGGGATATGGCCAGCCGCCTGGGCAGTGGCAGCGATGCCGATATGGCCATGGCCATCACCCGCCTGCGCGAAGGCAGTGATGTATCCGAAGCGCTGGTGTTTACCGGCAATGGCCGGCTGGTGGCGTTTTCATCGGCCGCCTATGGACAATTGCTGCCCGATCTCCCGCCATCCAGCGTGATGAACCAGTTGCGGGTTTCCCGCGGCTACTCCGCCGCCGAGACGGACGAAATCCGTACCGCCGGCACCGATCCCGACGCGCCGGATGATACCGGCCTGCACTTGCGGGTGGTCACGCCGATCGTCACGCCGGACCGGCTGACGACCACGCTGGGTGTGGCCTCAGACACGCGCTGGCTGCAGGTCATCCAGCCGGTGCCCGACCAGATTGCGCGCAATGCCAACCAGGTGCAGCAGGGCTTTCGCGATTACCAGGAACTGGCCCTGTCGCGCCTGGGACTGCGCAAGCTGTATGGCATCACCCTGACCCTGGCCCTGATCTTTGCGGTGTTCGCGGCGGTGGCGGTGGCCCTGGGGGTGTCCAGGAGGCTGGTGCGGCCCTTGCTGACGCTTGCGGCCGGCACGCAGGCCGTGGGCGTGGGCGACTACCGGCCGCTGCCAGAACCGCCGGAGAAAGACGAGATCGGCCAACTGACGCGTTCGTTCAACGCCATGACGCGTCAACTGGACGAGGCGCGGCATATGGTCGAGAACAACCGCCAGCAGCTTGAGCGATCGAACGTGTATCTCGAATCGGTGCTCAGCAATCTTTCGTCGGGTGTGCTGGTCTTCGACGAGATGTTCCGCGTGACCATGTTCAACCAGGGCGCGCAGAGCATACTTCGCGTCGACCTGCGCTCGGTGAAAGGCCGTCCGCTTGAAACCGTGGACGGCGCCTTTGCGTTATCGCAGCTGATTCGGCAGGCCTTTGCCGCGCATACCGCGGTGGGCTCGGAAAAGCTGTACTGGCAACAGCAGTTCGAGCTGGAGCTTGAGGCGGCCGTCGACAACGAAACCAAGAAACACATCGTGACCTTGCTGGCGCGCGGCACGCATCTGAGCGTGGACGGGCGCGGCAACGGCTATCTGGTGGTGTTCGACGATATCAGCGAAGTGATTTCCGCCAATCGCACCGTGGCCTGGGGCGAGGTCGCGCGACGGCTGGCGCACGAAATCAAGAATCCGCTGACGCCCATTCAATTATCGGCCGAGCGCCTTGCCATGAAATTGGCCGGGCGCCTGAATGAAACCGATTCGGCAATTCTGACCCGTTCCACGAATACCATCGTGAACCAGGTGGCCTCGCTCAAGAAAATGGTGGACGATTTTCGCGAGTATGCGCGCACACCGCCGGCACAGATGCAGCAGATCAATATCAACAACCTGATCGGCGAAGTGCTGGGCTTGTATGGTTGGGATCCCGCCGGCGGGGCGGTTCGTGAAGCGGGCGGGAGCGTTCCCATCGCCGTGGAGTTCGATCCCGAGGTGCCGGCCATCGAAGGCGACATGACGCAGTTGCGCCAGGTGATTCATAATCTGCTTGCCAATGCGCGTGATGCGGCCCTTCTAAGCCATCCACTTGCCGACGCGCGCATTTATGTGCAGACTAGGTTGACCAAGACAGGAACCGACGACGGCGCCGAGCATTTGGCAGTGCGTCTTACGGTGTCCGATAATGGCCCCGGTTTTGCACCGCAGGTGCTGGCACGTGTGTTCGAGCCTTATGTCACCACCAAGGCGACCGGCACCGGACTGGGACTTGCTATAGTTAAGAAGATCATCGAGGAGCATGGCGGACGAATAGACATTTCCAACCGCCGTGAAGGGGGAGCTCGCATTTCCATCCTCTTGACGCGCCTTGTCGATGCTGCGTCGCTGGACGTAGCTACGCAAGGGAACGATAATGCGAAAAAATAGGTAGGTGACGCTTTATGGCCAGAATCCTGGTTGTTGACGACGAAATTGGTATCCGTGAGCTCTTGTCCGAGATTCTTTACGACGAAGGGCACACAATAGAACTTGCTGAAAACGCCGCGCAGGCGCGCGCGGCGCGTTTGCGCGCTCGGCCGGACCTTGTCCTGCTGGATATCTGGATGCCCGACACCGACGGTGTGAGCTTGCTGAAGGAATGGAGCTCGCAAGGCTTGCTCGATATGCCGGTGATCATGATGAGCGGGCACGCCACGGTCGATACCGCGGTCGAGGCGACGCGCATCGGCGCGGTGGATTTTCTTGAAAAGCCCATTACGCTGCAGAAGCTGCTGAAAACGGTGGCGGCGGGTCTGGCGCGACCGGTGGTAAGGGGATCGCAAGTCAGTAATGCGCGCATGCCTGTTGAACGCCATGCCTTCGAGGCAAACCAGCCCCTGGTCACCAGCAGTCCGGTCATGGCGGTAGCCGATATCGCGCCTGAACCGAATCATTCGCTGTTGGGCAGCATATCGCTGGACCAGCCTTTGCGCGATGCGCGAGACGAATTCGAGCGCATCTATTTCGAATATCACCTTGGCCGCGAAAATCACAGCATGACGCGCGTGTCCGAAAAAACCGGCCTGGAGCGCACGCATTTGTACCGCAAGCTCAAGCAGCTGGGAATCGAGTCGTCACGCAAGAAGAATCTTGCGTCCTGAAGACCGGCGCCAGGGTATCAGTCTGGCGTTCTGATCGCCATTATTCGTCTGTTTTGCGGGGCCTGACGGTAGGCCCCGTCTTATTGCCGGGGCCGGCCGCGAATGGCTGCCCCGCAGGGCGGCCTATCGACCCCACCGAGATCCGCGTTTCGCCGGGTCTGCCGCGTACGCCGGCCGAGCGCCAGGCATGGCCATAGGCCACTTCCATGGTCAGGTGGATGGTGCCGTCCAGCTGGCGCTGGCTTTCCAGCGCGTCCAGCAGCCTGTGCTTCCATTGCTGCCCGGACAGGCCGCGCTTGCGGTCCAGGCTGGGATTGCCGCCCAGGGCCTGGATATCTTCCAACAGTTTTTCGGGGGTGCGATACGTAAGGGTAAGAATTTCCTGGTCCATGACCGGATCGGAAAAACCACGCTCGATCAGCAGGTCGCCGAAGTCGTGCATGTCTACATACTGCGGCGTCGTGGTGAGCAGGTCGGCGTCGACAATGGCGCGGCGCACTTCGGCAAGCGAACCCGGGCCAAGGCAGGAAAACATGACCAGGGCGCCCGGCTTCAGGATGCGGCGCCATTCGCTCAATACCTGGTGGGGTTCGGGATGCCAGTGCAGGGCCATGTTGGACCAGACCAGGTCCAGGCTTTCCGGGGGCAGGCCGGATTCGGCCATGTCGGCCTGGATGAATTCGGCCGGCGACGTCGGCTTGTTGCGCAATTTGTGCCAGAAACCCGGCTTGGCCTGGAAGCGCTGACGCGCCGCGTCCAGCAATGGCGCGCAGTTGTCCAGGCCTTTGTAATGCATTTCAGGATAACGGCCGCGCAAGGGTTCAAGCGCATGACCTGCCCCGCAGCCCGCATCCAGCACGGAGACCGGCTGTATCCGTATATAGCTTAAGCGCTGCAGCATCCGTTGCGCGATTTCACCGTACAGGAATTGGGCGGCGTCCAGCGGACTGCGCCGGGCAAACTGTTGGCGGACATGGTCTGAACTTACACGCAGTGAAGGAGGCTGTGACATTTATGGGCAAAGGTATGGAATAGGGAACTGGAACGTGCTGAGATACCGAAAGGGCGCCGCCGCGATACTCGCCATGCGCAACGAAATTGTAATCAGGGATCTATTATGGCCGATCTGTCCGCGCGGTGCGAGTCCGGGCATGCTCGTCTTGCGGGTATGCGCCGCCGGCTCAAGCTGGCGGGCCGGGCGTGCCTGGCGCGCATACCCAGTGCTTGCGGCTTGTGCCAGGGCGGCGCCCGTGGCGGTTCGCTGTGCCGGTTCTGCCATGCCGCGGTCTTGCGTTCAATGAATTCTGACACGACGCGCTGCCCGATCTGCTGCCTGGCGTTGGCGGACCAAGGCGTTTGTGCCGATTGCGCCGCCCGCCCGCCAGCGTTCGACCGCATCATTGCCGCCTTCGATTACGCGCCGCCCGGCGATTTGTTGATCCATCACCTGAAAGTGGGTCGGCGCTTTACCAGCGCTGTCATGCTGGCAGGCATGCTGGCCGAGACGGTGCGCGACAAGGCGCCCCGTTTGCCCGAAAACGCCCTATTGGTGCCCGTACCCGCCAGCAAGGCCTCCATACTGGCGCGAGGCTTCAATCCGGCGGCGGAAATTGCCCGCGGCCTGGCGCGCGAACTTCATATGGACTGCCAGCCAGGCTTGCTGCTTCGTGCCCGGGAAGGCGGGCGCCAGACTCACCTTACCCGGCTTGAACGCGCCGCCAGTGTGCAGCACCTGTATGACTGTCCCCGGCGTGTCGATGGCGCCGCCATCGCCGTGGTCGACGATGTTTTGACCACAGGCAGCACCTTGCATCGTATCGCGCAGCAGTTCAAGGCGGTGGGGGCGGCGGCCGTGTATGGACTGGTGTTGGCGCGCACGCCGTATCCAGGCCCGAAGCCGCCCGGTCAATGATGCATGACGGCCAGCCGCATGCGCGTCTGGTTTTCCAGGCCCTGTTCCCGGAGCCACGCGCGAAATACCAGCAGTTCCGGTAATTGGGCGCGATCGGGCGGATAGCACAGGTAGTAGCCTTGGCGATCCAGGATGGCCATGTCGTAGACCTGTTCCAGCTTGCCGCTGCGCAGCTCTTCTTCGATCAGGCACGCAGGTATCAGGGCTACGCCCAGGCCGGCAATGGCGGCTTCGGTCAATAGCGAAAACTGGTCGAAGCTGGGGCCTGTATTCAGTTGCTTGGGGTGGGCCGCCACGGCGTGCATCCAATCGTGCCATGCATGCGGCGCCGACACGTGCTGCAACAGCGGCATGGCGGCAAGCTGTTCGGGGCTGGTCACCGGCACCGGAAAGATTCCCGGCTTGGCCACGGGCACGATAGCCCTGCCCACGACATAGTCCGCCTGGCAATCCGGCCAGAGACCATCGCCAAAGCGCATGGAAGCATCGACCTGCGGCGCCGAAAAGTCGTAGCCGTACCGGTGGGGCAGGAAGGTCAGGTTGATGTCGGGCCACCGCTGCATGAAATCGGGCAGCTTTGGTATGAGCCACTTCGCGCCCAAAGTGGGCATGCACGTGATGCGCAGCACGCCGCCCTTGACGGGCGGCGCCATGGCGTCCATCGTGGCGGCTTCGATGCGGCTGAGCGCCGGTGCGATTTCCTCGAGATAGCGCTGGCCGGCGGCAGTGAGTTCCAGGCCGTAGCGTTGCCTTTGGAAAAGCGGGATACTAAGGAACGATTCCAGTTGCTTGATCTGTTTGCTGACCGCACCCTGACTGATGTGCAGCGACTGCGCCGCGCGCGTCAGACTGCCGTGGCAGGCAACGGCCTCGAAAGCCTGCAGGGCAACCAGGGAAGGACAGTGGCGACGCAAAGAAATTCCTTGTTGTGCACGATGAAAGCAACGGATTTCAGGTATTCCAATCAGGAATATGATACGCACTTTCTTTCGCTTGTGCCATTGTTACGGCGCTGCAACAATGTGCGGGACTTAGAATCGGTCCATGCGGCGTCATCGACGATCCGTTTTACCCTCAGGAGCTACATCCCATGCGACACCAGAAACGTATTCTCGGCCTTATGATCGGCGCCCTGGCAGTAATGCCCATGGTTGCATCCGCCCAGGCCGAAAGCTATCCCAGCCGTCCTATTACATTGATCATTCCGTTTCCCGCAGGCGGCACCACCGACGTGGTCGGTCGCATCGTGGCCGAACGCCTGACCGCTGAACTGGGCCAGACCGTTGTCGCGGAAAACCGCGGCGGCGCGGGCGGCTCCATCGGCAGCAATGCCATTGCCAAGGCCAAGCCCGACGGCTACACGCTGGGCATTGCCACGGTCAGCACGCACGGTATCAACCCGGCTGTCTACAAAAAGCTGCCCTTCGACGCCAAGAAAGACTTCACTCCCATCACCAACGTGGCCGCCGTACCCAACATCGTGACGGTGAATCCGAAGGTGAAGGCGCAGAACATGCAGGAATTCGTGGCACTGGCCAAGGCAGAGCCAGGCGCGCTCAGCTACGCGTCGGCAGGCCATGGATCCGTCGCCAACATGATGGGCGAACTGTTCAAGATGGCATCCAAGACCGACCTGCTGCACGTGCCGTATCGTGGGTCAGGCCCGGCACTGACCGATACCTTGGCCGGACAAGTTGACACCTTTTTCGACAACCTGCCTACCTCGCTGCCACACGTGAAATCCGGCAAGCTGCGGGCCCTGGCCGTGGCCTGGCCGCAGCGGGTTGCCGCCCTGCCGGACGTCCCCACCTTTGCCGAAGTCGGCCTTCCCGAAGTCAACGATGCCTCGTGGTTTGGGCTTATTGCACCTGCTGGCCTGCCTGCCGATATCCTGGAAAAGCTCAATGCCGCCACGGTGAAGGTCTTGAAGTCGCCCGAGGTCATCGAACGCCTTGCTTCCCTGGGCGCGGCTCCTATCGGCAATACGCCGGCTGAATTTGCCAAGCAAATCTCCGACCGTATCGACCAGAGCGCTGTCGTTGCCAAGCAAGCCGGTATTTCCATCGACTAACCCTTTCTTTACCGTATCTGGTTCACTATGACGTTGCACACGCACACCCATCCTCTTTCGTACCGGCTCCATATGCCGGAATCCAGTCCGGCAGCATTGGTACTGGATTCGCCGCACAGCGGCACGACCTATCCGCCGGATTTCGATTCCGCGGTGCCGGCGGGTGTGCTGCGTACCGCTGAAGATACCTGGGTCGCCGATCTCTGGGGCGATGCCCCGGCGCTGGGCGTTCCTCTGGTCGAGGCGCGCTTTCCGCGTGCCTACATAGACGCCAACCGCAGTGAAGAAGAAATCGACGCGCTGCTGCTCGACGCGCCGTGGCCTGAACCGGTACCCGATTCGCCCAAGGTACGCCTGGGCAAGGGTCTGATCTGGCGCATGCTGGACGACGGCACGCCGCTGTACGACCGCAAGCTGTCCATCGATGAAGTCCGGCACCGTATCGACGCGTGCTGGAAGCCATACCATGGCGCCGTCAAGCAAACGCTGGACGCCGTCCATGCAAAGCACGGCAAAGTCTGGCATATCAACTGCCACTCCATGCCCAGCGTTGCCGGGGCCTATGCCACCGACACGCCTGGCCTGGTGCACCCCGACTTTGTCCTGGGCGATCGCGACGGCACCACCAGTGCCCCTGAATTTCGCGAATTCGTAGGCGCATGGCTGCGTGAACGCGGCTACGAAGTCTCCATCAACGCGCCGTACAAAGGCGTGGAACTGGTTCGCCGCTATGGCGACCCGGCCAATAACCGTCATAGTTTGCAGCTGGAAGTCAATCGCAAGTTGTACATGGACGAAATCACCCTGCGACCTACCGGGGGTTACCCGGTATTGCGCGAGCTGTTCAAGAACCTGGTGACCGATCTGGTTGCCTGGACCGCGCGTTCCTGATCGACCCTGCCACGCATGTTTCATATCGTTCTTGTCTCGCCTGAAATCCCACCGAATACCGGCAATGTGATCCGGCTGGCGGCCAATACCGGCGCCAGTCTGCACCTGGTTCGACCCCTGGGCTTCGAGCTGGACGACAAGCGCATGAAGCGCGCCGGCCTGGATTATCACGAATGGGCCAATATGCAGGTGCATGACACCTTGGCGCTGGCTTTCGAAATAATAGGCGGGGCGCCCGAACGGCGATTTGCCCTGACGACCAAAGGCACGCAACTGATCGGCAAGGCTCAATTTCTGCCGGGTGACATTTTTGTATTTGGCCGGGAAACGGCCGGGATGACGCCCGAACAGATGGCATTCTTTCCGCCAGAACAGCGTCTGCGCCTGCCGATGATGCCCCAGCAGCGCAGCCTTAATCTGTCCAACGCCGTGGCGGTGACGGTATTCGAAGCCTGGCGCCAGTCGGGCTTCGCGGGCAGCGTGTAGACGAACCGTCGGGTTGTGGCACTTCGGCACCCAACCCGGCTTGTCTTGGATTTAGGTCAATCAGATCAATCCAGCGATAGGTTCAGGCGTTCAATCACTTCATCCCAGCGTGTTTTCTCAGCCTTGATCATCGCCGTCAGTTCTGCCGGCGTCGAAGGCGCCGGGGTGAAGTACAGCGATGCCATTTTCTGCTTCACATCGGGCATCGCCAATATCTTGGTTATGGACGTGTTCAGGCGGTCCACGATATCGACCGGCGTGCCGGCGGGTACGAAGATAGCATCCCACGAGATCGATTCGAAGCCCGGATAGCCTTGCGATGCCATGGTCGGGACGCCGGGCAGCAGTTCGCTGCTTTCCAGGCTGGTAATGGCCAGCGCGCGTATCTTCCCGGCATTGACTTGCGGCATGGCAACGCCTGGCACCATGAACCCGGCCTGGATATCGCCGGCAATGATGGACGTGGTGATTTGCGGAAAACCGGTGTAGGGAATCTGCTGCAGCGTGATGCCGGCTTCGTGTTCCAGCATGGCCATTCCAAGGTGCGAAGAACTTCCCGGACCGACTGAGCCGTAATTCAGCGCGCCCGGCTGGTCTTTCGCCAGTTGCACGAATTCCTTCAGATTCTTGGCCGGCGAGTCTTTGGGCACGACCAGCACGTTGGGGCTGGTGCCCACCAGGCTGATGGGATCCAGGTCGGTCAGCGGGTCGTATCCCAGCGAGTTCTTGTAGAGCGTGGGCGCTGTGACCATGGGCCCATTGATCGTCAGCAGCAAGGTGTAGCCGTCGGGCTTGGCTTTGCTGGCGTGGCGCGTGCCGATATTGCCGCCGGCGCCCGGCTTGTTTTCCACGACCACTGGCTGGCCCAGGTCTTTGGCCAAAGGCTCTGCAATCGCGCGCGCCAGTGTGTCTGGCGAGGAACCCGCCGGGAAGGGGACGACCAACTGCACGGGTCGGCTGGGCCAGTCGGCGGCGCCCGCAGCCGGCGCAAGCAGCAGCGCACCGAGTGTGGCCAGGCTGAGCACGGACAAATTCAAATGGCGTCGCATCGTTGAAAAGCCAGTCATCGGGATTTCCTTGTTGAGATAGGCGTCAGGCCGCTTCGGCGCGGGCTTCGCGCGCGAGCAAGCTGGATACGGCTTCGCGCGGAGCGAGACCGTCAAAAAGTACGCCGCAGACGGCGGCGGTGATGGGTAAATCCACATTGTGCAGGCGGCCCAGGTCGCGAGCTGCGCGTGCGCAGCGCACGCCTTCTGCCGTGACGCCGCCCGCCAGTATCTGGTCCAGTGTCTGGCCCTGGCCTATGGCCAACCCCACCTGGCGGTTGCGCGACAGCGCGCCGGTGGCGGTAAGTACCAGGTCGCCCAGGCCGGTCAAGCCAGCGAACGTCTCGGGCTGCCCGCCCAGGGCGAGCCCCAGGCGCTGCATCTCCGCAAGGCCCCGGGTTATGAGCGCGGCGCGCGCATTGGTGCCCAGACCCAGGCCGTCGGAAATGCCGCAGGCGATGGCCATGATGTTCTTCAATGCTCCGCCGACTTCCACGCCGATGACATCTGTGCTGGTATAGATACGGGCATTCGTGCCGTGCAGGGCGGCCAGAACGTCGGATGCGGCGTTCTCGTGCTGCGGCCCGAGGGTTGCCAGGGTAAGGGCAACGGGAAGCCCCTGTGCGACCTCGTGGGCGAAGGACGGGCCCGAGAGTACGCCCAGGTTCAGCTCCGGCCATTGGGAAAGCGCATTCTGTGCGATCTGGTGGGGCAGCAAACCGGTTTCGTGCTGGAAGCCCTTGCAGGTCCAGATGATGGTAATGCGTTCCCCGCAAAGCGCCTCGCAACGCGCGTTGGACGGCGCGTCGCCAGGTGTTCCGGCATGCGCGTCACAACGCGTACCGCGACGCCTGTCCAGCGCGGCGGCGATCTGCGTGCAGGCGTCATGCAGACCCGCCACGGGCACGCCGAGGATGATCAAGCCGTGTTCGACGTCGTCTGCGCATACGTGTTCGATGGCTTCCTGCAGCCTTGACGTGGCGCGCAGGGTGCCGGGCAGGGCGATGTCGGGCAGATAGCGCGCGTTGCGGTGCTGCTGATTCAGTTCCAGTGCGACTGCCGGATCGCGCGCCCAGATAAGGGTGTCGGCCTGCGAGCAGGCCAGTGCCGCGAGCGCCGTGCCCCAGCTACCCGCGCCGAGTACCGCCACGCGAGTACGCTGGGTTGAAGCGCTCATGTGCAGCCTTACTGGCGGGTCATGCCGGGAGGAAGGATCAGGCCGGAGTCCGGCTGGCCCTTCTGTTCTTCGGCCAACTGGGCGATGCGCTGTTCGTACAAGCCCTGGAAGTTGACCTCGGCCAGGTGCAATGGCGGCAGCGACGTACGCGTGATGGCATCGGCCATGTTGGCACGCAGGTAGGGATAGAGCATGGTGGGGCACACGATGCCGATGAGCGGATCCAGCTGGTCGGCTGGAATGTTGGCCGCTTCGAAAATACCGGCTTGCGTGGCTTCGACCAGGTACAGGACCTTGTCGCCGACGCGCGTGGTGACCGTGGCCGTTACGGTGGCTTCGTAGACGGTCTCGGCAAGGCGCTGGCCGCCGACGTTGATCGACACTTCGACGGTGGGGCTTTCCTGTTCCAGGAAGATCTGCGGTGCATTGGGCATTTCGAGCGACAGGTCTTTGACGTAGGTGCGCTGCAGGCTGAAGCTGGGGTCCTGGCTGTCTTCGTTGCCGTGGCTGTTTTGGTTCTGGTCGGCCATAGTGTTTCCTGAAAGGGGTGTGGATTAATGGATTGCCATGAATATCAGGCGGTAAGCAGGGGCATCAGGCCGTCGGCGCGATCCAGCGCTGCCAGGTCGTCGTAGCCGCCCACATGCGTGTCGCCAATATAGATCTGGGGCACCGTACGCCGGCCGGTGCGTTCCATCATGATGGCGCGCTGTTCGGGGTTCAGGTCGATGCGGATTTTTTCGATTTCGGTCACGCCGCGCTGCTTGAGCAGCATTTCGGCACGGACGCAGTATGGACATACGCCGGTACTGTACATTGTTACGGTTGCCATGATGATTCCTAGGGATGAAAAAACAAGCGATCAGGATTTCTTGGACAAGGGCAGGCCGTCTTTGATCCATGCCTGCAAGCCGCCGGCAAGGCTGACGGCTTCTTCGTAGCCCTGTTTGCGCAAGGAGCCCGCAATTCTCGCGGACTCCCGGCCCTGGTCGCATACGACGATGATAGGCTTGTTCTTGGGCAAGGTGCCCAGCTTGTTCGTTACATCGGCGGCCGGCAAATTGCGCGCCTGCGGTATGCTTGCGGTCTTGAAGGCATCTGCGCTGCGTATGTCCAGGAAAGTGCCTTGCTTGTGGTTGACCAGCTGCACGGCTTCCTGCACGCTGACGGATTTTCCGCCACCTTTCAGGATGCTGGGCAACAACAGCATGACGCCCGACGCGATGGCAACGAATATGACAATAAGGTTGTTCTGATCTAGAAAAAAGTCCACGATATATCCCGAATATGTCCTTGGAAAAAGGACAGAATCAGACGATTATAAAATGGACAGCGAATTTCAACTTTTAGGCGTTTTTTCTTATGCATAAACTTGTTCTGATGCGACACGGCGAGAGCCAGTGGAATCTCGAAAACCGATTCACCGGCTGGACCGACGTCGACCTGACTGAAACCGGACGCGAACAGGCCAGGCTGGCCGGCGAGCTGCTCAAGCAAAAGGGGTTTGAGTTCGACCTGGCGTATTGCTCGGTTCTCAAACGCGCCATCCGCACGTTGTGGATCGCACTGGACGCCATGGATGCCATGCATACCCCCACGGGTCTTAGCTGGCGCCTGAACGAGCGCCATTACGGCGCCTTGCAGGGCCTGAACAAAGCCGAGACGGCGCAGAAGTTTGGCGATGAACAAGTATTGATCTGGCGTCGGGCCTATGCCATTGCACCCGAACCGCTGGCCTACGATGATCCGCGTCATCCGCGTTTCGACCGCCGCTATGCCAAAATCGCCGCCGACAAGCTGCCCGCCACCGAATGCCTGGCCGACACGGTGGAACGCGTGTTGCCTTTCTGGAATGAATCCATCGCGCCCGCCATCCGGGCGGGCCGCCGGGTGCTGGTGTCCGCGCATGGCAACAGCCTGCGCGCGCTCATCAAGCATCTGGACGGCATATCTGACGAAGACATTGTCCACATGAATATACCTACGGGTCAGCCCCTGGTGTACGAACTGGACGACGACTTGCGCCCGATACGCCACTACTATCTGGGCGACCCGGCCGAGATCGAAGCGGCAATGGCGGCCGTGGCCAATCAGGGCAAGGCGTCCAAGGAATAGCATGCGACGTGCGTTCGGTTCTGTTGTACTGGCCTTGTGGGCGGGAATCGCCTGTTCGGCCGAGCCCACGCTTGCGCAGAAGCAGGCCGAGGCCAGGAAACAGCAGTCCGAATTGCGCGCGCGCATCCAGGCGCTGCAAAAGGAAATCGACAGCCAGGAATCCTCGCGTCGGGATGCGGCCAACGATCTGAAGGAATCCGAATCGGCGATTTCGTCCACCAATCGCCAATTGACGGAACTGGCCGGGCGTCAGGATCGCGTCGAGCTCGAACTGAAAAAGCTGGCGACGCAAATCGCGAAGCAGAAAAAGCAGCTGGGGACGCGCCAGCAGGAACTGGGCGACCAGCTGCGGGCGCAGTACGCCAGCGGTCTGTCGCCCTGGACGGCATTGCTGTCGGGCGACGATCCGCAAACCATCGGACGCGACCTCAGTTATCTGGGCTATATCTCCAAGGCGCAGGCCGAGGCCGTGCGCGCCGTGCGCCAAGCCCTGGATGAGCTTGCCGTGTTGCAGGCCAGCTCCGAAGCGCATCAGAAAGAACTGGTGCGCCTTGAAAAAGATACAGCCAAGCAAAAAGAGGCGCTGGAAGAGCAGAAAACTGAGCGCGAGAAAGTGCTCGAGCGCATCAGCGGTGCATTGAAAGAACAGCGCAACCAGGCCGAGCGCCTGCAGCGTAACGACCAGCGCCTGGGCGATCTGGTCGAGGGTCTGGAAAAAGCCATTGCCCGCCAGGCCGAGGAAGCGCGGTTAGCCGAGGAAAAACGCAAGGCCGACGAGGCGCGCAAAGCTGAACAGGCCAGGCAGGCCGCGCTGGAGCGGCGCCGTGAACTCGAACGTGCACGTGCGACGGCTCGCAAGGCCGAGCAGGACGCCAGGGCGGCCCAAGAGCGCGCACGGCGCCTGCAGGACGAAAAAGAGGCGGAAAGAGCCAGGCTGCAAGTGGAACGTGCCCGTGCCGAGGCCCGGGCCGCCGAAGAGGCGGCAGCCCGCCCGCCGCCCAAGCCCACGCCTCCGCCGGAAAACCTGGGTACGGAATCCATAAAGGGATCCGCGCCCGGCATTGCGCAACCGCAGCTGGCGCCACCCGGCGGTTTTTCTGGACTGAAGCGGGGCGCGCCGTATCCGGTGCGCAGCAGCGACGTGCTGGGGCGTTTCGGTGCAGAACGGCCCGAGGGCGGGCTATGGCGCGGCATTGTGCTGCGTTCGCCCGAAGGCACCAAGGTGCGCGTCATTGCGCCGGGACGGGTCGTCTACGCCAATTGGCTGGGGGGGTTCGGCAACCTGATCATCGTGGATCACGGTGCCAAGTACCTTAGTGTCTATGGCCATAACCAGAGCCTATTGAAACGTGTAGGCGACATCGTCGATACTGGCGATACCATCGCGACGGTGGGCGCCACGGGCGGGCAGGTGGACTCGGGTCTATACTTTGAAATCCGGCACCAGGGCACGCCGGTGAATCCGCTGCTTTGGTTACGTCAGTAAATTCGGTACTATTTGTATAACGACGTTGATATGACACCCTGCGGGGTTGTGGCGGCGGTAATTTCAGTTCAATTAATTCGGGAATGTGCATGAGCGCTCGCAGGTTTGGCGGTTTTGGGTTGGTAGTGGCGGGCGCGCTTGGCGGCGTTCTGATCAGCCTGGGTATAACGGCAGCCGCGCAACGCGGCGAACCCTTGCCGCTTAAAGAACTCCAGCAGTTCGCCAATGTGTTCGCGGCCATAAAAAGCAGCTACGTCGAGCCCGTGGGCGACCAGCAGCTGATCGGCGACGCCATCAAGGGCATGTTCGCCGACCTTGACCCGCATTCCACCTACCTGGATGCCGAGGCGTTCAAGGAAATGGAAGCCATCACCCAGGGCGGCTTCGGCGGGCTCGGCATTGAAATCGGCAGCGAAGACGGCATGCCCAAGGTCATTGCGCCAATCGAAGACACGCCCGCGGCGCGCGCCGGCATACTCAGCGGCGACCTGATCACCCACATCGACGGCAAGCCCACCAAGGGCATGACGCTCAACGACGCCATCAAGCTAATGCGCGGCGAACCGCAAACGTCCATCATCCTGACCATCATGCGCCAGGGCCGCGACAAACCCGTGGTTGTCACCGTCGTGCGCGACCTGATCAAGGTGCGTAGCGTGCGCAGCAAGATGCTGGACGACAACATTGCATACATACGTATTGCGCAGTTCCAGGAACGCACCGCGTCCGACTTGGCTACTCAGCTGACAGCATTGGGCGCCAAGGCGCCCCCGAAAGCGCTGGTGCTCGACCTTCGCAACGACCCGGGCGGCTTGCTCGATAGCGCCATCGGCGTGTCGTCGGCCTTCCTGCAACCCAACGTGCTGGTCGTATCCACCAAAGGCCGCGTGCCATCGTCCAATCGCGAATACTTCGCCAAGCCGTCCGACTACATGCGCGGCTTCCTGAACGGCGGTCCGTCCGATTCCCTGGCCAATATCGCTCCCTGGAGCAAAACGGTACCCATGGTGGTGCTGGTCAACGTCGGCTCGGCGTCCGCATCCGAAATCGTGGCGGGCGCCCTGCAGGATCACAAGCGGGCCAAGGTCATAGGCAATCGCACGTTCGGCAAAGGCTCGGTGCAAAGTGTGTTGCCGCTTAGCGAAGACACCGGCATCAAGCTGACCACCGCGCGTTATTACACACCGGCCGGCCGTTCCATCCAGGTGACGGGCGTCGAGCCCGACATCGAGGTCGATGACACCGCGCAGGGGGACTTGTTCCGCCTGCCGCGCGAAGTCGACCTGCAAAGGCACCTGGTCAACGGTGCACAGGCCGAAGTAGCCGCTGCCAAGTCCGCCGCCGAAGAAGACAAGATCGAACCCAAAATGTTCGAGTTCGGGGGCGCCGATGACTATCAGCTGAAGCAGGCAATCAATTTCCTCGAGGGACGGCCTGTCAAAAAGACAGATCCCTCGCTGGCGCTGAAAGCCGGAAAGGCCAATGAAACGGCCAAATCCAGCGAACCTGGCACCCCCGAAAAAATCATTTCACCGGCCAGCAAGACTGCGCCAGCCGCTGAAAAAAAAAGCCCAGTGAATCCGAATGAGAGCCAGCTGGAGCGTTACAGAATCACACCGGACGGCCTGATCAAGACACCATGATGGACGACCAGCAGTTGCTGCGCTATGCCAGGCATATCCTGTTGGACGAGTTCGGCATCGAAGCGCAGGAGCGCCTACTCGCGGCCCGGGTGCTTATTGTCGGGGCGGGCGGGCTGGGATCGCCAGCCGCGTTCTACATGGCATCATCGGGGGTGGGGCATATCGTGCTGGCCGACGACGACGAGGTCGATCTGGGCAATCTTCAGCGGCAAATCCTGCATACCACCGAACGCATAGGCGCGTTCAAGGCCGAATCCGGCAAGAAGACGCTGGCAGCGTTGAATCCCGAGGTTCAGGTGCAGGCGCTGGTGCGTCGCCTGGACGACCACGATCTGGCCGAGCAGGTGGCGGCTGTGGACCTGGTCCTTGATTGCTGCGACAACTTTGCCACCCGGCACGCGGTCAACCGGGCGTGCGTGGCGCATCGCAAGCCCCTGGTATCAGGCGCGGCCATACGGTTTGCCGGGCAGATCAGCGTCTTTGATTTGCGGCACGATGACGCGCCCTGCTATCACTGCCTGTTTCCCGAAGCCGACGACGTGGAAGAGCTGCGCTGCGCCACCACCGGCGTGCTGGCGCCCCTGGTGGGCATCGTGGGGAGCACACAGGCCGCCGAGGCCATCAAGGTATTGACCGGCATGGGCGAGCCGCTGGTCGGGCGCATGCTGTGCCTGGACGCGCTGACCATGCAATGGAATACGATACGCTTTAAGCGTGATCCGGCATGCCCGGTATGTGGGCATCGCCAAGGTGGCGACGCAACGGGCGACCGCGATGGCCTAGCTGATGCCGGCCGGACAGCAGCTTTCCGACAGAGTTGACGCGCACATCCACATATTGGCCGCGGCCTTTGTGCAGGCTGGAAAAGGGCGTGCCCGGATGAAAGATATGCACGGTGCGCATGCCGACCTGGCGGGCGGTTTTCAGGTTGCGCAATGTGTCTTCCACCAGAACCACCTGGCTGGCCGGCACCCGCAGCCGGGCCACGATCTGCCGCATAAGCGCCGCTGACGGTTTGGGGCGCATGTGTCCTTGCAGCCGCATGTGATCGATGGCCCACAGGCCTTCGAAATGATGCAGGATGCCCAGTGTCTTGAGCACCTCGCGGGCATACTTCAAGGGCGCGTTGGTCAGGACGATTTTTCGGCCTTTCAACAGATGCAGCTTGCGCGACAGGCCGTTTTCACAATGCACCAGCGGGGCGATGTCGAAGTTGTGGCTCAGTTCGAGAAAGGCGCCGGCGTCCACGTCATGATGGCGCGCCATGCCGATTACCGTAGCGCCGTAGCGCTTCCAGTAGGTCTTGCGCAGCACGTTGGCCGCGTCCATGTCGATATCCAGCGTCGTGGCCACGGCCTGGGCCATGGCCGCGTCGATGGCGCCGAATATGCCCTTGGAGCAGTCGTGCAGCGTATTGTCCAGATCGAAGAGCCAGACTGTCTGGGCTGAGCCCGTCGCACCGGCGGCGCCCGCCGGAGCCGACGGGCGATGCGACGCAACAACGGTTCGAAGTGCCCGCATGGCGCTCAGTGCGAACTGATCATGGTGCCGACGCCGCGGTCGGTCAGGATTTCCAGCAGCAGGCAATGGGGTACGCGGCCATCGACCACATGGACCGCATTGACGCCATTGCGCGCCGCCTCCAGCGCCGACGAGATCTTGGGCAGCATGCCGCCCGAGATCGTGCCGTCCGCGAAGAGTTCGTCTATCGACTGGGCCGACAGCTTGCGCAGCAGTTCGCCGTTCTTGTCCAGTACGCCGGGCGTGTTGGTCATCATGATGAGTTTTTCAGCACCCAGGACCTCGGCCATCTTGCCGGCGACCACGTCGGCGTTGATGTTGTAGGCCGTGCCGTCTTCGCCATAGCCTATGGACGATATGACCGGAATGAACTGATCGTCCTGCAAGGCCTTGACCACAGCGGGTTCGATGCGCGTGATGTCGCCCACGAAGCCAATGTCCAGCATCTGGCCCGGGTGTTCCTTGTCTTCCATCATCATCTTCTTGGCCTGGATCAGGCAGCCGTCTTTGCCGGTGAGCCCCACGGCCTTGCCGCCGGCTTCATTGATCATCATGACGATGTCTTGCTGCACCTGGCCACCCAGTACCCATTCGACCACTTCCATCGTGTCGGCATCGGTGACGCGCATGCCCTGGATGAAGGTGCCTTCCTTGCCGATGCGCTTGAGCGCGGCATTGATTTGCGGACCGCCGCCATGCACCACCACGGGGTTGAGGCCGACCAGCTTGAGCAAGACGACATCGTGGGCGAAGCTGCGTTGCAGCGATTCTTCGATCATGGCGTTGCCGCCGTATTTGATGACGACCGTCTTGCCGTGGAACTGGCGTATATAGGGCAGCGCCTCCGACAGTACGGCTGCCTTGACAGTGGAAGAATGGCTTGTGGAATCGCTAGTAATGGTCATGTCCGCTTTTCAAGGTTGGGGCTTGCTGGCCCGTTAGATGTGCAAAACCCGGGATGCTGGGCATTCCCGGGTGCTGAATATGAAACTGGCCATATGGGCCCGACTGGCTGCCCAACTTACCCGAGCGCCTTGTTGACGGTGCTCAGGAAAGCGGCTTTATCGTAATTGCCGAGGTAACGCTTGATGATGTGGCCTTCCTTGTCGATCAGGAAAGTGGTGGGGGTCAGTTTTACATCGCCAAAAGCCTTGGCAATGTCGCCTTGCGAGTCGATGGCCACGGTAAATGGCAGCTTGCGCGTGTCGGCGTAGTTCTTGACGTAATTGGGCGGGTCGTATTGCATGGCAACGGCGATGGTCTCGAAGCCCTTGGGCGATAAGTCGATATGGTTCTGTATGGTATCGGGCATTTGTGCAATGCACGTGACACAGCTGGTTGCCCAGAACTTGACCAGCACCACCTTGCCCCGCAGATCTTGCGTGGTGATCTTTTCGCCCGTCAACGACGTGAAAGTAAGGTCGGGCACCGTTTTGGCCGAGCCCGCGAATTGCCAAATGCCCGCCCCTGCCAGGGCAAGCACGACGACGATGCCTATGAGCGCTTTTTTCATGTTCATTCGACCATGCCTGTTTATTGAACCGGCATGGTTTCTACGCCGCCGGCGCCGCTACCAGCACCGGCGGGCTGTGACGGCGAGGAGGTGGAACCGCCGCTTTGCACGGGGGCTGCCGGCGCTGCGATGGGTTCGTTGATGCTTGATGCCGGAACGATCTCGAATAATTTTACTACCTTGTTCACGCCGCTGACCCCGGACGCCGCGGTGCCCGCCATTTGCCCTTCGGCGGCGGTGACCCTGCCGAGAAGATAAACAATGCCGCGTTCTGTGGTGACATTGATGGTTCGCGTGGGGACGCCCTTGGTGTTGATGAGCGTGGCTTTCACCTTGGAGGTGAGCCAGGTGTCATTGCTTCGGACGCTGATGGGAGTGACCTCGCCGGCGCGAAGCTCGTTGACAACGTTTTTGACTTTCTCGACCTGCTTGGCCACGGCGGTTGCCCGCTCTTTGTCCTGGCCGACGGGAATATCGCCCGTCAGCAGCACAATGCCACCGTAGGACGTGACATTGACTCGTGCATTGTCGCCGGGGAACAGCTTGCGCATTTCGGCGGCCACTTTCATTTCGATGGCCTGGTCTTCGACCTGTTCACCGGTTGTGCGCCGGTCAGTGGCAACCGAGGCGGTGGTGGCGGCGGTTCCGCCCACCACCAGCAATCCGCAGCCCGATAGGGCGGTGATGCCGGCCAGGGCAAGGGTGGCCAGCATTAGGCGTGGAGCGCGTTGTGGTGTAGACATTAAAGCGTGTCTCCTAGTAATAGCGCGTCGATACCGTCGCACAAGGCGTGCAGCAGCACGATATGTACTTCCTGGATGCGCATGGTGCGGTCGTGCGGAACGCATAAATGGATATCGGTGTCGAACAGGATTTCGCCGATTTTTCCGCCGCCTTTTCCGGTGAGCGCGATGACCGGCATTTCGCGATCGTGTGCGGCTTCAATGGCCCGGATGACGTTTGCGGAATTGCCGCTGGTGGATATGGCCACCAGGACATCGCCCGGCTGGCCCAATGCAATGACCTGGCGTTCAAAAATAGCGTCGAATCCGTAGTCGTTGCCGACGGCGGTCATGATGGAGGTGTCGGTATTGAGCGCCACGCCGCCCAGTGGCAGGCGGTCGCGTTCGAAGCGGCCGACGAGTTCGGCGATAAAGTGCTGCGCGTCGGCCGCCGAGCCGCCATTACCGCAAGCGAGGATCTTGCCGTTATTGGCCAGCGAGCCGAAGACCAGGTCTACGGAAGCGGACAAGGGCGCGGCAAGTTCGCGCGCGCTGACTTTGAAAGCGTCGATAGCGTCGTTGAAATGCGACGTCATGTGAGAGGTCATGTCCATACTCGCCATTATCTCATGTTCGAATGCAAAATTCGTGAACGGAAGTAATCTTCTGTCACGCATGTGACGCGAAGCGATGCGGCGCGACTACAGGGTAAATGCGGCCTTTGTCCAAACCAGGCCCGCGGGTTCCAGGCTGACTACGTCGAAGCGGCAGGCGGGTGTAACACCACCGCAGTAGCGCAGGGTCAGTCGTGGCAGGAAATACTGTGCAGTATGAATAAGGCGGCGCTGCTTGTCCCGGTTTACACTGGCGGCCGCGCCGCCGTATTGCTGCGTGTGCCTTTGGCGGACCTCGATAAACACTAGTATGTCGCCTTCCAGCGCCACCAGGTCGATTTCGCCGGTCTTGGCCGCCAGGTTTCGGCTTACTATGATCAGGCCATGGGCCTGCAGATGCCGGCGGGCCTGTTCCTCGCCCTGGTGGCCCGCTTTCTGCGTCGGCGAACGCCGCGGTTGCGGTCGTTCAGCGCCGGTTTCCGGCGCCAGCATTGCTTCCCGGATTTTGCGGCGTTCGATGCGCCGTCGCTTGCGCAGGGCCACCTTCTGCGCGGCTTGCGCCAGGTCATACAGGCGTTGTTCAGGGTCCATCTTTTTATCCTTCTAAAGGCTTTGTTTCCCAGTATGAGTGAAACACCCGATTTTTCAGATACGCCTACGACATGGAAACGTCTCACCGAACGGGTGGACGCGCAGCACTGGCCCGCCGCCACGCTCTATGTCGTGGCAACGCCCATAGGAAACCTGGGCGATCTCAGTTTGCGGGCCTGGCAGACGCTGGCCCGCTGTGACGTGATCGCCGCCGAAGACACGCGCGCAAGCCGGCCGCTGATGGATGCCTGGGGCGTCAGCACGCCTCTGATTGCGGCACATCGGCATAACGAAGCCGAGGCGGCTCAGGCGATCGTCGATCGTTTGTCGCGCGGGGAACGGGTGGCGCTGGTGTCAGATGCGGGGGCTCCGGCAGTCAGCGACCCGGGAGCCCGCATCGTGCGCGCCGCACGCGAGGCGGGTTATGGCGTGATTGCCATTCCAGGCGCCAGCGCGGTCATTGCGGCGCTGATGGCCAGCGGCGTTACGTCGGACGAGAATCCGGCCTATGTGTTTGCCGGTTTCATGCCGCCCAAGGCCGGTGCCCGCCAGAAGTGGTTGCAGCGCTGGTGCGCCGTGCCAGCGCCTATCGTGATGTTCGAATCGCCCCATCGACTGGCCGCTGCCGTGAAGGACATGCTGCAGGTTTGCGGGCCTTTGCGCAAATTGACAATCGCGCGCGAATTGACCAAGCGCTTCGAGCAGGTGGTCACCATGCCGCTGGCCGATGCGGCGGCGTGGCTGGCCGGGGATGCCCATCGCAGCCAGGGGGAATTTGTGCTGATCGTGCATGAAGCCGACAACGCCCGGACTACGGAAGATATTGATCCGTCGGCCCTGGTATTGCTGGACGCTTTGCTGGAGACCATGTCATTGCGGGATGCGACCAAGGTGGCTGCCAAAGTCACGGGGATGCCGCGGGATGCTTTATACGCTTTGGCGCTGGGGCGTCAGAAGTCGGGCTAGTATTTTTGGTCGAGGTGCTTATGCGGCTCGCTGTAGCGCGGAGGCGTTGGGGACGGTTATTCGTTCATTGGGACGGCTATTCGTTCATTGGGTCGGCTATTCGTTCTTAAGAAAGGCGGGTGTGTCGCGGCCTGTTTCGGCTTCACGCGCTACGCCCGTGGCGTTGCCACGGGTACCCGTTTCGGCCAGCCCCATCGAGGCGACCGCGGAACTCGCCCGGTCGGGCCAGTGGCCCGACACCCGCCGGGCTCAGACAGCCGCGGTCTTGCCTCCTCGATGGGGCTGACCGAAACGGCGTGCGCGAGGCGCCTGCACAGTCCCCGACACACCCACCTTTTTGCAGGAGCGAGGCTTGGACGAGCCCACTAACTACTGTGCACGCCAAGCCAGCCACGCATTCCACTTCTAGGACCGGTTCGATCAACGCGGTGAGCCTGGCCAAGAGACCGATTGCACCCATCTCGGCGAGAAATCGTTCACGACGGGTTTGCTGGCCTTTGACAGCGTAAGGCCGGCAAGTTTCCTATTGCGCAGTTGTACGGGGTGGATGGGGGGCAGTCCGGCGTGTAGGCGTGCGCCGCGGGCTGACGAAGGGAAGCCGGGGGGTGTCGTCGGCCGTTGTCTGACCGGAGCGAAGCGCAGGGAGTTCGGCCGACGCCCGGCTGGACGAGGCAGACGCCGAAACAAGCACGCCGTGCCGCACTGCCCCCCATCCACCGCGGGCAACGTCATCGGAGCCAGACAACATCATCGGAGCCAAACAACGTCCTCAGAACCAAACAACGTCATCAAAACCCAACAAAGTCGTCAAAGCAGAACAGCCTCACTGAAGCAAAGTGCCGTAAACACTTGAACTAAAAACTCTCTAGCCGCGCACACACCGCAACAACTCTTCCCCATAGGCGTCGCGCTTGCGTACGCCCACGCCACTGATGCCGCCGAGATCGTCCAGTGTTTGCGGACACGTCAGCGCGATTTCGCGCAGGGTGGCATCGTGAAAAATGACGTAGGCGGGCACGCCATGGCTGCGTGCCACCTCTGAGCGCCATGTCCGTAGATGCTCAAAGCGCTGCTGAGCTTCCCCCGGAAGAACGATTGCATCCTTGCTTTTCGCCGTGCCGGTGCTGCGTGGACTCCGGACTTTCTTCTCAGGCTCGCGACGAAACATCAAGGTGCGCTCGCCCTTGAGCACGGCACGGCTTGCATCGGTCAGCGCCAGGGTGCCGTAACCCTCGTGGTCGACAGCCAAAAGGCTCTGGGCGAGCAACTGCCTCAATACGCCTCGCCAGGCCTGCTCCGACAGATCGGCGCCTATGCCGAAAACAGTCATGGTTTCATGCTGATATTGCTGGATCCTGTCTGTAGGTTTGCCGCGCAGAATATCGATGAGGTGGCCTGCGCCAAATCGCTGGCCGCGTTCGCGCCATAAACGATAGACAGCTGAAAGAATCTTCTGAGCGGCGACCGTACCATCCCATGCCTGTGGCGGCTCCAGGCAGGTATCGCAATTGCCGCAAGGTCCTATGGTCTGTTCAAAATAGGCCAACAAGCGCTGGCGGCGACACGTTACGGTTTCGCACAGGCCCAACATGGCATCAAGCTGCGCGCCCAAGCGGCGCCTGAAAGCGTCATCGCCAGCCGACTCATTGATCATGCGGCGTTGCTGCACCACATCCTGCAGGCCATAGGCCAGCCATGCATTGGCCGGCTGGCCGTCGCGCCCCGCGCGGCCAGTTTCCTGATAATAGCCCTCCACCGATTTGGGCAGATCGATATGCGCAACAAACCGTACGTCCGGCTTGTTCACTCCCATGCCAAATGCAATGGTGGCCACCATGACCATGCCTTCTTCGCGCAGGAATCGCGCCTGGTTCGCAGCACGTACGGCCGGATTCAATCCCGCATGATAAGGAAGGGCCTCGATTCCGTTCTGGCAAAGGAAGTCGGCAGTTTCCTCGACCCGCGCACGGGAAAGGCAATACACGATTCCGCAGTCGCCCTTGTGTTCCGCCTGGATAAAGGCCAGCAATTGTCGTCTGACTTCATTTTTTTCGATGATGCGGTAACGGATATTCGGTCGATCGAAACTGGCAACGAAATGCGGTGCGTCGTCCAGGGCCAGGCGCTGTGCAATTTCGCGCCGGGTGACCGTGGTCGCGGTTGCCGTCAATGCCAGGCGGGGCACGTCCGGCCATCGTTCATGCAGTAGCGACAAGCCAAGGTATTCAGGCCGGAAGTCATGTCCCCATTGTGAAACACAATGGGCCTCGTCAATCGCAAATAGCGATATCCGGCCACTGGACAGGAGATCCAGGCATCGATCGGTCAGTAATCTTTCCGGCGCCACATATAACAGATCCAGCTCGCCGGCCAGAAAAGCCTGCTCCACATCGCGAGATGTACGCCAGTCCTGCGAAGAATTGAGGAATGCAGCCCTCACGCCCAGCTCGAGCAGTGCGTCAACCTGGTCCTGCATGAGCGCAATCAGCGGAGAAATCACGACTCCGGTACCCGGACGGACCAATGCGGGTATCTGATAGCAAAGTGATTTCCCGCCGCCAGTGGGCATGAGCACCAGGGCGTCGCCACCCTGCACGACATGGTCGATGATGGCTTGCTGGTCGCCCCGGAAGGAGTCGTAACCAAAGACCTGCTGCAGCGTTTCGAGGGACGAAGTGTTCATGTGCTAGTTGATGGGAACCGAAAAGCGAATGCCTACATCATAATCGCCACTGACGAGTTGACGCTCGGCCTTCAGCCCGATACGAAGGTTTGGGCTGTACCAGAATTGTTGCGTAAGCCCGAAGCTGCGCTGCGTGTCGCCCAATGAGGAACGGGCACTTTCATAGGTACCCGCCACATCTCCCCAGCGTCCCATAGGCACGCTGGCTGATACTTGTTGCCGGATGCCGCCAACCGACACCCCATCCGCGTAGCGGCTAAGGTCGGCAAAGCCCATGGTGTGCCGTTCTCTTAGCCAGGACAATTGCACGGTGTCGAGCACATCCACCTCGTAGGCCGTCTGGTATCGCCACCCTCCATGCATGCCGTAGCTGGCTTTGGCAACGCCGGCACTCCAGGCGCCCCAGTTATCAGTGGCGTAGCGCCCGCCTACTCCAGTCGCAATCAAATCCGGCGCCGCTTCGAGCTGAGACTCGAGCGTGATTTGGGGATTGATCTGATAACGCAAGACCGTGTTGCTTGCCGTCGGACCATAGTCGAGGTCGCCTTGAGGCTGGCTGGAGTAATCCAGCGCCCCCACGGACATGGCGTACTGCCATCGCTGGCTGTCCGAACCCACCTGGGACGATTGCGACACACTGATACCACCCATTCGCGCTGTGTTTCCCCAAGCCGGTACCTCGATCTCGTTATTGCCCAGGCTCACGCCCAGGCCGTGTTCCCCGGTATAACGCCAATTGCTGGTGCCCAAGGTCCATGAGTCGCGGGCTGGAGTCGACAACCATCTCGCCCGCATGCGCGGCGTACGGCGCCATCCCGTCGAGCCCAGCAAGCCGGGCGACGTCCTGGACACTTTGGTCCGATGCCATTTCTGGAAGTCCGTTTCCGTCCAGAAATAGTCGTAAGGAATGTCGGGTATTGCAAGCGCACCGGGCAGCCCGGTTGCGTCAGGCGTGACGGCGTCGGACATAGACTCGGCATCGGCCGGATCCGCCAATGGCCGTGGGGGATCCACAGACACTTCGGGCACAGCATACAACTGTATGGGCGCCAGGTCGCGCAATGCGGGACCAGGTCGCCCCCGGGCAGAATCAGGCCAGGCCGACGTTGACAGCATGCACGCCGCCGCTATGCAGGCTAATCGCAGTAGGGTTGAAAAAAACGTCATGAACACCAATCAAATCGTTGTATCGGCAAAGTTGGAACGTACTTTCACTTTCGTGGTTGGCGTAACGGTCCGAAGGCCAGCATGGCCTCGCCACCCGCGTCCAAAGATCGCTTGATGGCACTGTATTTTTCCAGTACCGACGATTTGTAGACCACACCAAGCAGAGTGGGTTTTTCGCCGCGGCTGACCACCGGCAGCCGTTCGCCGGGGAACTGGACGAAAATATCCTGCGCCTCGTCCAGCGTCATGCCGGGATGCAAAGTCTTGACGAAATCGCGACGCAATACTTCTCCGGCCAGCTTCGCGTTTATGTCGCTTCGTTCCAGCAACAAACTGGTCAAGTCCTGCTGGGCGACCACACCTTGGAAACTATTTTCTTCGTCGACCACGTAAAGATACCTGACCGGATAGTCCAGGAACATTTGCAACGCCGCGCTGACCGGCGAAGTCGTCACGACAACGGTCGTGGCCGGGCGCAATAACTCATCCAGCATGGTGTTTCGCAACTGTTGGCGCAACAGGACGTCGCGTTCGCGCACCACCGTGACATCATACATGGCGACTTCTGCCACTGCACGAGCCACGAAAAAGGCAACCACGCACGCAAGCATCAGGGGCAGGACCAATTGATAGCTCAGCGTCATCTCGAATATCATCAGTATCGCCATGAGCGGAGCACTGGTGGCCGCCCCCAGGAAACTTCCCATGCCAACCAATGTATACACATAGACTTCAGTCGTCATACCGGGCCAGACCAGCATCATGAGCTGGCCAAACAATGTCCCGATGGCGCCACCCACGAAAAGAGCAGGAGTGAACACGCCCCCTACCGCGCCCGAGCCCACGGTCAACGCCGTGGCGACGACTTTACAGATAAGAATCAATACGACGGCGTACCAGGTCCAGGTGGTGTGCAGCAACGAGGACACCACACTGTAGCCGTTGCCCGCGACTTCAGGCACCACCATCAGCAGCAGGCCAAGCAGGGTGCCGCCCAGGGCAAGGCGCATAGGTAAAGGCAGGCCGGTGCTTTTGAACCACCTGCGTGAAATATCAAGGAACTTCAGGAACATGGGAGCGCCCAGACCGGCCAGCCCTCCCAGCAGCACGAAGGGGAGCACTTCCATGCCCGGTATCTCGGGGATATCGGCCATGGCGTAGGTGGTCTCATAGTGCCCGGTCATGCGCATGACGATATTTGCCGAGGCCGCCGCTACCAGCAGGGGGCCGAAGCTTTGCATGGTCATAGTGCCCAGGACGATCTCGGCCACGAACAATGCGCCGGCGATGGGGGCGCCGTAGGCAGACGCCACGCCCGCTGCCGCCCCGCAGGCCACCAGCAGGCGCAATCGGGACGTGCCAAACGAGGTGAAGCGGCCTATTGCCGACGCGCTGAGCGCCGCCATATGCACCATGGCGCCCTCCCGTCCTATGGAGCCGCCAGACGCCACCGTGAATAACGATGAAAGCGAGCGCAGCAGGCCTTGCCGCATCGACAGACGGCCATCCCCAAGAGCCACGGCTTCCATATAGTCGGAATGCGCTCCGCTGCCCATCCTGGATGCCAGCCACAACAAGCTGCCCGCCACCAAGCCGCCAAATGCAGGGAACAGCAATCGGCCATACCATGGCAAGCCCTGCGTGACGCCCACGATGGAACCGCTATGACCGGTGACCAGGTTTTGTATAAGACGCATGCCTTCGTGAAACAAGATCGTCGCGAAAGCCCCCAGGACCCCGGTCAAGGCGGCCCAGCACAGCATTGCCGGCAGATCCGAAAGCCAGGAATAGCCCGCGAGGCGCTTGCGCATGGATTTTATGGGGTGCCCTATCATTCGTTTCCCGTGTCGTTGAATATAAAGCCATGCGCCGGTGCGAACACCTATTTCAGTCGATTTCCCGCGCTTGCAAGGCATCAGTCCAAAGGGCACACTTTGGTCTATGGAAAATCCCCTAGTAAAAGTACTGGTCGTTGACGACGATCCGGCCTTGCGTCAATTGCTCGCCGACTATCTTAACCGCCATAGCTACGACACGCTGCTTGCGCCGGACGCCAGCGACTTGGCAGCGCGCATACAGCGTTATTCGCCGGACCTTATCGTACTTGATCGCATGATGCCGGACGGCGATGGGGCGGAAGCCTGCCGCCGCCTGCGCCAGCAGGGCGAAGACATCCCTGTCATTTTACTCACTGGCCGAGATGAAACCGTTGACCGGGTCATCGGCCTGGAGGCCGGGGCCGACGATTATCTGGGCAAGCCTTTCGATCCCCGCGAGCTTCTGGCGCGTATCGAGGCGGTTCTGCGGCGAAAAAAAGGAGCATCGGCACTCACCAAGGACAAGCCAGTCGTGTTCGGTCCGTTCGTCTTCGACCCTTCCACCCGGCAACTGAGCAAGGAAGACACCATCATCAAGCTGACCGGGGGTGAAGTCAATTTGCTGGAAGCCTTGATCAACAATCCTGGCAAGCCTTTGTCGCGGGATCGCCTGCTGGCACTGGCACGTGACGATGACGAAGGTGAACGCAATGACCGGGCGATCGACATCGCAGTGCTTCGCCTGCGCCGCGCCATCGAAGATGATCCCAAGCAGCCCCGCTGGATACAGACTGTCTGGGGAGTCGGCTACCGGTTCTCGCCATGAGCCGCACGCTCACACTACGTGCATTGTTGCCCCGATCCCTGCGCACACGTATGGTCTTGTTGACCCTGGGAACCATATTGCTGGTCCAGGCCGCCACTTTTGCTACGGTTTCCCACTACCGCAAGCAGTTCACCGAAGAGGTTGCGGTCGAGTTCACGGCCACGACCATCCGGACTTTGCGGGCCGCGCTGGCGGAGATCCCGGCCGAGCAACGGCCGGGATTTGTGCGCACCGCTTCACAGAATCAATGGCATCTGTGGTCGCGCAGCCTGCCGTCCGACGCCAGCCTGGAAGAAAGGCGACCTGCCCGTGAACAACGACACGGCCGGCGCCCTCCCCCCAACGACATTCGCAACAATTTGCGCACATTTGTCCAGGCGCTCAACAAGCGACTGAGCGACGACACGCGTGTCGCGCTGTCGCGCGGACCGGAGCCGCGCTTGTACATATCGATGTTGCCGGACCCAGACCTGGACGAATCCAGGCATAACCGCGAATGGCTGGTGATTCCGCTGGACAGGATCGCCCCCCCCGTAGCCACACCGCTTATTGTTGTATGGTTGACCGGCATGGGACTGTTCCTGCTCCTGGCCGCTGCATTTTCCTGGCACATCACACGGCCCCTGACGCGGCTCGCCAAAGCAGCGGATCAGCTTGCCGCCGGCCAGCCTCAACGCGTGATACCTTCCGGGCCGCGGGAAACTCGCGTTCTGGGCGAACGTTTCAATGCCATGCTGGACACCCTGGAACAATCCGCCGCCGTACAGCGGACATTGCTTGCCGGACTGCCGCATGATCTGAAGGGACCTCTGTCGCGCATGTGGTTGCGTATCGAGATGATGGAAGATGCCAACTTCAAGGAGGGCATGCTCAAGGACGTGCAGGACATGCAACGCATGGTGAACCAGTTCATCGGCTTTGTACGCGGTTCTGACCCCGGCTCGTACCAGTTCGCCACGCTGGCCCTCAACACATGGCTGGAAGAGCAGATTTCGGCATGGGAAAGCACCGGCAGCCCCGTGAAGCTGGTGCGTCTGAGCACGCAGCTCATAATTCTGGAGGCTGACCGTCTGGCAATGGGTCGGCTGCTCGACAACCTCATCACCAATGCGCTGAATCATGGAAAGCCGCCGGTGGAGGTTGCCCTGGACGCGACGAAGCACCATGCAATCATCACTGTAACCGACCACGGCCCGGGAATTTCGGCCGAACGGCGCGAAGAGGCGTTGCGCCCATTCTCGCGGCTGGACGAAGCCCGCACGCTCACTGGTTCAGTAGGATTGGGGCTGGCATTGGCCGATGCCATCGTCAAAGCGCATAACGGCACACTGGATCTGGGGCAGGCGCCCGGGGGCGGATTGCAGGTCACGATCACCCTTCCCCAGTCCGGAGAATCGTGAGGCGTCACGCAACAATACTGCCGTCGCCGGCGCGCTGGTCCTTGAATTCCGGCGGTGTCGGCGCTATGGACAAACCGAACATTCGCCAATAGACCCATATGTTGAAGATTAAGGCGACTGGCAGCGCGACCACCGTGGCGGCGAGAACCAGCCGCAGCGAATCGACCGATGCCGATGCATCCCATATGGTTATATCGTCAAGGACCAGGTAAGGGAAGAAACTGTAGCCTAGCCCGCCCAATGTAATGAGAAATACCAGAAGCGTCATGAAAAAGGGAAGAGCCGTCGTGCGATAACTGCTGTTGATCATCCGTTGAAAACACATCTCGATGGAAACAAAACAGGTCAGCACAATGAGCCACAAAGCCGCCACGACCTGCCAGTGCGGACCATCGCTCCATTTCAAGAAAATTCCGGCATTGCCAAAAGCAAGCACCACCGAAACACCGACCGCACCGGCCGCCGCCCAGCGGACGGCGCGCCGTCCCCACATCACCGCCCTGGCACGCAACTCGCCGGCCACGCGCATGATCAGCCAGGCCGAACCAAGCAGGCAATATGCCGCAACGGCTGACAGACCCACGAATAACGAGAACCAAAGATAACCTGCTTCATTCTGATAGGTCACCACGACCTGGGCCAGCAGAAATCCATGCGCCAGCGCGGTCACAAGGGAGCCCAATGCAAAACCAAGCAGCCAGCGGGACTGCAGTTCCGCCGGCGACCGCAGACGCAGCTCAAAAGCAACCGAGCGCAATAGAACGCCCAGCGCAAGAACACATAAGGGCAGGTAAAGTTCGCTCATCACACTTCCCCAGGCGTTCGGAAACGCCGCGACGAAGAGACCCATACCGAGAAAGAGCCAGAACTCATTGGCATCGCGCCAGGGACTGAGCAAGGAAAGCATGCGCGGACGCAGGTCGGCTGGCGCAAACAAGGCCAGACATCCCACCCCGATATCGAAGCCATCCAATACCGTTCCGGCCACGATGATGGCGAATAGCAGGCCCATGAAAACCAAGGGCATCCAGAACGCAGGATCGTTGGCATTGACCCCAAGCGCCGTAGCAAGCGCGGCGATCATGCGCGTCCCCTGCGCCGGGCGATGGGGACCACACCATAACGCGCAATATGCCGAAGCAACTGGAAGAAACCGGCCAGCAGCACCCCATAAAGCACCAGATAGGCGATATATCCGCCGAGCAACACGTCGAAGTTGATTTCGCCGGCGATCTCGCTGACTGTAATAGTGCCGGTAACGGCATAAGGGAACGAGCCGAAGAGCAAATAGGCCAGACCGGTCAATAGCAGTATCCAGCCGGAAAACGTCATGCCGGCCAGCACATGCCGCCACCAGCGCGACAAGGCGCCAGGGTCGTAGCGAGTGCGATGCGCTCGCCATAGGGTGATCGAAGCGACGAGGGCCATGATCAAACCAGTCAGCAGCGCCAAGCGGAATGACCAGAAAGTCAGGCCTACCGGCGGCGCCATTCCAGCGAACCGGTCCAGCCCTCGAAGATTGCCGGTGCCATCGCGCTGCAACCATTGACTGCCTGCATTGCGCCAGGTCCAATCCATGCGATTGATCCCTGCCTGCTCGTCCGGTACTGCGAACAGGACAAGATCGGCCTGCGGGCCGCTGCGCCAATAGGCCGCCGTCGCAGCTGCCTTGGCCGGCTGGTATTGCGCCGTCATCCGACCCGACCCTGCCACCACCAGGCCTTGCAATACGACAGCAACACACGCAATATACGCCGCGCTGCTGAACACGAGGCGTTCACTTTCGTTGGCTGGCCGGCGCAAGGCTTGCGCAGCACACACGCCAAGCATGAGAAAACCTACGGTCAGCCCGCTGGCAAGAAGAAACATGGCCGCATACCAGGGCAAGGCGGGATTAAACAGCACCGCCCACCAGTCCACGACATGGTATTGCCCCTCCGTCCAGCTCACGCCGGCGGGCGTATGCATCCAGGACAGCAGCACCAGCAGCCAGAAACAAGAAACCAAAACCCCCAACGCAACCATGAAGACCAGCAAAGCGTGGACCTTGTCGGAAACGTAACGCTGTCCGAAAAGCATGGCACCCAGAAAACAGGATTTGAATATGAAGGTGGACAGGATAGCGGCGGCCAGTAGCGGGCCGGCCACATCTCCTATTTTGTCCATGAGCGTTGGCCAGAGGCTTCCAAACTGAATCAGCACCGGCATACCCGAGGCAAGACTGAGAACGAAAGCCAGCGCGAAGACACGTACCCAAAAACGATAGGCCTCGGTCCATAGTGATTTATCGGGCCCGAGCGAGCGCACTTTGAAATACAACAGCACCCACGCCAGCCCCAGTTCTACGACAAGGAACAGCACCATAAAGCCCAGGCTTGAAAAGAACTGGATCTGCGATAACCACAAGGTCGAGTACGTCATAATGTGCGCTAGTTTAGAGCCAGTTGGCGATTTCTGTCGCGATACGCAGGCAATTAAACCTGAACGTGGCAAAATGCTTACTTCGCCCGCCATTTCAGTGTTTATCCCGTATGACTTCCGTACCGAGCCCTGCTCCCGTTTCAAACTTCCTGCGCACCATCATCGATAACGACCTTTCCAACGGCCGCTATGCCGGCAAGCGCTGGGCAGGCAAACCGGGACCGGCATCAGTGCAACAGCACGGCAGCGTAGACACCGCACAGATCCGCACACGTTTTCCGCCCGAGCCCAACGGCTACCTGCATATTGGGCACGCCAAGGCAATTTGCCTTAATTTCGGTCTGGCCCGCGATTACCACGGTGCCTGTCATTTGCGCTTCGACGACACGAACCCCGAGAAAGAAGAAGAGGAATACGTCAACGCGATTATCGACATGGTGCAATGGCTGGGCTTCGATTGGACGTACGCCAACGAGTCCAACTGCTACTTTGCCAGCGACTACTTTGGCTACATGTATCAGTTCGCGCAAGCTCTCGTGGGCGCCGGACTGGCCTACGTCGACGAACAAAACGCCGAGCAGATACGCGCCTTGCGTGGAACACTTACTGAAAAAGGCAAAGATTCGCCCTGGCGCGACCGCCCGGCACAAGAATCGCTTGCGCTGCTGGAGGAAATGCGTCAAGGCAAACATCCCGACGGAAGCCTGGCACTGCGTGCCAGGATCGATATGGGTTCGCCCAATATAAACATGCGCGACCCGGTGATATACCGCATCCGGCACGCAGCTCATCACCGCACGGGCAATGACTGGTGCATATACCCCATGTATGCGTGGGCACATCCCATCGAGGACGCGCTGGAAGGCATCACACACAGCATCTGTACCCTGGAATTCGAAGACCAGCGGCCTTTCTATGACTGGACACTCAATCATCTTGCCGAACTGGGTCAGCTTTCTCTGCCTCTGCCGCGCCAATACGAGTTCGCACGCCTGAATCTCAATTATGTGGTCACCAGCAAACGTAAACTGCTGCAGCTGGTGCGTGAAGGCCGCGTAAACGGCTGGGACGACCCGCGCATGCCCACCTTGGCAGGCTTGCGTCGTCGCGGCTATACGCCTGACTCCATACGGCTTTTTTGCGAGAGGCTAGGTGTTTCCAAGGCCGACTCGCGCATCGACTATAGCGTCCTGGAACAAGCCTTGCGTGACGATCTCGATCCCAAGGCGACGCGCACGGTCGCCGTGATTGATCCCATCAAGCTGGTCATCACCAATTTCCCGGAAGGCCACACAGAGTTGTGCCACGCGCCCCGCAATCCGCATGATGCCGCCGCCGGATCCCGTGAATTTCCTTTTACTCGCGAACTATGGATAGAACGCGATGACTTCAAGGAAGATCCGCCTAAAAAATACTTCAGGCTGTTTCCGGGAAATACAGTACGCTTGAAGTACGGCTATATCGTCAAGTGCACGGGTTGCGTCAAGAACGAACACGGGGACGTGATCGAAGTCCATGCCGAATACCTACCGGACACGAAAAGCGGTACGCCAGGCTCCGACTCGGTCAAAGTCAAAGGCAATATCACCTGGGTCAGCGCGTTACACGCCGTTGCGGCAGAGATCCGCATGTACGACCGCCTGTTCAGCGAACCGCATCCCGATGCGGGCGATAAAGATTTTCTGGCCGCCCTGAATCCCGAATCCTGCCAAGTCTTGCAGGGTTGGCTCGAACCCGGGACTCAAGCAACGCCGGGCACCACCTGGCAATTTGAACGGCTGGGCTATTTCGTGGCAGACCGTCACGAATCCACCCCGGAAAAACCCATCATCAATCGTGCTGTTACGCTCAAGGATTCCTGGGTGCAAAAAAGTTGACGCGCCGACCGATGACCCACTTCTTATTTATGAAAACCTGAACCGTGAGCGAATCAACTTCAAACCGCAAGAGCCAACTCGCCCTGGACTTTAAAAGCGCCACGCTTTACGCCTTGCGCGTAGTCCTGCATAGCCACGACACCACCGCCCTTATCGCGGCCCTCGCGCAGCGCATGCGCGACGCCGGCTCGTTTTTTGAAAACGAGCCGGTAGTCATCGACGCGAATCAGATTGACGAGCCCATAGAATGGGCTGCACTAATACAGGCGCTGAGTGAACATAGCCTGCACCCGGTGGGAGTCGTAGCGCAGGGTCTCAATCTCGAGGCGGCAAAGCGTTGCGGCCTGGTAACGGTCGATCTGGCGAATCCGATACCTCGGCCCACCAGTGAACCTGTTGCCGATAAGGATGTACCGGTGGTCGCTCCCCCGGTGGCCGATGAAGTCCCCGCCAACCTGCCGACCGAACCGGCAGTGCCTGAGGTCGCTCCAGCCGCCATGGTCATCAACAGGCAGCTTCGCTCGGGCCAAAGAATCTACGCCCGCAATACCGACCTGATCGTCATTGGAGTTGTAAGCCAGGGCGCGGAAATCATTGCCGACGGCAACATCCACGTATATGGCCCTTTGCGAGGCAAGGCCATGGCAGGAGCACGGGGCGACACGAGCGCGCGGATATTCACCACGCAGCTCGACCCCGAGTTGCTGGCCATTGCCGGGGTTTATCGGGTCATCGAAACCCGGCTCGATCCAAGCCTGCTCAATCAGCCTACGATTGTGCAACTCGAGGACGATCAATTAAAGATTACGGCGCTGGGCAAGTAAGATATCTTTTGTTGCCAAGCCAAGTATAAATAGGTGCAAGATCGGGCACTATGTGACGATTTTGCTATACGATTACGTGATTTACCAAAACTAAAGGAATTCAATCGTCATGGCGCGAATTGTTGTGGTGACTTCCGGCAAAGGCGGGGTGGGCAAAACAACCACCAGTGCCAGCTTCTCTTCCGGACTGGCGATGCGGGGCCATAAAACAGTGGTTATCGATTTCGACGTGGGCTTGCGCAACCTCGACCTCATCATGGGTTGCGAGCGCCGGGTCGTTTACGATTTCGTCAATGTCATCCAGGGGGAAGCCACGCTGAACCAGGCGCTTATCCGTGACAAGCAACTTGAAAACCTGTTTATTCTGCCCGCATCCCAAACCCGCGACAAAGATGCACTGAGCAAGGAAGGCGTTGAAAAGGCGCTCAAGGACCTCGCCGGCATGGGTTTCGAATACATTGTTTGTGACTCACCCGCCGGCATCGAGACGGGCGCACTGATGGCATCGTATTTTGCTGACGATGCCCTGGTCGTCACCAATCCCGAGGTCTCTTCGGTACGCGACTCGGACCGCATTCTGGGAATATTGTCTGCCAAGTCCCGGCGCGCTGAAAAAGGCGAAGACCCCATCAAAGAGTTCCTGCTGTTGACCCGATACAATCCCAAGCGTGTTGCCGATGGCGAAATGTTGTCGCTCAAAGATATCGAAGATATCCTGCGCATCAAGCTCCTGGGCGTGGTACCCGAATCCGAGTCAGTTCTGCAGGCCTCCAACCAGGGCGTTCCTGCCATCCACATTCGTGATAGCGATGTATCGGCGGCATACCAGGACATCGTCGCGCGCTATCTGGGTGAAGATAAACCCCTGCGTTTCGTCGATTACGAAAAACCCGGCCTGTTCAAGCGCCTCTTCGGAGGAAAATAATATGTCCTTTCTTTCTTTCCTGCTCGGTGAAAAAAAGACTTCTGCCAGCGTCGCCAAAGACCGACTGCAGCTCATACTCATTAACGAACGCGGCGACGGCATCACTCCCGATTACCTGCCCCGTTTGCAGAAAGAACTGGTCGAAGTAATCTCGCGCTACGTCAAGATCAACCCCGAAGACATCAAGGTGAACCTCGACCGCCAGGATTCCCTGGAAATTCTTGAAGTCAAAATCGAGATGCCCCAACCCGAAATTCGCTAGTGCTGCCTGGGTGGTTCGCATAACCGAATCAGCCGAACGGCTTACCAGGCAGAAAAAGCGTACAGGACAAAAAAAACCGGTTCATATTGAACCGGCTTTTACGCATCAAGGATGTGTTATCGGTTCTTGCCGATTTGGTCGCCAATGACGCCACCGATGGCCGCGCCGCCAACGGTACCCAGCACACCACCATTGGACAGGACTGCACCGCCCACCGCTCCAACGCCCGCGCCGGTTGCAGCGCTTTTTTGGCGACTATTCATGTTGTCCCATGTGGAACAGCCAGCCATCGTGAAGGCCAGTACACCCACTGCGCCAAGCTTCGTGAAGGACGATAATTTCATATTCAAATCTCCAGACATTACAAGCAATACCTTACAGTACTCCAGTTTTTGACATACCGGGATTCCTGAAAAAAGTTCATGGTTAACAGGAGCAACAGTTGTATCAGAAATAATTAGCCGGCCTTGATAAGCGCGAGCACTTCTTTGAATTGAGGATGATCCGGGGTCTCGAGCCATTCGAACATTGCCATCTCTGACGTGATTTGTTCCAGGCCATGATGAGACCAGCGCGAGCTTGCGGCTTGCTGATCGAACAAACGTCGTGAACCCACGCAATCGGTGACAAGAATGGGAGTCAGTCCAATGCGGGCGAGCCCAAGGCCAGTTTGTAACACGCACACATGAGCCTCGGTGCCGATTAGCAACACGTTGGTGCGACCAGTAGGCATGTCGGGGCGAAAATGTGACTCGCGTGTGGCGTCGAAGTGCGTCTTGTGGATGACATGATCGACCCATCGCTTGAGCATCGGGTCGGTCGAACCAATTTTGCCGGCATAATGCTCTGTGGCGATCACGGGGACACCCAATAGCTGCGCGGCGCGCGCCAGGCGCTCGGCGCAAGCCAGCACCCGCTCGCGGTCGTGAATGGCCGGCAGCAACGCCGATTGCATATCGACCAACAGGACCATTGAATCGTGGGTGCTCAACATGGGCATGGGGTCTCCGTTCGATTAGCCTACTTCAGTGCCTTATACCGCAACCGCTTCGGCTTGGCGCCATCTTCACCCAGGCGACGCCTTTTATCGGCCTCGTACTCCTGGTAGTTGCCATCAAAGAATACCACCTCTGATTCACCCTCGAATGACAGTATATGCGTGGCGATACGATCGAGGAACCACCGATCATGGCTGATGACCATTACGCTTCCCGGGAACTCCAGCAAGGCATCTTCCAGCGCCCGCAAGGTTTCAACGTCCAGATCGTTGGAAGGCTCATCCAGCAACAGGACATTCCCTCCCGCGATCAGGGTCTTGGCCAGGTGCAAGCGTCCGCGCTCGCCGCCGGACAGCTTGCCGACCATCTTGTTTTGGTCGCCGCCCTTGAAATTGAAACGTCCGAGATAGGCACGCGATGCCATTTCAAACCGACCCACCGTGAGAATGTCGGCGCCATCGGAGACGGCATCGAACACCGTCTTGTCGTCCGGCAGGGATTCACGAGACTGGTCCACGAATGCCAGCTTGACGGTCTTGCCCACGTTGACTGACCCGGCGTCAGGCTGGTCCTGTCCGGCAATCATGCGGAACAACGTCGATTTACCGGCACCATTGGGGCCGATGACACCCACGATTGCGCCCGGTGGTATCTTGAAACTGAGATTATCGATCAGCAAACGATCTCCGAATGCCTTGCTGACATTATCGAACTCGATCACGTCATTGCCCAGGCGCTCGGACACGGGAATGAAAATTTCCTGTGTTTCGTTGCGCTTCTGATATTCATGGGACGAAAGCTCTTCAAAACGGGCAAGGCGCGCCTTGGCCTTGGCCTGCCGTCCCTTGGGGTTTTGACGCACCCATTCGAGCTCTTTCTTGATGGTGCGCTGGCGCGCCGACTCGGAAGATTCCTCTTGCTTCAGCCGATCATCTTTTTGCTCGAGCCAGGAACTGTAATTGCCCTTCCAGGGGATGCCGTATCCCCGATCAAGTTCGAGTATCCATTCAGCCGCATTGTCCAGAAAATAGCGGTCATGCGTTACGCCCACGACGGTGCCAGGGAACTTGCGCAGAAACTGCTCCAGCCATTCCACGCTTTCCGCATCCAGGTGGTTGGTGGGCTCGTCCAGCAGCAACATGTCGGGTTTGGACAGTAGCAGGCGACACAAGGCCACCCGACGCTTTTCACCGCCCGAGAGCTTGCCGATCACGGCGTCCCACGGCGCGAGACGCAAGGCATCTGCCGCGATCTCCATCTGCAGCTCGATATCGTCGGCGCCGCTTGAGGCCGCCGCAGAAATAATGGCTTCCAGCTCGGCCTGCTCGTTCGCCAGCTTATCAAAGTCGGCATCAGGCTCGGAATAGGCGGTATAGACCTCATCGAGGCGTTTCCTTGCGGAAAAGAGCTCTCCAAGGCCCTCCTCTACCGATTCGCGAACGGTGTGCTCCGCGTTAAGCAAGGGTTCCTGCGGCAGATAGCCAATCTTCAGCCCAGGCATGGGAACGGCTTCGCCCTCGATCTCCTGATCCAGCCCGGCCATGATCTTCAGCAAGGTCGACTTGCCCGAGCCATTGAGGCCCAGCACGCCGATTTTGGCGCCAGGAAAAAACGACAGGGAGATGTCGCGCAGAATCTGCCGTTTTGGGGGCACGATCTTGCCGACGCGATTCATCGAATATACGTATTGAGCCATAACCTAGAAAGCCAAGAGAGGATAAAGTGTCGATTGTAGGCCGGACGCGGCAATAAAGTGTCGGCGGGGAAACACAAGACCCATTCATGTCAGCCGCACTTGCCTTAAAATAGCCGATTCACACATGATTCCCGAGCACCATGTCTACCAATCAAGAATCGCCACTGGTCTTTACGGCCGACGAACTCGACCTCATTGGCCGTACCGCGGACGCGCTAAGCGCCTATATGGGCAAGCCGGTCCTGGCCGAAGTCATCGACGCCGATGAAACCGGGTTCGAATGGGCCTTGTTCGCCGTACCGCTCGATGTCGAAGACAAGACAGACGATCTTGTCATCGTACAGGTGGGCGGCGCCGGCGCCAGGATCATCGGCAACCAGGGCGGCCTGACTATCGCCGATGGCGACGTATTCGAGTGCGAATACCTGTGGGCGATCCAGTTGTCCGATCTGGAAGGTGTCCGCTTCATCAAGGTAGACCAGGAGGGCGAGGAAATCGCCTGGTCTGAAAATCTTCGCGACGTCCTGCCGTTCGTCATGGCTGACGAGGCTGTCAGCGACGACATCGACGACCTTGACGATGACGAGCCCGACGACGACGACGATATCTTCGATCCGCACGAAGAGGCAACACCACGCACGCTGCATTGATGCAGAGTCAAGTATCAGGTGCGGGAGCGATCCCGCATGTATAACAAAGCTCCTATCGGCCACATAAGACCGACCAGCACCCGTGATCCCAATCCGCGCAACGCCCGGTCTCCCGGCAACGGTTGGTCGCTATGCTTCAAGTGCAGGGCAAAGCGCGTATAGCGCGCCGCGGCCATCAGGAAAGTCTGCGGCTGGTAGCGGAACCAGGGCAGGCACTCCACGATCGTATCGTGCGCCAGCAACCACAGGCCCAGCGCATGCTGCTG
>LNAP01000345.1_pt1 | contig 53895 bp, 48 predicted proteins | sample 602601 | NCBI WGS metagenome assembly LNAP01 (sample SAMN02440304, study PRJNA202911) | soil metagenome | biome: Subtropical and temperate rainforests or woodlands; isolation source: soil samples (1 kg each in a 20% v/v slurry with milli Q water) were... ...
AGCCGAAATAGCTCAGCCCGGTAGAGCAGCGCACTCGTAACGCGAAGGTCGCAGGTTCGATTCCTGTTTTCGGCACCAGCTTCACGATTTACCCGTTTCACGCTTCACCTACCTACACCGCCGCAAACGAAAAGCCCCGCAGATGCGGGGCTTTTCGCGTTTTGGCGATTAATTCTGCCGCGCTTTCCCTTCAGCGAATCAGTCCCTTCATTGGTGCATATCTTTGTTTCAGAAGAGCCTTGCTACATTTCGAAGGTGTCGAGACGGATTGGGTCGGGCGTACGATTACGTCTCCAGCTCAAACCAAGGGACGCAATCAATTATGGAGAAGGTCAACAGCTGCGACATTTTTTGCTTTTATCATGAGCAGATGGATGCTCAAGCTCGATCGATCGGTAGAGCGTGTGGGAACTCTCTTCTGGCTTTCCCTCAATGGCAATGCAGATGAGAACCGCTGCCGAAGAGCTGATTTGGGCCGAGGCCATTGCTTACGCTCGCTCGAATAAAAAGGCGATAGCGAAGCGTCATGCTAATAAAGATCTATACCCTTCAGAAGAAGAGCCGGTTTCGGTTTTTATGGCTGGATCGCCTGGGGCCGGCAAAACAGAGGCTTCGATTGCACTACTGAATCTCTTTACCGATACCTCCATCCTGCGAATCGACCCGGATGAACTTCGTAGCGAATTTTCTGGCTACACTGGAGGGAATGCGTGGCTATACCAGGGCGCCGTATCGATTCTCGTAGAGAAGATTCTGGATCATGCGCTGACTCATAGGCAGTCATTTCTGTTGGATGGAACCTTCTCTAATCTGGATGTTGCCAGAAAAAATATAGATCGCTCCTTACGCAAGGGGAGATTTGTCCAGATCCTCTACGTATACCAACACCCGCTGCTCGCATGGAGTTTTGTCAGGGCTCGCGAGGCGGCGGAAGGTAGAAGAATCAGGCCGGAGCATTTCGTCGATCAGTATTTTGCCGCGCGTGACGTCGTGAATACTCTTAAGCTAGAGTACGGCGGCGACGTCCATGTGGATTTGCTACTGAAGCACATCGACAATTCAGGACGCCTCTACAAGTCAGGCGTAGACAAGATTGACTACCATATCCCTGAGCGTCATACGCGGGCTGAATTGACGGCCAAGCTCGGGGCATCATCGGAGGAGGATCAATGAGTTCAATCAAGCCAGATTCCTCAAAAGGCGCAAAGAGTCCCTTCGCGGACTTTATTCGCAACGCCAAATCAGGCCAAAAAAAGCGCGTCTACAATGCGGTCATGACCGAAGCTATCAAGCAGCAGAACCTTGTAGTGGAAGCCGAAGCGAAGCGAACTTAATTCGCAGCTTTTGAAAAAGCCCCGCAGATGCGGAGCTTTTCGCGTTATAGCGTTCGTCAGTCACACATCACTTCCAACCTGGCCTCCTCGTCAAACACTCACCTGATACAACCCAAAATGCCGCCCATCGACGCAGCGAACATCTGGCCCGTCGATAAAGGCCATGTCGTGGCCGTCGTGGTCGACCAGGCGTCTGGGTGAGCAGAGGACGAGGATGCCGATGTCGCCGCTCCAGTCGCGGCGCGGGTCGTGTTCGAGGTAGGCGTAGACCCGTCGGTTCTGGATGCGCCAGACGGGATTTTTCTGATCGGGGTCTTTTACGTCGTAGGTGGCGGCAGGGTCGAAGACGAAGTTGGCAGTCATGGCAGTGTCCGTTTTCAGGCGTGGCCGACTGCACGTAAGACCAGGTCTGTTCAGTTGTTGGAGGTTGACGTCTGGTTGGCGGTTAGCCAGATGCATTCGGCCAGCTGCAATGACAGGTCGGCTGATTCTCCATTGGCCAACGCTCTACAGGCATTGCTTGCCCATTCCTGGTATTCGGCGAAGGTGAATACGCCGGTACGCTGAAGCTCCAGCAGCCGTCCGCAAAAGATGCCGATGCGGAAGATGCGGGTCGCGACTTCGTCGGGTTGCCCCAACTCCTCCAATGCCATATGGAGTTCAAGTCGTCGTTGGGTTTTCAGCGCTTCATCCAGGTTGTCGTTCATTGCCGCGACCCCAGTCTGGCGTAATACATCCGCACATCTTCGGTAGAAGTTAGTACAAATCCGTGTAAGTACAGCGCCGCTCGTCGCCACTGTCCGCTTGTCTCTCCACGAAGCGAGAGCCACTTGTCAGCTGTGCCTTACATCGCCTGCAAAAAAATCAGCTGTGGCTACACTGGCTTCAGGTCTTCCGGGCAGCTCACCGCGCTGCAGCTCTAGGACAGGCCTCGCGGGTCGTTGTCGGAATTCGAGGGTTTCTCGGTGTCGCTCCTGATCTCTTTGATGATGACGGGAACGATCCGGTAGGCATCCTTGACGTAACGCTTGCCCAGTCGCTTTGGCTCGCGAATGAGACGATGCAGCCACTCCAGTGACAGTCGCTGCATCCATTCCGGTGCCCGCTGGACTTTTCCGGAGAGAAACAGCAGTGACGCGCCGACGCACAGGCCAATCCCGACAGCCGCGCGGCCTTCGAACACGCGCAACGCGAGTATTTCCTGGCGCGGCGAGCCTACGGAAAACACCACCAGGCGCGCCGGATGTTGATTGATGAAATCAACGGTGCGCTGGATTTCCCGGACGTCCTCGATGAAGCCCATCGGCGGGTTGTAGTGGCGGAAGGTGATCGAAGGATGCATCTGCTGCAACGTGGTGATGACTTCCTGTTCGCAACCGATGACGGTCACCGTCCAGCCGCGCTCCTGGGCAATCTGGATCATGTCCCGCGTCAGCGTACTGCCGGGAATCGCTTCGGCGATGTCGGCGTGCAGTCGATTCAACAGCGGGAAAAGTACCCGGCTGTCGCACAGGCGATAGGCGGCGTAGCTGTAAGCCCTGCGCAATTCCATGTCGTGTTCCAGCATCACCACGTGATCGACGTTTGGCGTCACGACATAGCGAAACGACCTGCTGCTGAGCACGGTCAGTTCGCGGACGAGATGCTTTCGCTGCCGATGATAGAACTCGATGCCGAATACTTTCATAAAGTGCTCCTTGCGCTTGATCGCCGTAGCTCACGCGATTTTCGAAGGGACTTGCCTGACGCATCTGCCTGGATGCACCAAAACAAGGGGGTCAGCTCACATGCTCGATTCACTGCACACCGCCGCAACGGCGACGCTTGCAAGGCCACCGGTGACAACGCCCGGCGGCATCGACTGGACGGGCAAATTGCTGCTCGTCGTCGTGCTGTTGCTGCTGTCCTTTGCGGCCTATGCGCAAAAGGCCGCGAGGCAAGCGCCGATGGTCATGATCAACGTCTCGGGCGCGGAGTTTTCCGAAGGCGTCTGGCCGGGCGAAAACGGCACACATTATTTTTTCCCGGACGAAAATTATTTCGATAAATGGCAAGCCAAAGGCATCCGTGCGATTCGCTTCCCCATGCGCTGGGAACGTTTGCAGCGCAAGCTCGGGGGTGAGCTGGACGAAACCTATGCGTCGCTGATCGACAAGATGCTGATCCAGGCCGAGCGGCGCGGGATCAAGGTTACGCTCGATGTGCACAACTTCGGCCGTTATGAAAATGAAGTGCTGGGCAGCAAGAATGTGCCGATCAAGGCTTATCGGGATCTGTTGCACCGAGTGTCGCTGCGCTGGCGGGATTTTCGGGCGCTGTACGCCTACGACATCATGAACGAACCCCATGATGAGGCTGACGAGCATTGGCCCAAGGCCGCGCAGGCGGGGATTTTCGCCATACGCGCCAATGACTGGCACCGTCCGATCATTATTGAAGGACGTTCCTGGTCCAGTGCGACCCGCTGGCCCCAGCACAACGATGCCTTGCTCGACCTGAAAGACCCGTCCAACAATCTGATTTATTCCGCCCATCTGTATTTCGATGAAGACGCCAGCGGGCGCTACCAGAAAGCCCTCGGGCAGCGCTTCGATCCCGACATTGCCGTGAAACGCGTCCGGCCCTTTGTCGAGTGGCTGGAGAAAAACGGCAAGCGTGGCCAGATTGGTGAAGCCGGATTCCCGGCGGATGACCCGCGCTGGGGGCAAGCCATGGATCGTTTGCTGGCCTACCTGCAAGAAAAATGTGTGCCGCTGGCGTATTGGTCGGCGGGTTCGGCGTGGGGCGATTACTCGCTGTCCATTGAACCAGTCAACGGCCGTGATCGTCCGCAATGGCCGGTGCTGGCTAAATATCTGGTGGCGCCGCATTGCACGGTGACTCGGCGTTAGGTTTTGGCCAGCTCAACAGTGCCGCTTCGCTGCGGACCGTCAGGTAGCCAGCCTGCCTTCGCCGCTGCCGGCGCATCTTGGGTGCGGGCGTAATAAACGAATGCGGCGATGGACAGTCCGGTGATTTCCCCGCCGTACATGATCGTGTTGGAGAAGAAAAAATTGATCCCGTTGAACCAGAATGTTAGCTGCAGGGCGTTGAGCAGATCGCCTTTTTTTCGGCAATAGGACATGAAGCGCAGGAAGCCCAGGTAGTAGATCAACGCGATAACCGGCGTCAGGAAACCAAACCGGTAGTAGACCCCGAGCAGGCCCACATCCGACAGATAGAAGTAGCCGTTGTACAGCCGCGAGAAACCGCCTTGCCATTGCAGGGACAGCGCACCCATGCCGATCAGGCCGTTGCGCGCCACTTCCTCGATCACGATTTGCGTTGTGATATTGCGCACACCCGGCTCCCGCGCCTCGAACAACAGCGCATCGAACCTGCTCAGTTGCGCGGCGAAAAAATCCGGCGCGAGAAAAAAAGCCGCCAGCAGCACGGCGCTTGTCAGGATGCCGAGTTTGACCAGCAAACCAACCCGGCTGCGAAAGATCCAGATCCCCGCCAGCGCCCAGATCAGCATGGTGTTGCGCGTCTGAATCACCAGCCAGAGATACGAGGCAAATAACAGCAATAGCGCGACCGCCAGCCACGACATGGATCGCTGCAGGCGATACATCAGCATGAAAGCGCAGGCGCTGACATAAGGCGCGCCAATGCTGAAGCGATTGGGCCGCAAGGGATTGAGGCCGTAATCCTTTTCATCGACGGTAAAACTCACATCGTTGTTTTCCGGCAGCACACCCCAGTAATACAGATAACCCACCACCACGCAGGCCACGGCGCAGCAGAGCATGAATCTCTCCAGTTGCTCTTGGGTGGGATGGGCTTTTATCAGCAAAAACAGCATCGGGAAGAACAGTAAATAAAGAAAACTGCGGCGCTCTTCCAGCAAGCCAAAGCCCAAAGGCTGGCCGAAGTTCAGCGCCGCCAGCAGCGCCGAAAGCAGCGGCAATACCAAGCCAAAAAACACAATCCACAAGCCTGCGCGTGACTGCTGGGCGCGGCTCCAGGTCAGCAATAAAATCAGAGCGCCGAGCACGATGGCGACGATAAACAGTTCGCGCAGATACGGGATGCCGGCTTTTTTATCGTCGGTCAGGAACAGGCACGCCGAGTTCATCAACAACAGCAAGAACAGCAAGGCGCGATAGGCAAAGAGTTTGCGAATCATCGGCTGTTTCTCCTATCAAGCCTCCAACGAATACCACCAACCTGTGCAGTCTGTGTGGGAGATTGCTCGCGAAGAGGCCGGGACAGGCTCCGGCTATCTCGCTGACTGAATCGACGTCTTCCCGGATAAATCCGGTCCCACAAGATCGCGCCGATTTTGGAATCGCGGTTTTATCCGGGAGGCCTCGCTCCAACGGGACCTTGCATTGCTCAACGCCACGAAAACGCCAAACCTTCGCCGATGCCCTTGATTCCGTAACGGATGTTTTTCAGGTTGTGGCGGTTTTGCAGGGCTGTGATTGCCGTCAGGGCCAGCGCCGAAAACAGGTAGCAGGGCATTGAGTGGAATTTTTTGTTGTACATGATCGCGGCGCGGTTTCGATAGAAGTGGAACATATGGCTGCGGTTCTGGGTGCTGGCGCTGTCGCCGTGGCGGGCGAAGCTGCGTGTCGCCACCTGACAGGTAAAGCCCAGGCTGGCGGCCCGGCGTTGCCAGTCCACTTCTTCGGAATACATGAAATAGCGCTCATCCATCAGGCCGACGCGCTGGATGACGTCGCGCTTGATCAGCAGCGAGGCGCCCATCAGGTAATCAGGTTTCGGCAGTCTGCCAAGGTGCTGGCCCAGTTCGTCGCGCCCCAGGTTCTTGCCGACCAGCCGGGCCTTGCCCAGCCACGGATAAAGCTGCCCGCCGCCGACGCACTGGACGATCTCCGGATGATCGGCATAAACCAGAATCGACGCGCAAAACCCGCAATTGGCGTCGCTGTCCAGAGTCGACAGCAGCGCCTGCAATGAATCCGCCTCAACAGTGATGTCGTTATTCAGCAGCCAGATGTAGTCGTAGCCAGCGCGGAACAGGTAATCGATGCCCACGTTGTTGCCGCCGGCATAGCCGTAGTTGCCTGCATTCCTGATCAGGCAAGTGCGGTGTTTGAGTGGATGTTCGCGGATCTGCTCTTGCGTGCCGATCCAGGTATCGCCATCACTTCGCGTGCTGAAGTAGTCGGCCAGACGCTGGTAGTCCGCTGCTTCGGAGTGGTTGTCGACCACCACGAGGGGAATCGCGCAGTAAGCGTCCACCGATCGCACGCATTTGATGGTCTGTTCAGCGCCGTTCCAGTTGAGGATCAGCGCGCATACGTTAGCCGTGGCCATGTTCGGGTTGCTCCTGCGCAGACGTGAGGTCGTGAGCCGGGCTGTTCTGGCGGTGATGCCGACGTCGGGCCTCAAGCAGAACGACGACGATCAGGCTCAGGTTGATTGCGGTATTGGCCGCCGCGAAGGCCATCACCACCGCCAGGGCATTCTTGAACACCAGCGCGCCGACAAACACTGCGATCACTCGCAAGGTGGTGCTGACGATCTCGAACAACAGAAAGCGTTTTTGCAGGGCCAGCGCCGGAATCGCCACTGCGCAGGGGCCTGCGATGAAACCGGCGAACTCCGCCAGCGCCAGCCAGCGGGCATATTCGCCAGCGGCCGCCCATTGCGCGCCGAACACCAGCCCGAACAACCAGGGTCCGGCCAGCGCCAGGGTGGCGAACGGCACGATGCCCACCAGCGCCATGCCAGCCACGCCACGCACCAACAGCCCGGTCACTGGTTCGTCGGCATGGATCGCTTGGGTGATGCGGGGGTAATAGACGCTGCCGACCGCCTTGCCGATAAAGTTGCTGGGCATGCTCAACACTTGCAGGCACAGGGCGAAGAATCCCGCCGAGACTGCGCCGAAGGACGCCGCCAGCACCAGGGTCGGCATATGCACGGAGAGGGCGTTGATCAGCACTTGCGGCGCGCGGAATAGCGGGAAATCCCGATACTGCACAGCGAGTTTTGTCAGGCTGGCGGAGGTTGCCGGGCGCGGCTGGGCGAGGCTGCTTGCGGCGGGTTTGAAGGCCATGCCCAGCAACAGCAGGGCGCTGTGAATCAGGTAATACAACGCACTGGTCACCACCAGAACCGGGGCCGAGGCCTGCACCAGTCCGGCCAGGCTGCGCGTCGCGTTATAAACCAGCGCATGCAAGGTTGCGCCGCGCGCGGTGAGGCTGAAGCGTTGAGTTCGATACAACCATTGCTGGGTGATTTCCAGCACGGCGGCGCTGAACATCACGATGGGCAGCAGCATCAGGTAAGGGGTCAGCATGTCGATGCCCAACGCGCTGGCCATCGCTGGCCCCTGAACATACAAAAGCAGCGCGGACAAACTCGCGATACTCAGCGCCACCCATAACGAAAGCCGAATCAGGCCCCGGGCGTCGGCGTCGCTTTTGGGCAGGACAATCGCCATGGGGTACGTCAGGGCACACGCCGGAATCAGGATGATGGTCAGGCTCTGGAACGTGCCGACCACGCCGAACGCTTCCGGGCCGTAGATGCGCATGATCACCGGAATCAGCGCCAGGTTGATCGCCTGCGCCCCGGCACTGCCGGATACCGCCGTGGCAATGTTGCGCAGCAGCCGTGCGCGGGCCGCCTGCTGCCATCGCCTGCGCCAGCCGCCGCTTTGGCCCGGCAATACCGCGCCGCCTGATTCCTGATCGGCCATGTCCGTCTCCATCTCAATAGATGTTGCGCGAGAACAGCGTGAACGGCGTCTTGAGCAGGATTTTTATATCCAGCCAGAGCGACCAGTGATTGATGTAGTCCAGATCCTTTTCCAGACGCTCTTGCATCTTTTCCAGGGTTTCGGTTTCGCCGCGAAAGCCGCTGACCTGTGCCAGGCCGGTGATCCCCGGCTTGATGCGATGGCGTGCGGTGTAAGCGAGGAGTCTCGCGCCGTAGTACTGGTTATGCGCAATCGCGTGCGGGCGCGGGCCAACCAGGGCCATTTCGCCGCGCAGCACATTGATCAGCTGGGGCAGTTCATCCAGCGAGGTGCGCCGCAAAAAGGCGCCGACCGGCGTGACCCGTGGATCGTCGCGGGTCGCCTGTTGCACGTGATTGTCCTCATGCACGCGCATCGAGCGAAATTTCCACACGTTGATCACCTCGCCGTTGCAGCCATGCCGGGGCTGGCGGAAAAACACCGGGCCAGGTGACGAGAGCTTCACCGCCACGGCAACGACCGACATCACCGGCAACAGCACCAGCAAGGCGAGCAACGCGAGGCTGCGGTCGAACAGTTCCTTGCCCAGGGTCGCGGCGGGATGCGAGCTGCGCGGTGTTTCGTTGAGGTAAATCGCCGGGAACTGTTCGATCTGGGAAACCGATTGATTGAGCAGCAGCATGCTGCCGAAATCCGGCACCCAGACCACGTCGACATTGAGGTCCAGCAGGCTCATGTAGATGGCTTCAATCTGCGTGATCATGTTCAGCGCCAGGGCGATATACACCCGGCGCACGTGATCGCCAATGACCAGATCGCGCAACTGCTCCAGTTCGCAGAGCACCGGAGGCTGGCCGCCTTTCGAAGAAACGCCGGGTTCGGTCGCGACCAGCCCAAGCACCGGAACCCGCTGCCGCAGCTGTTCGGCCAGGGTGTAGGCCATGGGGCATGTGCCGATGATTACCGAGACGCGTTCCTTGCGCAGCCAGCGCGAGTGCAGGCTGACCAGATAACGCAGGGGCAGGTACGTCGCACATTGCGCCAGATAACCCGCGACGGCGACTTCATATAGCAAGCCCTGATCCAGATCGCTATGGTCGAGGCAAGCCAGGGTTAACACAGCCAGCGCAGCGATCAGCAGCAGCCAGCCGCCGAGCAGATGCAGTAAACCCATCAGGTAGCCGAAGCGCTTGTGATAAACGTGCAGCGCGCTGTAGATCGGCACCGAAGCGAGCACGCCGACGATCACCAAGACTCGGTAGGCATAGGGAATCGCGCCGGTCGCCTGATAGACAATGGCGCAGGTCACGAGCGTGGTCAGGCCCATGGCGCAGACCCATTGCGCCCAGAACGTCAGGCCGCGTCGATTGACCGACGGATGCAGGCGTTGAGCAAGCATGGTGGATATCTCCTCGATAGGTGGCATCGCGCAGTTGCTCGCCCTCGGCAGCGGCGAGTCATAAAAACCCATGCAGCGGGCCAGAATGTGCAGGCGATAACGTGCTCAGCCGCGTCACGACGACAGCGGCTTATAACGCGCAATCACGCCTTACTGGGTGGTTTCACGAGGCAGATAACGGTAGTGCTGGCTGTATCCCTGGCGTCCTTTCAACGGGGTAATCTGATTGAGCACCACGCCGGTCAGCGGAGCGCCGTTTTGCAAAAGTTGGTCGATGCACTGATGCACCAGCGGCGCGGGCGTGCTGTCGGACTTGATCACGTAGATCGCCGCGTCGGCCATGGCGCAGAGCACCGCGGCATCGCTGACCGCATCGCTGGCCGGCGAATCGAGAATGATCCGGTCGTAATGCTGCCGAGCCCATTCGATGAAGCGTCCGAAATGGGTCGAGGCCAGCAGTTCCAGCGGGTTGGGCGGTATTTCGCCAGCGGTGAGAATGTCCACCTGGCCGACGCGACGAATGCACGCGTCTATTTTCGCCTGACCGGTAATCAGGCTGGCGAGGCCGGGCTGCGCCGGGTTCATGCCCAGATTGCGCGCCAGGTTGGGGCGGCGCAGGTCGGCTTCGACCAACAACACCCGTTCCAGTTGGCCCAGCGCAAACGCCAGATTGACTGCAATGGCGCTCTTGCCTTCGCCGGGCAGGGTCGAGGTGATAACCAGCAGCCCACGCCGCTTTTGGGTATCGCCGAGCATGATCCCGGTGCGCAGCGTGCGAATGGCTTCGGTGAAGTCTGGGTCATCGTTGCGTTCGAACTGCCGGGAAATGCTGCTGCGGTTTTTCTTTTGCAGCAGTGGCACCAGTCCCAGCACGGGCAGGTTGAGTTTCCTGGCGATGTCGTCGCCGGATTTGAAACCATTGTGCAAGGTGTCGCGCAGCAGGAAAAACACGCAGCCGAGGACCAGCGCCAGCAGCGCCGTGATCGACGCGATCAGGGACTTCTTCGGTGCGCTGGGTTCGCTGGGCACAATCGCCGGATCGACGATACGCGCGTTGCTGACGCCGATATCAGCGGTCGCCGTGGTCTCGCGCAGACGGGTCACGAAGGTGTCGTACAAGGTGCGATTGCTGTCCACGTCCCGTTGCAGCTCGCGCAGTTTGAATTCCTTGCGCGAGATGTCCTGAATCTGCGCCCGGCTGGTATCCACCGATGAGCGCAAGGATTCTTCGTTGGCGCGCGCCAGCTGGTAATTGCGTTCAAGGCCCGCCACGACCTGATCGACCTGACCACGCAGACTCGCCTGCGCGGCCGCGAGGTCGGAGCGCGCGGCGATCATTTTCGGATGGCGATCCCCATAACGACGCGACAGTTCGTCGACCTTGGCCCTGGCCTGTGCTTCGTTGGCCTGGAATTGCTGGATCACCGGATTGCCGATCACCGCTGGCACGCTGGACAGGTTGGCCAGGCTTTTCGAACCAAGCATCGCCTTCACCTGCGCGTACTGGCTTTGCGCTTCGGCGCGCTGGCGGCGGGCATCGATCATGCGGTCACTGGTTTTCGACAGCTCATTGGCGCTGAGCGTGACCACGCCGTCCACGTCCACCAGGCCTTCGGCATCGCGGTAGCGTTGCAGTTTGTTTTCCGACTCCTGCAGTTGCGTGCGCAACTCGATCATCCGGCTGTTCATCCATTTCGATGCGTTCAATGACTCGTTCATTTGCGCATCGAGTCGGCTGTCCAGATAACCGTGAGCCAGTGCGTTGGCCGCCAGCGCAGCGGTTTCCCGGTCGGCCAGGCTTACGCTGATATTGACCAGCTGACTCTTGCCCTGGGCGCCGACGCTGGTGCGCTCCATCAATTCCCGGACCGTGGCGTCGAACACTTCGGTCGGGGTCATGCTGCGACTGGCAAGCCAGCTGCCGGGAAACGCACTCGGATACAGCCTGGCAATTTCCGCGCGCGCTTCGCGCAGCAGATGCAGACGCTGGCGTGGATCGAATTCGGGGTGTTCGGTCAGGTTCAACTGGCGGACCACACGCTCGGCCACTGCTCGACTCTGGATCAGGGTGATCTGGGTTTGCAGGTAATCGACGGCGGCGTTTGGCGAATCGTAGGTCGGCTGTTGAAACGTGATCAGCGTTGCGCCTTTGGGCTCGATGACCAGCGATGCCGTGGCGCGATAGACCGGCGTGATGTTGTGCAGAACCAGCATCACAGCCAGGGTCGCGGCTGCCGCCAGTGCGATGATGCGCCATTTGTGAGTCCAGAGGATCAGGCCCAGCTTGCGCGAGTCGATGAAATCGCGGTCGTCGGCAATGGGCACGTAATGCTGCGGCAACCTTGGGTTGCTCAACGTCATCTGGTCCATGTCAGAAGAACCCCTGCTCGATGGTGATGGTGTCGCCGGGTTCGACCAGCGTGTTCAGGCTTGCCTTCTGGCTGCTGCGTCGCGTGTCGGCGCCGCGCACGATGTAGATACGCCGGTCCGAAGCGCGCTCGGTCAGGCCGCCCGCCAGGGCAATTGCCCGATCCAGCGTCAGGCCCGGTTCGAATGGGTAGCCGCCGGGCAACTTCACCTCGCCGCTGATGTAGAACGGCCGATAAGCCAGCACACTGACCGAGACGCGGGGCGCGACCAGATAGCCATCCTTGAGTTTGTCCGTGAGCAGGGTCTCGACTTGACCCGGCGTTTTGCCCTTGGCGTTGACTTCACCCAGGAAAGGGTAAGAGAAGGTGCCCGCATCGTTGAGCCGGATTTCCGCGAAACTGAGGTCCGGTTCGCCAAAGACATTGATCCGCAGAATGTCGCCTGAGTTGAGTTGGTATTGCGGCGCAGCGAATACCGGGCTGCTGACAATGAGCAAAAGCGCAATACGGCAGAACTGACCTAAAGACATGGTATTTCCCTCCAGACACATCGGTGCTCAAAGGCTCAAATCCAGATTCAGCAGGTACACATTGCGCGTGTAGCGCTCGTCGATGACGTTGGAGTCGTTATGCGAACGCCGATAACCGAGGCTGACTTCGGCCCAGCGGTTAACCGCGTAGATCAGCGCAGCGCCATAGGTGTCCAGCGTGTCGTCGCGGCTCAGACCCAGGTATTCGCGTTCGGCGTGACGGTAGTCGAGCCTTGAGGAAATCCAGCCCGACCATTTGTGCGTCCAGCTCAAGCGCGTGCTGGTGGTGTGGACTGTGCTGGCACCGTCGTCACCTTCATCGAAGGCCTTGCGCATGTTCAGCTCGAAGGTCGAATAGGTGCGCGGCTTCCAGGCCAGGCCGACTTCCCAGGTCGGGCTGCTGCGGTCGCTGACCGCGCCGTCGTCGAAGTCCTTGCGTTCATAGCCGACACGCAGGCTGCCGCTGGTCTTGGCCGTGACGTCCCGGGTGAAGCCGATCAGTGCCGCGCTGCCGGTGCTGTTACGTAGACTGCCCGGCATTACGTAGTCGTAGTCACTGTGGCGCAGCTCGAACAACCCTCGGGTGCGCCCGCCAAGCCGGTGATACCAGGTCGCGATATAAGCGCGGGTATCGTGTTCTTCATCTTCGTTGAGATTGCCGCTGTTGCGATAACGCAATTCGTCGTATTCGGCCGAAACATCAATCTGGTTCATGCCGCTCTGCGTGCCGAAGCTGTAACCGAGCAGCGCGTTCTTGCGCGTGTACTTGTCGTTTTCCAGCGGGTCGGCGGTATCGGCGGTCTCCTCGGCACGCTTATAACCCAATTCCCATTTCAACCGATTGCGCGAATCGAACTCCAGCACACTTCTAAGTGCTAGTTGCTGGTCCACATGGTTGGCGGCGGCGTGATCGTGAAAGGTCTCGCTGTCCACGGCGTATTCAAGTTGATAAGCACTTTTGCGGGTTTGCGCTTCCAGCAGGAAAGTGGGGCGCAACGAAGTAATCCACGATGACAAAGTGCCATTGTGGAGTGTGCGAAAGTTATCGTCATACCGTTCACCGATCTTCAGCGTCGGCGTGAACTCGAAACCACCGACTTCAATGCTCTGGGGTTTACCGGCCATGGCCGACATCGGAAAGGGCGAAAGGACAAGCAGGGCCAGCCAGTTTTGCCTGTTCATTTGCATAATCCGTATACGCCGCACGAACACGCGCCGCGCAAGGGCGATCGCCGATTGCGCGGCAGTGTTCACCACGACGAGTTTGTCTGGAGGAGAAAGTCCGGAGTTGCCGAATAACGGGTAGGCTACCGCACGAGTTTTACATTACTCGAATAGTTCTAAGTCCTGAAACTTTTGGCGATAACAGTTACTTCGCTTTTATTAAATATTCGGAATGCAAGACAAGCGCAACCGTTCAGCGTTGTGCAGTGACAAACGGTATTGGCGGCATTTTAATATTGAAATTGCAAACCGATTAACTGTGGCTGGATAAGTAAATTTAATGAGCCGTTTTACTGTTTCCCTGTTTGTAGACAACTTCTATAAATCGAGACTGTGCCCTGTTAACTATTCGAAACTTCGAGTGCGTGTTGGAGCAAGGCCTGCCCGCGAAGAAGATAACGCGGTGGGATTGAACCACCGCGGTACCGGCTCAACAGCTCATTTAAAGGCTCAAGCGCATCGACAGATCCACGGCCTTTACATCCTTGGTCAGTGCGCCGATGGAAATGTAATCCACGCCGGTTTCAGCGATCACTCGCAATGTCTGATCGTTGATGCCGCCGCTGGCTTCGAGTTTGGCGCGACCGCCATTGATCGCCACTGCTTCGCGCATATCGTCCAGGCTCAATTCATCAAGCATGACAATGTCTGCACCGGCATCCAGTGCCTGACGCAACTCGCTGAGGCTTTCCACTTCGATTTCCACCGGCTTGCCGGGCGCGATCTTGTGCGCGGCGCTGATGGCTTCGGCAATACCGCCACTGGCGGCGATGTGGTTTTCCTTGATCAGGAACGCATCGAACAAACCAATGCGATGGTTATGGCAGCCGCCGCAGGTAACCGCGTACTTCTGCGCCATTCGCAGGCCGGGCAGGGTCTTGCGGGTGTCCAAAAGCTGGACCTTGGTGTCAGCGACCATGTCAGCGTAATGCTGCGCCTTGGTGGCCACGCCCGACAGCATCTGCAGGAAGTTCAGCGCGCTGCGTTCGCCCGTCAGCAATGAGCGGGCCGGACCTTCCAGATGAAACAGCACCTGGTCCGGTTTGACCCGATCACCGTCGACCACCTGCCAGTGCACTGCCACACGCGGGTCCAGTTGGCGGAACACGGCATCGACCCACGCCGTACCGGCGATAACCGCCGCATCCCGCGAGATCACCGTGGCTTTGGCCAGTCGCTCAGCCGGAATCAACTGGGCGGTGATGTCACCACTGCCGACGTCTTCCAGCAGCGCCCGGCGCACATTGGCCTCGATTTCGCTGGTCAGGGCGGCGAGTTGTAAATTCGGCATATCGAACTCCAGTAACAAAGTGGCGCGAGTATAAGGCAGGTTTTCCCTGCGACCCACCTGTCGAACGCCTCTGCGTAGCGGCCCGCGAGTGCTGTTGGTCGGTTTTTTTACGGCGTTTGCGATGGAATGGCTTTTCTGTGGTCTATGGCTGTACCGGTCAATCTATCAATCGTTCAAAACGGTAAAACCATTGCTGGCGCCGTGGACATGAATTGAAAGATAATCCGACTTGTATTTGACGTCATGACTTTGACGTTTCTTCAGCGCATACGTAATGCCCCGCAATAACGGCGCTCTGAGCCCGGATTGTGAAGTGGTCGCGGCTGTTTCCTGGTAGGGGGCTTGATGCAAAACGACGATAAAGTTGTGCCGTTGAACAAAGCGAGCCCTGAACTGGCTGCGAATTCGCCGCTTGCCCGTTTGCCGGTTGTGCTCCTGCAGGTGCGGGACAAGGCTGCGCAACAGCTCAAGGAAGCCTTGCAGGCGTTATTTGATAACGCTGACGACACGCTTTTCGAAATGGCCGATCGGGCGCAAAACAACACCGAGCAGAACACCTTCTTTGAAGCCATGCGCGACCTGCGTCTGAAACGTAAGAGCATCGAGCGGGCCTTTCTCGACAAATTCTATGAAGCGTTCCTGCGCCTTGGTCAGTATCAGATCACCGAGCCGGTGATCCCGGGCGCCATGACCTTTGACAAGCTGGCCCTGGTGCACAACGACGACCTGGAAAAAACCGTCGCCGTGGATGCCATGGTGGCCAAAGTCCTGAGTCGCGATGGCGTTGCCCTTGGGCAGCTGACGACGCGTCTGAATCAGCTGATAACCCAGCCGTTGAGCGACGATTTGAACCCGATGGGTCCGGCACTGCTTTGCGATTTCTTCTTGCAGGCCGGGCGCAGCCTGGGCGTTGAGATCAAGGTCAAGCTGATCATTCTCAAGCTCTTCGAAAAATACGTACTGGCCGATGCCGATCATTTATATGCCGAAGCCAATCAGCTGTTGATTGCCACTGGCGTGCTGCCCGAACTCAAAGCCTTGCCGGCTCGTCGCGCGTCAGATCGAGTGACCCGCCAGGCCCGCGCCAGCGACCTGGCCGATCCTGGTCTGGCTCAGGCCGCCGACAAGCTCGACAAAGGCGTGCTGGAAGTTTTCTCTGCCTTGCAGGAGTTGCTCTTGCAGGTGCGCGGCAATCTTGCGCCGCGCCATGAGCCCAATGCCGAAGCCCGACCTATTTCCAGCCAGGATCTGTTGCGCCTGCTGTCGCACTTGCAGCAATACGTGCCGTCGCCCGAAGCCCATGACGATTTCGATCTGCGCAATCAACTTGAGCAATTGCTGACCCGCGTCAGCGTGAAAAGCGGCAAGTTTCGGGTTGTCGGCGGCGGCGACGAAGACGTGATCAATCTGATCGCCATGCTTTTCGAATTCATCCTTGATGACCGTAACCTGCCGTCATCGCTGCGGGCGCTGATCGGGCGTCTGCAAATCCCGATGCTCAAAGTCGCGGTCATCGACAAAAGCTTTTTCAGTCGCGGCAGTCATCCTGCGCGGCGGCTGCTCAACGAAATCGCCTCCGCAGCCCTGGGCTGGGGCGGGCGGGACGACTACCAGCGTGATTCGCTGTATGTGCGCGTTGAACAGATCGTGCAGCGCCTGCTCAATGATTTTGTCGACGACCCGGCGATTTTTTCCGAGCTGTTGGTGGATTTCCTCGCCTTTACCAGCGATGAGCGGCGCCGCAGCGAGCTGCTCGAACAACGTACTCGTGACGCCGAGGAAGGCCGCGCCCGCGCCGAAATGGCCCGCCTGCGCGTGCAACACGAATTAAACGACCGCCTGGTCGGCAAGACCTTGCCGGAAGTGGTGGTGCGCTTGCTTCAGGAAGCCTGGAGCAAAGTATTGCTGCTGACTTGCCTCAAGCACGGTGATGAGTCCGGCGAATGGGAAGCCGGTCTGGCCGCCATGGACGATCTGATCTGGAGCGTCGAACTGCACGAAGAGCCCGAAGCCCGCCAGCGCTTGCTGGATCTGGTTCCGGGTTTGCTCAAGGCACTGCGTGAAGGCCTGGCCAGCGCTGCGTTCGATCCGTTTGCCACCAGCGAATTCTTCAGCCAGCTTGAAGTGCTGCATGTGCAAGCGTTTCAGCACTTCTCGAAAATGCAGGACGAGGCCGCCGAAGGCGCTCCGTCGGAAGCTGAAGGCGAGGGTGTGGCAGGCCCGTCAATGATTGAAGTGGTTGAAGAAATCATCCTGGTCGCACCCGGCGAGCAGCTGATCAACGATCCTGTTCAACCTCTTCCGGACGATGACGCAGGCCTGTTGCAGGTCGACCAGTTGCGTCTGGGTTGCTGGGTCGAGATTCAGGAAGACGAAGAGCACCGCTTGCGCTGCAAACTGGCGGCTATCGTCGAACCGAGCGGTCGCTATGTGTTCGTCAACCGCACCGGCATGAAAGTCCTGGAAAAAACCCGCATGGGCCTGGCCGTGGAATTCCGCCGCGGCGCCATTCGCATGCTCGACGACGCGCTGCTGTTCGACCGCGCGCTGGAATCCGTGATCGGCAACCTGCGCAAGCTCAAGGGTGTTTGAGGATGTGACCGGTCTGCCACGGTTGTAACGTGTGGGACCGGATTTATCCGGGAAGAGGTCGTTACATTCAATGCATTTTCGTCGTCAGAAATGCCGCCTTCCCGGATAAATCCGGTCCCACACAGTCTGCACCATTCAAAACCGGTACATTCGCGCCGCCAATTACTCCCCCACAGCGTCCCTCACAGCGGGCATACTTGCGGCTGTCGACTTGTCCGTTCAAGGAACACTCATGCATCTGGACCCCGCAAGCGGTTGGTGCCAAGGCGTGCAGCACTGCCCATCGCCCAATTTCAACGCGCGCCCGGCGAATGAAATCTCGTTATTGGTGATCCACAACATCAGCCTGCCCCCAGCCCAATTCATGACCGGCAAGGTGCAGGCTTTTTTTCAGAATCAGCTGGACGTCGACGAGCATCCGTATTTCGCCGGCATTGCCGATTTGCGCGTATCGGCGCATTTTCTGATCGAGCGTGATGGCGACGTTTTCCAGTTCGTATCCTGTCTGGATCGGGCCTGGCACGCGGGTGTGTCGAGCTTTCAGGGGCGCGAAACCTGCAATGATTTTTCCATCGGCATTGAGCTCGAAGGCACCGATGATCAACCGTTCACAGACGCGCAGTACGCTGCTTTGATTGAGTTGACCCGCCAGTTGCAGGCTGCGTTTCCGGCCATCACCGGTGAACGAATCTGTGGGCACAGCGACATTGCGCCCGGCCGCAAGACGGATCCGGGGCCGTTTTTTGACTGGTCGCGCTTGCACTCGGCCCTGCTGGACGAAGTGAGGAGTAAATAATGAGTTTCCTGGTGTTGCTGCTCGCTGTATGGATAGAAAAGTTTTCCGCCCTGCGTCAGCGCGTGCAGCGTGACTGGCCCTGGTTGAGCGAACTGTCCCGGCTTGAAACGAACCCGCGTTTCGCCCCACGGCCCTGGCTGATCCTCAGCGTGCTGGTGTTACTGCCAGTCGTGCTGTTGGCGTTGATGCTGGTGGTGCTCGGTTCGGTGTTCAATGGCTGGCTGGCGTTTCCCGTGCATCTGTTGGTGCTGATTTACAGCCTGGGTCGTGGCGATCTGATTGCCGCGCTCGGGCCGTTTCGCGATGCCTGTCGGCGCGGTGACGCCGAGGCCGCCGTGCTGGTGGCCGAGCGTGACATGCAGGTCGAAGCCGAAAATAGCGAGCAGCTGCTCGAAGGCGTGCAGGGTTATCTGTTGTGGCAGGCCTATCAAAGCTTCTTCGCGGTGATCTTCTGGTATTTCCTGCTCGGCCCGGTGGCTGCGCTGGCCTATCGCCTGTTGGCCCTGGCCGCTGAAAACGGCAGGACGCCGGCTCTGCGCGATGCTGCCGGGCAACTGCGGCACGCTTTCGACTGGGTGCCGGTGCGCCTGTTGGCGGCCAGCTTCGCGCTGGTCGGCAACTTCGTCGCCGTCAGCCGGGTGATGCTGCATGAGTTGCTCAACTGGAACATCAGCGCCGCTCAGCTGATCGCGAAAATCGGCTGCGCCGCCAGCGAAGTCCCCGCGCCCGTGATGGGCGCCGAAGGCGTGAGCAGCCTGGACGTGCTCTGGGAATTGCTGATCCGCGCGGCGATTGTCTGGTATGCCGGTTTTGCGTTGTGGACGTTGTTTGTCTGAGGACAGATACAAAACCGGAAGGGACTTGTCCCCGAAGACGCCGGTGCAAGCGCTGAAGATCGTTTCGGCAGACGCTACGCCTTCCCGGGCAAGTCCGGTCCTGCCTGATTCGCGCAAATCCTGGGAGTGTTTTCCCACCCAAACAACTCCCGCGCATTGCGCGTGCTGGCTTCGGCCAGGTGCTCGGCGGAGATATTCATCAGCTCGGCCAAAGCCGCACAAATCTGCGGCAAATGTTCCGGGCTGTTGCGTTGGCCGGGAAACATCGCTGGAGCCATGTCCGGTGAATCGGTTTCCAGCACCACGCTGTCCAGTGGCAGGTCGGCGATCACCCGATGCATACGCAAGGCTTGCGGCCAGGTCGCAGCGCCGCCCAGGCCGAGTTTGAAACCCAGCTTGATGTACTCCCGCGCCTCTTCGCGACTGCCGGCGAATGCGTGAATAATCCCGCAGCGCTTGAGTTTGAAGCGCTTCAAACTCGCGATCACGTCAGCATGGCTGCGCCGCACGTGGATCAGCGCCGGCAGATTGAAGTCCACCGCGAGTTGCAGTTGGGCGTCGAACAATTGCTGCTGAACCTGACGGTTCAGCGTCTCGATGTAGTAATCCAGACCGATCTCGCCCACGGCGCACAATTGTGGATGACCTTGCAGCCGAGACAGCCAGTCACCCAGCTCAACCAGATGCTCGGGGCGATGCTCATCGATGTATACCGGGTGCAGGCCGAACGCCGCGTGCAGGGCCGGATCGCTCAGGGTCAAGTCCCAGACTTGTTGCCAGTTACGCTGATAAACCCCCAGCACCACCAAACGTTCGACACCCAATCGCTGGCAGTTGGCGAGGAGGGCCGTGCGATCTGCGTCGAAGTCCGGAAAATCCAGATGCGTGTGGGTATCGATCAGGGTCAATGATCAGCCCTCGTGAATGCGTTGCTTGAAGGTACGCACGATGGCGTGAACCCCCGGTTCGTACTGATCCTTCTCAATCGCGGCCAGGGCCAGTTCCAGCGCCATGCTGGCGATGACCTGATGCTGCTGCGCCATGGCGTTGACCGGCAACGGCAGGAAATCCAGCAATTGGGTGTCGCCGAATGTTCCCAGATGAAACTGCTGCGGATTCACCGCGTGGCTCTGCAGGACGTCGAAAATCCCCTGCAACAAAACGTAGGACGTGGTGATCAGCGCATCCGGGAAATGCCCCAGGCGTTCCAGCACTTCGTTCATCAGGCGCTGGCCGCACTGGCGACTGAATGACTCGCCGTGCTCGATCATGACTTTCCCGGCAAAGCCATCCAGGGCGTGCTGGAAACCGTCGGCGCGGGCGCGGCTGATGATCAGCTCCGGGCGTGCGCCGATCAGGGCGATATGCGCAGGATTCGTCGCGAGGAGGCTGTGGGTCAGGCGCAGGCTGGCGTCATGGTCATCGCTGACCACTGAACAGAAGTGCGCGGGGTCCATTTCCCGGTCGATGGCAATGATCGGCAAGCCTTTGCTTTGCAGCTCGCGGTAGCTGTCATCGCTGGCTGGCAGGCAACTGGCAACGAACAGTGCGTCGCAGCGTCGCGCGCGAAACAACTGCAGCAATTGCAGCTCGCTGATGGGATCGTCGTCGGAACTGGCGATCAGCAACTGATAGCCTTGCGCCCTTGCGCCTTGTTCCAGCAACTTGGCGAGGCGCGCAAAACTGGGGTTCTCCAGATCCGGCAGGATAAAACCCAAGGTGCGCGTGTGGCGGCTGCGCAGCCCGGCGGCTTGCGGGTTGGGCCGGAAACCATGCTCCTCGACCACAGCGCGAACGCGCTCGACGGTGGCGTTGCTGATGCGCTGCTGTTCGGCCTTGCCGTTGATCACGTAACTGGCGGTGGTCACGGAACACCCGGCCAGACGCGCAATATCACTGAGTTTCAACGCTGGAATTCCTTTTTTTATTGAGCGCTTCGAAGCGGCGTCGGGGGATTTTCGCCCATCGCGGCCGATCATGACAGCAGACCGTTAACCATTATCAAATGCTCAGATTTATTTGCCTTCGGCGCATGGCATCGGACCGAGTGGGCTTCAACCGGCGCGGATAATCAAGTAACGTGCCGGGCAATGTAGATTAAACGATTCAGCAAATTTTTTTGAATTGCTGTCAATCCACTGAAAACGCTGTCAGATGGTTATCGTTTTCATCACCTAAGCTGACGGTCACTGTTACAGATCGCTCTTAAAACAAGAATCCAGGCGCTGAATCGGCGCTGCACAGGAGTTAGGCATGCTCGAGCTTACCGTAGAGCAAATTTCCATGGCCCAGACGGCCGTGGATAAGTCCGCCGCATTGCAACTGCTTGCTGATCTGCTGGTCGCTGATGGTCTGGTTGCCGCTGGCTATCTGACCGGTTTGCAGAACCGCGAACTGCAGGGCTCGACCTTTCTCGGTCAGGGCATCGCGATTCCTCACGGCACGCCCGAAACCCGCGATCAGGTGTTCGCCACCGGCGTGCGCCTGATGCAGTTCCCCGAAGGGGTGGATTGGGGTGACGGGCAGATGGTGTATCTGGCCATTGGCATCGCCGCCAAGTCCGACGAGCATTTGCGCCTGTTGCAATTGCTGACCCGCGCTTTGGGCGAAACCGACCTGGGCGAGGCCCTGCGTCAGGCGCAAACCCCCGAAGCGCTGCTGCAATTGCTGCAAGGCGCGCCGCAAGAGCTGGCGCTGGATGCGCAGATGATCAGCCTCGGTGTTTCTGCGGACGATTTCGAAGAATTGGTCTGGCGTGGTGCCCGCTTATTGCGCAAGGCCGACTGTGTCAGCAATGGCTTCGCCGCGGTGTTGCAGCAAGTCGAGGCGCTGCCGCTGGGCGATGGCCTGTGGTGGCTGCACAGCGAGCAAACCGTCAAACGTCCGGGCCTGGCCTTTGTCACGCCGGACAAACCAATTCGCTATCTGGGCCAGCCGCTGAACGGTCTGTTCTGCCTGGCCAGCCTTGGCGAAGCTCACCAGGCCTTGCTCGAACGCCTGTGTTCGCTGCTGATTGAAGGTCGCGGCCATGAATTAGGCCAGGCCACCAGCAGTCGCGCGGTGCTTGAAGCGCTGGGCGGCGAGTTGCCAGCCGAATGGCCAACGCAACGTGTGCCGTTGGCCAACGCGCATGGTTTGCACGCGCGTCCGGCGAAGATTCTTGCGCAACTGGCGAAAAATTTTGAAGGTGAGATTCGCGTCCGTGTGGTTGATACCGGCGAAAGCGCGGTGTCGGTGAAGAGCTTGAGCAAGCTGCTAAGCCTCGGCGCGCGACGTGGTCAGGTGCTGGAATTCATCGCCGAGCCGAGTATCGCCGCTGATGTCCTGCCCGCGTTATTGGCCGCTGTGCTGGAAGGGCTGGGCGAGGACATCGAACCGCTGCCATCCGCGTCGTCTCCCGCGCCGGCTTCCTTTGAAGCGGTGATCAGCAAAGCAGTCGTTGCACCGCTGGACGGTAGCCAGTTGCAGGCCGTGCCGGCTTCACCGGGCATTGCCATTGGTCCGGCGCATATTCAGGTGTTGCAGGACTTTGATTACCCGTTGCTGGGCGAGTCGGTTGCTATCGAGCAGCAGCGCTTGCAAAGCGCGCTGACCGAAGTGCGCCAGGATATCGAAGGCCTGATCCAGCGCAGTAAGGCCAAGGCCATTCGCGAGATATTCATTACTCACCAGGAAATGCTCGACGATCCTGAGTTGAGCAACGAAGTCGCCTTGCGTCTGAAACAGGGCGAAAGCGCGGCGGCGGCCTGGGCCAGCGTGATCGATAGCGCCGCGCGGCAGCAGGAGCAGTTGCACGATGCGTTGCTGGCCGAGCGGGCGGCGGATCTGCGCGATGTGGGGCGTCGGGTGCTGGCGCAGATTTGCGGCATCGAAACCCTGGTCGCGCCGGACGAACCCTACATTCTGGTGATGGATGAAGTCGGGCCATCCGATGTGGCGCGTCTGGACCCGGTGCAAGTTGCCGGGATTCTCACCGCGCGCGGCGGTGCCACGGCCCACAGCGCAATCGTCGCCCGTGCCTTGGGCATTCCGGCGCTGGTTGGCGCGGGTGATTCGGTGCTGCTGATCAAACCGGGCACAGTGTTGTTGCTCGACGGCCAGAAAGGCCGCCTGAGCGTCGCGCCGGATGCCGCGACCCTGCAACGCGCCGCTCAGGATCGCGACACCCGCGAGCAGCGCCTGCAAGCCGCTGCCGAAAAACGCATGGACCCGGCGGTGACCCGCGATGGTCATGCGGTTGAAGTCTTCGCCAACATCGGCGACAGCGCCGGTACGCCAGCCGCTGTTGCCCAAGGCGCGGAAGGCATCGGCCTGCTGCGTACCGAATTGTTGTTCATGGCCCATTCCCAGGCGCCGGATGAGGCGACTCAGGAAGCCGAATATCGCCGCGTGCTCGATGATCTGCAAGGTCGGCCGTTGGTGGTGCGCACGCTGGACGTCGGCGGTGACAAGCCGCTGCCTTACTGGCCCATCGACAAGGAAGAAAACCCGTTCCTCGGTGTGCGCGGCATCCGCTTGACCCTGCAACGTCCGGACGTCATGGAAAGCCAGTTGCGCGCCTTGTTGCGCGCTGCTGAGAACCGCCCGCTGCGCATCATGTTTCCCATGGTTGGCACCGTTGAGGAGTGGCGTCAGGCACGGGACATGACCTTGCGCCTGCTGGAAGAAATTCCGGTTCCTGATTTGCAGATCGGCATCATGATCGAAGTGCCATCGGCAGCGTTGTTGGCGCCGGTACTGGCCAAGGAAGTGGACTTTTTCAGCGTTGGCACCAACGACCTGACGCAATACACCATGGCCATCGACCGTGGTCACCCAACGCTGTCGGCTCAGGCTGACGGCCTGCATCCGGCCGTGCTGCAACTGATCGATATCACCGTGCGCGCGGCTCATGCCCATGGCAAATGGGTCGGCATCTGCGGCGAGCTGGCGGCTGATCCGTTGGCGGTTCCGGTGCTGGTCGGCCTGGGTGTCGACGAGTTGAGCGTTTCGGCACGCAGCATTGGCGAGGTCAAAGCCTGCGTACGTGAACTGACCCTGAGTACCGCGCAACAACTGGCGCAAACCGCGCTGACCTTAGGCAGCGCCAGCGAAGTTCGCGCGCTCGTGGAGGCTGTGTAATGGCGAAGATTCTTACCCTGACCATGAACCCGGCGCTGGACCTGACCGTGCAACTCGGTCCGTTACAGCTGGGGCAGGTCAATCGCAGCGAAGCCATGCTCAGCCACGCGGCAGGCAAAGGCTTGAACGTGGCGCAGGTGCTGGCCGATCTGGGTCATCAGCTGACAGTTGCCGGATTTCTCGGCATCGATAATCAACAGCCCTTCGAGGCGCTGTTTGCCCGTCGCGGTTTTGTCGATGAGTTTGTTCGGGTGCCCGGCGAAACCCGCAGCAACATCAAGTTGGCCGAGCACGGCGGACGCATCACCGACCTGAATGGCCCTGGCCCGATGGTCAGCGAAGAGGCGCAGCAAGCGTTGTATGCGCGTATCGAGCAGATCGCTGCCGGTTTCGACGCGGTGGTGGTTGCTGGCAGCCTGCCGCGCGGGGTCAGCCCGGAATGGCTGCACAAGCTGCTGGTGCGGCTGAAGGATCTGGGCCTGAAAATCGCCCTGGACAGCAGCGGCCTGGCGTTACGCGCCGGGCTTGCAGCTGGCCCATGGTTGATCAAGCCCAACACCGAAGAACTGGCCGACGCGCTGGACGCGCCGATCATTTCCATCGCGGCCCAGGCCGAAGCCGCTGCCGGCCTGCGCGCCAAGGGCATCGAGCATGTGGTGATTTCCCAGGGATCGGAAGGTGTGCATTGGTTCAGCTCCAGCACTGCGCTGCAATCCTTGCCGCCCAAAGTCACTGTGGCCAGCACTGTCGGCGCGGGCGATTCGCTGTTGGCGGGCATGGTTCACGGCCTGCTCAGCGGCCACTCGCCGCAACAAACCTTGCGCACCGCGACCGCAATTGCGGCCATGGCCGTGACCCAGATCGGCTTTGGTATCAACGATGCGGCGCAACTCAAACGGCTTGAAAGCGGCGTCAACGTGCGCACTCTGGCAGAACAATAAGAGAGGAATTGTGATGAAGTTAGCCATTGTGACGGCCTGCCCGAACGGCAAGGTCAGCAGCGTCCTCAGCGCCCGTTTGCTGGATGCCGCTGCACAGCGTCAAGGTTGGAGCACCAGCGTCGAGGTCCATGATCCGCGCCACCCCGAGCAACAATTGACGGCCGAGCAGATCGCCGCCGCCGACTGGATTCTGGTGGTCAACACCGGCGCCATCGACCTCAATCGCTTCGTTGGCAAGCGCTTGTTTCAGGACACTCCAGCCCACGCGTTGCAGGATGTTGACGGCTTTCTGCGTCGCGCGTCCGAGCAGGCCGAGGTTCATGTGGCTGCGGACGTCAATTCGCCAGCCGCTGCGCCAGTGTCCGGCAGCGTGCCGCGCATTGTTGCGGTGACGGCCTGTCCGACCGGCGTCGCCCATACGTTCATGGCTGCCGAAGCCATCCAACAAGCGGCCAAGCGTCTGGGTTATGAGCTACAGGTCGAAACCCAGGGTTCGGTGGGCGCACGCAATCCGCTGGGCGATCAGGTGATCGCCGATGCCGACGTGGTGTTGCTGGCCGCCGACATCGAGGTCAATACCGAGCGCTTTGCCGGCAAGCGGATTTATCGCTGCGGCACCGGTATCGCCCTCAAGCAAGCCGAAGCGACCCTGAAAAAGGCCTTGGCCGAAGGACAGGTCGAATCCACCGGCGGCGCTGGCAAAGCCCCGGCCAAGCAGGAAAAGACTGGTGTCTACAAGCATTTGCTGACCGGTGTTTCGTACATGCTGCCGATGGTCGTGGCCGGTGGTTTGTTGATCGCGTTGTCGTTCGTGTTCGGGATTACCGCGTTCAAGGAGCAAGGCACCCTGGCGGCGGCCTTGATGCAGATTGGCGGCGACGCGGCGTTCAAATTGATGGTGCCGTTGCTGGCCGGGTACATCGCTTACTCCATCGCCGACCGTCCGGGCCTCGCGCCGGGGATGATCGGCGGGTTGCTGGCCAGCACGCTGGGCGCGGGTTTCATTGGCGGGATCGCGGCCGGTTTCATTGCCGGTTACAGCGCCTGGGCGGTCAACCGTTATGCGCGGTTGCCGGCCAGCGTCGAAGCGCTCAAGCCGATTCTGATCATCCCGTTGCTGTCGAGCCTGTTCACCGGGCTGGTGATGATTTACGTGGTCGGCAAGCCAGTGGCGGGGCTGCTGGAAAGTCTCACACAATTCCTCGACAGCATGGGCACCACCAATGCCATTCTGCTCGGCGTGGTACTCGGTGCCATGATGTGCGTCGATCTGGGCGGGCCGATCAACAAGGCCTCTTACGCGTTCTCGGTGGGCCTGCTGGCATCGCAGAGTTATGCGCCGATGGCGGCGGCCATGGCGGCGGGCATGGTGCCGCCGATTGGCATGGGCATCGCCAGCTTCATCGCCCGGCGCAAGTTTGCCCAAAGCGAGCGCGAGGCGGGCAAGGCAGCCTTTGTGTTGGGCTTGTGTTTCATCTCCGAAGGCGCGATTCCCTTTGCCGCCAAAGACCCATTGCGGGTGATTCCGGCGAGCATCGCCGGTGGCGCATTGACCGGCGCGCTGTCGATGTACTTCGGCTGCAAACTGATGGCGCCCCACGGCGGTCTGTTCGTCATGCTGATCCCCAATGCGATCAACCACGCGCTGCTGTATCTGCTGGCGATTGTGGCGGGCAGTCTGCTGACGGGGGTGACGTATGCGCTGCTCAAACGGCCGGAAGTGGTGGAGATGGAAGTGGTGCCGGCGAGCGCGTGAACCACAACCCGGTAGGAGGGGACTTGTCTCCGAAGAGGCCGGATCATCGCTGTCACATTCACCCAACATTGCCCTGCTAGTTTTGCCCTTTTGGCTGAATCACCAAAGGGGCACGCCATGAGCCAGTTTGATCTCACCCGTCGTCGCATCATCCAGGTAGCCGGCGCCGGTTTGCTGCTGCCGGGCCTGGCTCCGGCTGTCATCGCTGCGGTTCAGGATCGTCCGAAAATGACCGATGGCGTGCAGTCCGGCGATCTACAGGGCGACCGCGCTGTGGTCTGGAGCCGCAGCGATCGGCCATCGCGAATGGTCGTCGAGTGGGACACGCGCAGCATGTTCACCAATCCCCGCCGCGTGGTTTCCGCCCTGGCGGATCAGCGCAGCGACTTCACCGCGCGGGTCGAACTCAGCGAATTGCCCAGCGATCAGGCGATTTTCTACCGTGTGCAATTCGAAGACGCTCAGTCCGGCGTCAGCAGCGAACCCTGGTTCGGCCATCTGCGTAGCGCGCCACAACAGCGTCGGGATTTGCGCTTCGTCTGGAGTGGCGACACGGTTGGCCAAGGCTTCGGCATCAATCCCGATATCGGCGGCATGCGCATCTACGAAGCCATGCGCCTGCGTTTGCCGGACTTCTTCATTCACAGCGGCGATACCATCTATGCCGATGGCCCGGTTCCGGCGCAGGTCGTTACGGAAGGTGGGCGCATCTGGCGCAACATCACCACCGAAGCGAAAAGCAAGGTCGCGGAGACTCTCGATGAATATCGCGGCGCTTACCGCTACAACCTGCTGGACGACAATCTGCGGCGCTTCAATGCCGAGGTGCCGCAAATCTGGCAATGGGACGATCACGAAATAACCAATAACTGGTCGCCCAGCAAGCAACTGGATGATCGCTACAAGGAAAAGGACATTCGCGTGTTGGCCGCGCGCGGGCGTCAGGCGTTTCTGGAATATGCGCCGATGCGCGTGCAGCAGGCCGACAACGGCGGGCGCATCTATCGCAAGCTCAGCTATGGCCCGTTGCTGGATGTGTTCGTGTTGGATATGCGCAGTTATCGCGGCGGCAATGACGCCAATCTGGACGAAAAACCGGGGCCGAACACGGCATTTCTCGGGCGCCAGCAACTGGATTGGCTCAAGGCCGAACTCAAGGCCTCCGGCGCGCAATGGAAGGTGATTGCCGCCGATATGCCGATTGGCCTTGGCGTGCCGGATGGCGAAGTCAGTCCCGGCCTCGGACGTTGGGAGGCGATCGCCAACGGTAACGACGGCCCGGCAGTCGGGCGCGAACTGGAAGTCGCCGAACTGCTGGGTTTTCTGCGCGCGCAAAAGGTCCGCGATTGTGTGTGGTTGACCGCCGATGTGCATTACTGCGCGGCGCACCACTATCAGCCGGACCGGGCGGTGTTCCAGGATTTCGACCCGTTCTGGGAGTTCGTCGCCGGGCCGTTGAACGCCGGCAGCTTCGGGCCTAATCCGCTGGACAAGACGTTCGGCCCCGAACTGGTGTTCCAGAAAGCCCCGCCCGCGCAAAACACCTCACCCTTCGCCGGGTTTCAGTTCTTTGGCGAAGTGAACATCGACGGCCAAAGCGCTGAGCTGACCGTCACGTTGCGCGATCTGGACGGCGTTTCGGTGTTCGAGAAGAAGCTGGTGCCCGCGCGGGAATTGTCCTGACCGAGGGTGCGAGGCTTGCCCGCGAAGGCAATGTTTCAGGGTCGAAAAACTGGCGAATGTACCGGCCTCTTCGCGGGCAAGCCTCGCTCCACGGATCCGGTGTCGCCGTTCCGGGCAATTCCCTGTAACACTCACGTCATCCGTGGCTTATCATTAGCTACCTAACGACGGGACAGGGTTCTGGGCATGCTTTCCATTTTTCTCGAAACCCTGAACATCACCGCTCCGGTGTTCGCCATGTTGTTCCTGGGCGTGATCCTCAAGCGCATCGGCTGGATTGATGACGGCTTCATCATGACGGCATCGAGCCTGGTGTTTAACGTCACCATGCCAGCCTTGCTGTTCCTGGGGATTATTCACGCGGACCTGCATGCGGCCTTGCAACCATCACTGCTGATATTTTTTACCGCCGCCACGCTGTTCGGCTTTGCGTTTTCATGGGGCTGGGCGATCTGGCGCGTGCCTTTGGTGGAGCGCGGCATCTTCGTGCAGGGCGCGTTTCGCGGCAATAACGGCGTCATCGGCCTCGCGCTGGCGGCCAGCATGTACGGCGATTACGGCATTTCGCTGGGGGCGATCCTCGCGGCGCTGGTCATCCTGTTCTACAACACGCTGTCGACCATCGTGCTGGCGGTGTACAGCCCGGTGATCAAATCCGATCCCTGGAGCGTATTCAAAAGCGTGCTGTGCAATCCGCTGATCATCAGCGTGCTGCTGGCATCGCCATTCGCTTATTTCAAGATCGGCTTGCCGCACTGGTTTGAAACATCGGGTAATTATCTGGCGCAGATGACCTTGCCGCTGGCGCTGATTTGCATTGGCGGCACGCTTTCGCTGACTTCATTGCGCAAGAGCGGCAGCCTGGCGGTCAGCGCCAGCATGATGAAAATGGTCACGCTGCCGGTGATCTGCACGCTGGCGGCCTGGTTGTGCGGCTTTCGTGGCGCGGAGTTGGGGATTCTGTTTCTGTACTTCGGCAGCCCGACGGCAGCAGCCAGTTACGTCATGGCCCGTGCCGCCAATGGCAATCACGAGCTGGCGGCAGCAATCATAGTCATCACCACGCTGGCAGCGGCGGTGACGACCAATATCGGCATCTTTATTTTGCAGTGGGGCGGCTGGATCTAGTCTCTAGTGCTGGCGTCGCCACGCCTTGATCGTGCTGTACACCACGAACACCGCCAGTACGGGAAGGACGAAGCGCACCATCAGGGTTTCAAGCCTGTCGGCCAGCGGCATGCCGGTGGTAAACGACACAATGTGCAGCCCGTAAGCCAGATACAGCGCGAGCAGCAGCAGACCTTCGAAGCGCGTGATGCGATAACCGGAATAGAACAACGGCAAGCACAAGGCTGCGACGCCGAGCATTACCGGCAGATCGAAGTCCAGCGCATTGGGTGACACCGACAGCGGCACCGGCGTGAGTAGCGCGGTCACGCCGAGGACACCCAGCAGATTGAACAGATAACTGCCGATCACGTTGCCCACGGCAATGTCGCGTTCGCCGCGAAAGGCGGCCATCAATGAAGTGGTTAATGCTGGCAGCGAGGTGCTGACCGCAATCACCGTCAAGCCGATGATGCGCTCGGACAGCCCCAGGTCGAGGGCGATGACCACTGACGCAGCCACCAGCAGATGGCTGCCAAACACCAGCAACGCTATACCGCAGACCAGTGCCGTCATGCGCAGCAGAATGGGCCAGGCCTTGGCCGAGCGCCCTTGGCTCGCTGACTGCCGGTAAGCAAAGCCCTGGCCGGACTGGCGCAGGACGATCAACAGATAGGCCAGCAATCCCAACAGCAGCGTCACGCCGTCGATCACGCCCAGCTCGCCATTCAACGACAGGACGAAGACCAAGGCGCTGGCGGCGACCATCAACGGGATTTCCAGGCGCACCAGTTGCCGGGTAACCCGCAGAGGAATGACCAGCGCGCACAGGCCCAGGGTCACCAGCACGTTGAAGATATTGCCGCCCACCACGCTGCCCACGGCGATGTCCGGGCTGGAGGTGAATGCAGCTTGCAGACCGACCGCCAACTGCGGCGCGCTGCTGCCCAGAGCCACAAAGGTCAGACCGATGAACAGCGGGCGAATGCCAAGGGTCGTGGCGAGGCTGACTGCGGCGCGAACCGACAGCTCGGCGCCGATGATCAGCAGCAGCAGGCCGCTGATCCATTGGATCAGGCTCGGTAGCGGCAGGGTCGAGAGTTGAAGAATTCCGGGCGTCCTTATTCGAGGGCTTGCACACGAACCTTGGCGGTTCCGCTGCGCAGCATACCCAGTTGTGCAGCCGCTGCGCGTGACAAATCGATCAGTCGGCCACGGGTGTGCGGGCCGCGATCATTGATACGCACGACCACTGATTTGTCGTTGTCCAGATTGGTTACTTTGACGCGGGTGCCAAAGGGCAGCCGCCGATGTGCTGCGGTCAGTGAGTTCTGATCGAAGCGCTCGCCACTGGCGGTTCGATTGCCGTGATGTTGCGAGCCGTAATACGAAGCGCCGCCGGTTTCATCGTAGCCGTGAGGATCGATGAGGCCCGTCGCGCAACCGGTGAGCAAGAGGAGCAGGGCGCAAGAGGCCAGAAGCCGCAGCATGGGATGTGATCCTTTGTGGCCCGCTGTAGGAGCGAACTTGTTCGCGAGGCGGTAAACCTGACACACCGCTCGCCAACAAGTTCGCTCCTGCAAAGGGTTTGCCTTAGCCTTCCAGCTTCTTTTTCAGCAGCTCATTGACCTGCTGCGGGTTGGCCTTGCCTTTGGAGGCTTTCATGGCTTGACCGACGAAGAAACCGAACATCTTGCCGCGCTTGGCTTCGTCTGCTGCCCGATAATCCACGACCTGCTGCGCGTTGGCGGCGAGCATTTCGTCGAGCATCGATTCAATGGCGCCGCTGTCCGTGACCTGTTTCAGGCCGCGGGTTTCGATGACCTGATCCGCCGTGCCTTCGCCGTTGGCCATGCCTTCGAAGACCATCTTGGCGATCTTGCCCGAAATGGTGTTGTCGGTGATGCGCAACAGCATGCCGCCCAGCTGCTCGGCGCTGACCGGGGATTGCTCGATTTCCAGGCCCTGCTTGTTCAGCAGGCTGCCCAGCTCAACCATGACCCAGTTGGCCGCCAGCTTGGCGTCGCCGCTGATGCTGACCACCTGCTCGAAGTAATCGGCTTGCTCGCGGCTCGAAGCCAGGACGCTGGCGTCATAGGCCGACAGACCGAACTGTGCCTGGAAACGCTCACGTTTTTGCGGCGGCAGTTCCGGCAGCGTGGCGCGGGTTTCTTCGATGAACGAGTCTTCGATGATCACCGGCAGCAGGTCGGGATCGGGGAAGTAACGGTAGTCGTTGGCTTCCTCCTTGCTGCGCATGGCGCGGGTTTCGTCTTTGCCCGGATCGTAAAGGCGGGTCTGCTGGATGACCCTGCCGCCGTCTTCGATCAGGTCGATCTGACGCTGGATTTCGCTGTTGATCGCCTTCTCGATGAAGCGGAACGAGTTGACGTTCTTGATCTCGCAGCGGGTGCCGAATTCAACCTGGCCTTTTGGACGAATCGACACGTTGCAGTCGCAGCGCAGCGAGCCTTCGGCCATGTTGCCGTCGCAGATGCCCAGGTAGCGGACCAGCGCGTGCATGGCTTTGACATACGCCACGGCTTCCTTGGCCGAGCGCATGTCCGGCTCGGAAACGATTTCCAGCAGCGGGGTGCCCGCGCGGTTGAGGTCGATGCCGGTCATGCCGCTGAAATCTTCGTGCAGGCTTTTGCCGGCGTCTTCTTCAAGGTGCGCGCGGGTAATGCCGACACGCTTGACGGTGCCGTCTTCAAGGGTGATGTCCAGGTGGCCCTTGCCGACAATCGGCAACTCCATCTGGCTGATCTGATAACCCTTGGGCAGATCCGGATAGAAGTAGTTCTTGCGGGCGAACACGTTGTGCTTGCCGATTTCGGCGTCCACTGCGAGGCCGAATTTGACGGCCATGCGTACGGCTTCTTTATTGAGCACCGGCAACACGCCCGGCATGCCCAGATCGACAAGGCTGGCCTGCGTGTTGGGCTCGGAGCCAAACGTGATTGAGCTACCGGAGAAAATCTTCGATTGGGTCGAAAGCTGGGTGTGAATCTCCAGCCCGATGACAACTTCCCATTGCGACATGTGTGTTTCTCCTTAGAAGCCTGTCGGCGCGCGCAAATGCCAGTCGGTGACTTGCTGGTATTGGTGGGCGACGTTGAGCAGGCGGCCTTCCTGGAAATACGGGGCAAGCAACTGCACGCCGACCGGCAAACCTTCGACAAAACCCGCTGGCATGGACAAGCCCGGCAGACCCGCGAGGTTGGCGGTGATGGTGTAGAAGTCTTCCAGGTACTCGGAAATCGGGTCGTTGTTCTTGGCGCCGATTTTCCAGGCCGGGTTAGGCGTGGTCGGGCCGAGAATCACGTCGACTTCAGTGAAGGCGTTCATGAAGTCGTTCTTGATCAGACGACGGATCTTCTGCGCTTGCAGGTAATACGCGTCGTAATAACCAGCGGACAGCGCGTAGGCACCGACCATGATCCGGCGCTGGACTTCCGGACCGAAACCTTCGGCGCGGGAGCGCTTGTACAGGTCGGTCAGGTCTTTCGGGTCTTCGCAGCGATAGCCGAAGCGCACCCCGTCGAAACGCGACAGGTTGGACGAGGCTTCAGCGGGCGCGATCACGTAGTAGGCCGGGATGCCGTGTTGCAGGTTCGGCAGGCTGACTTCTTTGACGACGGCGCCGAGTTTTTCCAGCTCCTTGACGCTTTCCTGGACCAGCTCGGCGATGCGCGGGTCCAGACCTGCGCCGAAGTACTCTTTCGGAATGCCGATGCGCAGGCCCTTGAGCGACTGATTCAGGCTGGTGCTGTAATCGGGCACAGGCTCGTCGATGCTGGTGGAATCCTGCGGATCGAAACCGGCCATGCCTTGCAGCAGCAGCGCGCAGTCTTCAGCCGTGCGCGCCAGCGGACCAGCCTGATCGAGACTGGACGCGTAGGCGATCATGCCCCAGCGGGAAACCCGCCCGTAGGTCGGTTTCAGGCCGGTGAGGTTGGTCAGCGCGGCGGGCTGGCGAATCGAGCCGCCGGTGTCAGTGCCGGTCGCGGCCGGCAGCAAGCGCGCAGCAACGGCTGCGGCCGAGCCACCGGACGAACCGCCGGGCACGTGTTCGAGGTTCCACGGGTTTTTCACCGCGCCATAGTGGCTCGACTCGTTGGCCGAACCCATGGCGAATTCGTCCATGTTGGTCTTGCCCAGAGTCACGGTGCCCGCTGCTGCCAGTTTGGCAACCACGGTGGCGTCATAGGGCGCCTTGAAGTTGTCGAGCATCTTCGACGCGCAGCTGGTGCGGATGCCTTTGGTGCAAAACAAATCCTTGTGGGCCAGCGGTGCGCCGAGCAACGGGTTGTTTTCACCGGCGGCGCGACGTGCGTCAGCGGCCTGCGCCTGGGTGATGGCCAGGTCTTCGGTGAGGGAAATGAAGCTGTTGAGCTGCGGATCGAGCTGCGTGATGCGTGCGAGCAGGACACGGGTCAATTCTTCGGAAGAAAACTTTTTTTCGGCGAGTCCGCGGGCGATCTCGGCCAGAGTCATTTGATGCATTGCAGGCTCATTCCCTTACTCGATGACTTTCGGAACCAGATAAAGGCCGTGTTCGACCGCTGGTGCGATGGCTTGGTAAGTCTCGCGATGATTTTGCTCGGTAACCACGTCTTCGCGCAGACGTTGCGACGCTTCCAGCGGATGCGCCAGCGGCTCGATACCGGTTGTATCGACGGCTTGCATCTGATCAACCAGCGCAAGAATATTATTTAATGCTTCGGTAGTACGCGGGATATCGGCGTCATTCAGGCCAAGTCGGGCCAGATGAGCGATCTTTTCCACGTCGGAGCGATCAAGCGCCATGGGGTTCTCCAGTGGAATGCTTACGGAACGGGTCTGTGTGTTAGATTGGCGAACACTATCGCATTTCTACGGTCATAAGGCCGCGAACGTCTAGGGTCATGCTCGGAAAAGCCGCTAATTTAACATATTGGCTCCTTGCCCAAAATCCCTGTCGTTGTTAGAGTTTGCCGCACTTTTTTACCCACGCGTTCCCTAGGGTCCCTTTCCCATGTTCAAGAAACTGCGTGGCATGTTTTCCAGCGATCTGTCTATCGACCTGGGCACTGCCAACACCCTTATTTACGTGCGTGAGCGCGGTATCGTTCTGAATGAACCATCAGTTGTGGCCATTCGGACCCACGGAAACCAGAAAAGCGTCGTTGCTGTCGGGATGGAAGCCAAGCGCATGCTCGGCCGGACTCCAGGCAACATCGCAGCCATTCGCCCCATGAAAGACGGCGTGATCGCCGATTTCAGCGTGTGCGAAAAGATGCTGCAGTACTTTATCAACAAGGTTCACGAAAACAGCTTTCTGCAGCCAAGCCCTCGTGTGCTGATCTGCGTGCCGTGCAAATCCACTCAGGTTGAGCGTCGCGCCATTCGCGAATCGGCGCTCGGTGCCGGTGCACGTGAAGTATTTCTGATCGAAGAGCCAATGGCTGCTGCCATCGGCGCCGGTCTGCCGGTTGAAGAAGCGCGCGGTTCGATGGTTGTCGATATCGGTGGTGGTACCACTGAAATCGCTCTGATCTCCCTGAACGGTGTGGTTTACGCCGAATCCGTACGGGTTGGCGGCGACCGTTTCGACGAAGCGATCATCACTTACGTGCGTCGTAACTACGGCAGCCTGATCGGTGAATCGACCGCTGAGCGTATCAAGCAGGAAATCGGTACCGCCTATCCGGGCGGCGAAGTGCGTGAAGTCGACGTGCGCGGCCGTAATCTGGCCGAAGGCGTTCCACGGGCCTTCACCCTGAATTCCAACGAAGTGCTCGAAGCGTTGCAGGAATCCCTGGCGACTATCGTGCAGGCCGTGAAAAGCGCCCTGGAACAATCGCCTCCGGAACTGGCTTCGGACATCGCCGAGCGCGGTCTGGTATTGACCGGTGGTGGCGCCTTGCTGCGCGACCTGGACAAATTGCTGGCCCAGGAAACCGGTTTGCCGGTGATCGTTGCCGAAGACCCGTTGACCTGTGTAGCGCGTGGCGGTGGCCGTGCGCTGGAAATGATGGATAAGCACACCATGGATCTGCTTTCCAGCGAGTGATTGCTGGCAGCACTTCAGGCAGCCTTATGTTTACAGGTAGCGCTTTGGCTACCTGTATGCGTTAGGCTGACGCCGAAATCCGGTGTTCACTTACCTATCTGTCCAGGCCGGTTCCATGCCGCATGAATAAGCACAGCCAATTGAAATCTTGCCCCGGAGGAGCGGCCTATTAAACCGCTTTTCACTAAAGGCCCGTCGCTGGGCGTGCGCCTGTTGGTGCTGGTCGTGTTATCGGTAGCGCTGATGGTGGTCGATGCCCGGTTTACCGTGCTCAAACCGCTGCGTAGCCAGATGTCGCTGGTCCTGATGCAGTCCTACTGGGTGGTTGATCTGCCCCAGCGCCTGTATCAAGGCGTCGCCAGCCAGTTTGGCAGCCGGACCGAACTGCTCGCCGAAAATGAAAAACTCAAGACCGAGGCTTTGCTTCTGCAAGGGCGCCTGCAAAAACTGGCCGCCCTGACCGAGCAGAACGTGCGTCTGCGCGAGTTGCTCAATTCCTCGGCGCTGGTCAACGAAAAAGTCGAAGTTGCCGAGCTGATCGGCATGGACCCGAACCCGTTTACCCACCGAATCATCATCAACAAAGGCGAGCGCGATGGCGTGGTCCTCGGCCAGCCGGTGCTCGATGCCCGTGGCCTGATGGGGCAAGTCGTCGAGCTGATGCCGTACACCTCCCGCGTTCTGTTGCTGACCGATACGACCCACAGCATTCCGGTGCAGGTCAACCGTAACGGCCTGCGCGCCATTGCCAGCGGCACCGGCAATCCAGAACGCCTGGAGCTGCGGCACGTGGCGGATACGGCGGATATCAAGGAAGGCGATCTGCTGGTGAGTTCCGGCCTTGGTCAGCGGTTCCCGGCCGGTTATCCGGTGGCGACAGTCAAGGAAGTGATTCACGATTCCGGCCAGCCATTTGCCATCGTTCGTGCCGTGCCAACCGCGGCCTTGAATCGCAGCCGTTACCTGTTGCTGGTGTTCTCCGACGGCCGCTCGCCGGAAGAACGCGCCGCCGAAGCCGCCCAGGCTCAGGAGTCCGCCGAAAAAGCCGCCGAGCCTGCTGCCACCCAGGGCGCCGGGACCACCGCTCCGGCCGCCGCTGTTGCGGTCAAGCCGGGCGCTGCTCCAGCCACGACAACGCCAGTGAAGCCAGGCACTGCTACGCCAGCCGCTGCGCCAACCCATTCGCCGGCAAGCCCTGCGACTGTCGCGCCGAAGCCGGCAACCAAGCCCGCGAGCAAGCCGCCAGCCAAACCTGCCGCAACGCCAGCTACGCCGCCAGCCGTTACCAAGCCACCGGCTGCCGCGCCCGCCACCACTCGGGAGAGAATCGATGGTTAGTCACGCCGCGGCCCGCAACGGGTGGGTTGTCTGGCTCACTTTTGCGATTGGCCTGCTGCTGAGCGTTTCGCCGCTGCCGCAATTCATGGAAATCTTCCGGCCATTGTGGCTGGCACTGCTGCTGACTTTCTGGATTCTGGCGCTGCCCCATAAAATTGGCATGACCACCGCCTGGATGCTGGGCATGATGGAAGACGTGTTGTACGGCACGTTGCTGGGTCAACATGCATTGATCCTGAGCCTGATCGCCTTTCTGGTGATGACCTTGCATCAACGCCTGCGGATGTTCCCCATCTGGCAGCAATGCCTTGTGCTGCTGGTCGTGTTCGGTCTCGCGCAACTGGCGCAACTGTGGCTCAGCGCCCTGACCGGCAACCGCCAGCCGACGCTTGCACTGGTGCTGCCGGCCCTGGTCAGCGCCCTGTTGTGGCCTTGGGTCAGTTATGGCCTGCGCGGGTTGCGCAAGCGTTTGCGAATCAACTAACCAGCCTTCGGGTGGACGCGGTTGTATCAGGATGGCGTTCACCATCATCGACACGGAGATGTCCTCATGCCCCAGCTTCATCTGGCTTCTGGCTCACCGCGCCGTCGTGAATTACTCACTCAGATCGGCGTGCCCTTCACTGTGCTGAGCGCGCAGATAGATGAAACCCCATTACCCAACGAGCCCGCCGTGGCCTACGTCGAGCGTCTGGCGCGCGGCAAGGCCGAGGCCGGGCTTGCGCAGCTGAGCGCCGATGCTTTGACTGACGATGGCGCTTGCGTCTTGGGCGCCGACACCGCCGTGGTGCTCGATGGCCTGATTCTCGGCAAACCGGTGGACGAGGCTGATGCGCTGGCCATGCTGGCGGCGCTGTCCGGACGCGAGCATGAAGTGCTCACGTCCATTGCGTTGATCAACCGGCAACGCTGCGAAACCCGAACCGTCAGCAGCCGCGTGCGTTTTCGCAGCATCCCGACACATGAAGCAAAAGCTTACTGGGCCAGCGGCGAACCTCGGGACAAGGCTGGCAGCTATGCTATTCAGGGTCTGGCGGCGATCTTCGTCGAGGGCTTGCAAGGCAGTTATTCCGCAGTGGTTGGGCTGCCGCTGTGCGAAACCGCAGAACTGCTTGGCCGTTTCGGCATACCCTGTTGGCAATGCCTGGAAGGTGACAAGTCATGAGTGAAGAGATCCTGATCAACATCACGCCGATGGAGTCACGCGTGGCGGTGGTGGAAAACGGTGTTCTGCAGGAAGTCCACGTCGAGCGGACCCAGCGGCGCGGTATCGTTGGCAACATCTACAAAGGCAAGGTCGTGCGGGTATTGCCCGGCATGCAAGCGGCATTCATCGATATCGGCCTGGACCGCGCTGCGTTCATTCACGCCTCGGAAATATCCATGCGCGAAGGTCCGTCGGTGGAGAGCATCAGTTCGCTGGTCCACGAAGGCCAGAGTCTTGTGGTGCAGGTCACCAAGGACCCGATCGGCAGCAAAGGCGCGCGCCTGACCACGCAGCTGTCGATCCCTTCGCGGTATCTGGTGTACATGCCCAGAACCGCTCATGTCGGAATTTCCCTGAAGATCGAGGATGAAGCCGAACGCGAGCGACTCAAGAAAGTCGTGACCGATTGCGTTGCCCTCGAAGGTATCAAGGAAGCGGGCGGGTTCATTCTGCGCACGGCTGCCGAAGGCGCCGGTGCTGACGAAATCCTCATGGACATTCGCTACCTGCGCAGGCTTTGGGATCAGATCGGCGAGCAAATCAAGACCGCCTCGACACCCAGCGTGATCTACGAAGACCTTGGCCTGGCGCTGCGCACCTTGCGCGATCTGGTCAGCCCGCGCATCGAGAAAATCCGCATCGATTCCCGGGAAACCTTCCAGAAAACCACACAATTCGTTGCCGAACTGATGCCGGAAATCGCTGATCGCCTGGAACACTATCCGGGTGAGCGGCCGATTTTTGACCTGTACGGCGTCGAGGATGAAATCCAGAAGGCGCTGGAGCGCAAAGTCCCGCTCAAGTCCGGCGGCTATCTGGTGATCGATCCGGCCGAGGCCATGAGCACCATCGACGTCAATACCGGTGCGTTCGTCGGCCATCGCAACCTCGAAGAAACCATCTTCAAGACCAACCTGGAAGCGGCAACCGCCATTGCCCGCCAGCTGCGCCTGCGCAATCTGGGCGGCATCATCATCATTGATTTCATCGACATGGAAGACGCCGAGCACCAACGTCAGGTTCTGCGCACGCTGGAAAAACAGCTTGAGCGTGACCACGCCAAGACCAACATCATTGGCATTACCGAGCTGGGTCTGGTGCAGATGACCCGCAAGCGCACCCGCGAAAGCCTTGAACAGGTGCTGTGTGAGCCGTGCAGCAGTTGTCAGGGCCGTGGCAAGCTGAAAACCCCGGAAACCGTGTGTTACGAAATCTTCCGCGAAATCCTGCGCGAAGCGCGGGCTTATCAGGCGGTGGGTTATCGGGTGCTGGCCAACCAGCGTGTGGTGGATCGTCTGCTCGATGAAGAGTCGGGGAACGTCGCGGAACTGGAAGGCTTCATTGGCCGTACCATCCGTTTTCAAGTAGAAACCATGTATTCCCAGGAACAATACGACGTGGTGTTGCTCTGACCTTGCACGTAGTGAACATGTTTCGAGAACAGTGCCGTAGGGCCAGCGGCAGGGACGCCCTTATAACGAGAATTATGCGTGGCAAATGAGCAAAACCCGGACGTACTCGCACCTGCACGATTGAGCCGGGCCCATTTCACGCAAGCTGAACTTTGCGGACCCCGGCTCGGAGGCTCTTGGACATGGAGCGTCTGACACGTTTTTTCGCCACCCTGACGCGTTGGGGGCTGATGCTGTGCGCGCTGGTTCTGGTGCTGGCGGCGCTGTACGTCAGTGTTGGTCGGCAACTCACGCCGCTGATTTCCGAATACCGCGCTGAAGTCGAGAGCAAAGCGCGCGCCGCATTGGGCATGCCCTTGGCAATCGGCAGCCTGGAAGGCAGCTGGAGTGGTTTTGCACCTATCTTTGTCGCTCACGATGTAATGCTGGGCGAGGGGACGGCCACGGTTCGCCTGGATCAAATTCGCGCGCAGCCTGATTTGTGGGCAAGCCTGCTGGCCCGGGAAGTGCGTATCGCGCATCTTGAGGTCAACGGCCTGCAAGTGAGCGTGAAGCAGGATCAGGATGGGCGCTGGGCGCTGCAGGGTTTGCCGGTCAGTGACGAAAAACCTTTCGACCCGCAACAGATTCTGAACCAGATGCAGATGGTGTCGCGTCTGTCGCTGCTAAACAGTCAGATTACCCTGCAGCCGTTTGGCCAGGCGCCACTCACGCTGACCTACGTGAACCTCAGCCTCGCCACCGGCAGTTATCACCAGCGTCTCGATGCGCGGCTGACCTTGCCTGACGGGCAACCCGTGGCCCTGAACCTGCGTTCGCGAATCCAGGCCAGCAAATGGCAGGAAGGCGAGGCCGATGTTTATCTGAGCCTGCCGCAGAGCGAATGGGCACAATGGCTGCCGAAAACCCTGACCCGCGAGTGGAAAGTCTCCACGCTGAAAGCCGGCGGCGAATTCTGGTTGAGTTGGGGCAAGGGCACGGTTCAGAGTGCCGTGGCGCGGCTCAATGCTCCGCAGGTCAAGGCGGGTTATGCCGAACGCAAGGCTTCGACGATCAACAATCTGGCGCTCAATGCCTGGTTCAAACGCAACGAAACAGGTTTCGACGTTACCTTGGGTTCCCTCGCCATGGACCTGGGTACCAAGCGCTGGGAAAGCCGGGTTCAACTCAACCAGCAGGCCGCCACGGCCGACAAGGAAGAGCTTTGGCATGTTCAGGCCGATCGCCTGGACCTGACGCCGGTCACGCCGTTGTTAGATTCGCTTGCACCGCTGCCGGACAAGCTGATGGTCGTGATCGACAACCTCAAGGTGACTGGCGGGCTGCGCAACGTGCTGCTTGATTTCCGCCCGCAAGCCACCGGCGACAAGCGCCTGAGCTTCGCCGCCAATCTGGACAAGGTCGGTTTCAACGCATACCACGGCGCACCCGCTGCCGGTAATGTCAGCGGCGCGATCAGCGGCGATCTCGGTCAGGGCGAACTGCGGCTGGACAGCGAGGATTTCATGCTGCATCTGGACCCGATCTTCGCCAAGCCCTGGACCTATCCGAAAGCCAACGCACGTTTGACCTGGCGCCTGGATGAGCAGGCGTTCACGTTGATCGCGCCGTACATCAAGGTCCTCGGCGACGAAGGCAAGATTGCCGCGGATTTCCTGATTCGCATCCATCTGGATCACAGCCAGGAAGACTACATGGACCTGCGGGTCGGCATGGTCGATGGCGACGGCAGCTATACCAGCAAATACCTGCCGGCGGTCCTCAGTCCTGCGCTGGACGAATGGCTGCGCACGGCGATTCTGGCTGGCAAGGTCGACCAGGGTTTCTTCCAGTATCAAGGCTCTTTGAACAAGGGCGCGCCAGACACGGCGCGGGTGATCAGCCTGTTCTTCGACGTGCGTGACGCGACCCTGGCGTTCCAGCCGGGCTGGCCACAGCTGACCGGCGTCAACGGCAAGGTCTACGTCGAAAACAGCGGCGTGCGGATCAAGGCCAGCAAAGGCCAGCTGCTCAATACCCAGGTCAGCAACGTGTTGGTGAATATTCCGCACGTTCCGGCGGGGCAGGACAGCCATTTGCTGGTGAATGGCGATTTTTCCGGTGGTCTGGCCGACGGCGTGAAGATTCTCCAGGAAGCGCCCATCGGTACCGCAAGCACCTTTGCCGGCTGGCAAGGTGAGGGCCCGCTGCAAGGCAAGCTCAAGCTGGATATTCCGCTGGTCAAAGGTCAGGAGCCGAAGATCGCGGTGGATTTCAGTACCGACGGCGCGCGGCTCAAACTCAGCGATCCCGTCCTGGAACTGACTCAGCTCAAGGGTGAGTTCCGTTTCGACAATGCCAAAGGCCTGAGCGGCAAGGGCGTGCGGGCGCAAGCCTTTGATCGTCCGGTGACGGCGGAAATCGCCGCCGAGGGTAAGCCGGGTGCGAATATCACGCGCGTGGTCGCCAATGGCCAGATCACCGTGCCGAAACTGACCGAATGGCTGGGCGTGACCCAGGCGCTGCCGGTCTCGGGCGAGCTGCCGTATCAGCTGCAACTGACTTTGGGCAATGACAGTCATTTGAAAATCAATTCCAGCCTCAAGGGCGTGGTCATCGATTTGCCAGCACCGTTTGGCAAAGTCGCTGATGAAAGCCGTGACAGCGAATTCCGCATGACCTTGCAAGGCGCCGAGCGCCGTTATGGCTTCGCGTATGCGAACCTCGCCAATCTGGCGTTTGCCGCTCCCGTGGGCAAACTGGCGGACGGGCGTGGCGAACTGTTTCTCGGCGACGGCGGCGCTATCGTTCCCGACGCCAAGGGCCTGCGCGTGCGCGGTTCGCTGTCGGAACTGGATGTGGCGCCTTGGCAAGCCGTTGTGGAACGTTACGCTGGCAATGATCCAGGCGGCAGCGCCAAACAGCTGGTCAACAATGTGGACCTGCAAATCGGCAAACTCACCGCCATGGGTACGACCCTCGATCAAGCCAGTGTCCAGCTCAAACGCAGCGATACGGCCTGGGGATTGTCGCTGGACAGCCAGCTGATCAAGGGCAGCGCGAGCATTCCCGACGCCAAAACCGCGCCTATCGGTATCGACCTGCTTTATGTGCGCCTGCCAGCGGCTGATCCGAATGCCGCAGTCATCGAAAACGCGCCGGACCCATTGGCCGATGTCGACCCAACCAAAATTCCGGCGATGAACATCAAGATCACCCAGGTGTTTCAGGGTGAGCAACTGGTTGGCGCGTGGTCGCTGAAAACCCGGCCGACCGCGACCGGCATCCGCTTTCTGGATATGGACATGGGCCTCAAAGGCATGCTGTTGCAGGGCGAAGGCGTCTGGGAAGGCGCGCCGGGCTCCAGTAGCAGTTGGTACAAGGGTCGTCTGGATGGCAAGAATCTCGCCGACGTCCTCAAGGGCTGGGGATTTGCGCCAACGGTCACCAGTGAAGATTTCGAATTGAACGTCGATGGCCGCTGGCCCGGCTCTCCGGCATGGATCGCCCTCAAGCGCTTCTCCGGCAGCCTGGACGCAACCTTGCGCAGCGGCCAGTTCGTCGAAGTGGAAGGTGGAGCTGCAGCGCTGCGGGTATTCGGTCTGCTTAACTTCAATTCCATTGGTCGCCGCTTGCGCCTGGACTTCTCGGACCTGCTCGGCAAAGGCCTGAGTTATGACCGGGTCAAAGGGCTGCTGGTGTCCAGTGATGGCGTTTACGTGACGCGCAAGCCGATTACCCTGACCGGGCCTTCGAGCAACCTGGAGCTGGACGGCACGTTGGACATGGTCAAGGACCGGGTCGACGCCAAGCTGCTCGTGACTTTGCCGGTGACCAATAACCTGCCGATTGCGGCGTTGATCGTCGGCGCGCCGGCGATTGGCGGCGCGCTGTTTCTGGTCGACAAGCTGCTCGGTGACCGGGTCGCGCGGTTTGCCAGCGTGCAGTACAAGGTCGAAGGGCCGTGGAAAGAACCGAAGATCACCTTCGACAAGCCTTTTGAGAAACCTCAATAACACACCATGGAGTACAGTGGTGGCCTGTCATCAGCGGAGTGCGCCATGTCTTTTGCCGTGATTCAAATGGTCAGTCAGAGCGATGTCCTGGGCAATCTGAACCAGGCGCGCCGCTTGCTGGAGCAGGCTGCAGCCTCGGGCGCACGGCTGGCGGTATTGCCGGAAAACTTCGCTGCCATGGGCCGTCGCGACGTCGCCGATCTCGGTCGCGCCGAGGCTCAAGGGCAAGGTCCGATCCTGCCATGGTTGAAACTGGCCGCTCGCGACCTCAAGTTATGGATAGTTGCCGGCACTTTGCCGCTGCCGCCCGGTGATCAGCCGAACGGCAAAGTCACCGCCTGCTCGCTGTTGATCGATGAGCATGGCGAACAGGTGGCGCGTTACGACAAGCTGCACCTGTTCGATGTCGACGTGGCGGACTCTCGGGGCCGTTATCGGGAATCGGACGACTACGCTCATGGCAATAACGTGGTGGTGGTCGATACACCCGTGGGGCGGCTGGGCTTGAGCGTCTGTTACGACCTGCGCTTCCCTGAACTGTACAGCGCCTTGCGTGAAGCGGGCGCCGAATTGATTACCGCACCGTCAGCCTTCACCGCCGTTACCGGTGCGGCGCATTGGGACATTCTGATCCGGGCGCGGGCCATTGAAACCCAGTGTTATCTGCTGGCGGCCGCGCAAGGCGGGGTCCATCCGGGGCCTCGGGAAACTTATGGGCACGCCGCGATCGTCGACCCTTGGGGTCGGGTGCTGGCCGAGCAGGCGCAGGGTGAAGCCGTGCTGCTGGGCGAACGCGACATTGATGAACAGGCGTCCATACGGGCGCGGATGCCGGTGTCCAGTCACCGGCGCTTTTTTTCGCAGGACGCATTGCGGCCTGTGCAGACCTCGGAGTGAATATGAGCGACTTGTCCTCAGTCAGCGAACACCTTCTGGCCCCCGGCGGCGTGACCCTCGACAGCCTGCAATCGGTGCTGGGCGAGCTGGCCGGCCCGGGTATCGACGCGGCTGACCTGTATTTCCAGGGCCAGATTTCCGAGTCATGGTCGCTGGAAGACGGCATCGTCAAGGAAGGCAGTTTCAATCTCGATCAAGGCGTCGGTGTGCGGGCGCAATCGGGTGAGAAGACCGGCTTCGCCTACAGCAACGCGATTACCCATGAAGCCTTGAGCACGGCGGCGCGCGCGGCGCGTTCGATTTCCCGTGCCGGGCAGCACGGCACTGTTCAGGCCTTCACGACCCAGGACGTTGCCCAGCTGTATGCGCCGGATAACCCGCTGGAAGTCATGACGCGCGCCGAGAAGGTCGAACTGCTCAAGCGTGTGGATATCGCAACCCGGGCTCTGGACACGCGTATCCAGCAGGTGACTGTGAGCATGGCCGGGGTTTGGGAGCGGATTCTCGTTGCCTCCACCGATGGCAGTCTGGCCGCCGATGTACGACCGCTGGTGCGCTTCAACGTCAGCGTGATCGTCGAGCAGAACGGCCGTCGCGAGCGCGGCGGGCATGGCGGCGGTGGGCGTACCGATTACCGTTACTTTCTCAGCGACGACCGCGCCATGGGTTATGCCCGTGAAGCGTTGCGTCAGGCGCTGGTCAACCTGGAAGCCATTCCAGCACCGGCGGGCACTTTGCCAGTGGTGTTGGGCTCCGGTTGGTCGGGCGTGTTGCTCCACGAAGCCGTGGGCCATGGTCTGGAAGGCGATTTCAACCGCAAGGGCAGTTCCGCATACAGCGGGCGCATGGGTGAAATGGTTGCGTCCAAGCTGTGCACTATCGTCGATGACGGCACGCTCGCTGGCCGTCGTGGGTCGCTGAGCGTCGATGACGAAGGTACGCCGACCGAATGCACCACGCTGATCGAAAACGGCGTCCTCAAGGGCTACATGCAAGACAAACTCAACGCGCGGCTGATGGGCGTGGCGCGGACCGGTAACGGTCGTCGCGAGTCCTATGCGCATTTGCCGATGCCGCGCATGACCAATACCTACATGTTGGCCGGGCAGAGCGATCCGCAGGAAATCATTGCTTCGGTGAAGCGCGGGATTTATTGCGCCAACCTCGGCGGCGGTCAGGTTGACATCACCAGCGGCAAGTTCGTGTTCTCCACCAGCGAAGCGTATTTGATCGAAGACGGCAAGATCACTGCCCCGGTCAAAGGCGCGACCTTGATTGGCAACGGCCCGGAGGCGATGAGCAAGGTGTCGATGGTGGGTAATGACTTGTCGCTGGACAGCGGCGTCGGCACCTGCGGCAAGGACGGCCAGTCGGTTCCGGTAGGCGTGGGTCAGCCGACCCTGAAGATCGATGCGATCACGGTAGGCGGCACGGGCGGTTGATAGGTAGAGCTTGTTGAACCTGCTTTAGTCGGGAAGAAGTCTTCCCGGCTAAAGCCGGTCCCACAGGAAGCTAGCGCAAGCCGCGCAGCGTCTCATCCAGTTCACGAATGTATTTGAAGATTTTACGGCTGGAGGCCGGCGGCTTGTTTTGCGCAAGCTCATGTTGAGCCTGGCGAATCAAGGAACGCAGCTGTTGGCGATCCGCATCCGGATATTCGCTGACAAACTTCTCCAGAACGGCGTCGTCGCCGGCGATCAAACGATCACGCCAGCGTTCCAGACCATGAAAACGTTCGTTGTATTGGCGAGTGGAGGCATCGAGTTGATCAAGCAACACCAGAATGGCGTCCTGATCCTGATCGCGCATCAGCTTGCCGATGAACATGATGTGCCGTTTTCGCGCAATGTTGGCCGTGTGCTTGGGCGCATCGGCCAGGGCTTTGCGCAAGGCGTCGGTCAAGGGCAACTTGGCCAGCAAGTCGGGCTTGAGCGTCGTCAGGCGCTCGCCAAGATCAACCAGAGCATGCAGCTCTCGTTTGACCTGGGTTTTGCTTTTCTCCCCGTCGAGGGAGTCGTCGTAAGAATCAACCATGGGGGCAGTCCGCAAATAAACGCCGCCATGATAACCAGTCGGGGGCCGCTTGTCCGGCCCGCTCGGTATTCGGCCTGTGCCGAAAGCAGAATTTGATGGAGAAAGTCATGAGTGCATCACAAAGCGTTGGCCCACAGGCCTTGCCCGCACTGCAGGAACAAGTGGAACACATCATCGCTGAAGCCAGGCGTCAGGGCGCCAGCGCCTGCGAAGTTGCGGTATCGCTGGAGCAGGGCCTGTCGACCTCGGTTCGCCAGCGGGAAGTGGAAACGGTCGAGTTCAATCGCGACCAGGGTTTCGGCATTACCTTGTACGTCGGCCAGCGCAAAGGCTCGGCCAGCACCTCGGCCAGCGGCGCGGACGCCATTCGCGAAACCGTCGCCGCGGCGCTGGCGATTGCCAGGCACACCTCCGAAGATGAAAGCTCGGGTCTGGCAGATGCCGCGCTGATGGCCAAGGAGCAGATGGATTTCGATCTGTATCACGCCTGGGACATCACCCCGGAACAGGCCATCGAGAAAGCCCTGTTGTGTGAAGCCGCCGCGTTCGATGCCGACAGCCGGATCAAGAATGCCGACGGCACCACCCTCAGTACCCATCAGGGCTGCCGTGTCTACGGCAACAGCCATGGTTTCATCGGCGGTTATGCGTCGACCCGGCACAGCCTGAGCTGCGTGATGATTGCCGAAGGCGAAGGCCAGATGCAGCGCGATTACTGGTACGACGTGAGTCGCCAGGGCGAATTGCTCGCCGACGCGCAAAGCATCGGTCGCAAGGCGGCGGAACGTGCAGCAAGCCGTCTGGGCGCGCGGCCGGTGCCGACCTGTGAAGTGCCGGTGCTGTTTTCGGCAGAGTTGGCCGGTGGTCTGTTCGGCAGTTTCCTCGCGGCGATTTCCGGCGGCAACCTGTACCGCAAGTCTTCCTTCCTTGAAGGCGCCATGGGCCAGCGGCTGTTCCCGGAATGGATGACCATCGACGAGCGTCCACACTTGATGCGCGCCATGGGCAGTTCGGCCTTTGACGGTGACGGTCTGGCGACTTACGCCAAACCTTTCGTCGAAGGTGGCGAGCTGGTTTCCTACATCCTCAGCACCTATTCGGGCCGTAAGCTGAACCTGCCAAGCACCGCCAACGCCGGCGGCGTGCACAACCTGTTCGTCACCCACGGCAGCGAAGACCAGGCCGCGCTGGTGCGTCGCATGGGGCGCGGCCTGCTGGTCACCGAGTTGATGGGCAGCGGCTTGAACATGGTCACGGGCGACTATTCCCGTGGCGCGGCGGGTTTCTGGGTCGAGAACGGCGAAATCCAGTTCCCGGTCCAGGAAGTCACCATTGCGGGCAACATGCGCGACATGTTCAAACAGATCGTCGCGGTGGGTAACGACCTGGAGCTGCGCAGCAACATCCGCACCGGTTCGGTATTGATCGAAAAAATGACGGTCGCGGGTAGCTGATCTACCTCTCCCGAATGGCGGTAGGGGGGACTTGTCCCCGAAAGGCGGTAGCTCGGGCAGCGTTAACCTTCCGGATTTCGTTGTCAGGACCATCGCATTTGGGGACGAGTCCCCTCCTACCGGTCGTTATAAATTCGTCTCGCCAACAAGTTGGCTCACATCAAACAGGCAGGCCCGACCTGCGGCGTATCGTTCTTCGCGGGCAAGCCTCGCTCCAACAAATCTATATCTACCTCCTCCTCAGGGTTGTTTTGATTCTCAATATCATTTAATAATGAATATCATTACGTAAATGAGACGAGTTTCATGCGTCCTGCCTTGCACGCGTTGCCGCCGCACCTGGAAAACTGGCGCGGCTTGAGTTTGAGAGTTCGCTGCGCCCTCGATCCCGACGAGCCGCGCTTGATCGACCATTACCTGGCCGAAGGGCGCTATCTGGCACGTTTCACGGCCACCCCTGGCGTAATGATCGCTGAAACCTCCTTGCGTACCCTGCTCGATACCGCCCGCGACACCTCGCTGCCCTGGCATTGGCGCTGCTTGTGCGTCGATCAGGCCTGGCGCCCGTTACGTGATCTTCAGGCGCTCGCCAAGTCTTGTGCCGAGCAGCAACGCTTCCATGCGCTGGCCCAGCAACTGGCGACCTGCGTACTGCCACCCTCGATTTCTCTTACTGAACTGGTGCAAGGATATTCCGATGAGTAATACCCGTATCGAACGCGACAGCATGGGCGAGTTGCAGGTCCCGACCGAGGCTCTGTACGGCGCGCAGACTCAGCGTGCGGTGAATAATTTCCCCATCAGCAATCTGCGCATGCCGGCGCACTTCATCCGGGCATTGCTGCTCACCAAAGCGGCGGCGGCCCAGGCCAATCTGGAACTGGAACAGATTTCCGAAGCGCAGAGCTCGGCCATCGTCACCGCCTGTCAGGACCTGTTGGCGTCGGATTACATGACGCACTTCCCGGTGGATGTGTTCCAGACCGGCTCCGGCACCAGCACCAACATGAATGCCAACGAAGTCATCGCGACCCTGGCCAGCCGGGTGCTGGGCGAAGCGGTCGATCCGAACGATCATGTGAATCGCGGGCAAAGCAGCAACGACATCATTCCCACCACCATTCATGTCAGCGCCGCGCTGGCGTTGCACGAGCAACTGCTGCCGGCGCTAAGCCATCTGGTCGAAGTGATCGAGCGCAAGGCAGTCGAGGTTCATCCGTTCATCAAGACCGGCCGCACGCACCTGATGGACGCCATGCCGGTGCGCATGAGCCAGGTGTTGAACGGCTGGGCGCAGCAGATCCGCGCCAATATCGAACACTTGCAAGCTTTGCTGCCGAGTCTGCAAGCCTTGGCGCAGGGCGGCACGGCGGTGGGCACCGGGATCAACGCGCACCCTGAATTTGCCCAGCGTTTCAGCACGCATTTGAGTCGTCTGAGTCACGTTGAATTCGTGCCGGGCAAGAACTTGTTCGCGCTGATCGGCTCGCAAGACACCGCCGTCGCCGTATCCGGCCAGCTCAAGGGCACTGCGGTGTCGCTGATGAAAATCGCCAATGATCTGCGCTGGATGAATTCCGGGCCATTGGCGGGCTTGGGCGAAATCGAGCTTGAAGCTCTGCAGCCGGGTTCATCGATCATGCCCGGCAAGGTCAATCCGGTGATCCCGGAAGCCACCGCCATGGTTGCTGCGCAAGTCATCGGCAACGACGCAGCCATCACCGTCGCGGGTCAGTCAGGCAATTTCGAACTGAACGTGATGTTGCCGATCATCGCCCAGAACCTGCTGAGCAGCATCGAGTTGCTGGCCAACTCCAGTCGTCTGCTGGCCGACAAGGCCATCGCCACCTTCAAGGTCAATGAAGCCAGGATCAAGGAAGCGCTGTCACGCAATCCGATCCTGGTGACCGCGCTGAATCCGATCATCGGCTACCAGAAGGCCGCCGAGATCGCCAAGACCGCCTACAAGCAAGGGCGGCCGATCATTGATGTCGCCTTTGAACACACCGACTTGCAGCGTAGCCAGCTGGAAACGCTGCTCGATCCGGAAAAACTGACCGCTGGCGGGATCTGACGCTTGCCAGCCACTGCTTGAGGAGTCGCGCCATGGAGCACTGGAAACGCACTATCGAACATGCCAATCGCTGTTTCAATCTCGGTGAGCTGGTTGACGCCCGTGAGTTGTATCTACAGGCGCTGGCGCTGGCCCAAGTGTTGTTCGACCGCTGGCCGAACCCTGACGAAGCCGTGGCGGCGTGCGTCATTTCCCATCACAACCTGGCCGACCTGCATCTGAGCCTGAAGCAGCCGGAGGAGAGCGCGGAATACCTCTGCGCGATCCACCAGCGTTTGCTGCGCGTCATGCAGGACGCGCAGTTCACGCCTGCGCTGCGCAAAGCGGCCCTGCGCCACAGCAGCAAAACTTACGCCGAATTGCTGACCTTCATCAGCGAGCACGGCGAATACCCTCGGACCCATCGACTGCTGAGCAGCGGCGGCGAGCATGCGCGGGTGTCATTGCAGCGCAACGCCGCCACCACTTTTGGTCATTCCCACGGAGTACATTGATATGCCGTTTACCTTGCCTGCCTTGCCTTACGCCTACGACGCCCTGGAACCGCACATCGATGCGCAGACCATGGAAATCCATTACACCAAGCATCACCAGACCTACATCAATAACCTCAACGCTGCCGTCGAAGGCACCGAATTTGCTGAGTGGCCTATCGAGAAGCTGGTCGCAGCGGTGCAGCAGTTGCCGGAAAAACTGCGTCCGGCGGTCATTAACCAGGGCGGCGGCCACGCCAACCATTCGCTGTTCTGGGCGGTCATGACGCCAAAAGGCGGAGGCCTTCCCGAAGGCGAAGTCGCCAAGGCCATTGATGAGCAACTGGGCGGTTTCGAACAGTTCAAGGATGCGTTTACCAAAGCCGCATTGACCCGCTTCGGCAGTGGCTGGGCCTGGCTGAGCGTGACCCCGGAAAACAGGCTGGTGGTCGAAAGCAGCGGCAATCAGGACAGTCCGCTGATGAACGGTAATACGCCAATCCTGGGTCTGGATGTGTGGGAGCACGCTTACTACCTGCGCTATCAGAACCGTCGTCCGGAATACATCAACGCGTTCTATAACGTCGTCAACTGGGCCGAAGTTTCCCGGCGTTACCAGGCCGCTCTGGCCTGATTATCCACCTTTGATCCAAGGCAGTTTATGCGCACGGAAATAGTCACGATCAGCAGCGGGCGCTTGTTTCGCCTGGCATTGGGTTCGATTCTGCTGCTGGCTGGCACAGCGCTGTTGGTCTCGCAAGGTTTGAGTTGGCTGAACCTGGAGCCGCGCCTGATGCGCGCCCTTGAAGGCGGCGCAATCTGCGCCTTGGGCACCGCGCTGGGCGCCGTACCGGTGCTGGTGATTCGCAATATGCCGGTGGCGGTTTCCGATGGCCTGTTGGGTTTCGGTGCCGGAGTGATGCTGGCCGCGACGGCGTTTTCGCTGATCGTGCCCGGCCTGAGCGCCGCTGAAAGCCTTCGCTATTCTCCTTGGGGCGCGGGTGGGATGGTCAGCCTGGGAATCTTTCTTGGCGCAATCGGCCTTTTTGCGGTCGATCACAGCGTCTCGAAAGGCTCGCCGCTCAGTGGCTCGGAGCTACCGGTCATTGCGCCGCGCATCTGGCTGTTCGTCATCGCGATCATTGCCCACAACATTCCGGAAGGCATGGCCATTGGCGTCTCTGCGGGCGGCGGTCTGCCCGATGCCGACAGCCTGGCCATGGGCATCGCCATTCAGGACGTGCCGGAAGGGCTGGTTATCGCCTTGGTGCTGGCGGGTGCCGGGATGTCGCGCTTCAAGGCGTTCCTCATCGGCGCCGCCTCCGGCTTGGTGGAGCCGGTGTTCGCCTTGCTGTGCGCCTGGCTGGTAGCCATCGCCGAGTTGTTGCTTCCATTAGGCCTGGCCTTTGCGGCGGGGGCGATGCTGTTGGTGGTGACCCAGGAAATCATCCCGGAATCCCGCCGTAACGGGCACGACAAAATTGCCAGCCTTGGGCTGATTTCCGGCTTTTGCCTGATGATGGTGATGGATACCGCCCTGGCCTGAACACCCATCCAATCAATGCTGCGGGGATTCGTCCCCCAGTATTTGGAAAAACCCCTTATAATCCATGGTTTTTACTCTTCGACGCGAGAATGACCGTGAGCTTACCTGCCTGCCCGAAATGCAATTCCGAATACACCTACGAAGACGGTGCGATGCTGATCTGCCCGGAATGCGCGCACGAATGGTCCGCCGAAGGAACAGCCGAAGCTGCCGACGACGTCAAAGTCATCAAGGACTCAGTGGGTAACACGCTGCAAGACGGCGATACCGTCACCGTCATCAAAGACCTGAAAGTCAAAGGCTCCTCGCTGGTCGTCAAAGTCGGCACTAAGGTGAAGAACATCCGTTTGGTGGATGGCGATCACGACATTGACTGCAAAATCGACGGCATCGGCGCGATGAAACTGAAGTCGGAGTTTGTGAAGAAGGGGTCTGACTGGTGCGCTGCCTTCCGAATCCGAATCCGAAACCTGAATAAGGTTTCGGATTTTTTTTGCGCGAAAAAAGAGACAGAAAACCCAGACTTTTCCTTCAGGCTTAGTAGATATATTCCGTTGAGGTTATAATTCGGCTTCTCCATAGTTCATGGATGAACTGGGAAATAGAATACACAGACGAATTTGGCAGCTGGTGGGAGTGTTTGAGGACGAACGAGCAGTCGAGTGTCGAGGCGAGCGTAAGGTTGCTGGGGCAGTTCGGTCCAGCCCTTCGTTTCCCTCACTGCAGTGCTATCAAAGGCGCGCGCCATGGCAACCTTCGAGAGTTACGCATACAGCACGCAGGTCGTCCGTTTCGAATCCTGTATGCCTTCGATCCAAGGCGCTGCGTTTTGCTGCTGATCGGAGGGGACAAGACCGGGCATAACCGGTGGTATGTCGAATATGTGCCAATGGCCGAGCGACTGTATGACGAACATCTCGCCACGCTGCTTAAAGAGGAACTGAACGATGGCTAAGAAATTTGCCGAGCTGCGGGCGCGCATGTCGCCGCAAGCGCTGGAGCTTGCCGACAAGCTCTACGAGCATCACTTGCAACAGATGCCGTTACATGAGCTACGCCAAGCGAAGGCATTGAGCCAGGCGACCCTGGCGAAGACACTGCATATCAATCAAGCGGCGGTGTCCAAGATGGAGCGCCGTACAGACATGTATATCAGCACCCTGCGCAATTATATTCGGGCTATGGGTGGGGAGCTGGAAATCGTCGCTACTTTTCCGGACGGGCAGATAAAAATCGAAAATTTTGCGAGCTGAGCTGAGTGCGACAAGGCGCTAATCACTCACCCTCATCAAACTTGTTGTCAATCAGCTCGACCAGGCCATCCAGTGCAGCGTCTTCCTGGTCGCCTTCGGTCGACAGGTAGATCTCCGTGCCTTTGCCAGCGGCGAGCATCATGACGGCCATGATGCTTTTGCCGTCGACCATGCTCTCGGGCGAACGGCCGACTCTGATCTGGCAAGGGAATCTTCCGGCCACGCCGACGAATTTGGCCGCTGCGCGGGCGTGCAGGCCGAGCTTGTTGATGATTGTTATTTGACGAGCGGGCATCGCAGTGAAAGTCCTTTCAGCTTAGGTCGCGGTGACGGACCTGAACGTTCTTGAGGGATTGATGCAGGACCTGGCCGAGGCGCTCGGTCAGGTAAACAGAGCGGTGGTGCCCGCCGGTGCAACCAATGGCAATGGTGACGTAGGAGCGATTGCTGGCGGCGAAGCGGG
>LNAP01000398.1_pt1 | contig 53864 bp, 49 predicted proteins | sample 602601 | NCBI WGS metagenome assembly LNAP01 (sample SAMN02440304, study PRJNA202911) | soil metagenome | biome: Subtropical and temperate rainforests or woodlands; isolation source: soil samples (1 kg each in a 20% v/v slurry with milli Q water) were... ...
GTAGCCGGGCACGATGATGACGCTTTTGGCATCGCGCAGCAGTTCGGCCGTCTCGGCGGAGCTGACGGGCACGGCCTCGCCTTGCGGCTCCGCTGGGGCGAACCGGCGCAAGGGGGCGATCGGCGCATACGAGAGTTCCAGGTGCTGGGCCCAGACCTGGGGCAGGTCGAAGATCTCGCGGTGCATTTGTTCGAACCGCTCGATGTCCGCCTTCGGTATGTCCTCGCGGACAGCTGCAATCAGATCGACGTCGCTGGCCTCGTCGAAGTCGCCCAGCGCGAACGAGCCCTGCAGATAGAGGCCGACGAGGTTGTCGCCGAGCTCATCGCGGAGCGCGGCGAGCAGCGCCGCCAGCACCTCGTTCAGCTCGCCGTACGGTGTCCAGGCGCGTGGATGCGTGAGAAGTGATCCAGACATGTGATTGAATCCAGGAAACGATTGAGGGCCCGCAGCACGCGGGGCGGGTGGGTCGGGAGTATCCCGCTCGGCTCAATCGTTCAGGGGACACAAGGCGCTGGCGCTCCTTCGATCGGGGCCAGAGTAGCCTCGCGCCGCGGCGGCGCAAGCTTCCGCTGCTATCGTCGGCAGATGGGTGAGTCGCTTCCAGCCGGTCCTTTTGGAGACGCCGCGCGCTACTACGATGCGTTCCGCCCGCCCTATGCGCCGGAAGCGCTGGAGTACGTGGCGAAAACCTTCGGCCTGGACGCCGGCTCGCGGGTGCTCGACCTCGGCTGCGGGCCTGGGACCATCGCGATCCCGCTGTCACGGACCGGGGCAGATGTCACGGCGGTGGACCTCGACCCTGCCATGCTCGACGAGGCGCGACGCTTGGCGGCCGAGCGGGGCGCCGGCCAGATCGAGTGGATCCACGGGCGTGCGGAGGACGTGCTCGCCGGTATCGGCCGGTTTCATCTCGTCACGCTGGGACAATCGCTGCACTGGATGGACCGCGATCTGGTCCTGGAGCGGCTGGGCCAGGTCGTCGAGGACGGCGGCGGCCTGGTGATCCTCGACGAGGGCCAGCGCCGCCCGCAGGAGAGCTGGGAGGCGGCCGCCATGCAGGTGGTGGCGCGTCACCTCGGTCCTCGGACGCGCAATGCGAGCAAGCATCCGGAGGTCGCCCATACCCCGTCGCTGAAACGCTCGGCTCACTTCTCGCAGTTCACGGTGCGGGAGTTCGGCGCGGCGCTGACCCGCGACCCCGCGTCGATCCTCGGCTACCTTTACTCCTGCGTCGGCGCGTCCCGGCCGCTGTTCGGGGAGGGGATCGCCGAGTTCGAGGCCGAGCTGTTCGACACCCTTCGCCAAATCAATCCGTCTGGCGTGTTCCACGAGCAGGTCGAGACGGCGGTGATTGTCGCCATGAAGGCTAGGCGAGGCTGACCCCGGTCAACTCGCGGATGTCGGCCGCGAAGCCTTCCCGTGTCTCGAACAGCCGCGCCACCAGGCCGACGCGCGCGGCCGCTTCCACGTTCGCCGCCTTGTCGTCGAAGAAGGCGATCTCGGCCGGCGCGAACGGCAGCTCCGCGACGGCCATCTCGAAGTAGGCCGGGTCCGGCTTGCCCACGCCCATGCGGCAGGAGAAGAACAGCCGCTCGAACCGGCGGTTGAAGCCCATCTCGCTTTCGAGGAACTCGGCGCGGATGTCCTCCTGGTTCGACGCGAGGCAGCAGATCAGCCCCGCTACGCGCAGATCGTCGACCCATCCGAGCATGGCCTCATCCACCGCCACGCCGCGGCGCATCCAGCGGCCGAGATAGGCGGGCGCGTCGCATTCGGTCCAGCCCGCCTCTTCGAGCAGCAGGGCGCAGGCGCCGGTGAAGTCGCCGCGGCCTTCGATGGCGCCCCTGTAGCGCTCGTGCGCCCAGAGCTTGTGGAAGAAGTCGCGGTGCTGCTGGGCGCTCCACACCCAGTCCTCGTCGAAGAACGGGCCGTGGTGCTGCAGCACCCCGTCGGCGTCGAACAGGATTGCGCGGATCACAGTCTAGCGAAGCGCCGCGTTGATGCGGGCCAGGGCGGCGGCACCCGGCACCAGAGCCGCGTCGGGCAGGGCGTTCAGCGGCGTCTCGACGGTGCCCAGCGCGTCGTGCAGGTCATGGGCGGCGGGGTCGAGATAGAGCAGGCCGGTGACGATCTCCCCGCGGGCCTGGGCGGCGGCCAGGTAGCCAAGGGCGCCGACGCGGTCGGTGGGGTCGTAGCCCTCCGCCACCTTGTGCAGCCTAAGCACCGAGCCGTCGTGCTGGGTGACGTCCGTGGTCGTGCCAGGGGCGTAGTCGACGTCGATCGGGTCGCGATCCATGATCACGTCGAGCCGGTTCACCGCCTCGTTGTGCTCGCGCACGTAGTCGAAGCTCTTGGTCGACCCGGTGTGGTTGTTGAACTGCACGCAGGGACTGATGGTGTCGATGAACGCCGCGCCGCGATGCGACAGCGCCGCCTTGATCAGCGGCACCAGCTGGTCCTTGTCGCCGGAGAAGGAGCGGCCGACGAAGGTCGCGCCCAGCTGCAGGGCGATGGCCACCAGGTCCACGGCGCTGTCGTGGTTGACCACGCCGCGTTTGGACTTCGAGCCGCGGTCGGACGTCGCCGAGAACTGGCCCTTGGTCAGCCCGTACACGCCGTTGTTCTCGACGATGTAGGTCATGTTGACCCCGCGCCGGATCGCATGGGCGAACTGGCCGAGGCCGATGGACGCGCTGTCCCCGTCGCCGGAGACGCCCAGGTAGATCAGCTCGCGGTTGGCCAGGTTGGCGCCCGTCAGCACCGAGGGCATCCGCCCGTGCACGGTGTTGAAGCCGTGGGAGTTGCCGAGGAAGTAGTCCGGCGTCTTCGACGAACAGCCGATGCCGGACAGCTTGGCGATGCGATGCGGCGGGATTTCGAGCTCGTAGACCGCCTGGATGATCGCCGCCGAGATGGAGTCGTGGCCGCAGCCGGCGCACAGCGTCGAGACTGAGCCCTCGTAGTCGCGCCGGTTGTAGCCCAGGCTGTTGGTCGGCAGCTTCGGATGGTGCAGCTGGGGCTTGAGGATGTAGGTCATTCGGCCGCCTCGGTGACCTGGCCCTTGGCGCTGAGCATGGCGATCTCGCCGGCGATGTAGCGGGCGGTGATCGGCGTGCCGTCGTAGTGCAACACCGGCACGAGCTTGGCCGGGTCGATCCCGCCTTCGTTCATGATCAGCGTGCGCAGCTGGCCGTCGCGGTTCTGCTCGACCACGAACACCCGATCGTGCGCGGCGATGAAGGCCATCATCTCGTCGGCGAACGGGAAGCCGCGCACCCGCATGGCGTCGAGCCGCACGCCCTGGCCCTGCAGCGCCGTCAGCGCCTCGTCCATCGCCGCCGTGGTCGAGCCGAAGTAGATCACCGCATCCTTGGTCTTGCTCTTGGCGCGGGTGATGATCGGCGCGGGGATCAGCGCCTTGGCGGTGTCGAACTTGCGCAGCAGCCGCTGCATGTTGTCGACGTAGACCGTGCCTTCCTCGGAGTAGCGTGCGTAGGGATTTCGGCTGGTGCCGCGGGTGAAGTAGGCGCCCCGCGTCGGATGGGCGCCGGGATAGGTACGGTAGGGGATGCCGTCGCCGTCGACGTCGAGGTAGCGGCCGAAGTCGCGGCCCGACTCCAGATCCTCGGCCGTCATCACCTTGCCGCGGTCGAGCTGGCGGCCTTCCTCCCATTGGAAGGGCTCGACCAGCCATTCGTTCATGCCGATGTCGAGGTCGAGCATGACGAAGACCGTCGTCTGCAGCCGGTCGGCCAGGTCGAAGGCCAGCGCCCCCATGGTGAAGCACTCGCCGGGGTCGGCGGGGAACAGCATCGGATGCTTGGTGTCGCCGTGGCTGGCGTAGGCGGCGGCCAGCAGGTCGGCCTGCTGCGTCCGCGTCGGCATGCCGGTGGAGGGCCCGCCCCGCTGCACGTCGAAGATCACCGCCGGGATCTCGGCGAAGTAGGACAGGCCGACGAACTCGGTCATCAGCGAGATGCCGGGCCCCGAGGTGCAGGTGAAGGCCCGCGCCCCGTTCCAGCCGGCGCCGACGACGACGCCGATCGAGGCGATCTCGTCCTCGGCCTGGACGATGGCGAACCGCGCGGCGCCGGTGTCCGGATCGATGCGCAGCTCGTTGCAGTATTCGGTGAAGGCCTCGGCCAGGCTGGTCGACGGCGTGATCGGGTACCAGGCGCAGACGCTGGCGCCGCCGTAGACGGCGCCCAAGGCCGCCGCCTGGTTGCCTTCGACGTAGATCTTCTCGCCCACCGCGTCGGCGCGGCGCACCTGCAGCGGCAGCGGCCCCAGATGCTCGCGCACATAGTCGCCGCCCATGTGCAGGGCCCTGACGTTGGCCTCGATCAGCCGATCGCGGCCGCTGAACTGCTGGGCGAACAGCTCCTCGAAGACCTGGGCCTCCATGCCGAGCAGCTCGGCGACGGCGCCCACGTAGATGATGTTCTTGAACAGCTGCCGCTCGCGCGGGACCTGGTAGGCGGCGTTGCACATCGCCGTCAGCGGCACCCCGACGACGCCGATGTCATCGCGGAAGGCGGCGCGGGGGAGGGGCTTGGTGGAGTCGTAGAACAGGAAGCCGCCGCTCTCGATCTCGGCCAGGTCCTTGTCCCAGGTCTGCGGGTTCATCGCGACCATCAGGTCGACCCCGCCGCGGCGGCCCAGGTGGCCCTCCTCGGTGATCCGCACCTCGTACCAGGTCGGCAGCCCCTGGATGTTGGACGGGAAGATGTTGCGGGCCGCGATGGGCACGCCCATCCGCATCACGCCCTTGGCGAACATGCCGTTGGCGCTGGCCGAGCCCGAGCCGTTGACGTTGGCGAACTTGACGACGAAGTCGTTGATGCGCGGGGCTAGCGGCATGCCGACCCCGCCTGCGCCGTCTCGAGCAGGAACTTCTGCATGTCCCAGGCGCCGGTGGGACAGCGCTCGGCGCAGAGGCCGCAGTGCAGGCAGACGTCCTCATCCTTGACCATCGCCCGCCCGGTCGGCAACGCGCCGGAGACGAGCAGATCCTGCGTGAGGTTCAGCGCCGGCGCCTTGAGGCGCGTGCGCAGGTCAGGCTCAGGTCCCTCGACCGTGAAGGTGATGCAGTCGGTGGGGCAGATGTCGGCGCAGGCGTCGCACTCGATGCACAGGTTGTCGGCGAACACCGTCTGCACGTCGCAGTTCAGGCAGCGCTGGGCCTCCTTGAGCCCAAGCTCGCGGTCGAAGCCCAGCTCGACCTCGATCCGCACGTCCTTGAGCGCCACCTCGGCGTCGCGCAGCGGCACGCGGTAGCGGCGGTCGTTGGAGATGTCGTTGTCGTAGCTCCACTCGTGGATGCCCATCTTCTGACTGATCAGCGTGGCCATCGGCGGCGGCCGCTCGGCGACGGGTTCTCCGCGGCAGTGCTTGTCGATGCTGATCGCCGCCTCATGTCCGTGGGCGACGGCCCAGATGATGTTCTTTGGGCCGAAGGCCGAGTCGCCGCCGAAGAAGACCTTGGGATTGGTCGACTGGAAGGTGACGGCGTCCACCTTCGGCATGCCCCATTCGTCGAACTCGACGCCGACGTCGCGCTCGATCCAGGGGAAGGCGTTCTCCTGGCCGACTGCGACCAGGACGTCGTCGCACTCGAAGTGCTGGTCGGGCTCGCCGGAGGCGACCAGGCGCCGGCGGCCCTTGTCGTCGTACTCGGCGACGACCTTCTCGAACCAGACGCCGGTGAGGCGGCCGTCCTCATGCGTGAAAGCCTTGGGGACCAGGTAGTTGAGGATCGGAATGCCCTCGTGGAGCGCGTCCTCCTTTTCCCAGGTGGAGGCCTTCATCTCCTCGAAGCCGGAGCGGACGATCACCTTGACGTCCTCGCCGCCGAGGCGGCGCGAGGTCCGGCAGCAGTCCATCGCGGTATTGCCGCCGCCGAGCACGATCACCCGCCGGCCGATCGACTCGACATGGCCGAACGAGACCGACGACAGCCAGTCGATGCCGATGTGGATGTTGGCCGCCGCTTCCTGGCGGCCCGGCAGGTCCAGGTCGCGGCCACGCGGCGCGCCGGTGCCGACGAAGATCGCGTCGTATTTCTCCGCAAGAAGCTCCTTCATGCTCTCGATGCGGTGCCCGCCTTTGAACTCGACGCCGAGACCCAGGATGTAGCCGGTCTCCTCGTCGATCACCGAATCGGGCAGGCGGAATTTCGGGATCTGCGAGCGCATCATGCCGCCGGCCCGGGGATCGGCATCGAACACGGTGCAGTGATAGCCGAGTGGGGCGAGATCGCGCGCCACCGTCAGCGAGGCGGGACCGCCGCCAACGAAGGCGACGCGCTTGCCGTTCTTCGCCGAGGGGCGCGGCAGGCGCTGCGTGATGTCGTCCTTGAAATCGGCGGCAACGCGCTTGAGCCGGCAGATCGCGACCGGCGTTTCCTCCACGCGTCCGCGGCGGCACGCCGGCTCGCACGGACGATCGCATGTGCGTCCCAGGATTCCGGGAAACACGTTCGATTTCCAATTGATCATATAGGCATCGCTATAGCGGCCTTGTGCGATCAGTCGGATGTACTCGGGAACGGGAGTGTGCGCTGGACAGGCCCATTGGCAATCGACCACTTTGTGAAAGTAGTCGGGGGCCGCGATATCGGTCGGTTTCATTCCTACCCTGTCCGCGCAGGCTCAAGGACCCGGCGGCCTCTTTTGTTGAGCTAGGCGAGCGCTTAACGCGCTTCGATCTGGTTCGTGAATGACGTCATTGGGTTAGCTTATTAGAACCTTTCCGAAGTACAAAGGCAAAGTTTCGCGCCTTCCCGCTTTCATGGGAGCCAAGCGCGCACAGCATTAGCGGCTGCGCGCGATGCGGGTGCGGTGCAATATGCTGCGATGCGTGCGAGCGGCGTCAGCCGCGCGCGATGTCGCTCTTCGCGAGGTCCCACATCAGGCTGTAAGTGCCGACCGAGACGGGCAGCGGGAAGGGTGATGCAGCAGGGCCGGTGAAGCTTTCGGCCATCACGGCCGAGACCGCGCCGACATGTGTGCCGTCGATCAGCACGAACCAGTCGCGCGCGCCTTCGTTGCGCACCGCTGGAATGTCCGCGGTCGCGCCGGACAATTCGGGCTCGCTCTCCAGCAGATGCATGGAGATGATGCCGTCGCGCTGCTCGGGCGCCAGCTTTTCTTGCAGTGCATCACGCCATGCGCCTGCATTGTCGGGCGTCGGGCGCAGGCGCACCACGCCGAGCGCAGCGCCGCGGCCGGTGCCGTTGCTGACGGTGATGCGCGCGACCACGCGCAGCATGTCCTTGAAATGAGCCATGCTCCGCCGCGACCATTCGGTCTGATTGGCGAGCCGCGCCCGGTAAGCGGGACTGTCGAGCACGTCGAGCGTCGCGGTGGAGTACAGCGAGAGATATTTGGGGTTGGCGGCATGCGCGACATAGCGCCGCGCTTCGAGAAAGCCGTCGATGGCGACGCGCTCTTCCAGATGCTCGCGATCGTACCAGCGGTTGAAATCGGCCTCATCGGCTGCGTCGATGTTCATCGACGTGAGCAGCATGCCTTTCCCGGCGAGCGGCATTTTCTTGTTGTCCTTCTTTCGCGCATTAACGCGCGGCCTTCGACGCGAGGTCGGCGATCGACTTCATCACCGCGTCTCGCACGCCGGCATCATAGAGCGAATGTCCGGCTTCTTCCACGATCCGAATCTCGGAACCCGGCCACGCTTTCGCGAGCGCGTGCGACGTCTCGGGAGGGCACAACAGGTCGTAGCGGCTCTGCACGATAATGCCGGGAATGCCGGCGAGCCGGTCCGCGTTCCGCAGCAGCTGGTCTTCGCTCATGAAGCTGTCGTTGATGAAGTAATGCGCCTCCATGAACGGCGTCGCCGGTAGCGTGCGCCAGACGTTCAGCGACGCCAGGTCCAGCCGCGTCTTCGCCGGCTTGTGCTCCGACAGGGCACGCTCGGTGTCGTGCCAGGCGCGGGCCGCCGGTCCGTGAACGGCCGGATCGGCATCGAGGATGCGGCGATAATAGGCTTCCACCGGATGTGCGCGTTCCTCGGGCGGCAGCACGCTCAGAAAATCCTCGGAGAGCGCGGGATAGAATTGCGGCAGCCGCTCCGTGAAGGCCGTATCGACCTCCGCCCGCGTGCCCAGAAAGGTCGCGCGGAGCGCAATGCCGGAGACGCGCTCGGGATGCGCCTGCGCATACGCCAGCGCCAGCGTCGCGCCCCAGGAGCCGCCGACCACCATCCAGCGATCGAAGCCGAACCTTTCGCGGATCTTTTCCAAGTCCGCGATCAGATGCGCTGTGGTGTTGTGCTCGCGCGATCCCTTCGGCCGGCTGCGGCCGCAGCCGCGCTGGTCGAACAGCACCGCATGCATCCGCTCGGGATCGAACAGCCGGCGGTGGTCGGGCTGGCAGCCGCTGCCGGGCCCGCCATGCAGATAGACCGCGGGGAGGCCGTCGCTGCGGCCGACGCTCTCGACATGGAGCTCATGGCCGTCGCCGACGTCGAGCATGTCGGAGGTCAGGGGCGCAAAGGGATCGGCACGCCTGGTCGCTGTGCCTGCGTCGGCGTCAGGCGCCATTCTCGGATTCCAGGGTGCCGCCGGCGAAATTGCGATAGAGGAAGCGGTTGGTCTCGCCCTCGGCCTCGGCTTCCGCCTGCTTGAAGATGGTCTCGTGCAGCGGCGACAGCGCGCAGGCGGGGTCGGTGTTGGCGGCATCGCCCGTCAGCGCGAAGGCCTGGCAGCGGCAGCCGCCGAAATCGATCTCGCGGAATTCGCAAGATTTGCACGGCTCCTTCATCCAGCCGGTGCCGCGATAGCGGTTGAAGGCCTCGGAGTTCTGCCAGATCCAGGCGATCGAATGATTGGAGCGCACCGACAAGAAGTCGAGCCCGGTGATGCTCTCGGCGGCGTGGCAGGGCAGCACCTTGCCGGCCGGCGAGATGTTGAAGAACTGCCGACCCCAGCCGCCCATGCACTTCTTCGGCCGCAGCGCGTAGTAATCAGGGACCACGTAGTCGATCGTCAGCCGGCCCTTGAGCCGCTCGCGCGCCGCCTCGACGATTTCAGTGCACTCGTCGAGCTGCGCCACCGTCGGCATCAGCGCGGCGCGATTCTTCAGCGCCCAGCCGTAGTACTGGACATTGGCCACCTCGAGCCGGTCGGCGTCGAGATCGACGGACATCTGGATGATATCAGGCAGCTGATGCAGGTTCTGGCGATGCATCACCGCGTTCACGGTGAGCGGCAGATCGAGCTCGCGCGTCCATTTTGCGACTTCGAGCTTCTTGCGGTGCCCGCCCTTGTAGCCGGCGACGCGATCGGCGAGGCCTTCCTCGATGCCCTGGAAAGAGATCTGCACATGGCAGAGGCCGGCATCGGCGAGTTCGCCGAGCTTCTCGCGCGTCAGCAGCACGGCGGAGGTGATGAGGTTGGTGTAGAGCCCGACGTCGCTGGCATGCCTGACGAGGTCGACGAGGTCCTTGCGCGCCGTCGGCTCGCCGCCGGAGAAATGCACCTGCAGCACGCCGATCTCGGCGAGCTCGCTCAGCACCTTCTTCCATTCATCGGTGGTCAGCTCCTTGCCGGAGCGATCGAGCTCGACCGGATTGGAGCAATAGGGGCATTGCAGCGGGCAGCGATGGGTGATCTCGAGCAGCACGGCCAGCGGAATGCCGAAGGTCTCCGCCGTGGAGCGGCTCTTCTCCAGCACCGCGAGGCTGTCGCTGGCGTCAGTGGGGATCACGGGATTGCCGAGCACATCGCTCATGACGTCTTCTCCCGGGCTTCCGTGAGAAAGCCCTTGTCGGCGAGATCCTGCAGCATGACGATGATGTCGACCAGGATCGCCTCGCGCGGCGCGACGTATTTTGCCGCCAGCTCATCGGCAATGTCGCCGACATTGCGCTCGCCGTTGCAGAGTTGCAAGACCTCGACCGCGATCTCGTCCGGCGCCAGCACGCGTTCCGGCGCCAGGATCACCCAGACTTTCCGCGTCTCGTCATATTTGAGCTTGGCATGCCGCGGCAGCACGGGGCGGCTCGCCTCGCTGACGCTGATGTTCCGCGGCCCGGCCATTCCAGCTCCTCTTTCAGCCCGCCTTATTAGTTCGCTTTGGGCACGAACGCGCCCGGCGGAATATTGCCCTCGACATAGGCGTGCTGGAGCGCATCCAACTGCACCCACAGCACGTTGGTCTTGAAGATCAGCGCGTTGCAGACCGAGGCGCGCTCTTCCGGCGTCCGTGCATGTGTCCGGACATAGTCGAGCGCGAAATTGGCGTCGCGCGGCGCCTGGGTGAGGCGACGTTTGAAGTAGCTCATGATGTCGGGGTTGACGAAGTCGTAATGCTCCAGCATGCCGGCAATGCGCTCTTCGTGCAGGTTCGGAGCGAACAATTCGGTCAGCGACGAGGCGATCGCCTCCAGCGGCGACTTCTCGCGGCAATAATGGACATAGGCTTCGACCGCGAAGCGCGTCGCCGGCAGGATGCCCTCGGTGGATTCCACGTAAGCCGTGTCGAGGCCGAGGCCGTCGGTCAGCTTGATCCAGCGCTCGATGCCGCCCTCGCTGCCGACATCGCCGTCATGGTCCTCGATGCGGTGACGCCATTCCAGGCGCGTGGCGCGGTCGCGGAAGCGCGAGATCACCACCGCGTCCTTGATCGGGATCGTGCTCTGATAATAATAGCGGTTCAGCGCCCAGGCCTGCACCTGGCCCTTGTTGAGCTTGCCGCCATGCAGCAGCTTATGGAAGGGATGCAGGCTGTGATAGCGCGTCGCGCCGATATGGCGCAGCGTCGCCTCCAACTCCTCGGCGGAGTTGAGCTTGATATCCTTGCCGATCGAGAGCGCAGTCATTCCAGTCATTGAGGCCGCATTCACAGCACGATCTCCGTTCCATCCGCCGGTATCTGCCAGCCCGCCGCCTCGGCGGCCTTGCGCTCGGACGAGGCAGGCAGCAGCGCCGGGTTCGAGTTATTGATATGCAGAAATACCTTCCTGTCGATACTAAGGTCGGCCAGCCGTGCGATGGCGCCGTCCTGCCCGGACATGGCGACGTGTCCCATGCTCCTGCCGGTCTTGTGACCTAACCCGGCCTTGATCATCTCGTCGTCCTGCCAGACCGTGCCATCGAAGAACACCAGCGAAGCGCCGTCGATCTCGGCCTTGAGCGCGTCGGTCACCTCGGCGCAGGCGGCGATGAAGTAGAAGCACTTGCCGGTCGCCTTGTCGGTGATCTTCAGGCCCAGCGTGTCGCCGTCGCCGCTTTCGCCGCCGGGATGCGCCTTGCCTTCCAGATACCAGGCCGACTTGCCCGAGACGGCGAAGGGCAGGACTTCCAGTCCGGAGCGCGCACCGTCGGAGAGGCGCGGCTCGAACGGCTCATTGATGCCGATCGGCTGGCGCCGCACGTGCTTCTCGTTCAGCACGTTGAAGATGCTGTTGCTGGCAAGGATCGCCAGCACCTTGTCGTGCGCGTAGATCGTGAACGGCGAGCTCTCGCGCATCGACAATAGGCCGGCCACCGCGTCCACTTCGCTGTTGGTCAGGATCACGCCCGCGACGGGCGTATGGCGCAGCGCCCCGGCCTTGGGGTGCAATTGCGGCGTGGCATTCAATTGCTGGCGCAGATCCGGGGAGGCGTTGATCAGGAACCAGTGCTCGCCGTCGCCGCTGAAGGCGACCGAGGCCTGGGTTCTCTGGAGTTCGTGACCGTTCGCACGGGCCGCCCGGCAGCCCTCGCAGCCGCAATTCCATTGCGGCACTCCGCCGCCGGCTGCGGCGCCCAGGACGACGACGCGAAGCATGACCCGTCTCCTGGAAGCAACGTCGCCAGGTGGATCTCGGGCCGACACAGTCCTTGTCTTCCGGAAACCTTATCGTGACCGAAAGAATCCTAACGAAAGAACTTGGGCCGAAAGATCCACCTGCGCAGAACGCAAACTCACCAACCGCTTACTTGCGGGTGGCGCTCACATACATGTTGATTTCCATGCCGCAGGGCACTTCGACGATCTTCGGGGCTTTCCAGGCCATTTTTGGCACTCCATTTTCGCGAATTCGGACGTATCCGCCCACCCGTTAAGTTAGTGCGCGCTGAGAAGTTCGCCAGTGAAATTTTCCCGAGAAGACCATGTTGCGCTGCGAAATGTGACCTTGGGAACACCACTTCTGAGGCACTGCCTTGCGCCCGGCGCATTCGGTCCCGAACCCTGTCCTGATAAAGCACTTGTGAGTGCAGTGCAGCTTTCATTCCGGTACAGGCGACCCAACTGGATCTCGATGATGCCCAGATATTTCTTCAACACCCGTATCGACGACGAATTGATCGTGGATCCCGAAGGCGAGGAGCTGCGCAACCCCGACCATGCCTGGGAGGTCGCCCGCCAGATGATCCTGGAGGTGGTGAAGTCCGAGGGCACCCAGCGCGCCCTGTTGGACGCCGTGATCGAGGTGACTGACGGCGAAGGCGAGATCGTGCTGGAGTTCCCCTTCACCGAGGCCCTGCTGGACATCCCCGACAAGTCCGCGACGCGGCATTAGAGGCGCGCGAGATGCGCTCCCTCCCCCGCCTGCGGGGGAGGGCTGGGGAGAGGGTGTCTCGACAACGAAGACTACCCCAGTGGAGAGAACCCTCACCCGCGCCTTCGGCGCGACCTCTCCCGCAAGCGGGAGAGGTTACCGAGCTTGCTGCTCGATCCAGCAATCAATTTCGAGCCCACCCCTTCTTCGCCCCCGCGAAATCCGCATGGCTTTGCCGCGTTCCCGGCGCTAAAAGACGCCGGTTACACGGAGCAAGCCATGCAAGATCTCTGGCGCCTGTCGGCGGCCGACCTCGCCACCCTCGTCAAGTCCAAAAAAGTGTCCGCCATGGAGGCGGCCAAGGCCGGGCTCGCCCGGCTCGATGCCGTCAATCCCAAGCTCAACGCGGTGATCGACCACCGGCCGGAGGACGTGCTCAAGCAGGCCGACGCCGTCGATGCCGCCATTGCGCGAGGTGAGGACCCGGGCGTGCTCGCCGGCGTGCCCGTCACCATCAAGGCCAATGTCGACCAGGAGGGTTTTGCCACCACCAACGGCCTGAAGCTCCAGCGCGATCTGATCGCGCGCGAGGACAATCCGGTGGTCGCCAATTTCCGCAAGGCCGGCGCGATTCTCCTTGGGCGCACCAATTGCCCGGCCTTCTCCTATCGCTGGTTCACGACCAATCTGGTCCATGGCGACACCAGGAATCCACGCGATGCTTCGCTGACCCCGGGCGGCTCCTCCGGCGGCGCCGGTTCGGCGGTCGCGGCCGGCATCGGCCATATCGCCCATGGCACCGATATCGCCGGCTCAATCCGCTACCCCGCCTATGCCTGCGGCGTGCACGGCCTGCGCCCGACGCTCGGCCGCATCCCCGCCTTCAATCCGGCGCTGCCGGAGCGTCCGATCGGACCGCAGATCATGGCGGTCTCGGGCCCGCTGGCGCGCACCGTCAATGACATCAGGATTTCGCTGGCAGCGATGTCGGCCCGCGACATCCGCGACCCCTGGTTCGTGCCGGCCCCGCTGGAAGGCCCCGCACGGGACAAGCGCGCCGCGCTCTGTCTCAATCCGGACGGCCTTGCCACCACGCCCGAAGTGAAGGCGGCGGTGATCGATGCCGGCAAGCGGCTCGAGCGTGCCGGCTGGACGGTCGAGACGATCGAAAACACGCCATCGATGCGCGAAGCCGTCGAGTGGCAGATCAAGCTCTGGCTCGGTGACGGCTATGAGGCCCAGCTGGAGATGGCCGAGCGCGAGGGCGATCCCGGCGCGCTGGCGTGCCTGCGCGGCAACCGCGCCAGGGTCACGCCGATGGATCAGGCCAATTACGCCAAGGCGCTGACCCGTAGAGCCACGCTGACCCGCGACTGGATGCTGTTCTTCGAGAAATACGCCGTCCTGCTGACGCCGGTGTCCGGCGAGCTGCCGTTCCCCGATCATCTCGACCGCAAGGACGACGAGTCCTTCAAGCGGGTCTGGGAAGCGCAGCTGCCGCAGATCGCGATTCCCTTCATGGGTCTGCCGGGCCTCGTGGTCTCCACCGGTCTGGTCGGCAAGGCGCCGGTGGGCGTGCATATCGTCTCCGGCCGCTATCGCGAGGATCTCTGCCTGCTTGCGGGCGAGGCGATCGAGGCCGGCGGCGTGCCGCCGTCGCCGATCGACCCCGTGGGCTAGCGATGTCCGCCATCTACGGCTTCAAGGCCAACTCGCTGGCCGGCGAGGAGGTCGCCCTGAAACGTTTCGAGGGGCAGGTGCTGCTGATCGTCAACACCGCGAGCAAATGCGGCTTCACGCCGCAATATCGTGGTCTGGAGGATCTGCATCGCGATCTCTCGCCGCGCGGCTTCTCCGTGCTCGGTTTTCCCTGCAACCAGTTCGGCGCGCAGGAGCCGGGGCCGGCAAGCGAGATCCAGGCGTTTTGCTCGACCAATTACGACGTCACCTTCCCCCTGTTCGAGAAGATCGACGTCAACGGCGCCCATGCGCACCCTCTGTATGAGTACCTGAAACGCCAGCAATCGGGCCTGCTCGGCGCCTCCATCAAATGGAATTTCACGAAATTCCTGGTGGACCGTGCCGGCAAGGTGATCGCGCGCTACGCACCGACCGCGCGGCCCGAAGGATTGCGGCAGCAAATCGAGACCCTGTTATGAGCGAGACAATCATGAGCGACGAATTTCCGGACCGCCTGTCGGTCGATCCGAACAGCCCCTATTACAACGCAGACATCCTGGCGCGCGACGTCGGCATCCGCTTCAAGGGCGTCGAGAAGACCAATGTCGAGGAGTACTGCATCAGCGAAGGCTGGGTCCGCGTCACCGCAGGAAACGCCAAGGACCGCCACGGCAACCCGCTGACCATCAAGGTGCATGGTCCCGTGGAGCCGTATTTCAGGGACAAGAAGTAAGCGCGGCGCGCGGACTCTCTCCTCGTCATTGCGAGGAGCCCTTGCGACGAAGCAATCCAGGCTATCTCCGCGGATGCATTTCTGGATTGCTTCGCTTCGCTCGCAATGACGAAAGTGAAAGGCCAATCATGTCCGTCCGCATCGTCGACGTCCGCGAGATCACCAAGCCGATCTCATCGCCGATCCGCAACGCCTATATCGACTTCACCAAGATGACGACGAGCCTGGTCGCGGTCGTCACCGACGTCGTGCGCGACGGCAAGCGCGTCGTCGGCTACGGCTTCAATTCCAACGGCCGCTACGGGCAGGGCGGCCTGATCCGCGAGCGCTTTGCTTCGCGCATCACGGACGCCGATCCGAAGTCGCTCTTGAATGCCGCCGGCGACAATCTCGACCCCGACAAGGTCTGGGGCGCGATGATGACCAACGAGAAGCCGGGCGGCCACGGCGAGCGCTCGGTTGCGGTCGGCACCATCGACATGGCGGTGTGGGACGCGGCGGCGAAGATCGCGGGCAAGCCGCTGTTTCGTTTGCTCGCCGAACGTCACGGCGTCAAAGCCAATCCGCGCGTGTTCGTCTACGCCGCCGGCGGCTATTACTATCCCGGCAAGGATCTCTCGATGCTGCGCGCCGAGATGCGCGGCTATCTCGACCGCGGCTACAGCGTCGTCAAGATGAAGATCGGCGGCGCGTCGATCGAAGACGATCGCACCCGCATCGAGGCGGTGCTGAAGGAGATCGGCAACGACGCGCAGCTCGCGGTCGACGCCAACGGCCGCTTCAATCTCGAGACCGGCATCGCCTACGCCAAGATGCTGCGCGACTATCCTTTGTTCTGGTACGAGGAGGTCGGCGATCCCCTCGACTACGCGCTGCAGGCCGCGCTCGCCGAATTCTATCCGGGCCCGATGGCCACAGGCGAAAACCTGTTCAGCCACCAGGATGCCCGCAATCTGATCCGCTACGGCGGCATGCGCTCCGACCGCGACTGGCTGCAATTCGACTGCGCGCTGTCCTATGGCCTGTGCGAATACCAGCGCACGCTGGAAGTGCTGAAGACCCACGGCTGGTCTCCCAGCCGCTGCATCCCCCACGGCGGCCACCAGATGTCGCTCAACATCGCCGCCGGCCTGGGGCTCGGCGGCAACGAGAGCTATCCCGATTTGTTCCAGCCCTACGGCGGCTTCCCGGATGGCGTCCGCGTCGAGAACGGCCACATCACCATGCCTGATCTCCCGGGCATTGGCTTCGAAGGCAAGTCCGATCTCTACAAGGAGATGAAGGCGCTGGCGGAGTAGGGGGGCGCGAAGGCCGCGCCCCATGCTCCGTCATTGCGAGCGCAGCGAAGCAATCCAGACTCTCTCCGCGGCGGCAGCCTGGATTGCTTCGTCGCAAGGGCTCCTCGCAATGACGGTAGCGAGAGTTTCGCAATTCTATCAAACCAATCACAGGGGTCGCTCGAAATCATCTCCTGGTTGTGTTATCGTGAGGGATCTCTTAATCGAGCAAGATCATGAAGCAGCCCTGTGTTTACATCTTCGCCAACCGCCGCAATGGCACGATCTACACAGGCGTCACATCGAACCCGCCGCGCCGCGCGTACGAGCATCGCGAAGGCCTCGTGAAAGGCTTCTCGTCAAAGTACGGCTGCAAGCTCCTCGTCTGGTACGAGCTGCACGCGACCATGACCGACGCGATCACGCGCGAAAAGCAGATCAAGGCTGGCAGCCGGGAAAAGAAGCTGGCGCTGATCGAGAGCATCAATCCGGACTGGACGGATTTATACGAGACGCTGATCTGACCGCCGGGGGGCGGTAGCGGTTGGGTTCCGGTACTCGCCACACATTCCGTCATTGCGAGCGCAGCGAAGCAATCCAGAGTCTTCCCGCGAAGGCAGTCTGGATTGCTTCGTCGCAAGGGCTCCTCGCAATGACGAGGCCGCACTAGCGGTCGCCCTACGACAACCGCATATCCAGCAACCGTCGCCCTTCGCTCTTCAGCAGCTTCTTCACCGCGCTCGACGCCACGACCTCGCCGTCGTTGGCATAGGCCTCGTGGTTCTTCTCGATGTCGTCGAGGCGGTAGAGGTAGTTGACCATCACGCCGGCCGATTCGCGCATGCCCTTGGGCGAGAGGTCACCGAGCCAGTTGATGCGTTCGAGCCGGGCGCCGTTGCCGAGATGGAAGCGGGCGACGGAATCGATCAGTTTGCCCTTCGGCGTGCGCGCCTTCAGGAAGTAATGCGCGGCAAGCGGCTCGATCACAGCGCGCAGCAACGTGGTCGTCTCGGGGTTCTCGAACCATTTGGGATCGTCGAGGCGCTTCAGGACCTCGCGATCCTCGTCCGTCAGCGGCAGGTCCTTGTCCTGCTTCACCCACTGCATGAAGCCCGGCACCGGCGACAGCGTCACGAAGGTGTCGAGCTTCGGCAGTTCACGGCGCAACTCCTCGACCACCTGCTTGATCAGGAAGCTTCCGAACGAGATGCCGCCGAGCCCGCGCTGGGTGTTGGAGATCGAATAGAACACCGCGGTGCGGGCGCGCTCGATCGGCAGGTGCTGGCGATCGACTGCGAGCAGCGGTTGAATCGCGCCGGGGATCGTCTCGGTCAGCGCCACCTCGACGAAGATCAGGGGCTCGTCGACCATGGCGGGATGGAAGAAGGCATAGCAGCGGCGATCGACCGGATCGAGGCGCCGGCGCAAATCGTCCCAGTCGCTGATCTCATGAACCGCTTCGTAGCGGATGATCTTTTCGAGGATGTTGGCCGGGGTCGACCAGTCAATCCGGCGCAGCACGAGAAACCCCCTGTTGAACCACGAAGACAGCAGATGCGAGACGTCGCGATCGAGCGCGGCGAAATCGGTGTGGCCTTTCATCATGCCGAGCAGGTCGGCGCGCATGGCGACGAGATCGCCGGTGCCGCCGGGCGCGCGGTTGAGCCGGCGGATCAGTTCCTGCCGCCGCGGCTCCGAGGCGAAATGCAGCGAGCTTGCGTCCTCGTCGCTCGGCTTGTCGCGCCACTTCTCGATCGCCTTTGACAGGCGTTCCCGGTCCGGCCCGAAATCGCGCACGAGGCCTTCGAAAAAGGCGCGGCGTCCTGCCGCATCCAGTCCCTGGTAAATGTCGAGCACCTCACGCGCGATGGCAATGCCCGATGCCTCGCCGCGGCCCGACAGCAATGCGTCGCAGAGCTCGATCAGTCCGTCGGCATCCCTTTTGGTGTCGGCGGAGTCGCCGCGACGAAGCAGCGTGCGGCCGCGATCGGAGATGGTGGCGAGCAGGTCAGAGAAGAAGGCGTTGGCCATCTGGGCTTTCGTGTCAGGTTTGTGCGTTGCGGAAGTTTACACGGGATTTGGGCGGAAGCCGATCACAATCCAGCGGAGGAATGCGGCAACTTTAGTCGGGCCGTGCGTTTGGAGAATGCTGTTATGCCGGGTGAGGGCCGTGATGGGGGCGGGGCATCGGTGGCCTTTGGAACACGAGCTGCCGCCTCATACGCCGTCATTGCGAGGGCAGCGAAGCAATCCAGAATCTCTCCTCGAAGGGAGTCTGGATTGCTTCGTCGCAAGAGCTCCTCGCAATGACGAGGCCGGAACTAGCCCTTCCCCGCAAACTCCGTCGGCGTCCGCCCCGTCACCTGACGGAAGGCGGCCGAGAACGCCGGCACGCTGGCATAACCGAGTTGGGTCGCGAGCTGCTTGACCGACACGCCGGCATCCGTCGACAGGCGCTGGATCGCGGCGGCGATCCGCGCACGCTGGCACCAGCTCTTGAAGCTCAGCTGTGTCTCCGTCGAGAACAGCCGCGACAGTGTCCGCGCGGAGGTGCCGACCTCGCGCGCCAGCGTGTCGATGTCGTGCAGGCCGGTGGGGTCGTCGAGCACGATCATCGCCGCGCGCCGGCAGCGCGGCTCGCGCGGCAGCGGCACGAAGGTGGCGGAATCCTCGGCCTGGTGCAGTTCCAGCATCACCAGCCGCACCAGCAGCTCGGTGCGCTCTTGCGTGTTGCGGGCGTCGAACAGCGCGAGGATCGCCTGATGGAGCAGCGGCGAGACCCGTACCACGAATTCCTTGGCGAGGCTCTCGTTGCGCTGCTCGCGCTTCAGCCAGGGCAGGTCGAAATACAGCGTGCGCATCTCGATGTCGGCGAGCACGTCGATGGCGTGCTCGAGATGGGCTGGGACCCAGACCGCGCGGTCCGGCGGTACCAGCCAGCGCCCCCCAGGCGTCGTCACCTGCATGGTGCCACGGGCCGCGTAAACCAGCTGGGCCTCGCGGTGCATGTGCGGGTCGAGCCGCAGGCCCCTGGGATAGTCGCGCGCGACCAGGTGCACGCCCGCGGTCGAGCGATGGTTGCCCCGGACCTCCCGGAGGATTGGCGTTTCCAAAATTGGCGTTTCCAAGACAGTCATTGGCAGCATCCCGTCATCACCAGGACATATAACTCATTTCGGAGCAGGAGAGGATTCGTATGAACAGCCCCAGCCGGGTCATCAGTTTCGTCAACGCGGGCCATTTCATCGACCACTATGCAATGCTGATCTTTGCCGCCGCCGTGATCATCATGGGGCCGGCGCTCGGCATGGCCTATTCGGAACTGCTGCCTTACGCGACGCCGGGCTTCATCGCCTTCGGCGCCGGCTCGCTGCTCACCGGCTGGCTCGGGGATCGCTGGAGCCGCCGCCACATGATGCTGATCTTTTTCGTCGGCATCGGCCTGTCCATGATCTCGGTTGGCTTCGTGCGGACGCCGGCTGAGCTCGGTGCGGCGCTGTTCGCGATCGGCATCTTCGCCTCGATCTATCATCCCGTCGGCACCGCGATGATCGTGTCCTATGCCGACCGGCTCGGCCGCGAGATGGGGATCAACGGCGTCTGGGGCAATCTCGGCGTTGCCTCCTCGGCGCTGGTCACCGGCGTGATCGGCCAGTACCTCGGCTGGCGCTTTGCCTTCATCGTTCCCGGATTGGTCACGATCCTGATCGGCATCGCCTTTGCGATGATGGTCGTGCATGAGGACCGCAAGGGCGCGAAGCAGGCGGCACCGCAGGCGCGCGTCGCCAGGCAGGACATGTGGCGCGTGATCCTCGCGCTCCTGATCGTCGTGATCGCGATCTCCACCACGTTCAACGCCGTCACCGTGGCACTGCCGAAGCTGTTTGCCGAGCGGCTTGCTGATCTGACCAAAAGCCCGGCACTGCTCGGTGTCATCGCGGCCTGCGTCTACGTGTTCGGCGCGATGACGCAGTACACGATCGGCCGCCTGCTCGACCGCTATTCGCTCAAGACGGTAGCGCTGCCGCTGTCCTTCATGCTGGCACCCTTCCTCTATCTCGCCGCGAGCCTGTCCAATCTGCCGCTGATCCTGGTCTCGATCGGCATCGTCATGGGCGCGTTCGGGCAGGTCACGGTGAACGACGCCATGGTCGGCAAATACACCAGCGAGGAATGGCGCTCGCGCGCCTATGCGGTGCGCTATTTCATCGGCTTCACCGCGGCCGGCGCCTCGGTCGGCCTGGTCGCGTGGCTGTACGAGCAAGGCGGCTTCGTCACCATGCTGCACGCCTTCGCCGCGCTCTGCCTGCTGGCGATCGCGGCGGCGATCATCCTGCCGCGCGAGATCCGGACGCCGCAGGTGGTGTGAGGCAGCGGTCTCGTGTCCCGGACGAGCCGTAACGCGCATAGCGCGTCGTAGACGCGCTCACGGCTTTGCGGCGCTGAGCCGGGACCCAGAGGCTACGAACTCCCATGTCGCGTGGGACCCGGCTCTGCAGTGCACCGCCGTCGCGAGGGGCAAAACAGCAGGTCACGGCTTCAATGTTTTCGCGCCAGCGGCTTGGCCGAGCCCGAACATCGACAGGGAAATGTTGGCGAACCGTCGATTGCGCTTCACGATTTTTTCCTCGTCACCGGGACCTACTCGTCAGGCTGGGCTTCTGGAAATTTCCACTTTCCGTTCAGAATCTCCGCCCGCGGCCTGTAAAGCCGGACCATATAGTTCCAGCCCTTCATGGTGGGCAGGCAATTGGGAATCTTTCCGTCGCAACCGCCGAATTGCACAGACACTGAATTGTCTTTGTTCTTTTGTGCCGTGATGTTGTTGAGTGAATAGGCGTTGTACTGGTTCGGGTAGAAATAGCCTTCCGCGTTGTACAGGCTTATCGACCAGAACCCGTCAACCGGCACGTCCTTCACATTCAGCTTGTAGACCGTCGTGCCATCGTTACGGGTCGGGACGACGTTCAGGTAGAGTGCTTCTTTTGGAGGATTTGCCCCCCAGCCCAGCGCAGCACCGATCACGAAGCGGAGGGGATCAACCTCGCCCTTGCGTCCATACATTCGGCTCGTATCGGGAAGCGTGGTTCCGAGCGCCAGCAACGCATCACGCACTTTCTTCTGACTTGCTTGATCCCAATCAGGAATCTCGAACTTTCCGGCCTGCTTTTGAGATACCTGGATCGCATCCTGCAGCGCGTGCACCGCCTGGAGGTCCTGAGGATCGGCCGGATCGACGAGCGTTCGAACGGCGGCCAAAACATAGCGTGTGCCTACGTCCTTTCGCGCAAGCGTGATACTGCCCGGCTTGTAGAACACACCGTAAGTGTACTGGTCTTCATCGATCACCTGTAGCGACATGAATCGCTTGCCGGCGTTCGGCAACGTTATCGTGACGGGCCCCGCGTCGAGGTCGAACACGGCCGCCGAATAGAGCGTGTCTCGGTTGAGACGGATGACGGTCTGCTTGTCCAGCGGCGCGGGAGAACGGGTATGGTCGAATTTTCCAAAGCCACCGTTCTTCACGACGCCTCCGAAATACAGTTCCGATTCCGCACGGGCAAAGTTCTCCGGCGTTACCAGAGCGGGTTTATGTTCTGCGGAGGAGCCGCTTTGCGCCACACCGAACTGCACTGACGTAATCAATGCTGCAACGATAGAAATACGACCGATCTTCATGCCAATCTTCCTTACGCTCAGGCAGCGCGCTGCAACGGAGGCTGCTTCCAATGACCTTCCAAAGCCTCTGCCTTCGGCCAATATATGCGAAGCGTCGTCCAGAACGGTCCCTTGGGGCAAGGCAGCCAATTCGACTCGCGATCCGCTTCGGGCGGTTCATTCTGAATGTAGATGGTGTAACCGCCATCGGGATCGCGCTTGAGGCTATCGAGCATTGCCGAATTGATCAGATAGCGGTTTAGCTTGTTGGCGTAGAGCAGGCTTGACGGCAGCTCGTACATCGTTAGAGACCAGAAGGCGTTGGCTGGCGGCAATTGTCCCGACTTGAAGCGAAGGACATAGCGGTTTGCACCATTGAGCGTACCGCCGTCTGCATCCCGGAAATAGGCCGGGTACATGGCCTCGTCCTTGGTATTGCCGTAGATGCCCAGGACGGCAGACGCCATCCGGGCCATGTAGTCGTTTTTCAGCATGGTCCGTGTACCAAATCCGTCCGCCGCGGTGCGCTTGCCGGTATCAACCTCCTTCGCCTTGAACTCGGCAAAGGCCTTCCAGGCGTCTGCCATTCCCTCCGTCACGGCTTTGCGTATTTCGGGCGATAGACTGCCTGGATCGAAGTTCTTTCCTGCCCCGATGTTCAGCCTCGCAAAGCGAGCCATTAGGGACTTCTCGGATGGGTGCGTTGGGCAGAACTGCAGCAGGTAGTTCAACCGAACGAAGAACTCGGGCGAACTCTTTTGCTCGTCTTGCGTAAGTGGTTTTGGAAAAGTGGTTGCGGATGCGGGTGGCGGAGCTGGTTGGCCCAGGAAACTGGATAGCGCTTGAACCTTGTAGCCAGCCTGAACTCCTTTGACACCATCGATGTCGGATGGGTCGAACAACTGGGTCCGGTAGAGCACCAGATTGAGCTCTGTCTCGGAACGGATGATCGCCTTGATGCCTTTCGGCCTCTCGCCTTTCCATCGAGGCCCGGCGAGCAGGAAGCTGCCGGCATCGTTGCCCGTCGCGCGGCTTCCTACATACGCGAAGTTGAAGGTGTAGAGATCGATGAACTGCAGTGAATAATACCGCCTCTTCTCAATGGCAGGCACTGTCAGCACCAGCGGTTCGGCACGCAGATCTGCGCCGAGCTGGGAGTACGGAGTATCGGAGTTGGGGGTCTGGATCGCTTTGTCGTCCGGCGTAAAGACACGCGCTACGTTTTTGATTGTGTTCCACGGCGCCTTGAATTCCGGATCGTTGCGATCGACGAAGTACGACGTCAGGATGCGATAGTTCTCTAGCATCGGTACGCCGTAGATTGTCGCCTCCTTGGCAATAGCTCGTGCATCGCTCGGCGCAAGCGATGCCGCCGCTGCGCCATTCGTGCGAGCGCCGATGGACAGAGCAGCCGACCCGAGGACAAGGCCACGACGAGTTAGCAGCATAGTCATTACCGAACCCCCTCTCTCTTCCTTCCGCGCTGCAGGCGTCCCTTGAGTTTACCAAACTCAAAATGCAAGGATTGTCCGGAATCGGACAAAGGGTGAGCGCCCGTGCAAAAAATATCCAAGGTTGAATCTGAAAAGATCGCAAGTTCGTCGGGCTGGCTCGCCCTGGTACCAAGCAAGTTTCGCGCGGACCTGCTGCGTCATTCGACATTGATTCAATTGAAGAAGGGAGACGTGCTGTTTCGCGTCGGCGATCCGCCCGGCGGCATTTACGGGCTCGTGGCCGGCACCGTAAGCATCAGCCTGGCGCCTTCCGATCACGCCCCACGCCTGATGGTGCTTGGTATACCTGGCCATTGGACGGGAGAGGCATGTTTTCTGACCAGAAAGCCGCGACGGGGAGAGGTGAGAGCTGTCCTTGATACAACCATGTTGCACGTGCCCCTCGATGCGTTGGACCGAATGGCGGCGAAGGACCCCTCGGTCTCGCACCACGTGGCCCAAATCTTGATGATGAGCGTCGAAACTTTGCTTCAGGTCGTGTATGACTTGCAGAAGCCCCAAGCGGATCGTCGCATCGCCTCCGTCTTGCAGCGGACGATCAGAATTGGCGACGTCCCCCTGCCGCTGACACAAGGCGAGTTGGGCATCATGGCCAATGCATCTCGCAAGCAAGTGAACGCTACATTGAAGCAATTCAAGGAGGCTGGCTGGCTCACGCACACCTATCGCTCGATTACGATAAGTGACGTCAATGCGCTTCGCGGATATGCGGAAGCGGAGGAATGATTGAGATTGGCGGCTTGCGTGTGATCTCGCTCGCCCCCACGGCAACGGACTGAATCGCTCGCGCGGTAGGGCGTCACTGCTGGCGGCTGGGCCAGTATTCGGATAAGCGTCCTGCCTGAAGTTGAGGGGTTGCCAACTTCACATCAGACAGGGGCATCCCCATGACCAACGAGGCTAGAAGCGCCGCTGCGGTGGCGCATGATCAATCAGGTCCGGCTTGATAGTCCATGCTCAATGGTGAGCCTTTACTCCTGATTTGCCCCGACGCGTCAAATGACTACGTAAGATGCGAATCGTCCTGCCGGCGGTCTCCGGCTACTGTGCATGGGGTTGTTTTCGATATTTCTATTCTGCAGTTCACGTCTTCACCTCCGCCACCGGCTGCGCCTTCGGCGCCTTCTTCGACGCGCGCCAGTTCTCGAACCGCTGCACCACCACGAAGAAGGCCGGCACGAACAGCACCGCGAGGCAGGTCGAGGCCAGCATGCCCGAGAACACGGTGATGCCGATCGACTTGCGGGCGCTGGCGCCGGCGCCGGTCGCGAGCACCAGCGGCACCACGCCGAGGATGAAGGCGAACGACGTCATCAGGATCGGGCGGAAGCGGGCGCGCGCCGCCTCGATAGCGGATTCCAGCACCGGCTTGCCGTCGCGGCCGTGCAGCTCAAGCCCGACCTCGACGATCAGGATGGCGTTCTTGGCGGACAGCGCGATCAGGAGGATCAGGCCGATCTGGCAGTAGAGGTTGTTGTCGATCTTGAGCCCGTTGAGGATCAGCGTCGGCCCGATCAGCGACAGCGGCACCGCCAGGATCACCGAGATCGGCGCGTACCAGCTCTCGTACTGGCCGGCGAGCACGAGATAGACCAGCAGCATGGCGAGGCCGAACACCCAGTAGATCTGGCTGGAGACCGCCTTCTCCTGATAGGACATCGCGGTCCATTCGTAGCCGGTGCCCGGCGGCAGCGTCTTGTCCGCGATCTCCTCCATCAGCTTCAGCGACTGGCCGGAGGAGTAGCCCTGCGCCGGCAGACCGATCACGGTCGAGGACGGATAGAGATTGTAGAGGCTGATCAGCGACGGGCCGGTGGCCGGCGTGATCGTGGCGACGGTGCCGATCGGGATCATGTCGCCGTTCGAGTTGCGCACCATCATGTTGGCGATGTCGCGCTCGGTGACGCGGAAGGCCGGATCGGCTTGCGTGTAGACCTGGAACACGCGGCCGAACTTGTTGAACTGGTTGACATAGGACGAGCCGAGATAGGTCGACAGCGCCGAGAACACCTGATCGGTGGTGACGTGCAGCGTCTGGGTCTTGATGCGGTCGATCTCGACGTTGAACTGCGGTACCGACGAGCGGAACGAGGACTGCACGCGCTGGAGCGCGCTCTGGCTCTGGCCGTTGCTGACCACCGCGCCGGTGATCGCCTGCAGCTTGGCGAAATCGCTGTTGCCGTCGCGCAGCTCGACCTGCATCGAGAAGCCGGCGGCGTTGCCGATGCCCTGGATCGGTGGCGGCGGCAGCACGATGGTGCGGGCCTCCATGATGACGGCGAGCTTGTCGTTCAGCCCGTACACCAGCGAGCGCAGATCCTCGCCGGGGCCTTTGCGCGCGTCCCAGTCCTTCAGGATGATGTAGGCGACGCCAGCATTGGCAAGGCTGGCGCTGCTGTCGAGCGCGGAGATGCCGGCGATGGTGATGACCTGCTGGACGCCCGGCGTCTCCTTGATGATCTCGCTGGCACGGTCGAGCACTTTCTGGGTTCGCTCCAGCGAGGCGCCATCGGGCAATTGAATGGCGGCGATCAGATAGCCCTGGTCCTCGATCGGCAGGAAGCCGGTCGGCACCCGCGACAGGCCGTAGCCGCCGATGACGATCAGCACCAGCGCGACCGCGACCGACACGGTGGCGTGCCCGCACAGGAAGCTGATCAGCCGCGTATAGCCGCGCTCGACCCGGTTATAGACGTTGTTGAAACCGCGATAGAAGAAGTTGCGCTGCTCCGGCGGCACGGTCGGCCGCAGCCACAGCGCGCATTGCGTCGGCTTCAGGGTCGCCGCATTGATGGCGGACAGAAGCGCGGTCGCCGCGATCACCAGCGCGAATTGCGAATAGATGCGCCCGGTGAGACCGGCCAGGAACGAGGCCGGCAAGAACACCGAGATCAGCACCAGCGTGATGCCGACGATCGGCGCGAACAGCTGGTCCATCGCCTTGATCGCGGCGTCGTGGCCGTTCATGCCCTGCTCGATATTGTGCGCGGCGCCTTCGACCACGACGATGGCGTCGTCGACCACGATGCCGATCGCCAGCACGATCGCAAACAGCGTCGACATGTTGATGGTGAAGCCGAGCGCCGCCATCGCGGCGAAGGCACCGATGATGGTGACAGGCACGGTCGTCGCCGGCACCAGCATCGCGCGCCAGTCCTGCAGGAACACCAGGATCACGACCAGCACCAGCAGGCCGGCCTCGATCAGCGTCATGTAGACCTCGTGCACGGAGGCCTCGACGAATTTGGTGGTGTCGAACGGCGTGTCGTATTTGATGCCTTCCGGGAATCGCTTGGCAAGCTCCACCATCTTCTTCTCGACGGCCTGCTCGACCTGGAGCGCGTTGGCGCCGGGCGACTGGAATACGCCGATGCCGACGGAGGGCTGCTTGTTCAGCGAGAAGATCTGGCTGTAGGTCTGCGCGCCCAGTTCGACCCAGCCGACATCGCGCACGCGCGTGACGTCCCCGCTGGTACCGGTCTTGACGATGATGTTCTCGAACTGGCTGGTGTCGTCGAGCCGGCCATTGACGTTGAGCGTGTACTGGAACGCCTGGCCCGGCGGCGTCGGCGGCGCGCCGACCTGGCCGGCGGAGACCTGCTGGCTTTGCTGCTGGATCGCCTGGATGACGTCCTGTGGCACCAATCCGCGTACCTGCAGCTTGTTCGGGTCGAGCCACACCCGCATCGAATACTGCCCGGCGCCGAACACCGTGACGTTGCCGACGCCGGGCAAACGTGACAGCTCGTCGCGGATGTTGATGGTGGCGTAGTTGCTCAGGTACAGGCTGTCGAACCGGGAGTCCGGCGAGGTCAGCGTCACGAACAGCAGGATCGAGGTCGATCTCTTCTGGACGGTGACGCCCTGGTTCTGCACCGATTGCGGCAATTGCGACAGCGCGCTGGAGACGCGGTTCTGCACCAGCACCTGCGCGAAGTTGAGGTCGGTGCCGATCTTGAAGGTCACGGTCAGCGTATAGGTGCCGTCGGAAGCGCTGTAGGACTGCATGTAGAGCATGTCCTCGACGCCGTTGACCTGTTGCTCGATCGGCAGCGCCACTGTGTCGATCACGGTCTTGGCGCTGGCGCCGGGGTAACGTGTGGTGACCTGCACCGTCGGCGGCACCACATCGGGATATTGCGCGATCGCGAGATTGAACAGCGCGACGCCGCCGATCAGGATCATCAGGAGCGCGATGACGTTCGAGAGGACCGGCCGCTCGATGAAGAATTTTGAGATCATGACCGGCCGCTCCTACTTGGCAGACGCTTGCGGCTGGCTGATCTTCGTTGCTTGCGGGTCGATCTTCTGGCCCGGGATCACCCGCAGCAGCCCGGCGATCACCACGCGGTCGTCCGGCTTCAGGCCGCTCTCGATCACGCGCAGCCCGTTGTCGACGGGGCCGATCTGCACCTTGCGCTGTTCGACGACGTTGTCGCCGTTGACGACGAGCAGATAGCGGCCGCCCTGGTCGCTGCCGAGCGCGGTGTCAGGAACGAGGAGAGAGTCCTTCTCCTGGCTGAAGGGCACGCGGACGCGGACGAAATAGCCGGGCAGCAGCACCCGCTTGTCGTTGGGCACGAGGCCGCGCACCGCCAGCGTACCGGTCGACTGATTGATGGTCGGGGAGACATAGTCGAGGTGGCCTTCGTGCGGATAACCGCTCTCGGTCTGGAGGCCGACCTGGATCGGGAATTGTTTGAGGTCCGCGGTGGTGAGCCCGCGCCGGACCGCCTCGGCGCGGATGCGCAGCACGTCCTGCTCGTTGATGGTGAAGTTCACATAGATCGGGTCCATCGCGACGATGGTCGCGAGCTGGGTCGGCGAGGAGACGCCGACGAGCTCGCCGACCGAGACCATGTGCGCGCTGACGACGCCGTCGAACGGCGCGCTCACCTTGGTGTAGCCGTAATTGACCTCTGCGAGCTTCGTGTTGGCCTGGGCCTGCTGGAGATTGGCCTGCGCGTTGTCGCGAGTCGACGTCGAATTGTCGAGGGTGGCCTGCGACACCGCCTGGCGCTGCACCAGATCGCTCTGTCGCTTGAAGTCGGCTTCCGCCTGCCGGAGCGAGGCCTGCGCGCCGGCTTCCGCCGCCTGCGCCTGCTCGAGCTTCAGCTTGTAGGTCTCGGGCTCGATCGTGAACAGCTGGGTGCCCTGCTTGACGAAGGTGCCATCCTGATAATCGATCGACTGCAGGAAGCCCTGCACGCGCGCCACCAGGTCGACATTCTTGATCGGCGCGGTGTTGCCGGTGGCCTCGACATAGCGCGTCACCGCACGCTGCAGCGGCGTCGCAACGTCCACCTTGGGCGGGGGCGGCGCCACGAAGGTGTTCTTGTCTTCGCAGCCCGCGAGCACGGCCACGGCAGCCAAAGCGGTCAGCGCCCGCCCGATCTGTCTCCACTCTCCATTGCGATGTGCGAGAGATGCGGGATTCGCGCGCGTCATTCAGTGGCCCCCGATTGCGGTCTGTCGGTGTGGCAGGCTACCAACAAATACACGGCCGTGGAACACCATAGCCATGGCAGTCACAGACCTTCCACTGCAAACGGCGCTGTGCTCTTTGACGGGTTTGTCATGACAAACCGCTTTTCATCGCGCGCACGATCGACCACAATTGCTTAAAAGGCGGCGTGACAGGCGAGGCGGTCGAAGAAGACCGGAAGACAAGCCACAACAAGAAAGAAGAAAAGGTGAGGAGAGCATGACATGCCCAAGTCCTTCCAATCCAAGTCCTTCCAATCGGCCCTTGCCGGCCTCGTTCTCGCAGCGGCGGTCGCCATGCCGGCGCTAGCCGACGGCCTGAAGGACGAGATCGCGCCGACCGGCAAGCTGCGGGTCGCGATCGCGATCAGCCCGGCGGGCGGCGCATTCTGGTCGACCAAGACCGAAGCCGGCTATGCTGGCGTTCCCGTCGATCTCGGCAAGGAGATGGCCGCGCAGCTCGGCGTATCAGTCGAATATGTCGTGCATCAGAATTCTGGGCAGATCACCGACGCGGCCAGCAAGGGGACGTGGGATGTCACCTGGCTGCCGAGGGATCCCGAGCGTGAGACCAAAATGATGTTCGGCCCGATCTACGAGGTCGCCGACGCCACCTATATCGTCAAGGCAGGATCAAGCGTCACCAATTTCGCCTCGCTCGACCAGCCCGGCATCAAGGTCGCCGCCGTCAACGCCACAACGACCATGCGCGGCGCGATCGCGCATCTGAAGAATGCGAAAGTCACGGGCTATCAGACCTATGACGAGATATTCGGCTTGCTGAAGAGCGGCGAGATCGACGCCTTCGCGCTGTCGCGCGACCAGCTCAACAAAATGGCGCAGAAGATTCCGGGTACGAAGGTGCTGGACGAGACCTTCAAGAAAACGGTGACGGCCATCGCCGTCCCGCTCGGCCACAACCAGTCGCTGGCGTTCGTCACGAAGTTCATGACGGACGCGACCACCAACGGCACCTTGCGCAAGGCTTATGACAACAACGGGCTGAAGGACACGCCGATCCGGACCGAGTAGGGCGGAGCAAGGCGGCTGCGCCGCGTCCGATGCCCGGTCGCGGCCGCAACCGATCCCTCAGCGTGGCTTGATCTCGGCATACTTCGCCATGGCGCGCTCGAACTTGCGATTGAACAGCCACATCGCGGCGAGGATCTCGCGGAAGCTGGCCGAGCTGCGCGCCCGGTCGGCCTGTCCGAACGCGAAGATGCTGTTGTTGCGCAGGTGCTTCATAATCGTGGGGCTGGACACCCGGTAGTTCAGCAGGTCGCCCGATTTGAGCGCTGCCCGCGTCGGGGTTGGCACGATTTGGATCAGCTCGAACAGCTTCATCTGGTCGATCGGGTCTGGCAGCGTCTTTACGATTCCCGGGATCTCCCGGAAGACGTCCGCATGCGCGTTCATCAGGCCGTCGCGCACGTTGGTCCAGTGGTTGAAGCGGTGGTCGGTGCCGCGGGCGCGCGTCTCTTCCCTGTCGTCGCGTGCGCCGAGCGCGGGATCGGCCGCCGCGATCTCTGATTTGATCGCCTCCCATTTCCTGCGGCCGTTGCGGTCTTCGGAGGGACCGGTCTGGAAGCTGCCCATATAGGTGTTCGAGCGTCCGTTGCGGACATTCTGCTTGCCGTTGGTTTCCGCGAAGAACAGCCCGAGACTGATCCGGCCTGCGGCTTCGGCGTGGTCAGGTGCAAGCCCCTTGGCGCGCGCGATCGCGACCGCGAGATCGACGACGTCCTTGAAAGGTGTCGCCGAGTTCTGCGCATTGGCCGGTGGCGCCTCCATGATATCGAACAGCTTGCCGTATTCGTCGATCAGCGGTTCGATATCGGCATCGAAATAGGCCGGAGGGATCTCGAACTTGTTGGGCCGGCCGATCCGCGACGGCATGGCGTCGGTGAGGTCTTTGTAGCTGCTGATCACGGCGACGCGGGCGAGATAGATCGCCTGGCCCGGCAGGTTCGGCAGCGGCTCTTTCGCCTCGATCTGCTTGCGCCGCTCGGCGAGGATGGATTCGAAATCGCTGAGCGCGCGCTCGTAGGCCGCAACCGCCTCCGATTGCTTTGCCGTGGGCGTTTGCGCCCGGCTCACGGCAACAGTCGAGAAAATCAGCCCAACCGCCGCAAAAGCTGCGATGGCATGACGGCGTGCACGCATGGCCGGCTCCCTCCGAACGATTCGTTCGTCGGGAGATCGTAACCTAGTCGTTGGCCTCCGGTGGCAGGAAGTCGACCTCGTGCAGGGCGGAGATGCGCACGACCTCGGCGGGGTCGGTTAGATTGTCGAGTTGGGTGAACAGCGCCTCCAGCTTCTGCATCGGCGAGACCCAGAACAGCGCGCGGGCAGGCTTGTCGGACTTGTTGAAATAGCCGTGCGGGATGCCGCGCGGCAGGCGCACGAGGTCGCCGGCATGGGCCTTGACCCACACGCCGTCGAGCTTGAGGTCGAGCGTGCCTTCCTGCACCAGGATGAATTCGTCCTGGGTCGGGTGGACGTGCACCGGCACGAACTGGCCGGGCTCGCTGTTGGTCTCGAACGCGAAGGTGGAGTCGGTGACGGCCTTGGGGAAATAGACCTGGCCGAGGATGTTCCAGCTCTTGCCGCCATAGCCCGTGCCGTTCGCGGTGATGCCCTTTTCGAGTGCAGTCATGGCTCGCCTCCAATGGAATTGCTGGCGTGGAGTTTTGCCCAGCGGAGCGGCGGAGTCCATCCGGCAGATGCCCGTCAACGCCGGTCGCGATCGGAGGCGTGCTTGCGCAAGAAGCCTTGCACATCGGCCTGCACCGAATAGGGCGTCGGGATCGGATCGCCGGCGGCATCGACGGCGGTGTCGAGAGAGCGGCGCAGCATGCGCGCGAGCTCCGCCTTGCGGTAAGGCTTTGGCAGCAGCGGCGCGCCCATGGTGGTATGTCCCGGTCCATGCGGGGCGTCGTGGGCATAGCCGGACGTGAACAAGACTCTCAAGGAGGGGCGCTTGGCCACCATCTCGTCGGCGAGCTCCCGTCCATTCAAGGCGCCGGCCATCACGATATCGGTAAAGAGCAGGTCGAACGGCGTGCCTGCGCCCGCGATGGCAAGCGCCTCGGCCGCGTTGGCGGCGGGGATGACCTTGTAGCCGAGGCTTTCGAGCTGGACCGTGACGAACTGGCGGACGTCGCGATCGTCCTCGACGCAGAGGATGGTTTCCGTTCCGCCCACGACCTTGCGCTCGTCGTAACCGGCCGGGCGGAGCGTGCTGGTCTCGGCCTTCGGCAAATAGATCGTGAATGTCGTGCCGCTGCCTTCTGCGGAGTTGACCTTGATGCCGCCGCCGGACTGCTTGACGAAACCGAACACCATGCTGAGGCCGAGACCGGTGCCCTTGCCGACGTCCTTGGTCGAAAAGAACGGATCGAAGATCCGCTCGAGGATCGCCTGCGGAATGCCGGTGCCGGTGTCGGCGATCTCGATCTCGACATAGTCGCCGGCATAACCGGCACCGACCGCGACGGCCTCGCGCACGCCGAACACGACGTTGCGCGTCGTCAGCGTCAGCCTGCCGCCGTCCAGCATCGCATCGCGGGCGTTGATCGCAAGGTTGAGCAGGGCCGAGCTCAATTGGCCGCGGTCGGCGTAGGCCAGCCAGATATTGCCGTCGAGCCTGGTCACGATCTCGATCTTCTTGTCGAAGGTCGCCAGCAGCAGCTTTGCGAGCTCCTCCAGCAGGTCGTTGACGTCGATCTCGGCCGGTTGCAGCGCCTGCTTGCGCGCAAAGGAGAGCAGGCTCGACGTCAGCGCGGCGCCGCGGTCGGCGGCCTCGCTGATCAGCTTGGTGATGGTCGCGAGCGGCGGGTTGTCCTTCACGGCGTCGGCGAGGATCTCGATCGTGCCCGTGATCACCGTGAGCATGTTGTTGAATTCGTGCGCGATGCCGCCGGTGAGTTGCCCGACCGCCTCCATCTTCTGCGCCTGGATCAACTGCTCCTCGGCGGCGCGCTTCTGGGTGACGTCCTTGACGAAATTGTTGATGACGGTGCGCCCGCCAATCTGAAGCGCGGTGCTCGACGCCTCGATCAGGATCTCGTCGCCTTCCCGGTGCAGCAGGGTTGCTTCGAAGCGGATGCCGATCGGCGTATTCGACAGCTCCGGCAGCAGCCGCATCATCCGTTGCCGAAAGCCGTCGCGGAGCGGCTCGGCGACGAGCAGGTCGACGGCGTCGGTGCCGAGTGCCTCCTGCCGCGTCCATCCGGTCAGGGCCTCGGCCTGAAAGCTCCACTCCAGGACGATGCCGTTCGCGTCGGTCTGAACGAAGGCATCGAGCGCGGTCTTGATCACGGCTTGGGTCATTTGCGCACTGGCCTGCGCCTGCTCGGCAAGTTGCGCCGCGGCCTGTTTTTGCTGCGACGTCTCGATCTTGTGCGCGCAGAGCCGCGCGAGCAGCACCGCGACGGCGCCGCTTGCGAGCAGGGCGATGATCTGAGGCACGCCGAAGCCGGCGCCGGTCACGGCATAGGAGGCGAGGAGAGCCACAGCGGTCACGATGACCTGCGCGGCCATCGCGAGTGTCAGAAGCCCCCTGAGTTTCATGGTCTCACACCAAAGACGGCAGCCGCGGATCGCCGCGGCCGGCCTGTCGAAGAGTCCGGCATGATGTGAGCTACAGACTCGGCGCGGCTGCGTCGAGGGTCAATTTGCGGTACTCTAGGAAGGCGGCGGCTAGCCTGCCGGCGAATCGGTCTGGCGCAACGTCGTCACCCAGATCACGCGCGATGGCTGCTGGGTCGGATTGTCGAACATGTGCGGCACGATGCTCGGAAAACGAAAACTGTCGCCCGCTTCCAGCAGATGGGCCTGGTTGTCGAGCCACAGCCGCAGGCTGCCGGACAGGATGTAGCCGGCCTTCTCGCCGGTGTGCTGTAAAAAATCCGTGCCGGAGGAGGCGCCGGGATTGAGCGTGAGCTCGTACAGTTCGAGCTGGCCTTCGCCTTCCGGCGTCAGCGCCTCCTTGACAACGCCGCTGGCGGTGAGCCGCAGCAGGCGCCGGCTGTTCTTGCGCACGATGTAGCGCTGCAAATCGGCGGGATCGCTGGTTTCGAAGAAGTAGGAGATCGGCACCTCGAGCGCGATGCTGAGCAGGCGCAGCGTGCGGATCGATGGCATGGCGCGTGCACGTTCGAGCTGGCTGATCATGCCGTTGGAGAGGCCGGTCTTGGTGGCGACGTCCTGGATCGAAAGGCCGGCGCGCTGGCGAAGCAGCCGCACGGTCTCGCCGAGGCGCTGATCGACCGCATCGTCGGCCTCGATCGTCGGGGCGTCCTTCGGACGGTTGGTATCGCCGCGACCATCCATGTCGCTCTCCCATGCATTGCCGCAGCCCCGGACCGTGTCGGTCGGGGCTTCAGTCGGAGTGAAAACGTCGCGCATCCTAGCAATGTGATTGACAGCTGTATTTAGTCGTGATGAACTTTTGATGGAAAAATTTAGAAGCACTAAAGCCCACTCCTGTCCCTTTGCCGGGGTTTCGGGGCGCGGGAGACGGTGCCGCGTGCGAAAACGGAGAGTGGTCATGGCAGACGACACCGGCAGGTTCGGCGTTGGAGCACTGCATCTCGGCATTCCGAATCGCCGACAATTCTTCCAGCTCGGCGCCGGCGCCGCGGCAGGATGGAGCCTTTCAGGCAACGCGTTCGCGCAGACCGAGCGTCCCTCAAATCCGCCGGACAAGCCGCGCGGGCAGGTGATTGCCGCGCTGTCACAGGAGCCGACCGTCTTTCATCCTCTGATGCCCGGCATCGAGGTCGACCAGGGCATCTGGTGGCAGGTGTTCTCGCCGCTCTGGTTCATCGAGCCCGACGGCAAGTTCGTTCCTGACCTCGCCCGCGAAGTCCCGACCGTTGAGAATGGCGGCCTGTCGGCCGACGGCCTGACCTGGAAGATCAAGCTGCGCAGCGACGTGAAGTGGCACGACGGCACGCCGTTCACGGCCGAGGACGTCAAGTTCTCGCTCGAGCTGATCAACAATCCCGATTTCCGCGTCCGCAATCGCGTCGGCCATAACCTCGTCAAAGACATCAAGGTCGTCGCGGCGGACGAGATCCACTGGCGGATGGAAGCGCCTTATTCGCCCTACATGTCGATCCTGTCGCTGACCTTCATCGTGCCCAAGCACATCCTGGAGAAGCTGTCGGATCCGAATGCCTCGCCGTTCCACAATGCGCCTGTCGGCACCGGGCCGTTCCGCTGGGGCGAGCGCGTTCCCGGCGACCACATTCAGTTGAACGCCCATGCCGGCTATCACGGCAAGGGACCTTACGTCGAACGCGTGGTCTTCAAATACATTCCGGATCTCACCGTCCTCTATACCCAGTTCCGCACCGGGCAGGTCGACTACACCGGCCTTCAGGGCATCCTGCCGAACTTCGTGCAGGAGGCGAAGACGCTGAAGGGCCGCAAGATCTTCGTCTCTGCGACGTCATCGGTCGAACACATCGCGCCCAATTTGGAGTTTGGTCCCTTCGCCGACCGCACGGTGCGCGAGGCGCTGTATCTTGCCATCAACAAGCAGGCGATCATCGATGCGCTGAACTACGGCCTGCCGACGCAGACTGAAAGCTTCGTGCCGCAGCAGGCGTGGTCGTTCCAGCAGGGACTGCCGCAGCACAAATACGATCCGGCCAAGGCCAACGCGCTGCTCGATGCAGCCGGATGGACGCGCGGCTCCGGCGGCGTGCGCGAGAAGGGCGGCGTCAAGCTCGAATTCACCAACTCGACCACGTCAGGCAATGCGGTGCGCGAGCAGACCCAGCAGCTCCTGATGCAGGACTGGCGCGCGATTGGCGCGGCGATGCGCGTCAACAACATGCCCGCCGCCGTGATCTGGGGCGACTTTTGGCAGCAATCGAAGTTCAACTCGGTGATCGTGGGTGTGAACTTCATGCTGGGCAGCGATCCCGACGTGACGCCGCGCTTCGGCTCCGGCGCGATTCCCGCCAAGGGCGGCCGCGGCTACAACACCTATCAGTACAAGAGCCCCGAGGCCGATCGCCTGCTGGCCGAAGGCGCCAGGCAGTTCGACATCGCGCAGCGCAAGACCATCTATGGCGATCTGCAGAAGCTGATCCGCAACGACCTTGCGATCCTGCCGCTGTTCCAGGGCTTCATCGCCGAGGGCGTCAAGGAAGGGCTGCAAGGCTTCCGTCCCAACATCAACACCTCCAGCAACTGCTGGAACATCCGCGAATGGTACTGGGCCTGATGTCTCGGGCACGCTGGATCGCCTGAGATGGCCCGTTACGTCGCCAATCGCCTGGCACAGGCGATCATGCTGCTTGTGATCGTCTCCGCGATCGGCTTCGCCATCCTGCATCTGGCGCCGGGCGGCCCGCTGTCGCAATTCGCGGCCTCGGCGCAGATGACGCAGGAGGATCTGGACCGCGTTACGAAGCAGCTTGGTCTCGATCGCCCGCTGCCGATCCAGTATCTCGACTGGTTCGGCCGCATGCTGAAGGGCGACTGGGGCAAGTCGTACCGCGACGGCGAGGCGGTGCTGACGGTGATCTCCTCGCATCTCGGCGCCACGCTGGAATTGATGGCGACGGCGACCATCGTCGCTGTACTGCTCGGTTGCTGGATCGGCGTGCTGGGTGCGCTGCGCCGCTATTCGCTGTTCGACACGCTCGCCACCGTCGGCGCCATGGTTGCGCTCTCGATTCCGACCTTCTGGTTCGGCCTTGTCACCATCTACGTGTTCTCCGTCAAGCTCGGCTGGCTGCCGGCCGGCAACCGCGAGACCGTCGGCGACGGCTCCTTCCTCGACCTCTTGCATCATCTGATCGCGCCGGCGCTGGTGCTGGCGCTGGTCGAGACCGCGATGTGGGGCCGCTTCATGCGCTCCTCGATGCTCGAGGTGATCAACCAGGATTACATCCGTACCGCGCGTGCCAAGGGCATGCCGGAATGGCGCATCCTCACCGTGCATGCGCTGCGCAACGCGCTGCTGCCGATGATCACGGTGGCCGGCCTGCAGTTTCCGACGCTGCTCGGCGGCGCGCTGGTTGCCGAAACCGTGTTCACCTGGCCCGGCATGGGCCGCCTGTTCCTCGATTCCATCGGGTATCGCGACTATCCCGTGGTGATGGGCATCCTGATGTTCTCGGCGACGATGGTGCTGATCGGCTCGCTGCTCGCCGACATCCTCTATGCTGTCGTCGATCCGCGCATCCGGGTGGGCTAGGCGATGACCACTGCGGCCCTCTCCACCGTTCCGCCCGCGCCCGGCCAGGCCGCCTGGCGGCGATTCTGCCGGCATCGGCTCGCGCTCGCCGGGGCGGTGATCATTCTGGTGCTTATCCTCGGCTCGGCGCTCGGCCCCTATCTGCTGCCGTTCGACGACACCTATATCGACATCATTAAGCGGTTCGCGCCGCCGCTGTCGGGCGCGCATATCCTCGGCACGGACGAGCTTGGCCGCGACGTGCTGGCGCGGCTGATGATGGGCGGGCGCGTGTCGCTCTCGATCGGCATCGTCGCGATGGTGATCGCGATGGCGGTGGGCATCGCCGTCGGCGCCTTCGCCGGCTTCTATGGCGGCGTGGTCGGCGCGGTCCTGATGCGTCTGGTCGATGCCGTATTGTGTTTCCCGACGATCTTTCTGCTGCTCGCGCTGGCGGCGCTCACCGAGCCCGGCCTCGTCACCACGACCGTGCTGATCGCGGCGACCGCCTGGATGGCGGTTGCGCGCGTCGTCGAAGCCCAGGTCCGCTCGCTGCGCGAGCGCGAATTCGCGGTCGCCGCACTTGCCTTCGGCTCGTCGAACCTGCGCATCATGTTCCGCGAGCTCGTGCCGAACGCAATTGCGCCGATCGTGGTCGCGGCCACACTGAACGTGGCGAAAGCGATCCTGCTCGAATCCTATGTCAGCTATCTCGGCTACGGCATCCAGCCGCCGGCTGCGAGTTGGGGCAATATGCTCAACAACGCCCAGATCTATCTCACCAGCGCACCGTGGCTCGCAATCGCGCCGGGCCTCGCCATCACGCTCGCGGTGACGAGTTTCAATTTCCTCGGCGACGGCCTGCGCGACGCGCTCGATCCGCGCATGAACATCCCATGATCTGCAAACTTATGACGAGCCAGAACTCGATCGAACTGAAGTCCAGACTGACGTTAAGGAGTGTCTCATGTCCCCGCCGCTCAACCGTATAAACAGCGATGAACGCCTGCCGGCGCAGGTGGATGTCGTCGTCATCGGCGGCGGCGTGATCGGTGTCTCCGCGGCCTATCATCTGGCGAAGAAGGGCCAGTCCGTCGCGCTGATCGAGAAGGGCCATGTCGGCGGCGAGCAGTCCAGCCGCAACTGGGGCTGGTGCCGCCAGCAGGGGCGCGCGCGCGAGGAAATTCCGCTGGCGCGCGAGGCGCTGCGGCTGTGGGAGGACATGCAGAACGACGCCGGTGTCGATGCCGGCTTCCGCCGTACCGGCGTGCTGTTCCTGACCAAGAGCAAGGACGAGCTCGCGAGCTGGGAGCGCTGGGCGGCGATGGCGCGCGAGGAGCAGGTTCATTCCACCGTCCTGACGCCGGCGGAGGTCGCCGAGCGCATGCCTGGCAATACCGACAAATGGGTCGGCGGCCTGCATACGCCGAGCGACGGTCGCGCCGAGCCGTCGATGGCCGTGCCCGCGCTCGCGACCGCCGCGCGAAAACACGGTGTCACCATCCACCAGGGCTGCGCCGCGCGCGGGCTGGAGACATCAGGCGGGCGCGTCAGCGCCGTCGTTACCGAGAAGGGCACCATTCGCACCCAATCCGTGCTGCTGTCGGGCGGTGCATGGTCGTCGCTGTTCTGCCGGCGTCATGGCATCGAGTTGCCGATCGGTCTCGTCAATGCCACCGCGTGCCGGACCACGCCGGGACCGGAGATCACCTCGGGTGCGCTCGGCACCGATTTCTACTGCATCCGCCGCCGCCTCGATGGTGGTTTTACGCTGGCGCTGCGCAACCGCGGCACCGTCGAGCTGTCGCCCGATCTGTTTCGCTATGCACGGACGTTCTGGCCGACCTATCTGCATCGCCGCAACGGATTGAAGATGTCGTTCGGCAAGTCGTTCTTCGACCAGATCGTCCGCGGCACCAGCTGGAGCCTCGACAAACCGTCACCGTTCGAGACCGAGCGCGTGCGCGATCCCGCCCCCGACATGTCGCTGGTCAATTCAGCGCTGGCCGCGCTGATCAAGGCGAACCCTGAATTGAAGGACATCGAGATCGCCGAAGCGTGGGGCGGCACCATCGACTGCACGCCCGACACCATTCCGGTGATCTCGCCGGTCGACGCCTTGCCCGGCTTCTTCCTGGCGACCGGCTTCTCCGGCCATGGTTTCGGCATCGGTCCCGCCGCCGGCAAGCTCGCCGCCGACATCGTCACCGGCTCCACGCCGCTGGTCGATCCCGAGCCTTATAGCCACAAGCGCATGATCGACGGCCGCCGGCTCGCGCCGGTCAGCCCGTTCTGAGGGCGGTATGTCGGTTCTCTACAAGGCCAACATGGTTCGCGGCGCGGAGTGGGCGACCTTCTTCGCCGAGCGTGCGCCTGACCTGCCGTTCCGGCTCTGGCCCGACATCGGCGATCCCGCCGAAATCCGTTATCTCGTGGCGTGGGTGCCGCCTGATGACATCGCGACGACCTTTCCTAATCTCGAACTGGTCTTCTCGGTTGGCGCCGGCGTCGATCAGTTCGATGCCACGAAAGTTCCGACGCACATTCCGCTCGTGCGCATGCTGGAGCCGGGCATTGCCGAGACCATGGTGGAATACGTCACCATGTCCGTGCTCGCCCTGCATCGCGATCTGCTGCACTTCATGGCCCAGCAGAAGGAGCAGGTCTGGCGCGAGATCCGGATCAAGCCGGCGAAGCGGCGGCGCGTTGGTGTGATGGGGCTCGGCCAGCTCGGCCAGGCCGCGCTCGAACGCCTCAAGGCGTTCGACTTTCCGCTGCTCGGCTGGAACCGTTCGCCACGCGAGATCAAGGGCGTCACTTGCTATGCGGGCGCGGACGCCTTGCCGGAATTCATAGCGCAGGTGGACATCCTGGTCTGCCTGTTGCCGCTGACCGACGAAACGCGCGGCATCCTCAACGCCGATCTGTTCGCGCGCCTGCCGCGCGGCGCTTCGCTGGTTAATGTCGGGCGCGGCCCGCATCTGGTCGAAGCCGATTTCCTCGCGGCTCTCGACAGCGGCGCGCTGTCCGGTGCCATCCTCGACGTCACCGATCCCGAGCCGCTGCCCGCGGGCCATCCGTTCTGGAGCCATCCGCGCATCCTGCTGACGCCGCACAACGCCAGCATGACGACGCCGGACACGGCCGTCGACTACGTGCTCGACGTCATCGCACGCCACCGCCGCGGCGAAGATCTGCCCGGGCGCGTCGATCGTAATCGCGGCTATTAGGACTCTCGCATGAGCATCGGCGCAAACGCTCCTGATCAGGTCGCCGCCGAGGCGCAGGCGCCCGTGCTGTCGGTCGCGGGCCTCACGACTTCCTTCATGCGCGAGCGGCAATGGATTCCGGTCGTCCGCAACGTGTCGTTCGACATCGCGCCCCGCGAAACCGTCGCCATCGTCGGCGAGTCCGGCTCGGGCAAGAGCGTCACCGCGCTCTCGATCATGCGGCTCGTGCCGAAGGAGAGCGGCCGGATCGAGGGGCGCGTCACGCTCACCGGCCGCGATCTGCTATCGCTGCCCGAAGCTGATATGACGGACATTCGCGGCAACGACGTCGCCATGATCTTCCAGGAGCCGATGACGAGCCTCAATCCGGTGCTCACCATCGGCTTCCAGATCGCCGAAGCGCTGATCCAGCATCGGGGCCTGTCGCGGGCAGCGGCGGAGGCGGAGACCATTCGTCTGCTCGATCGTGTCCGCATCCCCGCGGCGAAGTCGCGCTTTCACGAGCATCCGCACCGCTTCTCCGGCGGCATGCGCCAGCGCGTGATGATCGCGATGGCGCTGGCCTGCAAGCCCAAGCTCCTGATCGCGGACGAGCCGACCACGGCGCTCGACGTCACCATCCAGGCCCAGATCCTGGAACTGCTGAAAGAGCTCCAGCAGGAGGAAGGGATGTCGATCCTCTTCATCACCCACGACATGGGCGTGGTCGCCGAGATCGCCGATCGCACCGTGGTGATGTATGGCGGGCAGGCGGTAGAGACCGACGCGACCTCGCGCATCTTCGCGTCGCCCTCGCATCCCTACACGCGTTCGCTGCTCGCGGCCGTGCCGCGGCTAGGCTCGATGGGCGGACATTCGCGGCCGATGCGGTTTCCGATCGTCGACAAGGTGACAGGGACGTCGGACGAGCCGACCGAGACACCGGATACGGTCTCGATCGCCGAACGGCCGCTGCTCGAAGTTGCCAATCTCACCACGCGCTTCCCGATCCGCTCGGGATTGTTCGGAAAGGTCTCGGGCCGGGTGCACGCGGTCGAGAACATCTCCTTCACCTTGCGCGCAGGCGAGACGCTGGCGCTGGTCGGAGAATCCGGCTGCGGCAAGTCGACCACGGGCCGCTCCATCCTCAAGCTGATCGAACCGGACAGCGGAACGGTTCTGATCGACGGCCAGGATGTGCTCGCCATGACCGGTCGCACCTTGCGCGATTATCGCAAGCAGATGCAGATCGTGTTCCAGGATCCGTTCGCGAGCCTCAATCCACGCATGTCGGTGGGGACGGCGATCGCCGCGCCCTTGCTCGCCAACGGGCTCGCCACGGCGTCGCAGGCGCGCGACAAGGTCGCCGACCTGCTCGTGCGTGTGGGTCTCACCGCCGACATGGCCGCGCGCTTCCCGCACGAATTCTCCGGCGGCCAGCGCCAGCGCATCTGCATCGCGCGGGCGCTCGCGCTCGGTCCGAAGCTCATCGTCGCGGACGAAGCGGTCTCCGCGCTCGACGTCTCGGTCAAGGCGCAGGTCGTCAATCTCATGCTCGACCTTCAGGCCAGCATGGGCCTCGCCTATCTCTTCATCTCCCACGACATCGCGGTGGTCGAGCGCATGAGCCATCGCGTCGCGGTGATGTATCTCGGCGAGATCGTCGAGACCGGCCCGCGCGCGGCCGTGTTCGGCAATCCGCAGCATCCTTACACGAAGAAGCTGATGGCCGCCGTGCCGGTGCCTGATCCGTCACGCCGCGCCACCAAGCGCGGGGTCGCGAACGACGAGATCAGAAGCCCGGTGCGCGCACCGGACTATCAGCCGCCGGTCTGGCAATATCGCGAAGTCTCGCCCGGCCATGTCGTGCAGGTCTGGGGCGAGGGGTAGTCGGGCTGAGGCGCGGGCAGAGCGCCTTGGTTTAACCCAGCGATCATCGGGTGAAGTGTCGTTTTCGGACGTGATCTTCGCATCGAAGTCGCCTTGCGAGGCCGCCGTCGTTATAGTCGTGCCATGCTCGACTTCGCTGCTCAATACGAGGCCTTCAGACGCCGCGATCCAGCCTGGGACGGAATAATTTTCGTCGCAGTCAAGACGACCGGCGTATACTGTCGTCCGGTATGTCGGGCGCGAATACCGTTGGCTCGCAATGTCTCATTCTATCGGAGCGCAGCCGCGGCAGAACGTGCCGGCTTTAGACCGTGTCTCAGATGCCGTCCGGAAACGGCTCCCTTCTGCCCAGCCTGGAAGGGGACCAAGACGACTGTCGAGCGTGCGCTCACTCTCATCGAGGGTGGAGCGCTTGATCGGGGTAATATCGACCTACTTACGCGGCGCCTTGGGGTCGGATCACGTCACCTGTCGCGCCTCTTTGCCGAGTACCTCGATGCATCGCCGCTGCAGGTCGCACTCTCTCTTCGGGTGCGGCGCGCGAAGCGTCTTCTTGATGGCACGGATCTTCCGATACGACTCGTAGCCGAGCGTGCCGGCTTTTCGAGCGCAAGGCGGCTGAACGCCGCGTTCACGCGACTCTATGGCCGGCCGCCATCGGCCATCCGGAAGCCGGTATCGTCGAAGACTCGAACCAGCTGAACGAAGTGGAGAGAACGCGATGGTCGTCAAGACTTTTGGAACGGTGAGTGCAGAGCAGCAGAAGCAATTGAGCGGACTGGAATTTGTTCGCGGGCTTGCGACCGGCGCACTCCCTCTCAACACAATCGCGCAGACGCTGGGCTACGACGTCGCCGAGGTGGAAAGCGGCCGTGTTGTCGTCACTCTGACGCCGACCGACGCCCATCTCAATCCAGCGGGTACTGTGCATGGCGGGCTGACGGCGACGCTGCTGGATAGCTGCATGGGGCTAGCCGTTCAATCAATGCTCGACAGGGGCACCGGCCAGACGACGCTCGAGTTCAAGATTTCGCTGGTGCGACCGATTACCCCGGAAACCGGTCAAATAAGGGCTGAAGGCAAGGTCCTGAACTGCGGTCGCCGTATCGGCACTGCCGAAGGGCGGGTCGTTGATGGCAATGGGCGACTGCTCGCGCATGGCACGACCACGTGCCTCATTTTCCCACGCTGAAGCGCTCGTCATCGCGTGCCGGGAGAGGTGATCGGCTCGCCCTCACGAATTGACGTGAACGAAGTCCCGCAGCAGCGGATAGATTTCGTTATTCCAGCGCTTGCCGGAAAAAACGCCGTAGTGGCCGACGCCGGCCTGCATGTGGTGGACGCGGCGATAGGCGCGCACGCCGGTACAGAGGTCCTGTGCCGCGAGCGTCTGGCCGATCGAGCAGATGTCGTCCTTCTCACCTTCCACCGTCATCAGGCCCATGCGGCCGACGGCCTTGGTGTCCACGGGACGACCGCGATGCATCAGCTTGCCCTGCGGCAGCAAATGCTCCTGGAACACGTCGCGCACGGTCTCGATGTAGAACTCGGCCGGCAGGTCCATCACCGCGAAATATTCGTCGTAGAACGTCTTGATGGTCGCCGCCTTCTCTTTCTCGCCCTTGGCGAGATGGTTGGCGAGATCCATGTGCTGCTTGATGTGGCGCTCGAGATTCATCGAGACGAACGCGGTGAGCTGCACGAAGCCGGGATAGACCTTCCGGAACGCGCCGCGGCACTGCACCGGCACATAGTTGATCAGGTTCTTCTCGAACCAGTCGATCGGCCTGCTCTTGGCGAACTCGTTGACCCTGGTCGGCTGGATGCGGGTGTCGATCGGGCCCGCCATCAGCGTCAGCGTCGCCGGGCGCGAGGGATGATTGCTCTCGCACATGATCGCGGCGGCCGCGAGCGCCGAGACCGACGGCTGGCAGATCGCGACCATGTGCGGGCGGGGGCCGAGCTGGCCGAGGAAGTCGATCAGGTGCTCGGTGTAGTCTTCGAGCCCGAAGCGGCCCTCGCTGCGGGGGATGTCGCGCGGATTGTGCCAGTCGGTGATGTAGACGTCGTGGTCCTGCAGCAGCGTCTTCGCGGTGCCGCGCAGCAACGTCGCGAAATGGCCGGACATCGGCGCCACCAGCAGCATGCGCGGCTGCTCGCCGACGCCTTCCTTCTTGAAATGCAGCAGCGAACCGAACGGTGTGGCGTAGGCGATCTCTTCGGTGACCGCGACTTCGCGGTTGCCGACCATGACGCTGTCGATGCCGTAGGCCGGGCGGTGATAGGTGAGGGCGGAGCGCGAGATCATCTCCAGCGCGGCCGAGAGCCGGCCAACCACCTGATCCGACGTCCCCTGCGGCACCAGACGGAGGAATTTGAGCGCGGACGAGGCTCCCGCGCGAAACGGCGCCGTCAAATCCATGTGGTTCTGAAACGCCTGATAATTCATCGACATCATTCTGAAGCGCCCGTTTGTCCCGTGCTGCTATGCAATATCGAAGCCAAACGAGAGTCAAATCGCCCGGAAAACTGGCACGTCGCTTGCTGCTCTTTTCGCGGGAAGCACAGAGCATCGGCACGCCGCGAGCCGGGCAGGGTGCCAGTATCAGGCGTGAGGGAAGGGCCATATGGCGAAGGCGACACTGACCATCAGCAGCAAGAACTACTCGTCCTGGTCGCTGCGTGGCTGGCTGCTGACGAAATTTTCCGGGCTCGATTTCGAGGAGATCGTGACCGCGCCGGACGACGCGTCGGCGCGTGCCGAGATCCTGCTGCTGTCCTCGTCGATCCTGGTGCCGTGCCTGCGGCACGACGGCGCCACGGTCTGGGATACGCTGGCGATCGGCGAATATCTCAACGAGGCGATGCCGGATGCCGGGCTGTTGCCCGCGGACCGCGTCCAGCGCGCCCATTGCCGCTCGATCTGCGGCGAAATCCATTCCGGCTTCACCACGCTGCGCGCCTCGCTGCCGGTCAATCTGAAGGGGCACTTCCCCGGCTTCAAGATCTGGTCGCGCGCGCAGGCCGACATCGACCGCGTCTGGTTCATCTGGCGCGATTGCCTGGAGAAGTCCGGCGGCCCGTTCCTGTTCGGCGAAAAGCGCACCATGGCGGATGCGATGTACGCGCCCGTGGTGACGCGCTTCGTCACCTATGACGTCAAGCTCGAGCCAAAGCTGAACGCCTATGCCGACACCATCATGGCGATGCCCGAGATGAAGGAATGGATCGCGGCAGCCAAGGACGAGCCGGCCGAAATCGAGGAGCTCGAGGTCGAATACTAGGCAGGCCGGGCGCCGCCCTGCCTGTTTCCGTGGCGGGGCCGAAGCCGCCGTCCCGGGGGCCATATCGATGAAGTCGTTAACATTTGGCGCCGTTCGTCGGGGCCGGCCAGCTCCTGCGCGCGCAGATGTTGTATCCGCTCGCGGCCTCGTTGCGACATCTAGCCGTGAACAACCGGGAACAGGCTGATTCGGCTGATTCGGACGTGATTCGTTCGGGCCGCGTTCCGAAGGTTAAGGCGGCGCGCGGCCCCGTTGCATTTTGGAACAGAAGCGGCGATCAGGCGACGCCCGAATGCTTCACCCGCGGGACGCGCCAGCCGATGACGGTGGCTTCCACCGCGACGCCGGCCGCGTGGTTCTGCCAGCGGCCCTCGACATAACGGCATGCGAACGGCAGTTGATACGTTCCGCTGTGATCCTCGCACAGCACCTCGACCGGCACGCCAGGTGGCGGTTCTCCGGCGCCATCGAATTCCGCCAGACGTCTATCGCGCGTAGCCATCGCAAAAAACTCCCCTAATCAAAGTCGCGGAAAGAGCGCCCACTTCCCCCGCGCACGGTTCACGGCTCCCCGTCCCGGGGGATCACGCCAAGCTCAACGCGAGAATGCGGTACGAGTGTGGTAGCCTCCGACGACGGCGCGCAAAAAGCGCACATTGCCGTGATCGATTGGGAGAGGAACCTGCATGCTGCTTCGAAGCGCCGGCGTTTGTGTCGTGATGTTGCTGCCCGCCACGCTGGCGATCGCGCAGGACGTGCCCGGCATCGAGATCTGCACCGTCGAGAAGACGATGGAACGGCGCACGAGTTGCCTGCAGAGCAACATCGATTTCCTCCAGAAGACGATGACCAAATTGACGCTCGATCACCAGCAGAAGATCGATGCCGCCAATCGCCAGATCGGCGCGTTGAAGACGGGCCTCGCCGGGCTGCAGAAGACCGTGAGCGATCTCCAGGCCGCGCAAGTGAAGATGGCGGAGGATGTGAAGAAGAAGCAGGACGCCCCGCCGCCGAAGGATGCGGCAAAATAGGCGCGGCAATCACGCGACGCGATAGCGCTCCATCACGCCGCGATCGGGCTCGTACCCGAGCCCTGGTCCTTTCGGCACCGCGACATGGCCGGTGGCATCGACATCGGCCCGGCCGCCCCAGAGACAGGCTTCGCGCTTGAGATAGAACATCTCGACAAGCCCGTCGTCCCGCCCCGCCAGCAGATGAAGCGTCGCAAGCAGGCCGGGGCCGAAATACGGGGAATGCGGGACGATTTTGACACCGAGCTGATCGGCAAGCGATGCAACCTTCAGAAACTCCGTGATACCGCCGACCTTGATTACCGACGGCTGGGCGTGGCTCACCGCCCCCGCGTTCATCATCTGGCGGAATTGATATTCCGTGCATGCGTTCTCGCCTGCGGCGATGCCGAGCCCGCCCTTGCTGCGGACCTCGGCGAGCGCAGTAAAATCTTCCGGCGGCCAGACCGGCTCCTCCAGAAACATCGGCTGCGCGTCCTTGCACGCTTTGGCGAACACGATCGCCTGCTCGCCGGTCAGCGGACAATTCATGTCGACCATCAGCGGAATATCGGGGCCGATCGCCTCGCGTGCGGCAAATATCGCGGGTGTCGTGGTCTCATGCAGCTTGATCGCGCCATAGCCGAGCGCCATGGCCTTTCTGCATTCGCCGGCGATGTTCTCCGGTGATCCGATCCGCAGCAGGCTCGCATAGGCGGGAATATTCGAACGTCTGGTCTCGCCAAGCATGCGATGCAGCGGCACGCCCTCGATCTTCGCAGCCAGGTCCCACAGCGCGATGTCGAGGCCGGAGATCGCGAACATGGTGATGCCGTAGCGGCCGAACAGGTGCAGATTGCGCTGGATCTGCTCCATGGTCGCGGGAATGCCGGCGGCGTCAGGCACCTTCAGCCCGCGGGCTTGCGGCGCGATCATTTCCTCGACGGCGCTGCGCGTGGTGCGGGGGCAGACATAGGCGAAGGCATCCCCCCAGCCCGTCAGTCCGGCATCGGTCGTGACCTCGACCAGCACCATGTCGAGCGCGGAGATCGCGGACGCGCCCTGGCGAAAGCTCGCGACACCGGCGTCGTAGGGAATGCGGATCTGGTGCGCCCGCACATCGGTGATCTCCATGACGCGGTTCCTCTTTCTCGGGAGCGGTTTCAGCGAGTGTAGCCGCGCTCCGGGTGAAAGGGTAGGGTGGCGCAACGCTGGCATACCTGCTCGCTTGCTTGGCAAGGCGAACCTGTTTTGTCATAACCGCAGGCAAATCTTGCGTGCGGGCCCATGCCGGACATCCCGCGCAAGCCATAACAAGCAGCCGGGAGGGTCTTCATGTCCAACGTTCGTGTTCTCGCCACCGACCTCGAATTTCCAGAAGGCCCCGTGGTGATGCCGGACGGCTCGGTGGTGCTGGTGGAAATCCGCGGCCAGCGCCTGACCCGAATCTATCCTGACGGCCGCAAGGAGATCGTCGCCAAGGTGCCGGGCGGCCCGAACGGCGCAGCCCTCGGCCCCGACGGCAAGATCTACCTCTGCAACAATGGCGGCTTCTCCTGGATTCCGACCCGCAACATGATCATGCCGGGCCCGCAGCCCGACGACTATCTCGGCGGCTCGATCCAGCGCGTCGACCTGCAATCCGGCAAGGTCGAGACCGTCGTGACCAAATGCGGCGAGCACGATCTGCGCGGGCCGAACGATCTTGTGTTCGACAAGCACGGCGGCCTCTGGTTCTCCGATCTCGGCAAGCGTCGCGCCCGCGAGATGGATGTCGGCGGCATGTATTACCTCAAGCCCGGCATGAAGGAGATCGTCGAAATCGTGCACGGCATCCTGCCGGCGAACGGTATCGGGCTGTCGCCGGACGAGAACACGGTCTACATCGCGGAGACGCCGACGGGGCGGCTCTGGGCCTATGAGCTCTCCGCGCCCGGCACGCTCAAGCCGCGCGACGTGATCTATCGCGGCGAGCGCGGCAAGCCGATCTGCGGCCTCGGCGGCTACCAGATGTTCGACTCGCTCGCGGTGGAAGCAAACGGCAATGTCTGCGTTGCCACGCTCGTCTCCGGCTGCATCTCGGTGATCGCGCCTGATGGCACGCTGGTCGAGCAGGTCCCGACCGGCGACCGCGTCACCACCAACATCGCCTTCGGCGGCCCCGGGCTGAAGACCGCCTACATCACGCTGTCGGGCAAGGGTGAGCTGATCGCCATGGACTGGCCGCGCGGCGGTTTGCCGTTGAATTTTCTGAACAAGTGACAATCGCGTAAAACGCGATTGTCATCCCGGGGCTATGCGGAGCATAGAACCCGGGATCTCGAGATTCCGGGCTCGCCGCTTCGCGTCGCCCCGGAATGACAGCAGTCATTATGGAGTGAGAAATGCCCTGGCCTGATCCCATCACCCTGCGTGGACAGCACGCCCGTCTCGAGCCGCTGTCGCAGCAGCACCGCGAGGGGCTGGTGGAGGCCGTGAAGGATGGCGAGATCTACAAGATCTGGTACACCCTGATCCCGACGCCGGAGAATGTCGCCAAGGAGATCGACCGCCGTCTGGGCCTGCAGGCCGCGGGCTCGATGCTGCCGTTCACCGTGTTCGACGCCGGCGGCAAGATCGTGGGACAGACCACTTACATGAACATCGATGCCGCCAACCGGCGCGTCGAGATCGGCTCGACCTGGTACGGCAAGAGCGCGCAGCGCGGCCCGCTCAACACCCAGTGCAAGCTGATGCCTTCGAGACGCTGAACTGTATCGCGGTGGAATTCCGCACCCACTTCTTCAATCACCAGAGCCGCAATGCCATCGAGCGCCTCGGCGCCAAGCAGGACGGCATCCTGCGCAGCCACCAGGTCGCGCCGAACGGCACGCTGCGCGACACCGTGGTCTACAGCATCACCGCCGCCGAATGGCCGACGGTGCGAACGCATTTGAATTATCAACTCAACGAAAAGCCGCGCTGAGCGGCGGCCGAGGCACCATGGACAGATTTGATTATGTGATCGTCGGCGCGGGCTCGGCGGGTTGCGTGCTCACCAGCCGGCTGAGCGAAGATCCCAACACCAGCGTCTGCGTGCTGGAGGCGGGCCCGAGCGACTGGCATCCCTACATCCATCTGCCGGCGGGCTTCATCAAGACTTTCCACATGAAGAGCATCAACTGGGCCTACCAGCAGGAGGTCGGGCCCTGGACCGGCGGGCGCAGCATCTATGCGCCGCGCGGCAAGACGCTCGGCGGCTCGTCCTCGATCAACGGTCACATCTACAACCGCGGCCAGCGGATGGATTTCGACACCTGGGCGCAGATGGGTAATCGCGGCTGGGGCTATGCCGATGTGCTGCCTTACTTCAAGCGGCTGGAGAAGCGGGTCGGCGAGGGCGACAACACCTTCCGCGGCCGCGACGGCAACCTCACCGTCACCACCATGGACTGGCGCGATCCGCTCTGCGAGGCCTTCATGGAAGGTGCGGTCTCGCTCGGCATCCCGCGCAACCCCGATTACAACGGTGCCAAGCAGGAAGGCGTCTCCTACTGCCAGCGTACCATCGACAAGGGCCTGCGCGTGTCCGGCTCGACCGCGTTCCTCAAGCCCGCGATGAAGCGGCCCAACGTGCATGTGCACACCCATGCGCACGCCACCGAGATCATCTTCGAAGGCAAGCGCGCCGTCGGCGTGCGCTACATGAAGGGCGGTCGCGGCGGCACCCCGGTGGAAGTGCGCGCCAACAAGGAAGTCATCCTCTCCGGCGGCACCTATAATTCGCCGCAGCTGCTGCAGCTCTCCGGCATCGGCTCGCCCGATCTGCTCGGCGCCCACGGCATCGCCGTGCGCCATGCGCTGCCGGTCGGCGAAGGCCTGCAGGATCACTACGCCCCGCGCACCGTGGCGCGCGTCAAGGACATCAAGACCATCAACGAGCTTCGTCGTGGCTTCTCGCTGTGGATCGAGGCGCTGAAATGGGCGACCGCGCGCAAAGGCCTGCTCTCGCTGTCGCCGACCATGGTCTATTGCTTCTGGCATTCAGGCGAGAGCGCCGACAGCTCCGATCTGCAACTCACCTTCACGCCGGCGAGCTACAAGGAAGGCGTGCAGGGCCAGCTCGAGGACGAGCCCGGCATGACGGTGGCCTCCTGGCAGCAGCGCCCCGAGAGCCGCGGCTATGTCCGTATCCGCTCCAATGATCCGTTCGCCCCGCCGATCATCCAGACCAACTATCTCGACGCCGAGCTCGACCGCCGCGTCATCGTCGGCGGCATGAAGCTGGCGCGGCGCCTGCTGAAGAGCGCGCCGCTGTCGCCTTATTACGCCTACGAGGATTTCCCCGGCCCCAACATCAACACCGACGACGAATTCCTCGCCGCCGCCACCGAACGCGGCACCACCACCTTCCACCCCGGTTGCACCTGCCGCATGGGCCCGGCGGATTCGAGCTGGGCCGTCGTCGACGACCAGCTCCGCGTCCACGGGTTGGAGGGATTGCGCGTCATCGACGCGTCGGTCATGCCGCGCATGATCTCGGCGAACCTCAACGCCTCCACGATGATGATCGCGGATCGTGCCTCGGATCTCATCCGCGGCAAGCAGCCGATGGAAGCCGCGCGCATCCCGGATGCAGCGGTGGCGTGAGGTGGCTTTGTAGGGTGGGTTAGCTTGCGGCTGCGCAAAGCGCAGTCCGCTAGCGTAACCCATCACTTCTCTCGGCGCGGAGACAAAGGAGGTGGGTCACGCTGTCGCTAACCCACCCTACGGTCCTTTTATTTTGTAGCTACGAAATATTGACGGCCGGATAAATCGTAGCTACATTAAAGGCAATGAAAATCGTCTGGGATGACCGAAGCGGCTCGCGAACCTCGACAAGCACGGGCTGGATTTTGCCGATCTCGACGAAACCTTCTTCGAGACCGCGCTGGTCATTCCGTCACAAAACAACAACAAGCGCTGGATCGCGGTGGGCGCGAGTATCCGTGGCGTCATCGTCGTCGTATTCGCCCGGCTGGGACGCGAAGGCGTCAGCATCATCAGCATGCGACCGGCAAGCCGCAGCGAAAGGAAACTCTATGCCAAACGCTAAGAAGAAGTCGGGCTATACAAAGAAGGACCTGCGCGCGGTCAGCGATAATCCGGAGCTGACCAAGGCCGATTTCGCCAAGGCGCGGCCCTTCTCTGAAGTCTTCCCTGATCTCAGCGCATCTATCCGCAAGGGCCGGGGCCCGAACAAGGCGCCGACAAAGAACTCAGCCCGGAAGTGGTCGAGCATTTCAAATCGACCGGACCGGGCTGGCAATCGCGGATCGACGAGACCTTGCGCAAGGCGGTGAAGCGCAAGGCGTCGGCTTGATCATCAGGATAGGTCTTGCCAGCGATCTATTCATCCTCCGGGTTACGGTGGCGTAAGCCTAGGTCTGTCGGACAGCGTCATTTGAGCACAGAGCAAAACCGTCCTCTCACGGATGCCGAGCGCGATCTTGCGCGCTGGATGCTTGAGCACGGCTCGGAAGACGCTAAGCAATATCTGGATCAGCTCGAGTTGGCCGAGGTCATGCCTTGGAGATGTCCATGTGGATGTGCCAGCATCACTTCCAGATCAAGGGACATGCTGAGGCACCGCCTGGTGCTCAAATTCTCGGCGAATTCCTGTTGAACAATGGCGATCACCCAAGTGGAATATTCATCTATTCGAGTGGTGGCTTGCTGAAGGGCATCGATGTGTATGGCTTGGCAGGCGATGCGCCATCCCTATTGCCGCGCCCTGAGGATCTGTCTGTTTTCGAGTCCGACAAGCCGTAGGATGAGTTTGATGCAGGACGCGGGTGACGTGCTTGAACGGCTTGAGCGCTGGTACGCGGCTCAATGCAATGGAGATTGGGAGCATACCTACGGCATAACGATCGAGACGCTGGACAATCCCGGTTGGAACTTCAAGGCGGAGCTTAGGGATACATATCTGTCCGGCCGGACTTTCAAAGAAATTACAGAGCTTCAATCAAGCGATCACCGGGAGTTTTTCCATTGTAGCGTGAAGGACGACGTGTTCACGGGCGTTTGTCCCCCCAACAGGCTCCGCGAAGTCATTTCGATCTTCCTGCGCTGGGCAGAAATGCCACCGGCGGAGCAGGTCGAGATACCGTAAGGCGGGTAAGCTAGCGCAGCGTAGCCCACCGCTTCTGCCGATGCGGAAACGAAAGAGGTGGGTTAGGCTGACGCTTACCCACCCTACGGTCGCAATTTATGGAAGATCATCCGCTTCTTGACATCGTGACGAAATGGCCCGGCAGAGGGCCGACGCAACGCGCGTTCGAGGCGCTTGGGTTCTCGCTCCACAGGGCGAGGCAGGACGAGCTCATTCAATTCTGTGGGACGGAGTGCTCGGACCTGCTCCACCGATATTGGGACGAAGTCGCTCGTGAAACGATGCAGTCGCTTGGACTGGGCAATCCCGACGGACGAACCTTCACCATCATGCCGAGAGATCGCTCCGTCTTGCTGGACGAACTCTTCGCCGCCAGAGATTTTGTTAAGCCGCCATTCGTCAATCCGCCACTCGTGAGATGCGTGTTCGAGCACCTTCGGAAAGTTTATGGGGACCAGGAGTTCCGCGAGAACCGGATGGCCTTTCTAAGTCGGTTGCAGAGGGCGGAAGCCGAGCGTCTGCACATTGACCCCGCCGGCGGAATTCAAACGAAAAAGGACGTCATTCCCTTCCTGGAACAATTCTGCGGTGTCCTGGGATTTGAAGGCCGCTCCCGGAATCGATGGCAGAAGAAGGTCGGCGGCTGCCTTGTCTTCGAGGTCGGCGTGTGGCTCGGCGGAAATGCCTTTCGCATGTGGTCTCCGCTCAAGTTTCGCATCGTCCACGCGCGCGAGCCAAAATACGCATTCGAGACCGAGGGGGCGCCCGTGTTAGGGCGGCTTGTCCCTGGAGCGGACTTGTACGGGCGATGGGGCAGCGATCTTGAATATGTTCTCGGTATCAGAGCTCTCATCGAGTTGTTCAATGTACTTGCCGGCACGTCCGAGAATGCTCTGGCGAGCGATTCATGAAGCCGTTGCTCTCGCGACCCGTCGGGCAAAACACCCCGCATCCCGTCAACCCCTCTTCGCAAAAATATTCCACTTTACCGAAATTCGGAATTGCGGCATATATCGAAGCAGCCCGGCCCACGAAGAGGGGCGGTTCGCGAGTCGTTCGAAACGCGGGTCGGGTTGCGGTGGACGCGGCAGTGTCGTGCGCGAGAGGCGTGGGTAGGGCGGGTAGTCCCTGTGAGTCCGCGGCTTCGTGCGGACGAGCGGCGCTGAAGTCCGGCGAAGCCTCCTGGCGAAGCCGGATGAGCTGCGTACGGCAAAACCGTGTGGTCCTGGCCGTCGTTGCTACGGTCAAGCCTTTGCGGAGATGTGCGCGAGCCCAACCGGGCAGACGG
>LNAP01000328.1_pt1 | contig 53828 bp, 49 predicted proteins | sample 602601 | NCBI WGS metagenome assembly LNAP01 (sample SAMN02440304, study PRJNA202911) | soil metagenome | biome: Subtropical and temperate rainforests or woodlands; isolation source: soil samples (1 kg each in a 20% v/v slurry with milli Q water) were... ...
AACTGGCTCGTGTGACGTTGACTTTTATCAACAAAATCCCAACGCCATCGAGCCCTCCCTGTGTTTCAAAGGTGACCGGCTGTCAGCTGCCGCCCCTGAGATCACCAGCATGACCCGCAACAGCAAGCCACCGAAATGACGTAAGCCGCGCTCAAACTCCGTCTCGGGAGGCCGTAGCGACAAGGTCTTGGCAATGTGGCCGATTTCGCTCTCCCGAGCATAGCGCGTCACGAGCACCTCGGCCGTACCGCTGCGCACCGAGGTGCCCATGAACACACAATTGTGACGCTGGTGCAGGGTGGTGCCCGGGGCGCAATTACCGGGAAACTTTTCCACCGGAAAGGTTTCGCCGGTCAGCAGACTCTCACCGATGAAGCAATCGAGTGCCTGCAGGATGCGACCGTCAGCAGCGATCAGGCTGCCGGCGCTGAGTAACAGGATGTCCCCCGGCACCACTTCACTGGCGGCAACCTCCAGGGACTTGCCCTCGCGACGTACCGTTGCGCGCAAGGCAATCTTGTTGCGCAGCTGTTCCACCGCATGGCTGACCCGACTCTCATACCAGGCGCTGAGTACCGCGCTGATCAGCACTATGCACCCGACAATCGCCGCGTCGAGCCAATCCCCCACTACCACCGCCACCAGTGCGCCGGCGATAAGAATAAGGACCAGCGGTGTGCGTATTTGCTCGAGCACCAGCCTGATCACCCCTCGTGGCCGAGCCTTGGCCTGGGCCGGGCCACGGCGCATTCGCACCCAGGCCTGGGCGTGGCTCAATCCCGTCGGTTTGCTGTGCAAGGCGCCGAACAACTGGCTGACCGGAAGACTCCAATAATCGGCGCTTGCGAAAAGCGTTGGTTTTTTGGGCGTGGATTGCCATTCGCGATGCGCCAGCCACAGGCCGGGCAACATGGGCAACCAGAACGTCAGGCCGCGAAACAGGAGTGTGGCGGACAGCGCCACTGCCACGTTGACCCCGACCCAATGCAAGGTCACCACCGCCGCAGCTTCAAAGGCTCCGAGCCCACCCGGCACGATGCCAATACTGCGCAACACACTGGCCAGCATAAAACCGGCAAACAGCCCCAGCGGTGGCGCCGAAACACCCAACGCCCGGACCAGCAACCACAAGGTGGTGCTGTCCAGCGCAATGATCGCCAACTCCAGCAAGGTGATGCGCCAGAGCAGGGCGTGGCTACGAACCAGATTTCGGTCGGCGCCAGTCAGCAACGAAATGCTCTTGGCGATTATCGGAAATCCCTGGCCCGGCACACGGGCGACCAAATGTGCATTGCCGGCCAGCCTTGGCGTGATAACCGCCAGCACCAGGCTGACCACCACGAACACCACGCACGTGCTCAGCACTGCGGCCGTCGCATGCCCCTGGAAGATCACCACCGGCAACGCCACACCGACTGACAGTACGTAAGCCAGGAAATACCCGGACACATCCAGGACCAGGCATGCCAGAACCAGCGGTTTTGCGAACCCAAGGCGCAAAAATGATGCAACAACCGCAAAGGCTCCGCTGATGCCGGAAGACGGCAGAGCCTGGTCGACAAACAGCTTCATCAGGCTGAGCTTGCCCGCCTCCCAGAGTGACAGGTGTTGCCCCCCAGCTTTGAGAACCACACGGAAGACCTGGCCCTGCGCCAGATACGTCAGGGCTTGCAGACCAAAGGCAGCGATGAGCCACTGCGGCTCGGCCTCCGCCAATAATCGGGTAAAGGATTCGACATCCGTGAAGTGCAGCGCGACGCCCACCACCGTCACAAACATCGCGGCGCCCAGCAGCCATGTCAGCCAGAGCGCAAACCGACTGTAGGGCTGGCCCTCTTCGAGCGCATGTGGCTGAGTAAAGTCTGGAATGGACGGTTTAACCGACATGCCATGCTCCTGAGCAATTCTGCAGGTCGCTTAATTCTGGTATGGCAGTGATGGTTTTGTTTGATCCACGTCAATCACAGTCGCTTTCTCACGTGCACGATGACCAAACCCGCTTATCCCCCTCGCTGCCCGCTGACTTGGGCGGAAATGATTAGCTGGCATCAGGGATGCGATACACACGTTGAGATATTCCGCCCAGCAGGTGTCTGGGTGATATGAATACCGATCGATGTCTGACCCGACGACACCTGATCCTGAGGATATCCAAATCACTTGATTTGCCTGGATACCTTTTTGGGGTTGCACGTTGCTTAGGAACATGCGCTTTTTCGAAGCCAGGTCGGTGGTGCGGCAACGTGCTGTTTCTTTAATTGCTGACAAAGCTCAACGTTTACTCACGCACAGGGATTTAATGGTTCCGTCCTGATTTCCTGAGCGGGTTCTGGCATCACGAGTCCCGACTTAACCAAGCCTGATGGAGCGAGCATGCACTTCTTAGCTTTAGCAGTGGACTACGACGGGACCATTGCCGAAAACGGTAGCGTTCCACCTGAGGTCTGTGCATCGCTCACCACCCTCAAAAACAGCGGCCGCAAGTTACTGCTGGTTACAGGGCGAGAATTGCAAGCGCTCAAGCATCATTTTCCACAGCTGGATCTATTTGACTTGGTGATCGCAGAAAATGGCGCGCTCTTGTACGACCCGACGACAGACACCGAGGAGCTCATAGCAGATCCGGCTTCCACCGAGTTGGTTAGCCGCCTCCGCGACAAGGGCGTCTCACCATTGTCGATCGGTCGGTCGGTCATCGCCACATGGCACCCATTTGAGAACGCGGTGATCACCAGCATCCGCGAGATGGGTCTTGAACTGCAAATAACGTTTAACAAGGATGCAATCATGATCTTGCCGCCTTGCGTGAACAAGGCGTCGGGCCTTATGGCTGCCTTGCGAAGACTGGGTATTAGCGAGCTGAATGTGGTGGGCGTGGGTGATGCGGAGAACGACCACGCCTTTCTATCGATCTGTGGCTGTGCCGCTGCAGTGAACAATGCCATCGAGTCTATAAAGTCCAGCGCTGACCTGTGCCTCAGTCATGATCATGGTCAAGGGGTCTGCGAACTGGTGGACATGCTGCTGGAAAAAGACGTCACTCTGGTTCCCATCGAGCGCACCGGGATCCTGTTGGGCCAGACCATCAATGCGCGCAAGGTATGGCTTCGTCCAGAATCAGTGATGCTGGTCATTGGAAATTCGGGTTCTGGAAAATCCAGCTACATCACTTGGCTGACCGAACGTATGGTCCAGGCTCACCAGGGATTCTGCATCATTGATCCCGAGGGAGACTATCTGACTCTGGACGAAGCGGTAACGGTTGGAGGCCTGACCGATCTCCCGATGACAGAGGAGTCGGTGCATCACCTATTACAGGCACAACTCAATGTGGTGGTGAGCGCCCTCGCCTTGGATACGGCAGAGCGAGTGCAACTGTTTGGTGAACTACTGCCCTCTATCCAGCATCTTCACAGCGCTTCAGGTCGGCCCTACTGGTTGATAGTGGACGAAGCTCATTACATGCTCCCCCACTGTGCCGATTGGTCGCCCGGCTTTCTCGGAAACATCGGTGCAATCATTGTTGCCCTCGACTCTGATCAGGTATGCCCGGCACTCCTTGAGGGGGTAGACGTACTGGTGACTCTTGGCAGCACTGCCCGTGAATTGGTCGAACAGTTCGCAGCACATATACAGCGCAGTCCCCCCGAGTTTCCAGAACGCTCGTTAGAACATGCCTATCTCTGGAATCTTCGCGAAGGTGAAGAGGTGGTTCCGCTCGACCAGGTTCAGCCTAATCAAAAGCATCATCGCCACAGCGGCAAGTACGTCTCGGGAGATGTAGGCGCATGGCATTCGTTTAACTTTCCTACTCTTGGCAAAAGTGCCTCTAATCTGACTGAGTTTTTGTCCTCGTCAACGCAGCTTCAGGATCTCGTTCTTCGCGAACATATGAATGCCGGGGATTTTTCCAATTGGTTTCGCAAAGTGATCCGAGATGACGTGCTTGCCAATAAGACACATCTGATTGAAACAGACAGAACCCTGGCACCCAAGAATGCATTGGAACAGATCACACGACTTGTGCAATCGCGCTATCATCTTTAAAGATTCTTTTTTGAACACCCCGCAGATTGCTAGGTTCTCACACAGTCTGTTCTCGGGCCTTTTTTGTACTCAAACCAAATCACGGCTCAGCCAGTGACTTTCGACATGCCAGCCTAGTTCCGCAATATGGCCGAAGAAGTCTTTCCGGGCAGCGTCGCGAAAGTCAGGCAAGGCTTTACCCACCAGGTTCAAGCGAACGCCGAGCGTGCCCAGTCGAACCATGTCGTTCAACATGGCGCGGCTGGGATGATTGACTGCGCGCGGTCTTGTGTTACTCGCTCCTCTATGAACATCACCGCTTGGGTCGAATACCGGATGTTCCACAGTGAACTGCTTGCCTTTTGTCGCATTATCCAACCAACTATTTCGACCGTTGCAACCGGCTCTCTTTACGCATGTATCTTGGCTTGGATCAGGTCGCTAGGCACGATCAGTTGTCTGTCCAGCGCCAGATGGCCCCGTTCAGAAATGCTGCGGGCATGCAGAAATCATTGTCTCAGTTGAGGCGGTACTCATGAACAACCCTTTGTGTACTCTCGGATAAACTAGCGTTCAATAAGTCTATATTTTTCAGCCAGATAAAAACATTTTGATCCAAAAACATCGCCCATAAGTGTCAGAATGGAACTTCCATATGCCTCCTTTCCACGGATCCAGCTTATAAGCACGTTTCATGTTGATCCGACCTGCGCGCACCTCGGCCTGTGAGCAAAAACAGATTCACGATTTACGCCCCGGTAACACACGCTTTTCCGCCGCCAGCACATGCCCAATCGTGACAAGCACTGCATCTGGATTGAGACTCATCGAGTCGATGCCGATTTCCACCAGAAACTCAGCCATCTCGGGATAGTCAGACGGCGCCTGGCCACAGATACCGGAGTGGCGGCCGTTGCGTTTTGCGCCCTCCACCGCCATGCGGATCATCTGTTTCACCCCCGGATCGCGTTCATCGAAATCGAAGGCGACGATTTCGGAATCGCGATCCACGCCGAGCGTCAACTGAGTCAGGTCGTTGGAGCCGATGGAGAACCCGTCGAACAGTTTGGCAAAAGCGTCGATCAGGATGACGTTGTTGGGAATCTCGCACATGACGTAGACCTCCAGTCCGTTTTCACCGCGTTTGAGACCCTGGCTGGCCATCGCCGCCAACACCTTTTCGCCTTCCGCCACTGTGCGGCAAAAAGGGATCATCAACAGGATGTTGGTGAGGCCTATTTGATCGCGCGCCCATTTCATGGCCGCGCACTCCAGCGCAAAGCCTTCGGCATAGGCAGGATGCGTATAACGGGATGCGCCACGAAAGCCGATCATCGGGTTGTCTTCTTCCGGCTCGAAATACTGACCTCCCAGTAGCGTCGCGTATTCATTGGTTTTGAAGTCACTCATGCGCACCACGCAAGGTTTTGGGTACACCGCCGCCGCAATGGTGGCGACGCCTTCAGCCAAGGTCTTGACGAAGAAATCCGTGAGATCCTTATAAGCGGTACTTAGGGCCGCAATCATTTCACGTGTTGGATTATCCAGTTTTTCCGGGTGGACCAGTGCCATCGGATGGACCTTGATACTGTCATTGATAATGAACTCCATACGCGCCAGGCCAATCCCGTCCACCGGCAGTGAGGCGAGGCTGAAGGCCTGGTTGGGATTACCCAGATTCATCATGATCTTTGTTTTAGGATGCTCCAACTGGCTGAGGTCGGTTTCCTGGATATCAAAACCCAGAATCCCCTCATAGACATTTCCGATTTCGCCTTCGGCGCAGCTGACGGTAATTGGCGTGCCAGTTTTTATCTTCTCTGCCGCATTTGCGGCGCCCACGATCGCGGGAATGCCCAGCTCACGGGATACGATGGCGGCGTGACAGGTACGCCCTCCCCGATTCGTCACAACAGCCGCGGCGATCTTCATTACAGGCTCCCAATCCGGTGTCGTGGTATTCGAGACCAGTACCTCGCCCGGTTGAAAATCACTGAGCTGCTTGGCATCGTTGATCACTCTTGCCTTGCCGGCACCGATTCTGGTGCCGACCGCCTTGCCACTCAGCAGGACTGCCGATCTTTGCTTAAGATGGTAGATCTCGAGCACGCTCTCTTTTTTTTGTGAGGACACTGTTTCTGGTCGCGCCTGCACCATATATAACTGGCCATCGATCCCATCCTTGGCCCATTCCATATCCATGGGTTTGTAATAGCCGGCGTTGCGCGAATAGTGGTTTTCAATCTTGATGGCGTAGTCGGCCAGCACCATGACATCCGCATCAGAGATGCAGAAACGGGTTTGTTCTTCCACGGGGGTGTCAATATTCTCGGTGTATTCCACCGCAATATTGCTGGTATTGAGGGTGTCGGTAAAAACCATCTTTCTTTCTTTGCTGCCCAGGCTGCGCTTCAAGACTGCACGATATCCCTCAACAAAACTGGGTTTATGCACATAGAAACTATCGGGCGAAACCGTGCCCTGCACGACATTCTCGCCAAGCCCCAGCGCGGCATTGATGAACACGACATCCCTGAACCCTGTTTCCGTGTCCAGCGAAAACATCACGCCACTGGCGCCTATATCGCTGCGCACCATTTTCATGACCACGACGGCGAGAGAAACCTTGAAGTAATCAAAGCCGTTGTCGTATTTGTAATGGATGGACCGGTCCGTAAAGTTGGACGCTAAACAACGCTTGTAGGCGTCGAGAAGAGCCTCTTCATTCGCGATGTTCAGATAGGTGTCGTTCTGCCCTGCGAATGAGGCCTGGGGGGAGTCTTCAGCGGTCGCCGAAGAACGCACCGCCAATGAAATATGTTCACCGTATTCACGCTTGAGTTGCGCGTAGCCTTGCAATATTGCCGTTTTCAGATCGTCCGGCAGTGCACAGCCGTACACAATCGCCCGAGCCTTTTCCCCTCGCGCTTGTAAATCCTTGATGTTATCGGGCTCGAGTCCGTCAAGTGCCGTATGCAAAGGCTGCCATGCCTTATTGTGTTCAAGCACATACCTGTACGCCTCAGAGGTAATGGCAAAACCGTTTGGGACGCGTACATCCTCGCCTGTCAGGTTCTGGTACATCTCCCCCAGCGAGGCGTTCTTGCCACCGACCAGTGCTACATCATTGATACTCAACTCTTTGAACCAACGGATATGGACCTGAGCGTGCGTCACAATGTCTCTCCATTTGTGCAAGGCGTCAGCCGCTCGGATGAGTATCGGGTGTTGCCCCCTCCGTCCTCTGATTTTTATCAACAAATGCCAACGTTCGATGTCAGCTCCGGGGTGAGACGCATGGCCGGCAACCTACTCAACGCTGCCACGCGATCAATGCATTTTCCGCCGGTAGAAATGCATTTGGGTGCCAGGCACGCACCCGTGGTGTGTAATGGTCCTCGGGACGGGCTCCGGCGACCGCGACAGAAAAAATATGACCCTGGACGGCGCCAGCAATAGCCTCAATGGAATTCATCAGCAGGCATTCCTCGGGGTGCTCGTCACATGACGCGGCATAGAGTTCGACCCTGACCCATTGCGGCGCGATTTCCGCCAGGTACACCGGTACGCTAATACGCCGCAAGTCTCCATCACGTGTTACGTCAGCCGAGCCGAAATGGATCTTGTCCCACCCTGAGACCAGCGCCTTGTGCCATGCGTGAAGCGCACGTGCGAGCTCAGCCTTATCCTCGCGGCGGCGACGAAAGGCCTGAATCGCCGGTTGATAAAGACGATCCAGGTATTCCTGCAGCATGCGATTGCTGCTGAATTGCGGCCCTAACTGCGACATGCTCGCGCGCATGCGTTGCAGCCAATCCCGTGGAATGCCTTGGGAGTCACGTGAGTAGAAGGTTGGTGCGACTTCCTCCTCAAGCAGGCTGTACAGGCGCTCGGCATCGACTCCGTCATCACTGGGGGCGTCACTACCAATCGCCCAGCCGCAGGCGGGCTGATACGCCTCCGCCCACCAGCCATCCAGTTCGGAGAGGTTCAATCCGCCATTGACCAGGACCTTCATGCCGCTGGTGCCACAGGCTTCCCAGGGGCGACGCGGAGTATTGATCCAGACGTCGACGCCTTGCACCAAATGCTGAGCCAATTCGATGTCGTAATCCTCAAGGAAGACCACATGCTTACGCAGCTCCGGCCGATGAACGAACGCCATCCATGCCTGGATCAGTTGTTTGCCCGGCTCGTCATCGGGATGAGCCTTACCAGCGATGATCAGTTGTACCGGGCGATGCTCGTCGGTCAGCAGGCGCCTCAGGCGTTCCGGGTCATGCAGCAGCAGATTCGGTCGCTTATAGGTGGTGAAACGTCGCGCAAAACCGAGCGTAAGGCAGTTGGGATCGAACACTTGCGCGGCTTCTTCAACCTGTTGCACTGACTCACCGCGCTGCGCGAGGTGCCGGGCCAAGCGTTTACGCGTGTACATCACCAGATCGCGGCGCTGCTCGGCGGCCATATTCCATAAGGCACTGTCGTCACTGTCGACGAGCGTCCCCGCAAGAGCATCCACCGTGCCCCGCCAACGCTCCTTGCCACAGCGGGTTGTCCATAGATGATCGGACCATCGCGAGTCCCAGGAGGGAACATGAACACCGTTGGTCACCTGCCCTATCGGGACTTCTTGATAGGGCCAACGTGGGTAGAGATCACTGAACAGACGACGGCTGACCTCGCCATGCAAACAACTGACCGCGTTCGCCTGGGCACAGCCACGTAAGGCCAGGAAAGCCATGTTGAACGGCTCTTCATCGTCCATCGAATCACGCCGACCCAGTGCGAGCAGTTCGTGCAATGAAATGCCGCAGTCGTCGACATAACGGCGCGCATATTTAAGGACGAGTGCGGGAGGAAATACGTCGAAACCCGCAGCCACTGGCGTATGGGTGGTAAAGACATTACCCGCGCGCGTTGCCCACCATGCTTCCCAGAACGATATTCCGGTCTGATGCATAAAGCGGCGGGCACGCTCCAATACAAGTAACGCGGCATGACCTTCGTTGAGGTGGCACACATCGACGTTGATACCCAGTGCGTCGAGTGTCGCCCAGCCGCCGATGCCGAGCACTACTTCTTGAAGCAAGCGCATCTCCGAACCGCCGCTGTACAACTTCGACGTGATACCACGGTCTCGGACGCCATTGAGCAGATCGTTACTGTCCAGCAGGTACAGGCTTGTACGTCCGACGATGGCCAGCCACACACGCAAATACAATGTCCGCCCCGGAAGCTCCAGCGCGACTTTCAGCCATGCGCCGTCCTGACCGATTGCTGGCTGAATCGGCAGGCTGGTCGGGTCGTTATAGGGATAGGCCTCATGCTGGTGGCCCGCCGCATCGATGTACTGCCGAAAATACCCTTCCTGATAGAGCAACCCTACACCGAAAATTGGCGAGGCCATGTCGCTTGCTGTCTTGAGGTAATCCCCGGCAAGCACACCCAGCCCGCCGGCATAGAGCGGAAAGGCCTCGCTCAGACCGAACTCCATGCTGAAGTACGCGATCTGTACCGAGTCGTTGGCTGTTTGTTGCTGTGCATACCAGCCTGGCTGACCCAGGTAGCGCTGATGCTCTTCGAAGGCTCGCGCGAGTCTCTGGGAGAACGTGACATCTCGACAGAGTTCGTCAAGACGTTGCGGCGAAGCATTCTGCAGAATCAACCAGGGATTATGGGTACGTTCCCATAGCTCTGTATCAATCTCTTTCCACAGCTCATCGAGTGCGTGGTTCCAAGTCCAACGCAGGTTAAGCGCAAGCTCGGTTAATGCGTAGAGCTGCTCTGGCAGCTCGCGCGGCAAGAATGCATACACGGCGACACCTCGATGCAACACCCATGTTTATCTGCGACGGTTGCCGCTTGATGTTTTTAAAGAGCGTAGCGCCTCGTGCAATGGTTATTTCGTCGACCGGATCACCTGTCGGGGATTTTCCCCCTGGCTCTGATCTAAATCAAATACGCAGAGCTGATTAACGCCGAAATTAAAACTAAGCAGTCGTATCATCGCATTCGATGTATGCAGAAACTCCCGTTTCGGGGAAGCTCCCATGGTTACTAACCTGAAAGGCACGCAACCGACACCCCCGACGGCTTCACCTCACCCGCTCGCCGGCAGCTTGCGAAAGGCGCAACCCGTAATACCCACCAGTAACGCGGAAAACTTGGAACGGTCATTGACCAGGAGCTTGTACCCGATGCCATGTCAATTACCCTGGCTCGAACAGACCTCGTCCGAACGCTTAGGTTAAGTATTGCTTACAGCTTTGTGCTGTCTCTCGTCAGTAGCATTCTCGCAGCCAATGTCCGCGCTGCCCAACAAGGGCAATAGCTCGACAGAATTTCACTATAATGACTTCTTGCTCCCTATGCTGTTTACCAGGGACCAGATCGTCACAAGTGATCTATATCGGGATGTTCAGCAAAGTCTGCTCCCATAGACTTTCAGTGACAAAGCCTCGCCTAGCACCTTTTTTTATTGCCTTCCCGAACGGCGACTCGTTCTGCTCCAATTAACTAGGAGTCGAAGCCATGCCCGTTCTGGAATACTCACTGCCAGATGCTCTTAAGCGCCTATATCACAATCAGCTTGCTCTGGAAGGGGCGCGGAGGGATCTGGCATTATTAGAGTCAAGGCCATGAAGACGCCGGTGGCAACATACATAGCGCGCTTGGAGATGATGGGTGAGAACGCCGGGTACATTCAACAGGGCCTGGCGAGGCTGAAAGCGCAGGAATCGGACTGATCAAATTGGCCGCTTAGTGAAGCGCCATTACCGATGAAAAATCAGACATTTGCATGGTTGGCAGAGGATCAAGTTGACGACGTTCGAGAATCCATTTGCGACTCATGATCACATCGAACCGAGCTTGCTGCAGCAGCATTAGGCTAAGCAGGTCTTTGGATATGCGACCAGTACCACACTCGGGGCAACGAAACTCCGTCCAGACGCCAGTGCATATCAATCTTGCTCGGGGATTTTCGCAAATTAAACACTTCATGTGCATGCCTCAATGAGCTGATCATTCTTTTTGCCCTGCGTCCTCTTCTTAACGCGCTCTTTCTGTGATTGTCCGCACGTACACGTAAAAGCCCTCTGCTGAAATTTGAAACTCCCCCCTCCTACCACGAAATAAGATCGGTGTTATCAGATCATCAGCGCGCCTCATCAGCACCGCGTAGTGAATGCTGGGTGAGCCATCTCTGTACTTTCAATCGCTATAAATAGTCAGCCAAGCATTCAGTTCTTCGTCCTTAAGCTCACTATTTATGACCTACCTCCGGTCGCGATCCGGTAAAGGGCCACCTGATTATTTAAAGGTAGCAATCCCTCAAAGCATATCGACTGGGCAGACCTAATGCCTGGTGCCCCCCATACACTCCGCAGTGCTGGCAAGAGCCTTACCTGCCTGCTGGGCGAGCTTGCGCCACTCGTCTTCGCTGATCAGCCCTTCTTTCTCCATTGCATCAGCTGAGATCAACAGCTCGTGGTATCGCTCCTCGGCCTCAGCCCAGGACACAGGCCGCTCAAGTATTCCGCGCCAGGCATCCAGCGCCCGCCTTTTCCGTTCCCACATCATGCAATTTCAACCAATTGATATCATTTGGCCATCATGACATGTTATGTCCTTCGCACCCATAGCGAGACGCGCTGCAGAACAACCGTCATGTCGTGGCAATGACCGGCGACGGTGTAAACGACACCCCCGCGCTCAAACGCGCGGATGTCGGCATATCAATGGGCATGAAGGGCTCAAGGCGGCCAAGGAAGCGTCCGACATGGTCTTGGCCGACGACAACTTCGCCACAATCGCCACCGCCGTCCGCGAGGGCCGGGCGGTTTACGACAACCTGAAAAAATTCATCCTGTTCATGCTGCCCACCAATGGCGGCGAAGCCCTGGTCGTGATTGCGGCCATCCTCTTTGAACTGGCACTGCCGCTCACCCCCGCCCAGGTACTGTGGATCAACATGGTCACGTCCAGCACCCTGGGTCTGGCCCTCGCCTTCGAACCCCCGCCGAGCATGGCATCATGAAGCGCCCGCCACGGCCACCCAGCGAAGCGCTACTGTCCGGGTTCTTTATCTGGCGGATACTCATGGTTCCAGTATTGATGATGTGCGGCGCCATTGGCCTTTTCCTGTTGCAGTTGAGCGAAGGGAGCAGCCTCGAAACGGCACGCACCATGGCCGTCAATGCCGTTGTCGTCGCGGAAATGTTCTATCTGCTCAATACCCGGTCTCTTCTCGCTTCCGTCACCAACCGCGAGGGGCTGCTCGGTAACCGCTATGTATTGCTCGCTATCGCGACCTGTACTCCCCTGCAACTCGTCTACACCCACACGCCGATCATGCAGGAGATTTTCGGCTCGGCCGACCTGTCCCCGCTGGAGTGGGGAAAAGTTATCGGTGCCGGACTGCTGGTGTACATCGTGGTGGAACTGGAGAAGTTCGTGATCCGTAATACGCGTTTGGCCAATCGCCTGGGCTCTCGTAACAAACGACTGGATTCACTCGCCAGCAGCCCAGATAGGTGAGAATACTTGCGTTTGTGCCCCCCGCGCCCCTGCTAAGCCTTCTTGCGCGTGCCGCCTGTGGCCTTGCTCGCCTCGCGGGTTGTCTGGCCGGCGACGGCAGAGGCCATCGCGGTGATACCGTTCTCGACAATCCCGGCGACCTGCCTGGCCGTTTTATTCGCGTTTTGGTTGACGCTGCCGGCGGCCTCCAAGGTCGACTTGATCATCGCCACCACCGGTTCCGCGCCGGTCGACACGCTATTGGCGATCACCCCGATCAACTCCCACACCTGCTTGGCGTCCGCAGCCATCTGGTGCTCAGCGAGTTTGGCGATTTGCGTCTGAGTACCGGATATCAGTTCGCACACCTGCCGGTTGAACTCCAGCGAGCGTTCGACCTGGGCCGTGGGCTGGACGAAGGATGACTGCCACTCGACGAACGCCTGCAGGTCGCGGGCCGACGCAAGCGTGTGCAGGCTTTCGAACTGCGCGTCAGTCGACGCCCGTAGCACCTTGAGATGCAGTTGGCCGAGCTGCTCGACACCCTCGAACAGTTTGCCACTGACCTGTTGCAGCAGATCGAGGCTAGACTTCTGGGTGTTGTTCAGTTTTTCAATACCGAATAGGGGCATGATCGAGTCTCCCGGGCGAGGTGGGCGGCCATGGGGCCGGATTCCGTATTTGCCGACTCGATCACGACACATGGTCGCCCCCGCGGCAGATGATCGAATCGAATGGGCAACGCTGCGCGCCTCTTTGGATGACACGCACAGCGATTGTTGCACTGCAAAAATAGCCTTTACAAGGAAATATTTTTGCCGTACAAAAAATTCTTCCGCTTGGCCTGCCACCCTTCGCCAAGAAAACCGCGGCCGCGTTATTCATGCCCGTATTAGACGTCTTTGCCAAATACGGGCCTGCACTCCGGCAGTCAGAAACAGGAGACAGGCATGGACCGCAAGGATTTTTTTGCACAGCAGCAATACCCCGACTCATCCCTTCACCACCGGGTCGACGATCAGTGCCCACTGCGCGTCGGCAAGGAAAGTGAACGGACATGAGCCAGGATCACTACGCAAACCTGCTGATGCGCTGTAGTGCCTTGCCGCCAATACCGACGGCGGTGATCCACCCTTGCGAAGCGGGCGCCCTGCAGGGCGCTCTGGAAGCTGCCCAACTGGGACTGATCGTGCCGCTGCTGGTTGGCCCGCGACACAAGATCGAGGCCACCGCCGCGGCCGCCGGGCTGGACCTCGGCGACCTGCAAGTCGAGCACGTGGCACACAGCCACGCTGCCGCCGCGCAGGGTGTCGCCCTGATCCGAGAAGGACGCGCCGAGATGCTGATGAAGGGCAGCCTGCACAGCGACGAACTGCTTCATGCAGTGGTCGCCCGGGATAGCGGCCTGCGTACGGAACGGCGTCTGAGCCATGTGTTCGCCATGAGCGTGCCCAGCTACCACAAGCCGCTGTTCATCACCGACGCCGCGATCAACATCTTTCCCAGCCTGGACGACAAGGCCGACATCTGCCGCAACGCCATCCAGTTGCTGCATGTGCTCGGCGTCGAACGACCCAAGGTCGCGCTGCTTTCGGCGGTGGAGATGGTCAGCGCCAAACTGCCCTCGACCCTGGACGCCGCAGCACTGGTGGTGATGTCGCTGCGCGGGCAGATCCAGGGCGCCCTGCTCGACGGCCCACTGGCCTTCGACAACGCCATCAATGCCGAGGCCGCGCGGATCAAGGGCATCTGTTCGGAGGTATGCGGTGACCCGGACATCCTCCTGGTGCCGGACCTGGAGGCAGGCAACATCCTCGCCAAGCAACTGATCTATCTGGCCGGGGCGGAAGCCGCCGGCGTGGTGCTTGGCGCCCGCGTGCCCATCGTTTTCACCAGTCGCTCCGACAACCTGCGTTCACGCATCGCCAGTTGCTGTCTGGGCGTCTTGCTGGCCGAGGCCCGGCGCAGCACCCTCAGCCTGGGAGTGCCGGTATGATCCCGTCGTGCGGCGAACTGATCGTCACCGTCAACACCGGTTCGTCGAGCATCAGGATCGGCCTGTTCTCCGGCCATCGCGAACAGGACCAACCCACTCTGCTCGCCCGCGGCAAGCTGGACGGCATTGGCATCCGCCCCCGGCTCAAGGCGGCGCTGGCCGACGGCACCCCACTCAGTGACATTGAATTCCCGCCCGAACAGGTCCCCGATATGCAGGCGGCCTTCCGCCTGGTCGCCCTGGCACTGGGCAGCGGCCTGCGCGGCGAGCGGCCGGCGCTGATCGGTCATCGCGTGGTGCATGGTGGCAACCTGTTCATGGCACCGACGCTGGTGAATCGCAGCGTGCTGGAGCAATTGCGCACGCTCGAGCCGCTGGCGCCGCTGCACTTGCCCTACAACCTGGCGCCGATACAAGCGGTGCTCGACGACACCCCCGAGCAGCCCCAGATCGCCTGCTTCGATACCGCCTTCCATGCCGGGCGCGACGAACTCAGCCAGTTGTTTGGCCTGCCTTACGCGCTGTACGAGCAAGGTATACGCCGCTACGGCTTCCACGGCCTGTCCTTCGAATACGTCAGCCAACGTCTGCAAGAGGAGGCACCGGAAATCGCCGACGGTAAGGTGGTCATCGCTCACTTGGGCAACGGCTCCAGCCTGTGTGGTATCGAGCACGGGCGTAGCGTCGAGGTAACCACCAGCTTCAGCGCCCTGGACGGTCTGCCGATGGGCAGCCGCTGTGGCGCTCTGGACCCCGGCGTGTTGCTCCACCTGCTGGCGCTGGGCGAGGATGCCCAGAGCCTGGAGGACCTGCTCTACCACCGCTCGGGGCTGCTTGGCATCTCCGGGGTGAGCAGCGACATGCGCACCCTGCGCGCCAGTCAGGAACCCCGCGCCAGATTGGCCATCGACTACTACGCCTATCACATCGCCCAGGAAATCGGGCGCATGGCCGCCAGCCTTGGTGGCCTGGACGCCCTGGTGTTCACCGCGGGCATCGGCGAAAAGGACGCCGAGCTACGTGCCCAAGTGGTGGCGCGCCTGGCCCGGCTGTTCGACCTGCGCCTCGACAAGGCTGCCAATCAGGTCAACGCCGTGCGCATTTCCACCGCCGACAGCGCCCGTGCGATGCTGGTCATCCCCACCGATGAGGAAAGCATGATCGCCCGGCATGCCTGGCGCCTGTACCGGGAGGACCCGGCATGAACAGCGAGCGGACCGCCATGCAGGTTCAGGACACCGCGTAAACACTTTCCAGTTCCCCAGCCGTGCAGGCCCGATAGCGGCCGGGCGACATGCCGAACCAGCGCAGGCAAGCCTTGTGAAAACTGCTCTGGTCCTTGAAGGACAGCATCTCTCCCACCCGGGCCAGTCCATACGGGCAGTGCCGCAGGTAGTGATCGGCCAGTTGTCGCCGAGCACCATTCAGAATGTCCTTGAAATGCATCCCTTCCTTGGCTAACCCCCGCTGCAACGTGCGCTTGCTGATGCACAAGGCCATCGCCACGGATTCCATATCGCAAAGGCTCTGGTCAACCTGGCTCAAGCTCTCGAGAATCAGGTTCTGCACCCGAACGCAATAGGAGCTGCCGTACAGTTGCCGCAGGCGCAGCTCGGCGAAACGGCTGTGCAGCAACGCCATCGCTTCGTTGGCGGTACTCAGCGGGCGCAGCAGTTCGCACCGGTCGAACAGAATACTGCTGTGCCGCGCGCTGAAACGCAGCGGGCAGCCGGACAGACTCCGATACTCGGCAATGTCCGGCGGTTCGGGATAGGTGAACTCAAGTCGCTGCGGCTGTGGTGCCCCCCCCCCGGTCAGCCAGCGGCAAAATCCCAGCAAGGCGGCTATTCCGGCGTCCTCGAACTGCCTGGGCATAGGGCTGCCATCCTCGGGGAGTTCCACGAAGGATAGGCGCAGGGTGCCACCTTCCGGCATCAGGCTCACGGAAAAACCGCTACAGATCAACGGCGAAAAACGCACCAGTTGCTCCAGCGCCACCTTCAGGTTCGGGCTGGACATCATCACGTAGCCCGCCACCTGAAAACTGCCCGGCAGGAAATGCGCATAGGTCCGCAGACCGATCTGCGGATTGCCGGACTCCAGGGCAGCAAGCTCTATCAAGCTGTAGGCGTGTCGCCGCCTGAAGAAAACATCCGACTGTTTGAACTGGCGTACGTCCAGCCCCGCCTCCCGACACAACCGATCGGCATCCAGGCCCTCCGTGCGCAAGGTATTCACCAGCAATGCCATGCCGCCTGCGCTGATCCGATACATGATCGATCTCCTCCCCCCTTTGCGAAGGACAGCTCACCTTCTCCTCACCTCAATACTAATCACGCTCCCTACGCATCATCTGATCCAGGTCAATCCCGTACCGAATGCTCGCGACTGGCCATCCTGGCACTTGGGGACAATCCTGCGTCGCCCCGGGACGTTGTGACGGATGGCAGGCTGCCAGACACTGCAGGCATCGTACTCACAATCATAGAGAGGACGGACAATGACCGATTCGGCTCGCATAGCACTGGTCACCGGAGGAATGGGCGGTATCGGTACGGCGATCAGCCAGTGCCTGGCGCGCCAAGGCTTCACCGTGGTGGTCGGCTGCAGTCCCGACTCCAGCCGCAAGAACAGCTGGATCAGCCAGCAGCTTGAGGCCGGCTATCACTTCCATTGTATGGACTGCGATATCACCGACTGGGAAAGCACGCGCAAGAGCTTCGAACAGGTCCACGAGCATGTCGGCCCGATCGATGTACTCGTGAACAATGCCGGCATCACCCGCGACGCCACTTTCCGCAAGCTGACCCCGGAAAACTGGCACGCAGTGATCGACACCAACCTGAGCGGCCTGTTCAACACCACCAAACAGGTCATCGAAAGCATGCTGGCCAAGGGCTGGGGACGGATCATCAATATCTCCTCGATCAATGGCCAGCGCGGCCAGTTTGGCCAGACCAACTACAGCGCTGCCAAGGCCGGCATCCATGGTTTCACCATGTCCCTGGCGCGAGAAGTGAGCGGCAAGGGGGTGACCGTAAACACCATCTCCCCCGGTTACATCAAGACCGACATGACCGCAGCCATCCGCCCGGACATCCTCGAAGCCATGATTGCCGGCATCCCCGTCGGCCGGCTTGGCCAGCCCGAGGAAATTGCCTCCATCGTCGCCTGGCTGGCCTCGGAGGAGTCCGCCTATGCAACCGGCGCGGATTTTTCGGTGAACGGCGGCATGAACATGCAGTGAACTGGTGTTACGGGCAGGTGCCCGGCCGCCCCCCCTCGGTTCTTTGCGTCTGTTCTGGAGAACGCATGGACAACTCGCACGCTTTCAACAATTACTGGTCGGGGCAAGCCCCCTTTGCCGCCAACCTGGTCCTGCAACAACTGCGCCTGTGGCTGGCGCACAACCCCTGGTTCGCTGGCCATGACCAGAGCCAGTGGTTCGAAATTCCCACCGGGCAACTCGAGCAACTGCAAGCCGACTACCATCGGGAATGGACGACGCTCGGCCAACAGTGGCTGACCCACCAGACCTTCAGCTTCGACGACCGGCGCTTCGCCAGCGGCAACTGGAGTGAGCCGCTGTTCGGATCACTCGCGGCCTTCTACCTGCTCAACTCCGGCTTCCTGCTGAAACTGGTGGCCATGTTGCCCATCGAAACGGGAAAGTCGCGCCGGCGATTGAACTACCTGATCGAACAGACGATCGCCGCCAGCGCGCCGAGTAACTTCCTGCCAAGCAATCCTGACGCGCTGAACCGGATGATGGAAACCCAGGGGACGAGCCTGATCACTGGCCTCCTGCACCTGCTCGGCGACCTGCGGGAAGGCAAGCTACGCCAGTGCGACCAGGGCGAATTCGAGATCGGTGTCAGCCTGGCGATCACCCCTGGCGAGGTGGTATTCGAGACTTCCATCTTCCAGTTGATCCAGTACCGGCCTCTGACCGAGACCCAGTACCAGCGCCCTCTCTTCATCGTCCCGCCGGTGATCAACAAGTACTACATCCTCGACCTGCGCCCGGAGAACTCACTGGTGCGCCACCTGCTGGAACAGGGGCACCAGGTGTTTCTGATGTCCTGGCGCAACTTCGCCCAGGAGCAATCCGGCCTAAGTATGGAGGACCTGATTCAGGACGGCGTCATCAGCGCGATGCGGGTGACCCGCGCAATCAGCGGCGAACGTCAGCTCAATTGCCTGGGTTTCTGCATCGGCGGCACGCTGCTGAGCAGCGCGCTGGCGGTGCTCGCGGCCCGTGGGGACAGAGACGTCACCAGCCTGAGCCTGCTGGCGACCTTTCTCGACTACCTCGACACAGGCCAGATCGACGTTTTCATTGACGAACAGATGGTGGCCTACCGCGAGCGCACCATCGGCGGCCAGGGTGGCGCGACCGGCCTGTTCCGGGGCGAGGACATGGGCAACACCTTCTCTCTGCTGCGGCCCAACGAGCTATGGTGGAACTATCATGTCGACAAGTACCTCAAAGGCCAGAAACCACCTCCGCTCGACCTGTTGTTCTGGAACAACGACAGCACCAACCTGCCAGGCCCCATGTATTGCTGGTACTTGCGTCACACTTACCTGCAGAACGACCTGAAAACCGGTGAGCTGGATTGCTGCGGCGTCAAGCTAGACCTGCGCAGCATCGATGTCCCCGCCTACGTCCTGGGCACCCATGACGACCACATCGTGCCCTGGCGCAGCGCCTATGCCAGCACTGCGCTGCTCAGCGGCCCCTGTCGCTTCGTCCTCGGAGCCTCCGGGCACATAGCCGGGGTGATCAACCCCCCGGCACGCCAGAAGCGCCACTACTGGACCAACGAAGCGACGCCAGAGAATCCCGATACCTGGCTCGCCAGCGCCGAACAGCATCCCGGCAGTTGGTGGGACGACTGGTTCTCCTGGCTGGCCAACCATGGCGGGGAACGCAAGCCCGCCGTAACCCGACTCGGCAGCGCCGAGTACCCCATCGTGGAGCCTGCCCCCGGCCGTTACGTCAGGGGCTGACGGGCTGCGCTACAGAAAATGGAATGTCAGGAGAAGTACGCCGATGATGGCGCTGAAACGCAAGGTGATTATCCGCATCGGACTGGGCGCCGCGATCCTCGCTGCCGGTTTCGCCCTATGGCTGCAACTGCAGCCCCAAGGGCTGGGCAGTGGCTTTGCCAGTGCCAATGGACGTATCGAAGCCACCGAAGTGGACGTGGCCAGCAAGCTGGCCGGGCGACTCGCCGAAGTCGAGGTGGATGAAGGCGATTTCGTCGAGACCGGACAGGTGCTCGCCCGCATGGATACGCAGGTGCTCGAAGCCCAGTTGAACCAGAATCGGGCACAGGTGCGCCAGGCCGAGAACGCCATTCGCACCGCCAGCGCCCAGGTCGCCCTGCGTCAGGCGGAGAAGACCACCGCCGAAGCGGTGGTCAGCCAACGGCAGGCCGAACTGCTGGCGATCCGCAAGCGCCATGAGCGCACCGCCATACTGGTAGACCGCAATGCCTTGCCACGACAACAACTGGATGATGACCTCGCCCGCCTGCAAAGCGCCCAGGCGGTGCTTGCCGCCTCGCGTGCCCAGGTGCTGTCCGCCCAGGCCGGTATCGAAGCGGCCGAATCCCAGGTGATCGAGGCGCGCTCGGCTCTAGAGGCCACCCAGGCCAGCGTCGAGCGCTTGCAGGCGGACATCGACGACAGCCAGCTCAAGGCACCGCGAACTGGTCGCGTGCAATACCGGATCAGCCAGCCGGGCGAGGTGCTCAGCGCAGGCGGCAAGGTACTCAACCTGGTCGACCTCAACGATGTCTATATGACCCTATTCCTGCCGGCTCCGCAGGCTGGCCGCGTGGCGCTCGGTTCCGAGGTGCGCCTGGTGATCGACGCCGCGCCGGATTATGTCATCCCGGCCAGCGTGTCCTACGTTGCCAGCGTTGCGCAGTTCACCCCGAAGACCGTGGAAACCGCCAACGAGCGCGAAAAGCTGATGTTCCGGATCAAGGCGCGCATCGACCCCGAACTACTGCGCAAGCACCTGGACCAGGTCAAGACCGGCGTTCCGGGCATGGCTTACCTGAAACTTGACACCAATACCGAGTGGCCTGAGCACCTGCGCATCCGAGTACCGCAATGACCCCTCCAGCCCTACTGGCGGCGCGCCTCAGCGACGTGAGCCTGCACTACAAGACAACCTGCGCGCTCGACCAGGTCGACCTGGAAATCCCGGCCAACCGCATGGTCGGCCTGATCGGCCCGGACGGCGTCGGCAAGTCCAGCCTCTTGGCATTGGTCGCTGGCGCGCGCCGATTACAGCAAGGCCAGGTATGGGTACTCGACGGCGACATGGCCTCGTCCCACCATCGCCGCGATATCTGCCCACGCATCGCCTACATGCCCCAGGGCCTGGGCAAGAACCTCTACCCGACGCTGAGCGTGTTCGAGAACCTGGACTTCTTCGGCCGCCTGTTCGGCCAGGACAAGGCCGAACGCACGGCGCGCATCGCCGACCTGACCCAGAGCACCGGCCTGGCCCCCTTCATCGAGCGGGCGGCGGGCAAGCTGTCCGGGGGAATGAAGCAGAAACTCGGCCTATGCTGCGCACTGATCCACGACCCCGACCTGCTGATACTCGACGAACCCACCACCGGCGTCGATCCGCTGGCACGCAACCAGTTCTGGGAGCTGATCGAACGCATTCGCCAACGCCGCCCCGGCATGAGCGTGATCGTCGCCACCGCCTACATGGACGAGGCCCGGCGCTTCGACTGGCTGGTGGCCATGGACGAGGGGCGAGTCCTCGACACCGGCACGCCCGCCGAACTGCTTGAACGCACCCGCTGCGACGACCTCGAAGCCGCCTTTATTGCCCTGCTGCCGGAAGATAAGCGCCGCGGCCACCACGCACTGGTGATTCCGCCGCGCCCCGCCGCGGAAAGCGAGGAGACGATCGCCATCGAGGCCCATGGCCTGACCTGCCGGTTCGGTGATTTCGTCGCCGTCGACCACGTCGACTTCTGCATCAGGCGCGGGGAAATCTTCGGCTTTCTCGGCTCCAACGGCTGCGGCAAGTCCACCACCATGAAGATGCTCACCGGGCTGCAACCGGCCAGCGAAGGCGAAGCCTTTCTGTTCGGCCAGGCGGTCAACCCCCGCGACATCGACACCCGTCGCCGGGTCGGCTACATGTCCCAGGCGTTCTCGCTGTACAGCGAGCTGAGCGTGCGGCAGAACCTGGCGCTGCATGCCCGGCTGTTCCATATTCCTGCGAAGCGGCGGGACGCGCGCATCGAAGAAATGCTCGACGAGTTCGACCTGCACACTGTCGCCGACCAGCTACCCCGCGACCTGCCCCTGGGCGTGCGCCAGCGCCTGTCGCTGGCCGTGGCGGTGATCCACGGACCGGAAATCCTGATCCTCGACGAACCCACTTCCGGGGTCGACCCAGTGGCCCGCGACGGATTCTGGGAATTGCTGATCAAGCTGTCGCGCGAGGACGGCGTGACCATCTTCATCTCGACTCACTTCATGAACGAGGCGCTGCGCTGCGACCGCATGTCGATGATGCACGCCGGCCGCGTGCTGGACAGCGGCACGCCGCGAGAACTGATGGCCAGGCGCGGCCTGGACAGCCTGGAAGAGACCTTCATTGCCTACCTGAAGGACGTCGCGGCGGATGAGGCCGGCATTGGCGATATCCCACAGACGCCCGGCGATATCGCCACCGCCAGCGGCGCGAACCTGACATCGCGTTTCAGCTTGCGCCGCCTGTTCAGCTACACCCGCCGCGAATCCATGGAACTGCGGCGCGACCCGATCCGCGCGACCCTGGCCTTGCTCGGCACTGTCATGCTGATGTTCATCATGGGTTACGGCATCAACATGGACGTCGAGGACCTTACCTATGCCGTACTCGACCGCGACCAGACCACCACCAGCCAGGCCTACGCACTGAACATCGCCGGCTCACGCTATTTTGTCGAGAAATCCCCGCTGTACAGCTACGCAGAACTCGACCGGCGCATGCGCACCGGCGACATCAGTCTTGCGGTGGAAATCCCCCCGAACTTCGGGCGCGACCTCAAGCGCGGCGCCAACCCGCAGGTCGGCTTCTGGGTGGACGGCGCCATGCCGACCCGCGCGGATACCATCAAGGGCTATGTCCAGGGCATCCACCTGAGCTACGTGCAAGACCTGCTGCGCATGACAGGACAGCAGATCCCGGACAACGCCAACATCGCCTTGCGCTACCGCTACAACCCCGACGTACAGAGCCTGCCGGCCATGGTGCCGGCGGTGATTCCCCTGCTGCTGATGCTGATCCCTGCGATGCTCACCGCCCTCGGCGTGGTGCGCGAGAAAGAGTTGGGCTCGATCACCAACTTCTACGTCACCCCGGTCACCCGCCTGGAATTCCTGCTCGGCAAACAGTTGCCCTACATCGCCTTGGGCATGGTCAACTTCTTCTTGCTGGTGCTGCTTTCGGTGTTTGTGTTCGATGTGCCGGTCAAGGGCAGCCTGCTCACCCTGACCCTCGGCGCCCTGCTCTATATCATCTGCTCCACCGGCCTGGGCCTGCTGATGTCGTCGATCCTCAACAGTCAGATCGCCGCTATTTTCGGCACCGCCATCGCCACCCTGGTCCCCGCCACCCAGTTTTCCGGACTGATCCATCCGGTATCGGCCATGGAGGGGGCCGCCGCCTTCATCGGGCACATCTACCCGACCACTCACTTCCTGACCATCAGCCGCGGCGTGTTCTCGAAAAGCCTCGGACTGGCGCAGTTGTACCTGTATCTCATCCCCCTGCTGCTGACCATCCCCGTGCTCACGCTGCTCAGCGTGGTCGGCCTGAAAAAGCAGGAGAAATGAGATGCAGACCCTGAGCAATATCCTGCAGTTGGGCATCAAGGAATTGCGTAGCCTGTACCGCGACCCGGCACTGCTGCTACTGATCGTCTATGCCTTCACCCTCGGCATCTATTCCAGCGCCACCGGCGTGCCGGAAGCCCCGCACCGCGCCACTATCGGCGTGATTGACGAAGATCGCTCGCAGGCCTCCGCACGTATTATCGGCGCCTTCCAGATGCCCTACTTCCTCAAGCCCAAGCCCATCGATCTCGCAGAGATGGACCAGGGCATGGACGCGGGACTCTACACCTTCACCCTGAACATCCCGCCGGGCTTCCAGCAGGATCTGCTGGCGGGGCGCCAACCCACGATCCAGCTCAACGTCGACGCCACCCAGATCACCCAAGCGTTCACCGGCGCCGGGCACATCCAGCAGATCATCAATGAGGAGGTGACCGAGTTTATTGAACGCTACCGCAGCAACCGGGCGCTGCCGGTGGAGGCCGTGATACACGTCAAATACAACCCCAACCTGGTGCGTTCCTGGTTCGGCGCCGTGAACGAGGTCATCAACCAGATCACCATGCTGTCGATCATCCTGACCGGCGCGGCACTGATCCGCGAGCGCGAGCACGGCACCATCGAGCATCTGCTGGTGATGCCGCTTACGCCATTCGAGATCATGTCGGCCAAGGTCTGGTCCATGGGGCTGGTGGTCCTGGCAGCATCGGCCATCGCCTTGAAATTCATCGTCGAGGGTTGGCTGCAAGTGCCGATCCACGGCTCGATTGCGCTGTTCCTGTTCGGCGCCGCCTTGCACCTGTTCGCCACCACGTCCATGGGCATCTTCTTCGGTACCCTGGCCCGCTCGATGCCCCAACTGGGGCTACTGGTGATTCTCGTGTTGATGCCATTGCAGATATTGTCGGGTGGCATGACACCCCGCGAAAGCATGCCCGAGCTGGTGCAACAGATCATGCTGGTGGCGCCCACCACCCATTTCACTGAACTTGCCCAGGCCATTCTGTTCCGCGCCGCGGGTCTGTCCATCGTCTGGCCGCAATTGCTGATCCTGGTGATCATCGGCGGCCTGTTCTTTCTCGGGGCACTGGTGCGGCTGCGCAAGTCCCTGCATTGACGGGCTCTGCTGGGGAAAGTCACTTTTCTGCCAACGATCCCACATCAGTTTTTTCGGGCTTTCGGGGTCCAGGGCTCGCGCTGTTAGTCCCGCAACTGACTTGAGTCGAACAAGCCGGCCTGATACGGCTTAATGGCTCGATGCATTTGCGGCCATTCAGAAACGCCTCGTACTGATCAACTCATCAAGCACCCGAGTGGGAACAGGAAACGGCACCGACATGTGATCCTCCCCCGGTTCGACCTGGAAGTCGCTACGCAGCCCATACTGCGACAAATCCTGCAGCCGCAATTGCAAGGCACGGGCATCCTGGATTTCCTGGACCATATCGCGCTCGCCCATCACTAGCGTCAGGCTGCTGTGGGTCAGATCCACCTGCCCGGCATGTGCACGTTTGCTGAAAGCACGCTCGGGCTCCAACAGGTAGCGATCACGCCGCCACAGGCTCGGGCTCACCGCCACCACATGCTGGAACAGTGTCGGCCGGGTGAACAGCGTATAGACACCGAACATACCGCCAAAGGAATGCCCCACCAGACTGCGCTGATCCTGATCGACCTTGAAACGCTCGGCCACCCTCGGCATCAGGTGCTTTTCGATGAAGTCGAGGAACAGGTCCTGCCCGCCTTGTGGCGGGTCGTTGCGCTCCTGCGGCACAGGCGGTGATAAGTCGAATGCTCGACGCACGAAGTCCAGCGGCGTATCGCTCGGGTAGCCGATGGCCACCAGAATCGAACCACGCAGTCGATCCTGCGCCCGCTTGGCTGCATGGAAGGCCGAAAAATAGGCGTTGCCGTCAAGCAGATAGATCACAGGATATCCGCCGGTGTAGGACACATCACCCTCAGGCAGGCTGATCATGATGCGGTACTCACGGCCCTCCGCGCTTTTCATCGTCCACTGCTCGGTACCCTCCAGGGTCACTGGTTCTGCGTGGGCGGCCGAGAAGCCAACCAGCAGCATGGCGCCCAACAACATGAAGAAAGTGCGAATCATCGTCTCTCTCCTCACCAGCGATAGCTCAGACTGGTGACGACACTGCGCGCCTCACCCCGGTAGCAATAGCCTTCCTGGCAATTGATGTAGCGCTTGTCGGACAGGTTGCGGGCATTCAGGGCAAGGCGTACACCATCCAGGCCGCCACCGAAGTCGTAATGCACACCGGCATCGACCAGGGTGTAATCCTCGTTCTTCACCGTATTGGCGGCGTCACCGTAGTTACTGCCGGTGTAGCGCGCACCGCCGGACAACCCCAGGCCCATGGGCAGGCGGTAATCCAGCCAGAGCGAAGCCAGATGACGGGGCACATTCATCGGCGCCTTGCCTTCATTGCCGTCATTGCTGCGGGTGACTTCGGGATCATTGAAGCTGTAGCTCGCAGTCATCCGCAGGCGTTCACTCAGGTCGGAAACAGCCTCCAGCTCCAGGCCACGGGATACCTGCTCGCCGGTCTGTATGCTGTTGAGGGGATTGGACAGATCACGGGTCCGCACGTTGGTTTGTGTCAGGTGGTAGAGCGAGGCCGTCAGCATGGTGCTGGTGCCCGGCGGCTGGTACTTGAGGCCCACTTCGTACTGCTCGCCCTTGGTCGGCTTGTAGGGTTCGCCACTGGCATTGGTACCGCTCTCGGGCAGGAACGACGTCGCGTAGCTGGCGTACGGCGCCAGGCCATTGTCGAACAGGTAGAGCACGCCGACCTGGCCGGTGGTCGCCGAATCACTCGTCTTGCGGTTATTGCCACTTAGGTCGGATCGACGAACCTTGACCCAGTCACGGCGTAGCCCGGCCGACAGACGCCATTGGTCGAGTTCGACCTGATCCTGCACAAGCCGCTGCGATGTTCCAGCCCGTCCTCGTCCGCCAGAGGGGTTGTGGGACGATCAACGGACTGGTGATAGTTCGGTGCGTAGCGATCGATCGACGGTGCGTCGCCCATGGCATACAACAGTGAGGTGTCGATCCACGCATAGTCCATTCCGGTGACCAGGGTGTGTTGCAGGTCCCCGGTGGCGAAGCGGCTCACCAGGCGCGTACCGGTCGACAGCGATGACATGTCTTCGTAGACACCTATCGCCGAGCGGTTGAGGATATGACCATCGCCGGCGTCGCTGGGCTGGGCTGGAGGTACTGGTTGGTGGTGTCCAGCTGACCGTAACACAGGTTCTGCTGCACGCTGAAGGTATCGTTGAACGCGTGTTCGAACTCATAACCAAGCGTCCACTGGCGTTGTTCGAGCTTGTCTAAGTACTCGTCACCCTGCCAGAAGCGGGTGAGGTGGTCGCCCTCCTGATACAGCATCGGCGACGCGCCTGTCTCACGTTCCTGATACTGCGCCAGCACTGTCAGGCGGGTGTCGGGGTCGATCTGCCAGCTCAGCGAAGGCGCCAACAGGCGGGTATCGTTGTTCAGCTGTTCGATATAGTTCTCTGCATCGCGGTATACGCCAACCGTACGGAACAGCACATCCCCCGCCTCATCCAGGCGCCCACTCACATCGAACTGCGCCTGTTGGTGGTTGTAGTTGCCGGACTGCACCTGCACTTCGTTTTTCGCCAGCAGGCTCGGACGCTTGCTCACCCGATTGACCATACCGCCTGGGCTGATCTGCCCGTAGAGAACCGATGGTGGCCACGGGGCATTCCTTGACCCGCTCCAGCAGCAATTCCCGGTGCTCTTCGGTGAAGTTTATCGCCCCCTCATCTTCGACATAGCCCAGCCTCGCGACCGCGAATCTTCTGTTGCTTTGCCTGGGAGTAGCTGCGAAGCCGGAGGTAGCCGGAACATCGATCGCACGCATTGCGTGCTCCTACAAAAGCGGCAAGCACCGCATACCGACATTTGACCGCTGTCGCGACACTAGGAGGTATCACCCCCAAACAGAAGTTGGTCCTCACGGCTTGACCTCTACTGCTGACGCGGACTTAAAATGGGGAGATTATCGTACCTCCCTTCCCCGGTTCTTCCTTGCCCAACGCGGCAGGGTCAGGAGGTATACCAGATAGATACCGTATATTCCTAGCCAAGCCAACATTTGAGCTCCGTACTTGTACCCTCCAACGAGCGTTGGATCCGCTCAGCACAGTATGAAAAACAGGCGCTCTATCTAGCCTTTCCCATCATCTGCCCTTGGCTCTTCTCCGCCATTTCACGCAGAAAATTCCAGGTAGTTTTCATCCTGGCAATATCCTTCAGTTCAATCGGCATCAGCATCCAGAAAGTCCGGGCGAACTCGATTTCATTACCCAGTACTGACTGCAGGCGCGGGTCTTGATCGGCAGAAAACGCTGGCAGAATCGCGATTCCCGCACCGGCGGCGGCGGCTTGTTGCTGAGCTAGAATGCTGGTGCTACGCAACGCGAGATGAGGTTTTCCGATTTCCTCCAGGTACATCAGTTCCTTGCTGTATAGCAGGTCGTCGATATAGCTGATAAACACGTGTTTACTCAGGTCTTCGCGGCTGGCGATAGGGGCATGGCGGGCGAGATAGTTGGGCGAGGCATAGAGCTTGAGTACGTAGTCGGTCAGTTTGGTGATGATGAACGGGCCACGTTCAGGGCGCTCCAGGGTGATGACGATGTCCGCTTCACGCCGGGACAGATGCACGGTGCGTGGTACCGCCAACAGGTCGATACCCAGGTTGGGGTAGCGCCTAGTCAGCTCCACCAGTTGCGCAGCCAACAACACCGAACCATAACCCTCGGTCGCACCAATGCGCACATGTCCGGAGAGGGTTTCTTTCTGCTCGGTGCGATCACGCTCGATGGCCAAGCAGGCACTTTCCATTGCTTCTGCTTGCGGCAACAAACCCCGCCCGGCTTCGGTCAGGGCGTAGCCTGTGGGCTGGCGAACAAACAGCTGGGTGCCGAGGCTTTTTTCCAGGGCCTGTATGCGCCGAGACACCGGGGTGTGGTCTACCTTCAGGCGCCGCGCTGCGGTGGTCAGTTTTCGCGTGCGCGACAGTTCGAGAAAGTAACGAAGATTGTCCCAATCCACCGCAATCGCCCCCACTGCGCAAAAACGCAGAGTAACAGTGCATTTAGCCCAATTGAAACAAAGAAAAATGCACTGCTAAGATCCGGATATGGCTCACAGGCTTACCGCCTGGGTGAACGCCCTCTGCATCTGCCTGCGACAGGCTGGAGATATAACAACAATGCAAAAATCGAACGCAGTGCCCACGGTAAAATTGCTGATTGGCGGCGAACTGGTCGAATCGAAAACCAGCCAATGGCGCGATGTGATAAACCCTGCCACCCAGGAAGTACTGGCGCGGGTTCCTTTCGCTACCGCCGACGAGATGAACGCGGCGGTAGCCGCGGCCAAGGAAGCCTTCAAAACCTGGCGCAAAACACCGATCGGCGCCCGCGCCCGGGTGTTTCTCAAATACCAGCAACTGATTCGCGAAAACATGAAAGAGCTGGCGGCCATCCTCACCGCCGAGCAAGGCAAAACGCTGCCCGACGCTGAAGACGATGTGTTCCGTGGCCTGGAAGTGGTTGAGCACGCGGCCGGCATCGGTAACCTGCAACTGGGTGAATTGGCCAACAACGTCGCTGGCGGCGTGGACACCTATACTCTGCTGCAACCCTTGGGTGTTTGCGCGGGCATCACGCCGTTCAACTTCCCGGCCATGATTCCGCTGTGGATGTTCCCGATGGCCATCGCTACCGGCAACACTTTCGTGCTCAAGCCGTCGGAACAAGACCCGATGGTGACGATGCGCCTGGCTGAACTGGCGATGGAAGCTGGCGTACCACCGGGCGTGCTCAACGTGATTCACGGCGGTGTGGAGGCGGTGAATCTGATCTGCGATCATCCGGATATTAAAGCGGTGTCCTTCGTTGGAGCCACCAAGGTTGGCACCCATGTGTACAACCGCGCCACCCAAAACGGCAAGCGTGCACAGTGCATGATGGGCGCAAAAAACCACGCCATCGTGCTGCCGGATGCCAACAAGCAGCAAACCCTGAACAACCTGCTGGGTGCCTCGTTCGGTGCCGCAGGCCAGCGCTGCATGGCATTGCCAATCGTGATTCTGGTGGGCGACGCGCAGACCTGGTTACCTGACTTGATTGAGCGCACAAAAACGCTGAAGATCAATGGCGGTGCCGAGGCTGGCACCGATATCGGGCCGGTTGTTTCTTGCGTAGCACTGGATCGGATCAGCGGCCTGATTGCAATGGGCGTCGAAGAAGGTGCCACCCTTGCTCTTGATGGTCGCAACCCAAGCGTGCCCGGCTACGAGAACGGCAACTTCGTTGGCCCGACCATTTTCACCAATGTCACCACCGAGATGACCATCTACCGCGAAGAGATCTTCGGCCCGGTGCTCTGCGTGCTGAATGCCACCAACCTGGATGAAGCCATTGAGCTGATCAACGCCAACCCCAATGGCAACGGTACGGCGATCTTCACCCGTTCTGGCGCGGCCGCACGCAAATTCCAAGAAGAAATCGATGTCGGCCAGGTGGGCATCAACGTGCCAATTCCTGTACCGGTGCCGATCTTCTCCTTCTCCGGTTCGCGCGCCTCCAAACTCGGCGACCTGGGCCCGTACGGCAAACAAGTGGTGCAATTCTACACCCAGACCAAAACCGTCACCCAGCGCTGGTTCGACGAAGACGAAGTAGGCACCAGCGTAAATACCACCATCACCTTGAAATAAACCCGTCCAGGCCGCGTTGGCAACAACGCGGCCCATTTATGGAGGCACTCTGATGGAATTTGAAACCCTGTTGGTGGAAAGCCAAGGCCGCGTCGGGCTGATCACACTGAATCGACCCAAAGCCCTCAACGCCCTCAACGGGCAATTGATTGCCGAGCTGAACGTGGCCCTGGCGCAGTTCGACCAGAACCCCGGCATTGGCTGCATGGTCATCACCGGTTCTGCCAAGGCCTTTGCCGCCGGTGCCGATATCAAGGAAATGGCCGACCTGACCTTTCCACAAATCTACCTCGACGACTTTTTCGCCGATGCCGACCGCATCGCCACCCGGCGCAAGCCAGTGATTGCTGCCGTCGCCGGCTTTGCCCTGGGCGGCGGCTGCGAACTGGCATTGATGTGCGACTTTATCTACGCCGCTGACAACGCCCGCTTTGGCCAACCGGAAATCAACCTGGGCGTACTGCCCGGCATCGGCGGAACTCAACGCCTGACCCGCGCGCTCGGCAAAGCCAAAGCCATGGAAATGTGCCTGACCGGCCGCCAGATGGACGCCGCCGAAGCCGAGCGCGCCGGTCTGGTTGCCCGTGTTTTGCCGGTGGACAACCTGCTGGAAGAAACCCTCAAAACAGCGCAAACCATTGCGGCAAAATCCTTGCCAAGCACGGTGATGATCAAGGAAGCGATCAACCGCGTATTTGAGACCAGCCTCAGCGAAGGTGTGCGTTTTGAACGGCGGATTTTCCACTCGATATTCGCTACCCACGACCAGAAAGAAGGTATGAACGCCTTCGTCGAAAAACGCCCGCCGAACTTCAGTCACAGCTGACTACGCCGGCGCTCTGGCGCACCGCGTGCACCCACAACAATTACAAGAGGTATGCAGCATGAATATCGGCTTTCTAGGCCTCGGCAATATGGGCGGCCCTATGGCCCTCAATCTGCTTAAAGCAGGTCATAAGCTGCAGGTGTTCGATCTTTCACACCCGGCCGTTGCGCAATTGGTGGAGGCTGGGGCGCAATCAGTGGCCTCCCCTGCGGAGCTGGCCAGAAGCAGCGTCGAGCTGATCATCACCATGTTGCCGGCAGCGCAGCATGTCAGAACGGTGTACCTGGGTGAGGACGGCCTGCTGGCCAACATCGAGGCCGGGGTGCGCCTGATCGACAGCTCTACAATTGACCCGATGACTGCTCGTGACGTCGCCGCGGCAGCCGCCAAGAACGGCAATCCGATGCTCGATGCGCCAGTATCAGGGGGAACCGGCGGTGCTGCGGCCGGTACGCTGACCTTTATGGTTGGCGGCCTTCAGGCTGACTTCGCCCTGGCGCAACCGGTGCTCGCGGCGATGGGCAAAAACATTGTGTATTGCGGCGCATCCGGTAATGGTCAAGTCGCCAAGATCGCCAACAATATGCTGCTGGGCATCTCCATGATCGGCGTGGCGGAAGCGATGGCCCTCGGTGTATCTCTGGGAATGGATGCCAAGGTATTGGCGGGAGTCATCAATACCTCCAGCGGCCGCTGCTGGAGTTCAGACACCTACAACCCATTCCCCGACGTGCTGGAAAACGCTCCGGCATCGCGCGGATACAGCGGCGGCTTTGGCACGAATCTGATGCTGAAAGACCTTGGATTGGCCAGTGAAGCAGCCAAGCAGATTCGCCAACCGGTGATCCTCGGTGCTCTCGCCCAACAGCTTTACCAGAGCTTCAGCGCGCAAGGTAATGGCGCGCTGGATTTCTCCGCGATCATCAACATGTACCGCAAGGACGCCTGACCATGAGCGAGTCTGAAGCTGTCGTTCTGGCCAGTGTGCGCAATCGCATTGGCCACCTGACCCTTAACCGCCCCAGCGGCTTGAATGCCCTAACGCTTCCAATGATTCGGACTCTCTGGCAGCAACTGCAAACCTGGGAAGAAGACCCGGAAATTCTAGCAGTCGTGTTGCGTGCTGAAGGGGAGAAAGCGTTCTGCGCCGGTGGCGATATTCGAGCGCTTTACGACAGTTTCAAAAACGGCGACAGTTTGCACCGCGACTTTTTCGAGGAAGAATACGCTCTTGATCAGTACATCCATGACTACAAAAAACCGACCTTGGCGCTGATGGATGGTCTGGTGCTCGGCGGTGACATGGGGTGGTTCAGGGGGCGTCGTTTCGAGTGATTACCGGCCGGGTAAAAATGGCGATGCCGGAAGTTGGCATCGGCTATTTTCCCGATGTTGGCGGCAGCTACTTTCTGTCGCGCCTACACGGTGAACTCGGTACTTATTTGGGTGTTACGGGCACACAGATTCGTGCCGCCGATGCCTTGTACTCTAGGCTGGCTGACTGGTGTCTGCCCTGTGGGCAGATGGCTGAGTTCGACCGCTGCCTGGATAACCTCAGCTGGAGTATTCCTCCCCAAGAAGCACTACGCACCCTACTCTCTAGTTTGGCTAGCAATAAAATACCGGGGGCTGAATTGAAGGCTTTTCGCCAGGCTATAGACGAGCATTTTTCCCTCCCAGATATACCTGCCATTCGAGTCGCACTAGCAGCCGAGACTCGGCCACAGTTTCAGGACTGGGCAGAAGAAACACTTAAGCTGATGGACAGCCGCTCACCCTTGTCAATGGCCGTCACCCTGGAGCTGATTCGCCAGGGCCGCACGCTGCAACTGGCTGAATGCTTTGAGTTGGAGCTGCATCTGGACCGTCAGTGGTTCGCCAAAGGCGACATCATTGAAGGTGTACGCGCACTAATTATCGAAAAAGACAAATCCCCACGCTGGAGCCCGGCGAGTAGCAACGAGGTCAGCAGCACTCACGTACGCGACTTCTTCGACGGTTTCAGCACCTGCAAGACGCGCCAGGCGGTCTCTAGCGCTGCACACACAGAACAAGAGCGCTCCTGATGCACGACCTAGAACTCAGTGAAGAACAACGAATGATCCGCGACATGGCGCGCGACTTTGCCCGCCGAGAAATTGCCCCGCATGCCCAGGCATGGGAGAAAGGCGGTTGGATCGATGACGTATTGGTTCGCACCATGGGCGAATTGGGCTTGCTTGGCATGGTGGTACCGGAAGAATGGGGTGGCAGCTATATCGACTACATCGCCTACGCCCTCGCCGTCGAGGAGATCTCTGCCGGTGATGGTGCCACGGGGGCACTGATGAGTATTCACAACTCGGTCGGCTGCGGACCTATTCTGCGATATGGCACTGAGGCGCAGAAACAGGAGTGGCTACCGGCTTTGGCGGCAGGCAAGGCCATTGGCTGCTTTTGCCTGACCGAGCCGCATGCAGGCTCTGAGGCCAATAACCTGCGTACCCGTGCAGAGTTGCAGGACGGTCAGTGGGTGCTTAATGGTGCGAAGCAGTTTGTCAGCAATGGCAAACGTGCGCAGCTGGCCATCGTGTTTGCGGTAACCGACCCGGAGCTCGGAAAAAAAGGCTTGTCCGCCTTCCTGGTTCCCACCGATAACCCGGGCTTCGTGGTTGACCGAAGCGAACACAAAATGGGCATACGTGCGTCTGACACCTGTGCGGTCACCTTGAGTAACTGCCGTATTCCGCAAGCCAGTCTGCTCGGGGAGCGTGGAAAGGGGCTGGCTATTGCGCTGTCGAATCTGGAAGGCGGTCGCATCGGCATCGCCGCCCAAGCTCTGGGTATCGCCCGCGCGGCCTTCGAAGCGGCGCTGGTGTATGCCCGCGAGCGAGTGCAATTCGGCAAGGCCATTATCGAGCACCAAAGCGTAGCCAATATGCTCGCCGACATGCCCACCCAACTGAACGCTACGCGCCTGCTAGTACTACATGCCGCGCGATTGAAAAGCGCTGGGTACCCATGCCTTTCTGAAGCCTCGCAGGCAAAGTTGTTTGCCTCGGAAATGGCAGAACGTGTGTGCTCCCACGCCGTGCAGATTCACGGTGGCTATGGCTACATGGAAGACTACCCGGTAGAGAAGTACTACCGCGACGCTCGCATTACCCAAATCTACGAAGGCAGCAGCGAGATTCAACGTTTGCTGATCGCCCGCGAGCTGAGCAACTACGGGTTGTAAATGCGCTGCCCCTTTTGAGTTGGCCCAGTCTACTGAGCCAGCTTTTTTTTCGCCTCGAAAACTGCACCCCGATAGCCGACGCAGCGTATGCGTTGATGGTAAGGCTCGCGGATCTGATATGGCTGGCTATGTTGGTTTGACACAGCAGGCCGGAAAGATTTGAAAGCAGCACTGGTTTGGAGCACGAGAAATGGCCGTTATCGGCCGATTCTGTTGAGAAACTAGCTACCTCCTCATGCCGTTGACAGCATTGCCCTGGTGGTGAACATGGGGGCAAACAGCATGATGGGACAGTTACCGGGTGGGCAGGAACGCCTGGTCAAGTTGTTACCTCAAGGGCCATGAATGACAGGATAGGTGCGCCTGCTCAGAAACCCTTGGATTAACCTCAAAGCCTGAGCATGAACGCTCAGCGGAACACTAAAAATGGCGAGCAGCCATTTCGGCAGTCACCACGACTGGTTAGATGGTTGCCACAAAACCGGCTTTTTCAACAGAATTGATCGAAAGAAGACGTTTGAGACTTTTACTCAGAACCCCCTGAGGTCTGACTGGTGGCGTGAGGTACCTTGAGAACATTTTCACAAGGCACCTAACTCAAGAACAGCAATGGGTCTACGCAGAGACAGTCTTAGCCGAGCTCTCATGTGTTTTGCGTGAAGCAAGATCCAGCGCAACATCCACGATCATGTCCTCTTGACCGCCAACCATACGCCGTTTACCCAGTTCGACCAAAATGTCGAAAGCACTCAATTCGTACTTCTGTGCAGCCGCCTCGGTATGGCGTAGGAAGCTCGAGTAAACGCCTGCATAGCCTAACGCGAGCGTCTCACGATCCACACGCACCGGACGTTCTTGCAGAGGCCGGACGATATCCTCGGCCGCATCGATCAGCTTGCGCACATCGCAACCGTGGTTCAGCCCCATGCGATCTACCGCTGCGATGAAAACCTCCAGTGGCGCGTTCCCTGCCCCTGCCCCCATGCCCGTCAAACTGGCGTCGACACGGTCGCAACCATGTTCCAAAGCAACGATGGAGTTGGCCACGCCGAGGCTCAGGTTATGGTGAGCGTGCATACCGGTTTGGGTGGCTGAATTCAGCACGTCCTTCAGCGCTTTAAAACGGTCAGCGATGTCGTACATATTCATGGCACCACCGGAGTCGACTACGTAGATGCATTGCGCGCCATAGTCCTCCATTTTTTTGGCCTGGGCGGCCAAAGCGGTCGGTGCAGTCATGTGGCTCATCATCAAGAAGCCCACGGTGTCCATACCCAGCTTGCGAGCGTATTCAATGTGCTGCTGGGAAATGTCGGCCTCGGTACAGTGTGTTGCTACCCGCACAATGCTGGCCCCGGCTTCATGTGCATGCCTAAGGTCGTGGACAGTACCAATCCCTGGCAACAATAGCGTGGCGATCTTCGCTCGTTTTACCGTAGCGGCAACGCGCTCAATCCACTCAAGATCGGTATGCGCGCCGAATCCATAGTTGAATGACGAGCCCTGCAGGCCGTCGCCATGGGCCACTTCGATACTGTCGACGCCCGCCTCGTCCAAGGCCCGGGAAATGTTTTCAACGTCGGCCAGCGTGTACTGATGGCGAATAGCGTGCATGCCGTCACGCAGGGTCACGTCGGAGACGTAGATCTTCTTGGTCGTATCAAACATGTCGTTTACTCCTCAGATGCCTACAGACTGACGGGCTGCGATGCGCTCAGCAGTGGCCAGCGCAGCGCTGGTCATGATGTCCAGATTGCCGGCATAGCTCGGCAGGTAGTGGCCAGCCCCTTCAACTTCGAGGAATACCGAAACCTTGAGGCGAGGTGCTTGCGTGCCTTCATCTTCCTGCGGCATGCGGCCATTGAATTCATCGAACTGCACGTCCTGCTTGAGCCGATAGCCCGGAACGTATGACGCCACCGCACTGGCCATAAGTTCAATAGACTCGACGATGGCTTCGCGATCCGCATCCCCTGGTACCAGGCAGTAAACGGTGTCGCGCATGATGAGCGGAGGCTCTGCCGGGTTGAGGACGATGATGGCCTTGCCACGCTGTGCTCCACCAACACGTACGATTGCGTTTGAGGTGGTCTCGGTGAACTCGTCGATGTTGGCACGGGTGCCCGGCCCGGCCGAACGGCTGGAAATAGAGGCAACAATCTCGGCGTACTCGACCGGTGCAACCCGGGAAACAGCGGCTACGATGGGAATCGTTGCCTGGCCACCACAGGTCACCATGTTAACGTTCGGCGCATCCAGATGCTGGTCGATGTTAACTGCGGGCACCACGAACGGCCCGATCGCCGCTGGCGTCAGGTCAATTACGCATATGCCGTGGGGCCTCAACAACGCCTCATGGTGTGCATGTGCACCAGCGCTGGTGGCATCAAACACAAACCGGATCGAGGCAAAATCAGGGTGGGACAATAGCCCTTCGATGCCACTGCTCACCGTCGGCACCCCCATCCGCTCTGCGCGTTTGAGGCCATCCGACTCCGGATCAATGCCGACAAAGGCACCCATTTTAAGATGCTTGCCATGGCGGAGGATTTTCACCATCAGGTCGGTGCCAATGTTGCCCGAGCCGATGATGGCCACGGCGCTTTTTTCATCGTGTAATTGCATGAGAAGAGTTCCTTCAGGAGAAAATTGCCCGTACCGGGGCGAAACCATCGATCCAAGCCGTGTAGGTGCGGCCGGAATTCGCCGCCACCATCGGCCCCAGCGCACCGGTCAGAACCACATCTCCAACACGCAGCGGTGTCCCCACCCGGACCAGCGTATCGGCCAGCCAACGGGCAGCGTTCAGCGGGTTGCCAAGACAGGCAGCGCCATTCCCCTGAGATACCACCTCCTCACCACACGTCATGCGCATCGATAACCCGGCCAAATCAAGTTTCGACAGGGCAACAGGCTGGGTGCCCAGCACGAACAAGCCCGACGAGGCGTTGTCTGCCACAGTGTCAACAAAGCGGATGCTCCAATCAGCGATGCGGCTATCCACCACTTCGATTGCAGCCAGCGCATAGGCTGTAGCGCCGATCAGGTCGGCGATTGTGTGCCGTTCGTGATTGAGGTCGCGATCGAGCACCAGAGCAATTTCTGCTTCGACCTTGGGTTGCAGCAACCGCGTCGTGTCGATAACCTCGCCATCAACGATGGCCATATCGTCCAGCAAGGTGCCGAAATCCGGCCGATCCACCCCCAGTTGTTTTTGCACCGCCAGCGAGGTCAGGCCGATCTTGCGACCGACGATGCGCCTGCCGCCTTCAACCTGGCGCTGAACGTTTAGCTGCTGCACGGCGTAGGCCAGCTCGGCCTGATCCACATCGCTCAACTCCTCAAAGTATTCACGCACGGGCGCGCAGGGCCGCTTGCGCTGCTGCGCTTTCATCAACAGGTCCGCAATCTTGGTGGCGTCACTCATTGCACGCTCCTGTCCCGACTTGGCCAGTTGTGAAGAACTCGAGCGCCAGCGCATTGAACTCGTCTATTGCCTCGTACTGTGGCCAATGGGCCGACTCTCCCTTGACGAAGTAAAGGGCGCTGCCAGGAACCTTGGCTTGCGCAGCCTTGACTGATTCGGTGTCATGGATAGGGTTGTCGTTCGTCCACAGAAACAGTGTGCCGACCGGCAGTTTGTTCAGCGGGATGAGATAGTCGTCGTGGTGAGCCAGAATCTCGTTCAGCTTCGGCAACACCGCTCGACTCTCGGGCTGCAAGTAGATGCGCAAACGCAAGTTGATCAGCTCGTCGTCCACCAATTGGTGATTGTTGGGATGCATCAGCCAATGCAGACGGGCCCGCACCGACTCATAAGTCGGGGTGTTGTCGATATTGCGCTTGTTCAGCGCAATGAACTGCTTGAGGTCTTCACGACCCTTTTCGGTCACGATCGGAATACCGCCTGCGGTATTGAGCATCAGGAGCCCTACCCTTTGCGGGTACGCGGCGGCAAAATGGCCGGCAACCCAGCCGCCCAGCGACTCACCCGAGAGGTGAGCCTTCTGAATGCCGAGTGCATCCATCAGCTCGCCCAGTTGCTCGGCCAACATCAGCGGGTCATAGTCACGAACAGGCTTGCTCGACAAACCATGCCCTACGTAGTCGAAGGCAACGACGTGAAACGCTTTCGACAGTGGAACCAGATTCTTTGCATAGGCCTCCAGGTGACCGTTGATACCATGCAGAAACACAATAGTTTCAGCGTTTCCCTTACCTGCCTCAGCGATCCGGATCCGACCAAAACTTTTGGTGTCGACGTAACGGATTTCCGCGCCAAGCAAATCAAGCCAAAGACTCATAAATACCTCCCGATAAAAATTGCACGCACGACAACGCCGCCCCCTGCTGCAGGAGCAGTGGCGGTATTAGGCGTTGATGAAGTGGAGTACCGACGGAGCCGGTAGAAAGGTTTTGCGGTTAACGCTTGTGGGTGTGCTGATCCATGAACGCGCGCGCGATCATCGCCCACTGTTCGAAAGTGAACCGTGCGTAGTCCGGGTCGTTGCGCAAGAAACGCCGAATGGTCATACCGCGATAAATGCTCTGGGTAATGTTCAACAAAGTGCGTGCAGCATCCTCGTCCAGACCTGAGGCGAGCAGCGCTTCCAGCCATGCTTTCTCGATAGGCAAACGGTACTTGCGAGACACTGCCCGCACCTTTTTGCGCAGTTCGGGCTCGCTCTCGCCCAGGTTCAGCAGCGACAACGCAATGCTGAAGTTCGGCCCCAGATAGAACTCGGCCGAATCTTGCATCAATGCATCCAGCAGATCCGTGGACCCCAGATTCTCGATGACCTTCATGCTGGTCTCGGTTGAGTCTTGGTACAGAGTATCCAGAGCTGCAAGAACCAGGCTTTCCTTGGTCGGAAAATGGTGCGACTGGGCCCCACGCGATACTTTGGCTGCAATAGCCACCTTGTCGACACGAAACCCCGCGTAACCGTTGTGCAATAGCTCGCTGACAGCAGCTTCGATTATCCGGGCTCGCGTTTCTTCGCGTCTTTCGGTTTGGGTTCTGCGTTGCGCAATATTTTTTTCCATCGAGACTCAAAATATTTACGGAAAATTGTGGAGCTACGATACGCTGCCCACTGATTACGCGGCAAGCGTTAACCTCCGTTGTGGTCCTCACCGTGCTCGCGTAACAGCCTTCACCCAAGATCATGACGTGCTTCCCCACTGCGGAGCAGCGAACCCAGCCTCACCGTCCACGCTTTCCGGGTCATCTCCTGCCAAGTAATCCCAAAGTCGCTCGAACACCGCACCTGAACTCACTTGCCTTACCTCAATTTCTTCGAAGGTCAGACAGGAGCTCTCTAGCTCGGCGACATCAGCCACCGAGCGCACCAAGGTTTCGATGCGAGCAGCATCCTCCAGGCACCAGGCAAACCCAGTCGCCAGCTCGATACTAGGTCCGACAATTACCGCGCCGTTGGCCCGCATGACCAACGACGGGGATTGACCGAGATGGGTAGCCAGTTCTGCAGCGAGACCATCATCCCGCAGCAGACGCGGGTCATCCCAGAAGCGGCACGCCGCGTTGAACGCACCCACGCCGTGTCGTGGCTTGGGCACTCGACGTAAAGTGGACAGCGCTACGACATGGGGTGGCATGATGCGACAAACACCACCTACGTCCGGACGGCGCTGGTAAATTTGCTGGTGAATGCGCACCTCGCCCAGAACCCCGTGCGGTAGCGGCCCCTTGATCGGGACTATCGTCCCCGCCTCGCCAATGCTGATTCGGCCCATCGGCCTGGAGGCACAGACCAGAAACGACTCGTTGTCGATCCGGGCACTGCAGTGTCCCCAGGCCTGCACAAGACCATGTCGGGCCAGCGCGCGTGCTGCCACTCGCACGCGGCGCTGCAGTGCAGAAAGGTCGGCGCTGGTCATACAGAGCGCCCTCCTGCATCGACGAACACCCGCCCGGCCTCAACCGTTACCGGCCAGCTTCGCAACGGGTGCTCGCAGGGCATCGCGCAGGCATGCCCGGTGCGAATGTCGAAGCGGCCGAAATGCCAACTGCACTCAACCTCGTAACCATCCAGCGAACCATCCTCCGACAAGGACGCCTCGCCATGGGAGCAAATATCGTCGGTGGCGAAGAACTCGCCATTGACCCGATAGAGCGCCACAGCATGGCCAGAGGGCAGCGTAGCGCGAAGAATTTCGCCTTCCGCCACTTCATCAGCCGCGCAAAGATCTACCAGGTCTGTCAGATCGACCGTTTTGATGATGCTATTCATCGTTCTGTCCTCACAGCATCGCGCTGCCGCCGTTGACGCTGATCACCTGCCCGGTGACGAACGCCGCCTCCGGCAGCGCCAGGTAGCCAACCATCGAGGCAACCTCGTCGATCTCGCCTACCCGGCCCATGGGAATGACATCCAAGAACCGCTGGGCGAGTTCGGGAGCGGAGTGCAGTACCTTGACCCACACGTCAGTGTTCACTGCACAAGGTGCGACGGTGTTGACGGTAATGCCCTGACGGGCGAACTCGCGGGCCAACCCCGTGGTCAGGCCGTGCATACCACCCTTGGCGGCGTTGTAGGCCGCGTGGTCCGCAAGGCCGTTGCGTACCGAATCGGCACCCAGGTTGATGATCCTGCCGTACTGGCCTGTGACCATGTCCGGCAGGAATACCCGGCTGCACCACAACGAGGTCCACAAGTTGCGATCAATGGTCGCTTTCAGCGTCTCGGGCGTGTGCTCCAAGAAGGGCCGAATAACACCGCCCCCTGCGCAATTCACCAGTATCTGTACCGGACCGAAATGATCGCTCGCGGCTCGGTGTAGCGCCTGGGCGCCACGCTCTTCGGATAGATCAGCGGCATGCACCGCGATGGCATCGCCATGGACGCCAGCCAGGCGGTCACATACCGACGAAAGCGTGGACTCATCAATATCCGAGGCAATCACCTTGGCGCCCAGGCTGAGCAAGCGCTCGACAATCCCAAGGCCAATACCCTTTGCTCCGCCAGTGACCACAGCGACTTGGCCCGCCAGAGGCGATGTGTTTCTACTGATCGTGCTCACGCCAATTCCCTCTTCGGAGTCGAAATAGGTGCTGGCTCACGCTCAATAGGACCGCTGCGACCAAACTGACCATCCGGTACAGCGCCCCACACATCCAGCGACGCGGGTACCGGCTCCATGTAGCGCGGCGGACGCGCGCCATGCTCGGCGAACTCCTCCATACCGAAGCTGTACTCAACGGTGATGCCGTCGGGGTCGAGGAAGTAGAAAAAGACGCTGTCCGACGGCGGATGTCGACCTGGTCCGAAGACCACTTTGATGTCGTGCTGTTTGATGCGATACAGCGCCTTGCCGATATCGTCAATGTCCGTAACCATGAAGTTGACATGGTGGAAATGGCTGTTGCTCGCCGGGCCGACTGCGAACGTATGGTGGAACGGGTTGGGGTGGCAGCGCATAAATACGATGCGCTCTTCGATCAGATCGGAAATGCGGAAACCGAAGTCATTGACCAGGGAATTGCAGGTCTCTTCATAGTTCTCGCTGCCAATCACCACATGTCCAATACGGGCGATCTTGGCTACGGTAGGAACGAATGGGCGACTGAGGTGCATATTCCCGGCAAACAGCTCGAACAACAGCCCGCTATGGCGTTCGCGCACGCGGAAGCCTCGCCCCTGTTTTAGCTGTTTACTCTCTTCTGCCGAGACCCACACTGGCTTCATGCCAATACGGTCAAAATGTTCAAACGCCGCACAGACATCGCTCTCCTGCTCGAGTTCGAAGCCCACACGTTTTAACCCGTGTTCCGGTGCCTGATAGAGAAGAATGTTGTGGTGGTCCCGACTGCAACGCAGATAGGCGATTTCGTCATCCAACTGAACGACGTCGAGCCCAACAATGTCTCGGTAGAACGCCACCGACCTGGACAGGTCAGTCACGTTGATTGCCGCGTAACCCAGCTTCTTGTAGCGGAAGGGAAGTGTGATATCCATGGTTGCTCTCCGTTACAGAATGATGCTGACCCGACCATGCGGGCGCAGTGATTCAAGATCCAGGAAGCAGCGTTTCTCGACGATGCGAAGCTGCCCGTCGATGCGCCGCAACCTGTGGTGAGTGCTACCGACAAAGGCATCGTTGTTGCCGAACTTCATGCGGTAAGTCACAAAGGCTGAGGCCACCTGAATCTCTTCAGCATCGGCAGACAGAATGCGGACGTTGGATACCAAGTGACGTGTGCGGGAACGGGGGTATTCGGAGTGGGCAGTTTTCTTCATCAGCCGAATGACCCGCTCGCGCAAGCGCCCGGCGTTATCGGCGATGTAGAACAGGCTGTCATCGGCGCTCGCCGTACGAGGCAGGTCGGTCGAGGGCACAAAGTAGCTGCAGTCTTCGGTGAACAGGGCCAGCCACTCGTGGAGCTGCCAAGTGTCCAGCAGTTCGGCCTCGTGATAGAGCAAATCCTCTACCTCGTCACGGCTTACGTAGGCTGCAAAGTCCCGGGACAAGGGGACGTGCAGGGTTTCTTTTTCTAAGACAACGGCAGTCATCGGCTTATCCTCAGGCCACAGCGATGGTAGGTATGTGTTTGGCGCCGAAGCCTGGCGTAGGCGCGCCACCGATGAACTGGTTCCAGCGCGTCCAGAAGGCACGCATCTGCAGCTCGTCGTCGTAATTGGGCGTTTCCTTGCCCATGCCCTTGGAGATATCGCTCCATGGCACCAGGCGGTAATTGCTGAAACCGTTTTGGCAGGATTCCAGCGCCTCGACGTCATCCGGGGTAGCGAAGCCGCCAGGGCCAAGGAACTCCAGGAAGTTGCTCAGCCGGAACTTGCGAGCCCAGTCCGACTCCTCCTTGGGAGCCAATGACCAGCCGTTGACCAGCATGTAATTCGGTGCCTGCGGATAGAAGGTGCGTACCGTAATGGCCATGATGTCGTTGATGACAAGATTCGGAAAAATCAGCAGATTGCGATTCTTGTGCGCCATACGACTGGCCATTTCCTCTCCATGCAACTGCACCAGTCGAGCGTAAATCTGGTCGATCTCCTGCTTGCCCTCCTCGCCCCAAAGCGGAATCCAGGAAGCAATGGGGCGGCCCCATGGAGCCGTGTACTCAAGCACAGCGTGACCGTTGCCAAGGTCGATGCTCTTGCCTTCGAGCTTCGTGCTGGAAAGGCCACCGTTGGTGTTTTTCAGATAGTCGAGGTAGGTGGCGTGGGTACTAACGGCGTGATAACCGTCGACACTGTTTTCGACAAGCAGCTTCCAGTTCGCGCGGATGGCGTATTCCTGGCTGCCAGTGGAAATGCCCATCCCGCTTTCGGAATATTTGGACACCAGGTCGAGATATTCCTTGGCGCCCGCCAGGTAGTCTGGCAACGGTTCGACCTCAGCATTGAAGCTGACGAAGCAGAAACCCGCGTAAATGTCGAAGCGAGGTACCGGAACCAGGTTGCCTGCGCCGCTGGCGATGAAGTCGACGCTGTAACGCTCTTTGCCAGGTTGGCTCTTCAAGTTGCCATCGCAGCCAAATACCCAGCCATGGTAGAAGCATTGGAAGTTCTTGGAGTTGCCCGAGCGCTCGCGACAGACAGTGGCGCCCCGGTGCGGGCAGGTATTGAAGAACGCGTTGAGCGTCTTGTCAGTACCCATCGTCACTAGCAGGTTGCGGCGTGCAATCGTGCGAGTAACGAAATCACCTGGCTTGCTGAATTCGGATTCATGGCCGACATACAGCCAGCATTGGTCGAAGATTTTTTCGTATTCCTGGGCCAAGACCTCTTCGCTCACAAAAGACTCGCGAGCCACCCGGAAGTGAAGGTTCTTTTCGTCGGCCTCTACCAGATTCTTATCATTGTTCATGGTGGTTTCCTCGTAGTTCAGACTGCTTTTATTCACACGGTACAGTCGCGTAGTGGGATGTTTGAATCTGCCAGCCGTTGCGGGTCCACGCGACTACCCTGCTTCACCCATCGACGGGCGACGGCCATGTCCTTTGAAGAGTTGACCGTTGCGCAACCGGTGACCTGACACTCGTCGTCGAGTCGAAAAATGCTGAAGGCGTCGCCATGTTCATCGCCGCGGATGATCCGGCAACCATTGAGCGCGTCACCGACGACCTGCAGGTTGATGGCGCCTTGATCGGACCAGAACCACACAGGCGCTTCGTAGGGCACGGCCTCACCTAACAGGTTCTTGACTAGGTTCAGCGCTTGGTCCTGGGCGTTAGCCCAGGTTTCGATACGTGCGTAAACGCTGCCATTTGGCTGCGAGGCAATGTCGCCAGCGGCGAAAATGCCGGGAGCGGGTGTCTGGCCGTAGGCGTCGACTCGCACCCCTGAGGCATCGGTGATATCCAAATGCTCGAAGCCCTCGATATTCGGGGTAACGCCGATGCCTACCAGCACTGCGGAGGCCGGTACGGTGCTGTCGTCAGAGAGTTTGAGTCCGCCATCGGCGAGCAACTCGGTGGCCGCAACGTTGTAACGAATGTCCACGCCATTGCGCCGGTGGGCACGGTCCAAATAGTCGGACACGATTACATCTACGCTGCGCGACATAAGCCTATCCGCGGCCTCGATCAACGTCACTGGGCAACCGAGCGCCCGTGCGGCAGCGGCGACCTCAAGTCCGATGACCCCACCACCAATAATTGCCAGTGGCTTGCCAGCCTCAAGGTCTGCACGCAAGCGAGCGGCATCCTGAAGAGTGCGCAGGTAGTGAACTCGCTGGGTATCCTGAAAAGCCGAGGACAGTCGGCGCGGCTGCACGCCAGTGGCGATTACCAATCGGTCGAAAGCAACCTGACGGCCGTCATCCAACGTGAGGCTGCGTGCCTGTGCATCAACATTCACCACCTTGCGCCCGAGCTCCAAGTGAATTCGCTGATCGTTATAGTCGACCTGTGCCTTCATCGACTTATGCTCCTGCACCTGCGGCCGCAGCATTTCCTTGGATAGCTGCGGGCGCTCGTATGGCAGATGCTGTTCTTCTCCCACCAGCGTGATTTCGCCACCGAAACCGCTGCGACGCAGGCCTAGGGCCACTGTCGCTCCGGCCTGACCGGCACCGATAATCACGATATTGCTGATGTCTGCGCCCATCGAGTTGCTCATCTTCTTTCGCCTGTTATTGCGCCCTTCCTTGACGGGGGCTCTTGTTTTAACAAACAGACCACACTGTCTGTTTAATTGTAAACGTAACACTTGTCAAATTCGACCATCTACCTTGCTGCCTCTTCTCGTTACTCGACAGACCGATACAACTGAGCCCAACGACCAGATCCCGCGCTCTCAACTGCCTGCGTCGGGGCCGCGCTCCAAGGCATTGCGAATTTCGTCGAGCGCGCCAGGATCGTCCAGCGTGGACAAATCTCCTGGGTCAACCTGTAACGTCAGCGCCTGCAACAACCGGCGAAGCAATTTCCCAGAACGTGTTTTCGGCAATGAATTAACGATATACACCCGGGCCGGGCGCGCGATTGCCCCCAGACAGTTCTCGACCATCTGACGGATCTGCGTCGCAGCTTCTCGACGTTGTAGTTCATCTGTCAGCGTTGTGCGCAAAGTGGCAAAGACAATGGGTACCTGCCCTTTGATTTCATCGGGAACACCGATCACTGCCGCTTCGGTAACCTGCGGCGTTTCGGATACGGCCTCCTCGATCTCGCGAGTGCCCATACGGTGGCCGGCCACATTGATGACATCGTCGGTACGCCCAAGGATGTAGGTGTAACCCTCTTCATCCTGACGTGCCCAATCCAGAGAGCTGTAGACCAGCTCTTTGAAGTGCCCGAAATAACTGGCGCGGTAGCGATCGTCGTTGCGCCAGATCGTTCTCATGAAGCCAGGTGGCAATGGCAGTTCAAAAACGAGTACGCCCTTCTGGTTCGCCGCCACAGGTAGCCCACTATGCTCGTCGATCACCTTGATTTTGTAACCAAGATTAGGGAGCCCGGGAGAGCCGAACTTCACGGGTTTCATCTCCAGCCCCGGATGCAAAGTGATTGCTGGCCAGCCGGTTTCGGTTTGCCAGTAGTTGTCGATCACTGGTTTGCCAAGTGCCCCGGTGATCCAGTTGGCCGTTGGCTCATCCAACGGCTCACCCGCCAGAAACAGATAGTGCAATGCATCCAGATTGTGGCGGGCGATGACACTGGCATCGAACTTCTTCAACACACGGACAGCCGTCGGTGAAGAGAACATTGTGCGCACTGCGTACTTCTCACACAGCGACCACCAGATGCTGGCATCCGAATGAGTGGGCAGCCCCTCGTACAACACGGAAGTCGCGCCAACAATAAGCGGCCCGTAAACGTTGTAAGAATGCCCGACAGCCCAGCCGACATCCGAGGTGGAAAACATGACCTGCCCCGGCGCAACGTCAAACACGGTCTCCATCGACAGCGCGAGAGCAACCGCGTATCCACCGACGTCGCGTTGAACCCCTTTGGGCTTGCCAGTGGTGCCGGAGGTGTAAAGGATATAGCTCGGCTCGTTGGACTCCAGCCACTCCACCGGTACCTGCGTATTGCCGACAACAGCCCGCAGCGTTGCGTAATCCTCGTCACGACCGGCCACCCAAGCCAACTCCGGCTGCAGGCCCCGCGAGACAATCAGTACCTTGGGTGGAGGCGACTCCGATTCCGTACATGCTTGGTCAACCAACGGCTTGTAAGGAATGACCCTGCCCCCGCGCATACCCGCGTCTGCAGTAATCAGTAGCTTTGGTTGCGAGTCGTCGATGCGCGTTGCCAGATTGCGAGCGGCAAAGCCCCCAAACACTACCGAGTGAATGGCGCCAACGCGTGCACACGCCAGCATGGCGAAGACCGCTTCAGCCATGTTTGGCATGTAGATAACAACGCGGTCCCCCTTGCCGACATTGAGCAGCTTAAGAACTGCCGCGAAGGCATTAACTTCTCGGTGCAACTGCGCATAGGTTAATTCCCAGGTCTTACCCGTTTCCGAAGAAACAGCAACCAAGGCCAACTGGTCTGCGCGTTCGGGCAAATGACGATCTAGCGCATTGAAACAAAGGTTGGTCCGCCCTCCCACAAACCACTGCTGAAAGGGAGGGTCGGACGCAAGGATTTGCTGCGGCGCAACGTGCCAATGAATGCGCTTCGCCTGTTCAGCCCAAAATCCCTCTGGATCATCGACAGAGTGACGATAAAGGCTATGGTACGAATTCTCCTCCTTCACTCCTTCCGAACTAACTAATACATTCGAATAGCTCATATTTCTCTTCCTCCAGGATGGATAAAACCTGCTCTATCGCTAAAGCCTAGAAGCTCTTGGAGTAGGCAATTGATGCAGCTATTTGCGAATGCGACACCTCAACGGGTTTATCCGTTATCGGCTGACTGTCGTTCGAAACTTTCTTTTTAAATCCGTACGCCATAGAGAAATCTACGGAATCTTCTGGACTAAACGCATATGAGAAACCGCCAGTAAGGTTCGTAGTTGGCGTTGAAGGAATAATTGGCAATGTTGCTGCTGAAGGACTCGCCAACTGGGCATAATGCACACCACCGCGCAATGTCCATTTTTCGTTGTAGCGATATTGCATGCCCAATGAATAGACATTGGCATCCCGATAATTGAATGGCAACTTCAGATCAAGCTTGTCGCCCGAATCAGACTGTTTAAATCGCACATTAATGTCTTCCATGACATCGCTCCAAAAAACTCGCTTGTAGTCGAAGGCAATAGCGAATTTGTCACTAAACTCATGACTGATACCCACTGCCAGGGACGCCGGCATCTCGAAGTTACGCAGTTTTACGTCCCCGGAGAGTGGAATATTTCCGGCAACAGAACTCACTGCGGTCAACTCTCCATCACCGGACAAATCGCCAACGTGGGTTTTGAGGTTATAGGCGATGCCCAACCGAGTTTGCGGGTTCATCTGATAGGTCAGACCGAGCCGACCGCCGATCCCCCAAGACTCCACGCCCCCACCGCTAGCGCGGTGATTATCGACGTTCAGATACCCGGCCGAGAGCCCGGGTACGCTAAACAGGGTGGGGACTAACGAACCGGATACGCGATCCTGACCGGCCATGGTTCCAATCTGCGAAGCATCTAACAGGAATCCCAGGTTTACGCCTGTCCATACTGCATCCAGCGAGGCCCCGACAGACAATTTGTCAGTCACTTGGTACGCTGCAGAGAACGGTATTCTTAGAACCAGCAGACGGGAGTAGTTGTCCAGTCCGGTATCGATGGAGTTGGTAGAGGTACGCGAGAGAAAACTGCTGTCCCCATACTGAGTTCCAACACCATCAGACGCAAAGGCCCCTACGCCGAACGCATACCGGTCGGCGCGCCATACAAAGGAAAGATCCGGCCCGATGTATGGCCCGTTATTACGCCCATGACTATGAGAACTAGCCGTTTCACCCGTGCCAGTATTTTTTACTTCCAAATCCGCTGAAACAATATCCACACCCAGCCCGAGATACCGACCCTCACGCATCTGAGTCAGGGTTGCCGGGTTTTGCATCATGCCTTGTGGACCGATATTAAAAGCTGCTCCAACTCCACCCATACCTTGAGAGATCGGTCCACTGCCGACGAGATTAAATGCATCGGTTGCGCACGCAACACCAGATTGAAAGCCAACAAAAACGCCGCACACTAAGATTGCATAGTACTTTTTCATCAGTTAGTCCTTATTTTTATTATACTGAAATTCAAATATCTAAATTTAACTCAGGAGTTCCGACCATCCGTAAATTTGTCGTAAAAAACCTTTTCCAACGGAATTCCATGCTCTGTCAATAGAGCAATAGCGGCATCAATCATTGGGGGCGGACCGCATAAGTAACCCTCTGCCCCTTCGCAAAAATCAGCGCTAATGTGCTCAGTCACAAAGCCGCGCGCGCCCACCCATGAACTATGTTGCGGTTCATGCGAAAGCACGGGAATGAAACGAAAGTTTCCTTGCCAGTTATCGGCGATATTACGAATAACATCGAGCTGATACAGATCACCCTCCGTCCGTGCGCCAAACAACAACGTGCAGTCCCGCTTGATACGATTGACCCGCGCATGCTCCAGGATGCTGATGAGTGGCGCCAAGCCACTTCCTCCAGCAATGCAGACCATTGGCGCATCCCCGCCGTGCAGATGGAACGTTCCCTGGGGAGCCTCCACCTCCAGCGACTGACCATCCAGTTCGCCGCGGAACAAAGCTTCGGTGAACTCGCCGCCAGGTACCTTGCGGATATAGAACTCAAGAACTGTTCGCCCTTTGCGTTGCGGCGCGTTGGCAAAGGAATAACAGCGATAACGTGAGGAGCCCGGAACACGAACACTGGCGTATTGGCCCGCTACGTAATGGACTGGCCGATCAGTTTGGACAATTACCTTGAGAATATCGTGGGTCAGCGGTTCAGTCGCCACCAATGTCGCTGCGAACTGTTCGGCTACTGGTAGCTCCACAGAAGGCGGATCAATCTCGACGACAGTGAGTTCGTCTCGCGGGAACGCCTGACAAGCCAGGATATAGCCTGCATCCAGCTCTACTTTCGACAACGTGTAACCAAACGGCGTTGCCTCACGTACACGCCCCTGCTTCAGACGGGTTTTGCACGACGCACAGGTACCCACCGTGCAGTCGTGGGGATAGGCGATGCCATTGGACAATGCAGCCTCCAGCAGCGTCTGTCCCGGAGCCAATGTGATCGTCACATCCTGAGGCAGGATTCGCACTTGTTTCGGCGTTGCCTTGCCGAAGATGGATTGAAAAAAACTTCGCATTGAAACCCCTTGGAAAAACCTCAGTCACATTGACGAACGAAGGCGTGCCTAGCCAGCACTCCGACAACAAGGATGGAAACCACAGCAAACACCAAGGCCGGTAGCAGACCGATAATCGAGGCCAGATTGGCCGCTCCAAGGGCGTTATCAGCGAAGGTCAGGGCCCGATTCGGAGCAAACAGCGCAGCCGCATAAAACAGGGTGTTTGCCCAACCAATGCCAATCACCCAGCCGCCAATAAATCTGGCTTTCCTGGGATTGATCCCCAGTACGGGCAAAGACAGGGCCACGAGGATGATCAGGAACGCATTGAGCAACTGCCCAAGGTGGAAACGCACCCAACCATCACTGCTTCCAGGAAGCGTCAACATAACCAGCCGGCCCGGCCATATTTCCAAGCCACCGATCAAGCTGATCAAAAGCCCCGCTCCTGCAAACAGGCCGATTAGCAAAATCAGCATGCCGTGGCCGACCATGACTTTTTGAAGTCCTCTAAGCGAAAACGCTTCCTGGCTCATGGCGTACTCCATCAGCTCGGCCGTGTGGCCAAGGAAGGATCATCCGACTGCCTGCCACGACCACCCTGCTCATCGAACCAGTCCTCCCAACCCGCCTTGCGGTTCTGCTCTTGCGCAAGGCGGCGCTCGGCTGGCGAGGCGTATTCGTTATCCCAGCGTTTCAGCGCTGGCTTGATAATGGCGCGGTACCACAGCGACGGAATAAACCCTGAGAGGAAGCAAACGATGATGCTCGGAATAATGATGGCCTCACGGTCTGGCACCAGTTTGTAATACGGGATATAGGAGTTGAGATGGTGGTCTGCGTGGTTGGTAATCTCGAACGCATATAGGCGCGACAGCGTTCCGTAGTGGTTCCACACGTGACGCTTCTCGATGGGTGTACCGACTACGCGAACTTGGCCAAAGTGCTGGTAGTAGTTGAACGCCTCGACCCAGAATCTCGCGATGATCATCGAAATCGAGCACAGGCCTACCGCAGCCCAGCCACCGATGGCGTAAATGGCCGCCAGCAAGAGCACGATCGTTAACAGAGCGCGCCAAACCGAGTGGCGGATTGAATAGCGACCGAAGCCGCGCTTCTCCAGGTTGTCCGCATCCAGCTTCAACTCCCATTGCACGGATTCGACCATTGAGCGCGCGACGAAGCTGTACAGATTGAGACCTCGCTCTGCGGTGTCAATATCCTCGGCGGTACCGACATCGCGGTGATGCCCGACCACATGCACCTCCATACGCATAACGTCGAGAAATGCGATCTGCGCATAGCGCCCGGCAAAGCGCGCCAGCCGTCCACGTGAGTGGTACAGCTCATGGGTTGCTGGCACCCCAGGTACAACCGATAGCCATGCCAGCCCCAAAACACCGGCGGCCATTTGCACGGGCGTCAGATCGTTGTTCGCTACCGACCAGGCGAAAACGAAATACATGACCGGCAACAGCAGTGTCGCAATCCAGACTGGCAAGTAGGCCCAGAAATGGCTCTTCATCTTGCGCTCCGACAAGTCGAGTGGCAGCAAGACGTCAAGGATGGCAATGGTCGGAAACGCAGCAATTGCGATCCAGGTGTAATGACCACCCAGATAAAAACCCACAATCGCCAGGACCTGCACCAGCGGAGCAAAATAGTATTTGATGTATTCCCACATGATTGTTCTCCTTAAACGGACGTCATGCCCTCGCCGCGAGGCGAGAACATAGTTCAGTCATCAAGCAGTGCGCAGACCGTTTTGGTCTCGGTGTAGGCCGCCAGTCCTTCCTCCGAAACCTCGCGGCCCCAGCCTGACTGTTTGAAGCCTCCGAACGGCGCTGCCGGATCGATCACGCCATGGCAGTTGATCCACACCGAACCCACCTGCAGTCGATTGGCAACCCGATGCGCCTTCTTGATGTCCCGCGTCCAGATATTGGCGGCCAAGCCATAAGCAGAGTCATTGGCCAGCTGGATGGCCTCGGCTTCATCCTTGAAGCGGATGATGCTAAGCACCGGCCCGAAAATCTCTTCCTGGGCAATGCGCATTGACGGCGTGGCATCAGCAAAAACGGTTGGTTGGACGAAGTAGCCTTTGTCACCGACTGCCTGGCCACCACACACCAGCCGAGCGCCCTGCTCGATACCGGAACGCACGTATCCAAGCACGCGCTCCTGCTGCTTGCGGGAAACCAGTGGCCCCAGCATGGTCTCTGGATCCAGGCCGTTACCGATTTTGAATTGGCCTGCCACCGCGGCGACTGCCTCGACAACCTGGTCATACACACTGTCCTGCACGAACAGCCGGCTGGCGGCGAAACAAATCTGCCCAGAGTTGAAAAAGACTGCGAGAGCGGCACCCAAGCCAACTTGCTCCAGGTCCGCATCGGCGAAGACGATGCTTGGTGACTTGCCCCCCAACTCCAGCGTGACGCGTTTCATGTTGCCCAAGGCAGACTCGACGATTTTCTTGCCTACTACGGTCGAACCGGTGAAAGTGATCTTGTCCACGCCTGCATGTCGCGCCAGCGCCTCACCAGCCTCGTGACCGTAACCGTTGACGACGTTCAATGCGCCTTCCGGCAACCCTGCTTCCAGGCACAATTCGGCAAGCCGAAGCGTACTCAAAGGGGTCAATTCAGTAGGTTTCAGCACCATCGTGCAGCCCGCTGCGAGCGCCGAGGCGATCTTCCAGGAACCCAGCGCAAGCGGGTAATTCCATGGCGTAATCGCACCAACGACTCCAATCGGCTCACGCCGAGTATAGGTATGGTATTCACGCCCATCGAATGAGACGGGAGGGGTTGTCCCTCCAAGCTTCGAGCACCAACCGCCCATATACCTGAAGACGTCGATGGTCGAAGGCAGATCGATGACCTTGGCGAAGGACACCGCCTTGCCGGTATCCAGTGCCTCCAGATACGCCAGCTCATCCGCATGATCTTCGATCTTGCGGGCGATGTTCTCCAGGATCCGGCCTCGGTCGATCGGGCGGATTTTTCTCCAGGCAGGCGATTCGAATGTGGTGCGCGCAACTCGCACCGCATCCTCTATATCCTCCTGCCGGCCTTGTGGTACGTGAGTGATGATTTCTTCGGTGGCAGGATTCTCGACAGCGATGGTTTCGCCGGACATCGCCTCCTTCCATTGCCCACCGATGAGATTGCGATTACGAAACCCAGCAGGGTCCGTATTGAACTTCGAGCTTGCACTCATAAGCTGACTCCCAAATAGCAACCAAGGTTGAATATCGTGGTGAATGAGCCTCAGAGGCTCATGTAAATACCGCCGTCCACCACGATGTTCTGCCCGTTGATATAGGAGGCCTCAGCGCTGGCCAGCCAAAGCGCAACGCCTGCAATATCCGCTGGCACTTGCGGTCGGTCGATTGCCCGCATGGATGCAGAAACGCCCTCGAACTGCTCATGCTGCTGAGTGTTGGCGAGTGCATTTTCGGAATGGGTGTAGCCAGGAGAAATGGAATTGACTGTAATCCCGGCCTTAGTAGCCGCGAACTCACGCGCCATGGCACGCGTCATCGCCGCAACAGCTCCCTTGCTGGAGACGTAATGCAACATGAACGGGGCGCCGATTTGCGCAATCACAGAGGCGATATTGATGATCGTGCCGCCACCGCTTTCGCGCATCGCTGCAGAGACCGCGCTGGCGCATAGCCAGGGCCCCTTGACGTTGACGCTATAGAGCCTGTCCCAATCCTCAACCGCGATCGATTCCATCGGGACATAGTTGAGACCGGTAAAAATACCGGCATTGTTGACCAGCACGTCGATCTTGCCGAAGCGATCCACTGCTGCCTTTGCCATCTGCTTGGTACTAGCTGGATCGGAAACGTCGGCGT
>LNAP01000330.1_pt1 | contig 53761 bp, 55 predicted proteins | sample 602601 | NCBI WGS metagenome assembly LNAP01 (sample SAMN02440304, study PRJNA202911) | soil metagenome | biome: Subtropical and temperate rainforests or woodlands; isolation source: soil samples (1 kg each in a 20% v/v slurry with milli Q water) were... ...
TTTTCGACCTTCAATCACATCTAGCATGTCTGCAGTAGAACTGAACTTGAAAGTGGTAGTGTCATAAGTTGGAGTGTGCGGCGCCCCAAACTGGTCAACTATTTCCCCGGCATGAATACAGTTGGTAGCAACCCCATTATTTTTAAGCGTCATTTAATTTATCCTATCCAATGAACTTCACGTTCTAGCCAAAACTTGTGCATATCAATCGGCGTGTTGTATAAAGATTAGTGTTGGTGCGCGTTTAAAAATGACCACCTGTGCGCGTTGAATTTTGACCAGGTGTTTAACTATTCGGTAGTCTTCATAACTAACCATAAGATTATTAACTAAAGAACTCTGGGTAAATGCTAAAGCTTTGCATCAGGCCGCACGATAATCAATTTTGTGAATACGATAATTATAGCTATTCCCAATGTAACACCAACCGCATCAGCCATGAGGTCGGCCATACTGGATTGCCTACCCACGACCATGGTTTGATGGAGCTCGTCTAATAATCCGATACCGATCACCAGAAACCATAGAATGTATGAGCGCTTAATAATCCCTGAAAACTTCAAAAGCAATGCGATCACGCCATACACACTGGCATGCAATACTTTATCCATGGGAGGATCAAACCGGAGCTCGCCTCTGGCCAGAGAAGAATCAGCCAGGGCAAATATTAAGAAAACCAACAATATAGCAAGCACAAGGCTGATTCGTCGGAGCAGAAGAAAATGTCGATGTCTTACTGTTAAAAAATGCATATTACTCATTAAATATTTGTTTGAAAAACGCTCTCTTACGTTGAATGACTGCGTACCAATTTCACACCGACACCTTCTGTCTGTGAACCTGTAAATTCCACACCTGCAGTTTCCAGCGCCGACTTCAATGCTTCAAGGATGCGTATCTGTCCGGATGGAACACCTTCCTGCAATTCGAAGCGTCTGATCGTTGCAACACCAATATTGGCATGCCTGGCAAGATCATCGGCCGACCACCTTAACAGAGCTCTGGCAGCTCTTATCTGATCACTTGTAATCAATCTCTTTACAATCCTTTTTGATTATTTTAATATCAATTTAAATATCTTTTGGATAAATTTAAATATGAAAACTTCAACCGCACAAGATAGATTATCACAAACGCTGCAGAGAATCGATGGTGCCTATTCTCCATCCACCATACGTGCATATCGCGCTGACTTTAGTGAGTACATCGAATTTGCAGAACAATTAGGAAAAGTTGCACTTCCGACGGACAGTTTAACAGTTGCAGACTTTATAGACTACCTAATGCAGCGTGGACAAAAATCTGCGTCTATCGGCAGGTCAATCTCAGGAATAAGCGCAATCCACTCGTTTAATAAAGAAGCAGACCCGACAAAAGACATTGAAGTGAAATTGGCCATGAGACGTATGTACCGGAAAATTGGACGGCATCAGCGTCAGGCGCAAGGCATTAATAAAGATATGTTAGATCAGATGTTAGCAGTCACAGAAAAGGACTTACGCGGTGAACGTGACCGCGCCCTGCTGCTGGTTGCCTACGATACATTATGCCGCAGAAGTGAATTACTATCTCTGCAGATATCTGATATCAGTACTAAAATTTTTGATAAGAACTCAGGGACACCCTCTACAGCGATCTTCCTTAGAAAAAGCAAAACGGATCAGGATGCGAATGGGAAATGGCTGCGAATATCAGAACCTGCAAGTAAAGCACTCATGTCTTTTCTGGAACATTCACAACTAGAAACAGGATTGATCTTTAGAGGGATTCGTCGAGGAGGAAAAGCTACCAAGCAACTGAATAACAGCCAAGTTTCTAGGATCTTTAAAAAACTCGCTAGACTTGCAAACTTCGAAGAATCGATTGTGCGGGAGATCAGTGGTCATTCAACGCGCATTGGTGCAGCGCAGGATCTACTTCTCTCTGGTGCAAGTTTGCCCATCATTATGAATAGAGGGCGTTGGTCAAAATCTGATACTGTGATGCGCTATGTGGAACAGGCAGGGATGCCGGTGTAATAAACGCTTTTATTGACTATTACGCATGCAACAGTTTTTAGCACATGTATAGTTTTTTAGCCCTTCAGCACTCAATTTATTTATTTAGATTTGCCTAAACTACGCATGCTTAATCAACTTATAATAGTAAGAACAAATAATAAGAGGAGTATTAAGTGTTTAGTCTAAAGAAAATGATCGGTTTATCACTGATTTCACCATTACTACTGTGTTCGTTACCAGCAAAAGCTGTCAGCATTGTATTTGCAGACGGTGATGCAGCTACAGGCTACATTGTGAATACCGATGTAAACACTTTTAGTACTTTCAGCATACCTACCGATGGCGCCAATGCTGGCTATCCGCTGACAGTCTTGAATGAACAGATTACCATCAGTTCAAGGGATGGCACGGCAGCAAGTACCTATGACTTGTCAGGTAATCTGCTCAATACTTATTCCTATCCTGGCAATACGAATTTTGACCAGCTACTGGATGGCACGACCAATGGCGTCAATAACTTTGCGATCAGATGCTGCAGTGAAAATAATGTGGTAACCATGTCCAATCTGCTATGGCAGGATCAGCAGGTTTTGTTTTCGATTCCTTTTGATGGCGCAGGAATCACCTATGACTCACAAACAGATTCTCTGTGGCTGGCAGACTTCAGCAGCAATGTCATAAATTATGCGTTAACAGGCACTGAATTATCCAGATTCCAGATTGCTGGACTTACCGGACGTGGCCTGTCTTACGACGCCAATACAAATTCACTCTGGTTTATCAATAACAGCACTGTATACAATTATTCAACTTCTGGCGCCTTAATCGCCTCTTATAATATTGCTGGGTTCCCTAATAACAATATTTTTGGCGGTGAAATAGCCTTCATCAATTTCGTGACAGGCCCTTCAGCCGGCGACACCCTCGCCTCCATGCAGGGTAACGCATCATCCATGCGCGGTCTGTTCTCGCTGCAGGCCTCCTACGTCAATCCGGGATTAAGCTATGACTGTAATCTGTTCAACGACAAAGGACTGTGCTTCTCCATGACCGCCAGAAATACCAGCGTCAGCGGTTCTGGCATTGACAGCAGTTCCGGGGTAGCCACCGCTGCCTACCGCGTGAATCCGAATATCCGCATCGGCGGTTTCATTGAGCAGATGACTTCCGGTATCCGTGATGGCGGCATCCGTCTGGATAACAATTCACCGGACTATGGCGTATTTGGTGTCTGGCAGGAAAATGAAAATGGCGAAGGCCTGAAACTGCGTGCGGCTTACCGTTACGGCAACAAGGATCTAGACGTGACGCGTCAGGCTGTGGGTACTGCCGAGGCTGGTTTCGGCAAAACAGAATTATCCACGCAAGGCGTGCAGTTCACTGGTAGCTATGGCTTCCAGGTGCATGAAAAGGTTCTGCTGAGCCCATATGCCGGTCTGCGCTATATTAAGATCAAACGCGATGGTTATACGGAAGAATTATCCGCAGCCGTGACCACACCGCTGACATACGACAATCTGACCCAGGAAACCACCTCCGCGCTGCTGGGTGCCAATGTTGCCGTGCAGCTTACTCCACAAGTTACCGCTTCCGGCGCTATGGGCATTGAGCATGATACTGCACGCAAGATCGGCAACTACTCAGCGACTGGTGTGGACAATCTGGAATCTATCAATTTCAATGACGATTCCAGAAGGACACGTGCTGTGGCTTCACTGGGCCTGGGTTACCGCATCGGCCAGACACAGCATATTGGCGCGCAAGTGGTATACCGCGAGGAAACCTTTGGAGACAAATCTACCACTACCGGTATGCTGACCTATACCGCTGGTTTCTAAGAGAGTTCTACTTATAAAAAACCACTGCATTCTGCAGTGGTTTTTTTATGCCTGAAATAAGTGTATTCAAAATGGCCAGAAAAAAAGCAACCGGTCCAGTTACCGAAGCAGGCAAACAGATAGTCTCAAAAAACGCACTGAAGCATAGCGCAACATCTAAACGCCTGCTTAATAGTGAAGATCACGCACTGTGCACAAAACTGGTCGAGGATTTAAACGCGCAATATGCATCTTCAAATCCTCTTGAGCTTGATAAGCTAGACAGTTTAATGCGCTATCAGATTACGTTACAAAGACAGTTATCAACCGCAATGGGTGAACTGATTGCCATTACATAGTTTTAATTTGATTAAAGTTTTAGGCTAAAACTAAAGCTTCAACAATCTGATTTACAGCTGCCCGTGCAGAAAATAATTTTGCAGAAAGACTCTTACAACGGTTTGAGATATCAACATCGTTAAGAATGTCATCCACAAGACTCGCAGCCAGTTGTTCCAAAGTTTCAACTGAATAATCAGTACACGCATGCCCAACCGCTTCTCTGTGGATTAACTCGACCAAATCATTGCCGTGATTAATACACGCCAGTACAGGCAAGCCACTCTGCATATAGGTAAGAAATTTACCCGGGATATTATGCGTCTTGTGACGGGCATCCAAAGCCACGATACCAACATGACACTGTGCATATAAACCAGATATCTCGGTCGGTTCTATCTCATCAAAAAATACAACGTTGCTAAGGCTTCTATTTGCAGCCTCCTCTCTCAAGAGCCCTGCATCACTGCCACGCCCAACAAACAAGAAACCAATATCATTACGGTGATGCAAACGCTCTGCCAGCTCTATCAGGATCATCATTCCCTGCGCGACCCCCATATTTCCTGCATAGACAAATACATTGCGTCCTGCAAGCTGGGTATTGGCGACAACAATGCTGGAGCCAGTAGCAGGCGCATCAGCCAGCCAATTTTGAAGCACTTCAACGTGCTGCCCCGGCTTTAATTTACAAGCATCAATATAGGCCAGATTACCTGGCGTCTGCACACCAATCACATCAGCAACTGAATACTGATAACGCTCAATAGCCTTGAAAAAACGATAAGGCAATCCGCGCCCCATCAGCCCCATATCCACCGCCCATTCAGGGAAAATATCTCTGACGATCAAATAACTGCGGCAATGACTCGCCTTTTTTAAGGCATTAGCAATTGGGCCCAGAAAGATCGTTGGTGAATACCAAACCACACCATCCCACTTTACTTTCGATAACGGGCTCTTACGCAGGTTATACAGCATAAAAAATGGCAGCATAAACTCATTAATCGTGCGTCTTATGTAGCCAATATCTTTGGTAGGCGGCGCTTTTACCCGTAATACCTGCACACCATTCATCTCTTCCAGCACCCAAGGTTTATCCAGATTGGATGACGGAATAATTACAGTGGGGTTATGTCCCTGCCTCACCATCTCCTGCGATAAATCTCTTAACTGAACAGCCGCAGAGGTGCGCATCGGCGGATACGCATCGGCGATCAGAGCAATACGCAACGGCTGCACCATCAATTAATACTTTTTCCAGACCACACGATTGATGTAATCAGTATAGCTATGAATAATCCGTACCACTTTGTCTGAAACATTAGGCATGCTGTAGTCTGCGACTTGCCTTAGCAGACGTTCATCGCCACGTGGCTGCTGCGCCAAAATAGCCAAACCTTGCCTTACGCGATCAACCTCAAGGCCCACCATCATGACTGCAGCTTCTTCCATGCCTTCTGGGCGCTCATGTGCTTCGCGCAAATTCAGTGCTGGGAAGTTCAAGATAGAAGATTCTTCGTTAATGGTGCCACTGTCAGATAGTGTGGCACGTGCTGAAAGCTGCAATTTCACGTAATCATGAAAACCTAACGGCTTTAACAACCTGACCTGCGCATGAAATTTTGAATTGGTTTCGGTAATTCGTTTTTGTGTTCGTGGATGCGTCGATACAATTACTGGCAGATGATGATCTTCAGCAATTGAATTGATCACATCAACCAATTTAGCGAATGCCTGCGGTGACTCAATATTTTCTTCGCGATGTGCGCTCACCACAAAATAACCGCCCTCTTGCAGGCCCAAACGAGTTAAAACATCTGAAGCGTCAATTTGCGGACGATAATGGGTAAGCACCTCAAACATGGGGCTACCTGTTTTAATAACTAAATCTGGAGATAAGCCTTCAGCTAACAAATAATCACGCGCAATCGTGCTGTAAGTTAAATTCACGTCAGCCGTGTGATCCACAATGCGCCGATTGGTCTCTTCCGGCACCCGCATATCAAAGCAACGATTCCCCGCTTCCATATGAAAAATCGGTATTTTTCTACGCTTTGCTGGAATCACAGATAAACAACTATTGGTATCGCCCAACACCAGCATGGCTTCCGGTTGCACTTCAGACAGCACCTGATCTACAGCAATAATCATATTGCCGATGGTATGTGCAGCACTGTTACTGTTAGCAGCACAATTTAAGAAATGATCCGGCTTACGCACGCCTAAATCATCAAAGAACACCTGATTCAGCTCATAGTCATAGTTCTGGCCGGTGTGCACCAACACATGGTCACAAAACTCGTCCAGACGCGCCAAAACACGAGACAAACGAATAATCTCCGGCCTGGTACCAACAACAGAAACAACTTTTAATTTCTTCATAGTTAAACCTTATACGCAATCGTATCTGGATGCTGGCGATCAAAAATCTCATTTGCCCACAGCATAACAATCATTTCATTATCACCAATATTGGTAATATCGTGCGACCAACCCGGTACAGTCTCAACCACTTCAGGCTTTTCACCCTCAGTGAATAATTCATAGGTTTCACCCGTCACTACATGACGGAAACCAAAACGCGCTTTACCTTGAATCACCAGAAACTTTTCGTTTTTAGTATGGTGATAATGACCGCCACGCGTAATTCCAGGATGCGCCGTAAAGAATGAAAACTGACCGGAATCTTTAGTTTTTAGCATCTCTACAAACCTACCGCGCGCATCAGCATGCGCAGTTAATGGATATGTAAATTGCTCAGGGCGTAGAAAACTCAAATAAGTTGAATATAGCGCTCTGGTAAAACCAACACCTACAGGCTCTGTAACCATAGACTCACGCCCACTTTTAAACACCCTGATTTGGTCTGCCAACTCACCTACTGTAATTTTGTAAGCAGGTGAAACTTCAGGTCGCACAACACCGGCGGGTTGCTCTTGCAATAATCTCAAGAAATCCTGAATGACATCATCAATATAAACCAGATTAATCACTGAGGCAGGGTCATTGATCTGCACAGGTAAATCATTGGCAATGTTATGGCAAAACGTTGCCACTGCAGAGTTGTAGTTAGGTCTGCTCCACTTACCAAACACATTCGGCAATCGATACAGATAAACTGGCGAACCAGTATCTTTTTCAAGGCTCATCAGTGCTTCTTCAGCTGCCAACTTACTTAAACCATACGGGTTATCTGCACTTGCTTGAATAGAAGACGTATACAACACAGGAATGGATTTACCATTTGCCCGTATCAGGTCACAAAGCTGCGCTGTAAGCTCAGCATTACCCTGAGTAAATTCAGTTAATTCCTTGGGCCTGTTGATGCCAGCCAAATGAAACACAAAATCTATTCCATTCAGCGCTGAAGCTAAATCACGAAGAGCCATATCATGTGTAAATGACACAAACTCAATGCCTTGCTCTTGCAGATGTACGATTAAATTCTTTCCAATGAATCCGTTCGCACCAGTAACCAGCACTCGCATTTTAAAGTTCCGCCTGCGCAGCTTCACCACGCGCAATTGCCTGCATGAATGGCAATTTCAACAACAACGCCTTCATACCTTCAACATCTAAACGTGTTGTGTTGTGAGAGTTGTAATCCACTGCCTCAGAAATCTGTACCTCGCCCTGCTCTGTAAACTTACCGTAGTTAAGGTCACGCAGGTCTGGTGGCACACGATAATAACCGCCCAAATCCTGAGCTGCTACTTTTTCTTCGCGACTCAGCAAAGCCTCATACAATTTCTCGCCGTGGCGGGTACCAATTACATTAATTTGATGTGATGATTTACCCATCAATTCAAGCAATGCCTGTGTCAAAACTTCAATAGTTGCAGCTGGTGCCTTTTGTACAAAAATATCGCCATTGTTGCCATGCTCAAAAGCATACAACACCAAATCCACAGCATCTTCCAATGTCATCATAAACCTGGTCATTGCAGGGTCTGTAATTGAAATTGGTTTACCTGCTAACACCTGCTCAACAAACAGTGGAATCACAGAACCGCGTGATGCCATTACATTACCGTAACGTGTGCCACAGATCACAGTGTTGCAATGCTCAAGGTTGCGAGATGCAGCTACCATCACCTTCTCCATCATCGCTTTAGAAATACCCATCGCATTAATTGGGTACACTGCCTTATCTGTACTTAAACAAACAACACGCTCTACTCCGTTTGCAATGGCTGCCTCAAGCACATTCTCGGTACCCATTACATTAGTACGCACCGCCTCCATAGGGTAAAACTCACATGATGGCACTTGTTTAAGCGCTGCAGCGTGAAAGCAATAATCAACACCACGAAAGGCCTGAGCGAGACTACGCTGATCCCTCACATCCCCAATATAGAATTTCAACTTGGGATTGTTATAGCGCTTACGCATATCGTCTTGTTTTTTTTCATCGCGACTGAATATGCGTATTTCCGAAATATCAGTATTCAGGAATCTATTTAACACTGCATTACCAAATGAACCAGTGCCACCGGTAATGATTAGTTTTTTATTTGCAAACATAGCGCCATTCTTAAAATTGAATAATTGCAACTTCTACTTTATAAAACTGATTAGCCAACATTTATTTATTCTTGTCTGGCACATTTTCTATAACATTCTTCTTCAACTCCAAGTATTTGATATCTATCAACAATGGATACCAAAGCGCTTGAAGGAAATGGAAAATAAAAGCTTCTCTTCCATCAAGAAAGCCTCCCAACAGAATATATCTGTAAATGAAATAAAAAAAGGGGCGAATTAATGGTGGAAGATTATTCCAAACTCTATATCTTAACCACCTTCTACGTTGCGCCTGTGTACCAAAAAAACTAACATCAATTTCCTGATACTCTTTCACCAATCGCTTATTAAAAAGCTCTTGGGCTTCTCGCGTTGCATAATCGACGTGCTTTGCGATCCAATCAGACACACCTTTTCTGTTTTCATCAGTAAAATCATTCTGCAGATGCCCGATCTCACCTTCCACCATAAAGTGCTCATTAACGGCTCGGTCTTCGCATCTACCCTTACCGAAGCGAAATAACCTTAGTTGCCATGATGGATAATATCCACGACGTATCCAACGTTTCATCCACATCAAACGACGTTTAATAAAAAAGCCATTCTGATTCGGTGACTTTGCAATGAGTTCTGAAATTTCACCTTTTAAATCTTCTGACAACCATTCGTCAGCATCCAGAAAAAAAATCCATTCACTTTTTATAGGTAAATGATCCAACGCAAAGTTACGTTGTTTAGCGTAATTTTCAAATTTATTCTGTTCAATATGACAACTATACTGGCGTGCAATATCTAATGTCTTATCTGTACTTAAGGAATCAAGGATGAAAATTTCATTAGCCCATCCAACTACAGAATTCAATGCTTGAGCAATATTAACTTCTTCATTATAAGTAAGGATGATTATTGCTAACTTACCACTCTGCACGTTAGATAAATTATTAGATAAATTTGTCATTCATTAACCAGCATTAATTTAATCTGACCCAAGGCGGTGCTTTACCACCGTCAAGAAGCCATTGATAAGTAACTTTGAATTGCTCACCTACACTCACCCATGAAAAATCCCTTAACATCCACTCTCTACCTAAATGCCCCATAGACTCAAGCTGATTTGGCGTCATAACCAGAGCTTTTTCTAGGCTGGAAACTAAAGGCTCCACCCCAATATCAACCCACCAACCAGCGTTCTCCTCTTCAAGACCACTCCAAGGCGCCCCCTTTGTGACAATCGCAGGAGTTCCCGCTGCTAAAGACTCTGCAACCGTCATACCAAAGTTTTCAGAATGCGAAGGCAAAACATACAAATTAGCTTCTCGGTATGCACGTAATTTATCAGCACCAAACAATGGCCCCACAAAAATAACACGTGTTAACTGAAGCTGCTTTACGAGCGACTGCATTTCAGCCAAGTAGCCCCCGTTATCAGGCCCGGCTATGTGTAAATCCCATTCTGGAAATTTATGCTCTACCGCTTGCCATGCGTGCAACAAATTATCAATGCCTTTTATTGGGTGGATACGCCCCAAAAATAGCAATTGCTTGCGACTACCATTAACCTTCTCAACTAACGGTGGAACATCAATGCCGTTTGGTAAAATGCACACAGGCTGCTTGAATCCTAACCTGCGAATATCTTCATATTCACTTTCTGCTGTTGCATGTAAGCATTTAGCCTCACGCAACACTGATGCCTGTAACAAATACCAAAAAATCCTTTTTTGCAAGGCACTTCTATTTAGCGCGTACTTTGAAAGTGTACCGCGTGGCGAAACAACTAAAGGACATTTAGAACCACGCACTGCACTCATCGGGTAAACGTTAGGCATCATCCACAAACTATGATTATGGATAATATCAGCGTGGCCAGAACCAACCTCATTCTTAAGCCAACTTTTCATTTTAGGAGATATACCAAGCCGCTTAGGACCTAGGCCGAGAGGGAATGTCTTTAGATATGGTAAATTAGTTGTGGCATTCTCCGAACTTAGAGCAACCAACTCCAATTCGACACCCCTATCAATTAATGACTCACACAAACGAGGAACTGAATAAGATGGGCCAGCAGCCTCTTCTGTAATAGCTGGGATCACATGAATTACTCGCATTTAGTCATTCTTTCCACAACCACCCTTGCCCAACGACGCGCCCATGGAGTACTAGATGCAGATAGAATAGGCAAGTCACTCCAGGCAGTTTTATCAGAAGCCAAAGATAGCCATTGTGCCATCGGTAGACTAAATCCAGTTTTTGGACGATTAATAATGAGTTCTGGTAAAGAGTTTACTGGTGACCGCGCTAACATACCTTTACCGATACCACCAGTAAAGTTCGAAACAAAAGGTCCCAAAGTTTCCAACAACTGAGTATCTACTAGCGGGGTACGCAACTCCAACGAATGTGCCATGCTGGCCCAATCGCTATCACGTAACAGTTGATTGCGAAGGTAATGCGTTGACTCCAATAATCCAACTGTAGCAGCACCATCTCTAGCATTAGCCTTGACCATGCCAGGAGGACAACCACGCAAACGTTTCAAACCTTCACATGCCATATCAACACCCATCAGAGCGGGCAATTCTTCAGGTAAAAACAAGCTACGCTTTAAAAAATACGCCCCCTCCAAAGTGTTCATAAAATCTGGAATAGAAGCAAGTTTAGGCTTATCAAGCACCTTAGCAAGATAACCACAAACCTTTTTCAGTAATGGGCGAGTCCCAGGTATTGCCGAGATCACTTTCCCTAGAGCAGCCATACGTGGAATTTGCTGAAAAGAAGAATAGCCAGCAAAAAGCTCATCCCCACCAACACCAGACAGTACTACTTTATAACCACGTTCAGCAGCAGCCTTACTAGCGAACCAAGTGTTAACTCCATCTATTGATGGTTGATCCATTGCATCCAATATCTTCGGTATGTCTTGCTCAAACTCAGCGTTTGATATTCTGCGAACAAAGTGAGGCAAACCATAATGTGCAGCAATAGAAGCAGCAACCGGCACTTCATCTTCTGCTTGGCCAGTGAACTCATCAAAACCTATGGTAATGCCCTCAACTTTAGCACCTAGCTCAGAAACCAAACCAGCAAGCGCCCCCGAGTCAATGCCTCCAGACAAAAACACACATAAAGGCACATCTGCAACCATATGGGCACGCACAGAATCAGTTACTGCCTGCCGTACATGTTCCTGTAACTCTTGAATAGGTAATTGCTCAACCTTTTCACGCCAATTTTTGCGAATATCACTCCAAAATACCGGCGGCTGAGCAACTCCTGCATTGACCCGCATATAGTGCCCAGCGGGTAAGACTAATATATCTTGGTATAGCGTCCAGGGTTCAGGTACGCTACCCCAAAGATAAAAACCCGCCACACCGGCAGGTTCTATTTTTTTTGATACCACCCCTGAGACAAGCAAGGCTTTGACTTGGGAAGCAAAAATTAAACCTTCTTTTGTTTGAGCGTAATAGAGAGGCTTGATGCCATAAGAGTCACGTCCCAAAAATAATTCATTGTTATGCTTATCCCAAATGGCAAAGGCAAACATACCACGCAACTTAGGTAACATTCTCTCTCTCTCTCGGACATATAATGCGAGTAAGACTTCAGTATCAGATGAAGTCCGAAATAACATACCTTCGCTTTCTAAATCAATACGCAACTCTTTGAAGTTATAAATCTCACCATTAAATACGATTACATAGCGCTCATCATCTGACAATATTGGCTGGTTAGCACGCGAGTCAAGATCGATGATAGCAAGGCGTCGATGTCCCAGTACAACGCAATCATCAGTCCAGACAGTCTTAGCATCAGGGCCGCGGTTATGCATACTCGAAACCATTCGCTGCGTGGCTTCAAATGCTAATTCTTCAGATGAGCGTGAGATTGAAATAAATCCCGCAATTCCACACATTACTTATATGATTTCCGAAGCAATAAATATTGCAAAATAACCAAAATTGGTAAAAGTCTAATTATGTTAATAAAAAAACTATTGAACGAGTTATCGATATTTACCAATGTTCCAAACAACCCAAAAAAAACAAGTACACCCCCACTGCCAAAGTGCCTTAGCCCTTCAAACAAACCACGCTGAGTGACACCTACAACAAAAAAACCTACAATTACAGCTAAAGAACCACCTGCAAAATTGAGGTAGGTAAATGGACTCATTGCAGTAGAACTGAATGAATCGTTTCCTACAACTTCATTTGTATACCAGAGACCATTATTTTCTATTGGTTTACTATTCCACAAAAATCTCGGAATAAGTGCATGTGCTGGTGCAAGAATAATATTATTGAGGAACGCAGGACTTCCTTGCGGCAATTCCTTATAATTATCAGCATATTCAATACCTAAGGAGGCAATGTAAGTTTGATTAGTACGTGAAAGAACACTCAGTCCCGTAGAAGCACGCCCACTCACATCATTCGTGTTGCTGGGAGTTGTAATTGCTGACACGATGCTACTAACACTTACATCACCTTTCATAGAACTCTCATTATAGGCAGCTCGGAAAGGTTCAATTATTGCATAGGCAGTCATTAAACCAACCAAAACGGTGGGCATTAACCAGCGTGGGAAACGATTACGCTGGCTATAATAAGCTAATCCTACAATTATAAAAGGCATAATTACTGCACTTTTCATGCCAGACAAAATCCCAAAACCTACTTCATAACTTAATACTATCCATAAAATATGTCGATCTGAAAGTGATGGACGCGATGAAGAGTATAGTTTCAAAGCAACTACGATCAATGCAACCTTACCTAAAGAATCCGCCATATTTAAATATTGTGAATAACTAGCTGATTCTATTATGCTGTCATAGTTAGAAGTATATCCATATATCCCGAGCTTAATGGCTATCAGTTTTGATATCAGACTAAGCAAAATGCATAAATAGACTACATGCTTATTTACTAATAAAGATGGCCTTATTAATTTTCGTAATAATCTACTTCGTTGGAATGTCTTCGCAAAAGACCGACCAAAACTAGAGCCATATCCAACCCACATAGAAATAGCACCTAATATCACCAAGAACATAAGTTGATTCATCCATGGAGTTGCAATAGGCTGCAATCCTACTAGAACCAAAATATCTTCAGGGAAAAAATAAATAATATTTGATACACCAAATGCAACTACAAAAGTTAATATTGATGCAACTACTACTGGATTAATCCAAATTAAGTTGGAGTCTCGTGCACGTAAACTCCTTGTTTCTAAATAAAGATATCCAAGCAATATCAATGTATAGGCCACCAAACCTTGAGCATTTGAGATTACTTCCATAGACAAAACCATGTAAATCAACAATGCCAAACATAAAGTTAGTAAAATTAACGCAATACGTTGCTGCATAAAACCTCTGAATTTGGTTTATTCTCTAGATCCAATAAGAATTGGTAAGAAACTGTCCATTTTTAATTTTTTTGAAATAAGCTTAAATACATATATAGCAGCAAGGCTAAGAAATAAGACAAGAAAAGGTCTAATTAATGTTACAGGCGCAAAATCTACAAAGCTTAATAAGTAGGCAACCACACCTGCAAAAGGCATATGTATAAGATAAATTGAAAATGATTCCTTCCCAATAATATTTATTAACTTTGATTCATAAATACTTGGTAGCGAACAAATCGCAAATATGCAATTCACAGATATAAATTCAAAAAATAAATATTCCCTTGTCCAGTAGCCTATATTTCTATGTATAGAAAATGCAAAAAGACAAAGAATAAAGATAATTCCCAGTAAAAAGAAATTTCTCTTTGCGAAATCCACAAGCACGTAAAGCTTATTAAATATAAATAATAAATAACCAATTCCAAAATAAAAAAACCAATTGAATGGGTTCATATATGGATTTATTTGAGTTAATAAATTATTCGTTGTAAGCAAAATACATAACAGGGAAAAAATCACTATTAATATTAACTTTATAAGACTTTTATTAATTAAAAACGAAATTAAATAACAAGCTAAAAGCATTGGTAAAAAATATAAATAACTTTTGTTTCCAGTTATAAAATACAACCAATCTATAAGATTAATACCGTTTTTTCTGATTGCAACATAACAATATACAATCGTTCCCGTTGCCACCCATGGTATTAATATTGTAATTACCCTTTTCTTAAAAAAATTTATAAGAGAATAATTACTATTCGCAAATAAAAAACCAGCGATTATAAAAAAAACCACTACGCCGATTGAACCAAGTGAATTCAGGATTTTTCCTGCAATAACATTACTGAAACTATCCAGCTTAGAAACACTAGCAGTATGAGCACATATAACACTTAAAATTGCAAAAGCCTTCAATGAGTAAATAAATTGTCGTTGATTTGGTTGATCTTCAGAATTTCTTATTTTTTCCACTTGTAATCCAGTTTATTTTTTCTGAACAACAGTTGCAACTGCATTCAAGATACCAAGAACACATTCATGAGTATCCCAATGCCGTATTAATTCTAATGCTTTGCTAGACATTAATTGCCGCTGACTTGAATTTCTCATTAATAAACCTAATGCTCTACATAAAGCCACAACATCGCCACATTGATAAACAATACCGGTTCCCTTACCTTCAACCAGATCAGCAGCAGCACCAACTTCGCTACTAACAATCACAGGCACTCCAGCGGCCATTACTTCGTTAACAACCAATCCCCAAGGCTCTGAATCAGCAGGCAAAACAAAAATATCACTAGCAGCGTAAATTGCTGGCAATTTTGTCTGATTCTGAAAACCTAGGAACCGAATCTGCAGAACACCTAAAGATTCAGCCAGACTACGCAATTTCCCCTCATCTTCTCCTGAGCCTGCAATCACAAGACAAGCGTTTGGGAATTCTTCTTCCAATGTTGCAAAAGCTTTAATTAACTCATCAGCTCTTTTTCTACTAATTAATTTGGATACGAAAAGAACTATCAAACTGTCACTACTTAAATCCAGCTTTACTCGAATCTCTTGTCTAAATTCAACACGCCGTTTCGCCGACACATTAAATTGTTCATTACTAACACAAAAGGGTGCGAAGAATAATCGATCTAAAGGCACCCCGTGCTGCAAAAAATAATTTTTATTAAGAGTGCCGATCGTAACAAACCCATTACATAATTTAAAAATAATGCGTTTAAGCTGTGCCTTTAAATTCGCATGCTGATGCTGTGGTTGCACGCGTGTATCGCCTCGCATCAAAACCTTAGTTCCTATAAGCCTAGCTACTATGATTGCTATAAGGTTAGTGACATTGTTATATCCATGTACCAAAATCACGTCAAATCGATTACGCAAAAGTACACTTACTATTCCCCAATTAATACCTTCAACCTTATTTTTTTTTGATAGAAATTGATGCTTATATCCGTCAACTAATTGAATGTCCCATTTTACTGTCTTACCAAAACCCTCATCAAAGTATTCATCCAACCCCATGCGGCTAAGATATAGTACTGTAAGGTCAACTTCATTAGACATTGCAATTTCGCGATAAATTGGTACAAAGTACTGAATTGGATGGCTTACTAGTAAACCGAGTTTTAATTTCTTCTTCATTATTTTCGGGGGCTTAAACAAGGATTAATAATAATTATGTAAAAAAGAAACAATTCCTTTAGACTTAAATTTGGGAGTTAGTGTTATATAAAGATATCTAAGATCGAGTTAGAAATTTAAACTATTGAATCTTAAAAAACCGGTTTAAAAACAAACCAACTAGTCTAGACTTAACATCGCTATCAAGACCTTTCCAGCCCAATACAATAGCAATTATTGCTCCAAGAAATGAAATTGGCCATGACCATATAAATAAAAACCAACCAAAACCATCTCCTAACAAAAATAGCATAACTGATACTATTCCTATAGTGGCTGGGAAAAATGCCGCTAATGACAACTCAGCTCCAATTTTCGTTAGCTCGACTTTAACAAAAACTCGCAAATTAATTAATAAAACGATTAGTTCACCAATTAGGACTCCTAAACCAAAACTAACCAAACCTAATTTGTCATAAAATAACGCACCACACCCAAGTCCCAACACACCACGAACTACTGAAGTAACTAAGATAACTCGTAAACTGTTAATTCCATTAAGATGCATAGCCATCGCAGACCCTGCATTGGTAACTACTACACTACTTAGTAATGTGGCTAATAGACCATTATTCAATGCAATATTATGACCTGTCCAATACCCATATATAAATGGCAACAATGGGTAAATCAGCAAAACCCCCATGTTAACAATTGCACCGGTTAAAACCCAATGCGCCTTGATCATAGAAATTATTTTCTCACCCTCGTTCTTAACATGGAAACGCACTAAATCAGGTAACAAAGGAGTCGTAAATACGTTAGAAACTGTATTCCAAAGATTAGTTAGTGTGCGTATTGTAGTAAAAATGGGCACAGAAATAGGCCCACCTAACAATGCAATCAGCAATACAATTCCGTTAGTTGCTCCTTGCTGAATAAGATTACTGATCGTCAGCATCATAGACTGACTTAGATCACGAAAGCCGGTCCTAAAATCAGGGTTTTTCCACCAAGGATAATAGTCTGGTAATTTATGTTTGATGTAGATTACAGAAGATAAATAAATGACCATCTGAGAAATTGCAAAAAGAAAACTGGTTTGCAACATATCTAAGCTTAAGAGCGAAGCCAGCATTATTGCAACAAACTGACTAGTTTGAAACAACATTGACCACCAAGCAGCTTGAAACATCATACCTGCTGGAATTAACAATCTGTGTACTATACCGAAATAAGAGCCCGTGAGAATCCAAGAGATTACGAGCAAAAGTAATCCAAACTTATCAGAAAATCCATCAGCCACACCCGAACCCAAGCCTAGCATATCAGCCATCGGATGAAACACAAATGTGCTAGACGCCAAAAGTAACTGTAGCGCACCAATTAGCCCAATACCTATCACTGCTGAAGACAAGTGCTGACGCAATGCTTGCTTATCTTGATGATACAATGAGTTAAGTTTGTTCCCTACATATGCAACATACCCTGTATCTAGCGAACGAAGTAGCATAAAAGCAGCAAATAGAGCTAACCAATTCCCATATGTTTCCTTCCCCCAAAACATAAGACAAACTGGAACAGAAATAAGCTGGAATACTATAGATAAAAATGTTGACAAACCAGTCGCTAATGAAACCTTAGCTGCACGATGCTCTATACCTTTACCCTTTTTCATTCGCACCTTAACTTAGAAATAAACGAAAGTTACTGAAAGTTTTCAATATGGTTTCAGTCACATCAAGCTTATTTATTAATGTAACTTTTCAGTAATATCCAACGAAGCAACCTTAACGGCCAAAGATCATAAGGTGTAACGGAGCCATGGCTAGTGGTTATCATTGTTTTCTTTTTGCGAACTACAGCATACAACAGCCATTTAGCGGTTTCACAGCTCAACTTAACTCTGAAACCCCACCAAACTAATCGACCAAATATGGTTTTTAGATTTAAGTAACTCAGCCTATTAACTGCATGAATTTCATATAGAAATCTCAACCTACGCCATGACCAATGAGTCTCTTTGTAATCTTCTGGATAATTATCTGGTCGCTGATGTCTGACACTAATCACCGGTTCTGCAACATAGCCTACGGGGCCAAGCATAGAAAATCGCATCCACATATCAATATCAGCAAGCATTCCAAAACACTCGCGCATTCCACCTACTTTATCCCAGGCGGTACGCCGAATCATTGCTGTGCCTCTTACAGGACAACCCCATCTTCTAAATAAGAAATTTTCTAAAAAATATTTACCCTCTATTTTTTCAACTTCAAATTTAGGTCCGTATGTATATTCAGCATCTCCATCATCATAAATATTAAAGACAAAATTTGTTTCAGGATATCTTTCAATTACAGAAAACCACTTCTCTAATAAATCACGCCTACAAAGATCATCATGATGCAACAAGGCAATATAAGGTCGTTTAGATTGTGCTACCGCAAAATTTGAGTTACCTGCCATACCTAAATTAGATTGAGTCCTAAAAGGTTTAATCCTCGAGTCTGTACCTGCTAACTCCAGGATCAACTCCCAAGTGCCATCATTCGAACAGTCATCACTAACAATGACTTCGTAGTCAGTGATGGTTTGGTCAAGTATAGACTTGAGTGTTGATTCAATAACTTCTACATGGTTATATGTAAGTAGACAGACGGAAATTTGGGTGCCGATATTATTTCTCATTTTTTCATAGTCTTAATAATGACTTGTCCCCCAAAAAGATTGGGCCAGTGCCTACAAACCCATACATCAATACGCTCACTCCACCTTTGAGGAAGAATATACCTTCGCAGCAACCATAGTGGTGCACTACCACTTGCACCTTTATATATCACTTCAAGGTTGAAAGTCTTAGAAAGTAAATATTCATCAGCTGTGATATAGGTAAAGAAGCGTAGATGCGTATCATCCAATACACCTGTAGATTTGTACTCAAAGTTTCCCATCAGAAACTGAAGCCTCATGCGCCAAGAAAGAATATTGGGAACGGCAATCAGCACTTGCCCACCGCTGTCGAGCAGTCGCGCGAAGCGAGATAATATGGCGGCGGGGTCTCGAAGATGCTCTAATACATGTGAAAAAATCAGCACATCAAATGACTGATTAACTAGATCAGCGGGGAGTTCTCTCTCAATATCAAACACCCAGCACTGTGTCATATACTTATTTGCAAGTTCAGCTTCGGTAGCCGAATGAGTAATCCCAAAAACGTCACATTCAGAATACCTATTTTTAATAAGAGCTGCGTTATCACCTGCACCACAACCTATGTCTAACACTCGATTACATGTTTTTCCAAGCAGGTCGATCAAGGGAACATTACCTTGATTAGAATAAACCCGATCAGCTACCATGGCATCTCCCAAATTTTAATAATTTCTTTGACGTCATCAACCCCTCAACTTATCTTGCATTATCTCAGCAAAAGAACAGATTATTCAGTAAGTCGGAAGTCATTCCGCAGACAGGCTTTTTATTCATGCTGCCACATCTTCTTTGCTAATCATGACTAACTTCTCGCCTATATATTTCAAGATATCGGCCACTAATACTATTAGGTGAAAAACGAACTGCGTTACGCAGTCCATGATCAATAATATGATCACGATACTTAGAATCGTTAATAATTCTTAGTATCCCTTCACGTATCTGCAATAAATCTAATGGATCAACTAAACAAGCTCCATTACCTGCAATTTCACGCATAGGTGACAAGTTTGATGTAACCAGTGCACGACCACTTGCTTGAGCTTCAATCACAGGCATGCCAAACCCTTCTGCAAGTGAGGTGAAAGACACAATGTCGCAATCTACATATTGCTGACAAATTTCTTCATAGGTCAAATTGACACGATTAAAGTAATTGATTTTGCATTCAATTAACTGTTGTGTTTGCGTTTTATCTAACTGCCCTATTAGTATCAATTGGCAATTAATACCGCGCAAAGCTTCTATCAACCTTGGCACATTTTTGTTGGGCTTAGTTCCCAAATGTAAAATAACAGGACTTTCAGCATTAAATTCTCTGTGAACAGGTTTGAGGAAAGGGCTATGACAATTTTCGACAATTTCAATACGTTCAGTTAAAGAACCAAGATACGAACCAAGGTTCTTCTTAATACTTAATTTGGTTTCTTTAGATATAGTAGTGACAATATCAGCAGCACGAATAGGCAATATCAGCCATAGCCATTTATAGACCCATCGTTTGAAGCCATGTAAATCTTGTAAATAATGAATAATATCATGGACCGTAAGTACGGTTTTCTTATGCCTTAGTAACGGAATAAAGTAGTGAACGTCGCCAACTACGTGATAAATATCAGCATTTAATTTACGCAGTCGCCAAACGTCTTTTATGATATTCCAGCGAGAGCCAGTTTCATATTCAATAACTTCAACATGCTTCTTGAGTTCATTCGAAATCGTATGAAACAGCTCTTCGATACTATATGCACCCTCACAAGGCTTACGATAGATCAGTACAACTCTCATCGCAATGCTCTCTTTCTGTCACTAAACAAACCAAATAAAAAGATACTTAACTTTATAAGCGGCCATCTACTTCATCTTTTGGGAATAGACTCTTAATGTCATAAATCACCGCACGGCCGTTAGCCAGACGACGCAAGCCCTCAATACCAAGAGTTTTAAATTGGTCATGGGCGACAGCTACAACCAATGCATCATAACTTCCAGGCTCTGGCAATTCTGCCAACAAATCAATCGCATATTCATGCTTTGCTTCAGTTCGATCAGCCCATGGATCATATATATCAACTTTTGCACTAAAAGTTTCCAACTCATGCACCAAATCAATAACGCGCGTATTACGCAAGTCGCCGCAGTTTTCTTTAAATGTAAAACCTAATACCAATATGCGTGCACCGGCAATCGCATGACCTTTATGTATCATGAGCTTAATTACTTCACCTGCCACATGTTTACCCATAGCATCGTTGATACGTCGACATGCAAGTAGAATATCTGGATAGTAACCTACTGACTGCGCTTTTTGGATTAGATAGTACGGGTCCACACCGATACAGTGCCCTCCTACCAAACCTGGCTTATAAGGTAGGAAATTCCATTTCGTACCAGCAGCTTCAAGAACTTCGTTTGTATCTATACCCAAACGGTTAAAAATCAAAGAAAACTCATTTATCAGTGCAATATTCGCATCGCGTTGAGTGTTCTCGATAACTTTTGCAGCCTCTGCAACCTTTATGCTGGATGCTTTGTGCGTTCCTGCTGTGATGATGCCACGATAAAGTGAATCAACAAATTCTGCAGCTTCTGGCGTAGAGCCTGAGGTTATCTTAGTTATGCCAGTTAACCGACGCAGCTTGTCACCGGGGTTTATGCGCTCAGGACTGTAGCCAACTGTGAAGTCGATATTAAACTTTAAGCCGGAGAATTTTTCGAGTTCAGGTACACAAATTTCTTCAGTCGCACCTGGATAAACCGTAGATTCATAAATAACCAAATCACCTTTTTTAAGAACTTTGCCAATCGATTGACTTGCCTTAACCAAAGGAGTGAAGTCTGGACGCTTATCAGCATCAACGGGCGTAGGAACGGTAACAATAAAAATGTTACATTCAGCTAGTGCCGATGAATCTGTAGTGTAACTAAGGAATTTAGCATCCTTAAGTTCCTTCTGGTTAGTCTCCAATGTGTGATCGTGACCAGCCTGAAGTTCGGCGACACGTTTAGCGTTGATATCAAAACCAACCACATGATTCTTTTTACCAAACTCTACAGCCAGAGGCAATCCAACATAACCTAAACCAATAACAGCAATCTTCATTTATATAACTTTCTTCTAAATTCAAACAACTCTAACCACAGATCTATTTTTATATATGGGAGCAGCAATTGCCAAAAAGCAACCTTAAAACATCGCCTATAGCTACCTAATGAATAGAGGTATAAACCCGCTATCAGCGTTCTTATCTTCCGTAATGATCATCAAAACGCACTATATCGTCCTCACCTAAATAAGCTCCAGATTGCACCTCAATAATTTCTAGTGGAATGCTTCCTGGGTTTTTTAAGCGGTGCATTGTGCCCTGCGGGATATAGGTAGATTGATTCTCAATCAACGTATAAACCTGATCACCACAAGTGACTTCGGCAGTACCCTTTACGACAATCCAATGCTCGGTTCGATGTTGATGTTTCTGAAGACTAAGACTAGCACCAGGCTTTACCTGAATTCGTTTAACCTTGAACCGGCTACCATGATCAACGCTATCAAACCACCCCCATGGACGATGCACTTTACGTGGCAATTCATGCTCATTACGTTGAAGCGCCTCAAGCGTATTTACTAGTTTTTTCACATGCTGACTCTGGCTACGATCAGCAACCAAAACAGCATCAGCTGTTTCCACAACGATAAGGTTATCGACACCAAGCGTACTGACAAGTCGATTGCCAGCATAAATCAAACTATTACTAGTATCGGAAAGTAAAGTGTCGCCCAGAGTGACATTGCCGTGCTGGTCCTGATTTCCTACCTGCCATACAGAATCCCATACGCCGAGATCATTCCAACCTGCATCTAATGGCAGCATATGAATTGCAAAATCTGAACCTGGACAGCGCTCAAGCACAGCATAGTCAACCGAGTCAGCAGGGATGGCTGCGAAAGATTCAGCTTGCGGTCTGATAAACTGCGCATCAACTGTCTTTGCTACAAAAGCCTGCAAGCTGGCCTGCATCATCTCAGGATGAAATTGCTGCAGAGCTTTAAGCCAAGTGCTGGCTTTGAGGACAAACATACCGCTGTTCCATACATATTCATCGCTATCAAGATAAGCCTGTGCAGTGGCGGCATCGGGCTTTTCGGTAAAATTTGTGACACGGAATGCGCCATGCTCGTTTGGTTCAGATTGGTACTTGATATAACCGTAGCCGGTAGCGGCTGAGTTCGGTGTAACACCCAAAATCACGATTGCGCCACCTGCGGCATCACGAATACTGGTTTGTAGCATTTGCTTAAAAGCTGCAGTGTCCTGAATAGCATGATCTGCTGGAGATGCAACCAGAATTGGATCCTCACCATTTTCAATGGCTTGCAATGCAGCCAAAGTCAGCGCCGGTGCAGTGTTACGTCCAACCGGCTCTAGCAATAATGTTGCAGCTACCTCCGGCATCTCGCGCAACTGATCCAGCACCAAGAAACGGTGCTCCTCATTAGTCACCACCAACGTATCGCCTACATGAATATCATCTGATGCAAGCGCATTAACTCGAGCTACAGCCTGCTGAAACAAACTGGTTGTACCAGTTAATATGAGAAACTGCTTAGGAAGCCCAGCGCGTGACAATGGCCACAACCTAGTCCCAGAGCCACCGCATAGGATAACAGGGACGATTTTATGATGTGAGTGTTTAGTCATTGAAATGATGCATTATTTTAATTTTAATACTGTGATTTGTTCAGAGGTAAATACTTAAGACAGCTAAAGCACGTTAGCAAACGTTACAATTCAAGCAGCTACACGGCGTAAGCAGACACTGCTCACTAAACACCAAGCAACTTGTTTAACAAAACGAATCCGTTATAAAAGACACGTCAATGGTGATTGGGTGACGGCAGTCATCGCAGCAGGAGTGCCGCTACGCAATCCAGTTCTCAAGCTGCAATCCCGGCACTTTACTGAACTCACGCGCATTATTCGTGACCAGGATCAGGCCTTCGCTTCTGGCATGTGCTGCGATATGCAGATCATTTACGCCTATGGGTTGACCTATTTTTTCTAATTGCGAGCGAATAGCGCCATAGTGCTGAGCCGCTTTGGCGGTGTAGTCCAACACTTCAAGACGACTGCAGAAATCTTCAACAACGCCCAGGTTTTTTTCCGGCTGACTACTTTTTTCAACGCCATGCATTAATTCGGATAAAGTGATGACAGAAATCGCCATTCGAGTCGCATGCAGATTAAAAGTATGCATCACTTCGATTGGACGCCGTTTAATCACATAGATCACGATATTCGTATCTAATAAATACTTGATCATTAAAACACTTCTCTAGGTGATTGCGTTTGCGTAGCACGGCTCGTCATAAAGTCTTCGGTTACGACCAACGCACTATCTGGAGCAAAAAACGTATCCCATGTTTCGCCTATTGGCGAAAGCACACGATCTCTACCCACTTTTCTTACTGTTACTCGCTTTACGCCTTCAGGCAATCTTAACTCTGACGGCAGTCTCACTGCCTGCGTGCGGTTATTAATAAAAACGGTACCTGTTGCCATATTATCCTCCTAAAATGCACTGCTATATACTTTAAGTATATAGCATATATTTTAGCTAATACAAGATTTTTTTAGTTTCAGAAGATGCATGCACAGTCGGTATTAGCAGCCATGTCTGCAACACAAAATAGCCTGTTCAAATCGCCCAGTTGCAGCCACTGCTTTTTTTACCCAGGAATACCTGTTAGCAAACGTTACAATTCAAGCAGCTACACGGCGTAAGCAGACACTGCTCACTAAACACCAAGCAACTTGTTTAACAAAAAGAATCCGTTATAAAAGACACGTCAACGACTTGTAAACTGTCACAGAGCTTTGATGGATTGCAAGACACGTTCATTCAGCATGGTTTCAATGCTCACCGTAGCGCCCATTTTAGTTAAAATGCTACTGTGGTATAAAATCTTGTCTAGCAATGTAGTTTTGTATTGATTCACTTCATCAATAGATTTAAAACCAAAAAACTTCCAATCCGCCATTAACGATTGGTGACTGATATCCCACCTGCCGTCCGATAGCTGCATCGCTAGATTCTTAGGTTTAAATTCAATGTTAGGCACAATATCAAAGGCTGGAGACAGTCTCCACCTGGATTCTGCCTGATTCCAGATTGCAGCATGATTTCTTGGATGATCATCGTCATTCCCGCATACTGCGTTAAAGATCATGCGTCCAAACAGCTCGTTCAAGTCACATGCAGGCACACCAATCCGTCTTAATGCCTGTGCTAATAATGCATAACTCCATCTCGCTTGATTTTGCCCTGTAGCATGATGTTCTGGATATTCAGTTTGCAAAAGTGTAGCACCACTTAAAACCATATGCCTTTGCATACCCACTCTATCAAAGCGCTTAACCAACACGGCCGTCCTGACATCGTCTTGATACAAGTTGCACTCAGCCACATTTAACCCTGACGCCTTGGCCCAGCGCATTGCAACATACTCTAGTAAGGCCGTATTGCTGACATCGCTTTGGATGGTAGGCTTAACTAACCAATAAACATCGCCTTCTTGCACGGTCGCTTTTGGTCTTGCCCCTCCCAGACTTGGCGTTTTAGTCAGCCGCTTTCTGAGGTCCGGGTATTTTGATGGCTTTTGTTCAGCCATTAAACCAAGTTCAGTTAACAAGTCCTCTAGCTTAGACAATCTGGGGCTTGATGCAGTATCTGGATTGGGGTTTCTGGTTTTGCTAACAGTCAACGCGCCCCATCTGTCAGCATTTGAGGCCTTTATTAGAAACTCATACTCATGTGCTCTTGCTGGCAGATTAAACTCTCTTTGAATGAGTAATTTACCCCAGGCATCAGGGCTAATGTCTCTTAACACGTCACTTAATCCGCCATACCTGCTTGCAAGATAAGGCTCAGTATCAAGCCTGGGCATATTGACAGGATCAATGATCCATTTCAATCCTGATTCAATATAAGAAGGCGCATATTGAAAAAAACCTTGTGTTGACTCATTGACCGATTCAGCTTGATTCAGAGTGTAACGTCCTGCCGTCACCCATTCACCATTGTCTGGACGCTGCAAATGCACATAAACACTAGAAGTAATCATCATCGTCCTTGGATTTCTTTCTAACCCTAAGAACAGTACTTGTCATCATTGCTTCATCAGGCGTGCTACAAAGTTTATCTAAAATGCCAAGTGTAAGCATGGCATTGAGATAAGAGCTAGCCTGAACTGACGATTCTCCCTTTTCTATTCGCTGCAAAGTGTCCAAGCTCACACCTATTCTATAAGCAAAATCCCGCATATGGATTTGTGCTTTTTGACGTTGCGCACGTATCGCTTTACCCCACTGCAGGAGTAAATGCTCCACAGGCAAGGGTATAGGACTTATATCCAGTTTCTTTTTTGACATTATAGATACCGATTAATCAGTTTTTATCCATCATAAATCAGGTTTTAACGGTATGCAAATATATTTTCCATTGCGTTAACTTGTTACCATTTCTAGAGCCCGGTACCAGCTCCTGACCCACTACTGGTAGCTTCAGTTTCCACTTCCAGCCGCAGCGCTTCAATCTCGGTGCGCAGTGCTTCGTACTCTTGCATTTTGCGCTCCAGAAAGTGCGCGGTGAGCAGCATTTTTTCCTTTATACCTGTCGGTGTTAGCAGGTAGGCATAGGTGAGTTTGTTTTTCTGGTTTTGAAAGTTATGCATTTTAATACAGCCTTTTTCAACCAATGCCTTTAGGCAATAGTTCACGCTGCCAAGGCTAATGCCAAGCGCTTGTGCTAGTTCACGCTGTGAGCTGTCGGGCTTGAGCGCCAACTGCTGCAGAATCTTAAGTTTTGCTTGCTCAGCTAACATTAAGGTTTTTTGTGTAGAAAAATGGGGTATTAAATGATTGGGTTTGCAGCGCGAGATATTTGAATCTAAAGCGCTGTATCAAAAAACTGATGCGTCAGGCACGCTACCGCCCTACTGTTACCGCGGTCAGCATACGCAAGGCCATGACTATACAACATCGGCGGTTAGCGTTCAAGCGGTGAACGGTAAATAATGCACTATTTTGCACCAAAACAGTGCTGGGAGATACAAGTGCTGGGGGATACATCTGGTAACTTCAAAATATAACAACCATCAGAATACAAATAGTCGGGAGGCCACATACATAGAAACGATATAGGCCGCAACGGCCACGCCTTGTGCCAGCATAATATCCAGCAGAAATATCGAAAGGCTCATTTGCAGTACTAGAATATTAATCAGGTAGCACACACAAAATGCCAGCATATATTTAAGGGATTCATGTTTAAAATGACCGTTACTTTTGAAAACATAGCGGCGGGACACCAGAAATGCCACCATGAGCCCGATGCCATAACCTGCAACATTAGACATAACCGGGCTTAACCCTGCAAAACTAAACATCCAGATGGCGCCAATGCCAACGGCAGTATTCAATAGGCCGGAGCAGCCATAGCGAATATTAAACGCAAGTTCTTTACGCCATTTCGACATAATACTGTGCCCCTAACGGCAGCCATCCTAAAAAACGCTCCAAGCCACGCAGAAAAGCCAGTGGTCGTGGGAAAAACAGTGTGTATTCAGATCTAACCACTGATAGCCCGGCCTCTTGTGCCAGCGCCAGAGTTGTAGCACGGCGCAGCATTGCCGCATCCTGATCAAAGACACAGCGCGCGAATATCAACCTGGTAAGCGGGTTGTATGGGTTATGTTCAAATATAAAGAAATGACCATCGGCTTTGAGCAGGCGCTTGCAATTCTGTATCGCCGACAACCTCTGCGCTAGCGGTATATGATGAAAGACATTGGCTGCAAAAATAATATCAAATGCATGCAGCGGCAGTGTTTCAATTTTGTGGGTCAGCTGCACGTTGCTGATACGCTGCCTAGCGAGTGCAATCGATTTTGCGGAGACATCAAACCCCCATAGTTCTGCGCTCGGAAAGTGCTTGCGCAACAAATTCAGACTGCGCCCGACACCACAGCCGAAATCCAGTATGTTTAGTGATTGATGATTAGGCATATTGGAAGCGATACGCTCGATTTTGTATTCTGCGAGATAGGCGCTCTCCATAGCCAAGCGCGGAATACTGCGGTTTAATTCATGCTCATAACTAGCGGCATAATGATCAAACTCTGGCTTTTCAGTATTTGTCATTGATGCGATTGTGTATTCCAAGTGGTTTCTCGAACAGAAAATTGCGGCTTGTTATTAATCTTGAGATAGCTGCGGCCAAGATATTCGCCGACGATACCTATACATAAGGTCTGCACACCACCTACAAAAAGAATAGTCGCCATAAGCGAGGTCCAACCCGCTAGTATTTCCGGGTGCAGCAGCTTTTGAACCAATAAGAACGCAATCATTAAAATACTGAATGTAGTTAACGAGAACCCTAAAAAGGTTGCAAACCTTAAAGGCGATACAGAGAAACTGGTAGCCATTCGCAGCCACAAAGAAATTGATTTTGCCAGGTTGTAATTGCCCACCCCTTCGTGGCGTTGCTGATGATCGATCTCGATGACTTTGATAGAGCGGGTCACGTCTAATATCAGGCCATCGATGTACGCATAAGGGCCGTTGTATTTAATAATCTCTGCAACCACATTTCGGTCAATCGCCTTGAATGAAGAAAGATACAATCCTCTGGGTTTTTTTAACAGTATGGTGGCAACCCAATCATTAAAGCCGCTGCCTAATTTTTTCCATAAAGCATGATGACGATTTTTATAACGGGTGTAGCAAACATCTGACCCATCTTTAATCGCCTTATAAAGGTTGATTATTTCTCGTGGAGAATGCTGAAGATCGTCATCCATGATGACTACCACTTCACCCTCGGCAAAATTAAGGCCAGCCATCGTTGCGCTGTGCTGACCAAAATTTTTACGCAAGTTAACACCTTTCACAAACGAATGCTGTTGCGCTAATTGTGAAATAACCGGCCAGCTTTCATCAGGGCTGGCATCGTTCACAAAGATCAACTCATAACTTCCGTCAAACTCGGTGCCCAGTGCGGACGATTGTATTTCATCCACCACTACAGGCAGAATTTTCTGACTTCTGTAAACCGGAATAACAATTGATAATTTAAGGCTCATCTGTGCGAACTCCATAATACTTTCTCAACACGCGCTCAAGATAAAAATCGTCGAACACCAAGCCTAATTCAGCGCATATCGACATCATCAGTGTTACATCAATGTCAAATTCCCCGCCCTGCTCCAAAGCCTCTACATTAGCCCGCTTGCTCAGAATTACTTCCATGGTACTCACTATTGCCATCACATTAGCAGATCGAGGATTAGCAATATTGATAATTAATCTGCGCAAATCGGGTTTAGCTATCACCTTTGCAACAATAGCAACTACATCATCCATATCTATGATATTTCTTGTTGCATTTTTCCATACCAATAACTTATCACTGCCAAGAATTTTTGCAGAAAAATAATTAAGTAGCGTGTGTGGATTTTTTGACACGCCTGCAACATTCGGAAATCTTGCTATCAGGAAATTTGGATGCTGCGAAACCAGCGCCTCCATTTCTTTTTTATGCCTAATATAATCTGAATTGCCAGCTGTCTTATCGTAGATACTGCAGGTGCTAAAATACAAAAAAACTTGAGCAGTTGACCATCGGTCAATAGCGTCTGATAGCATCTGTCTTTCTCTAAGAAATTCATGCTGATCTTTACATCCAGAATTAGCCACGCCTGACGCATAGATGCAAATATCTGTTGCTTCAGAATACTTTTCAAAAAAAGCACGCGCTAATAAGCCAGACCCAATAATCAATATAAATCACTCCAGAACATAACAAGCTATCGCAGATGGATATGACAACTTAGGGCTTGCTAAGCTGTAAATTTCTGACCGAGAAACTTAAAGGCCTTTGGTCTCCGCTGTTAGCGGGTACCGCTTTTCGGTTGGAATAAAGATTAATGTCGTTAACACCAGGTTGCGCCTTTACTTCAAACGCGATGGGTTGATAAGTGCCGGGGGTAAGCATGAATGTGCGTGGCGGGCTCCCTGAAACACTTAATTCAATATCATCAAGCGCTGTTGCCTCAAATTTAACATTCACCAAAACCGGTTTATCATCATAATTTGTTATCTGTAGTGTTGATGCATCTTTACTCCATGCCCATTTCGGGGTCTTTGGAATAAACTCCCATTCATAAAACCCCTCTCCCAACTCAATGGAGAAAGGGTCAATGCGCGGCAGAATTCCGTAGTTCGATGCCGTAATTTGATCAGGGTAAATATCAACGTTTCCTTTAAGTTTAGCTGTCTGCACAAACTCTCCGTTAGCTATGTTTGGCAGCGCAAATAAAAACAAGCTATCTGCTATGTGGCTAATATCAAAACCATTCACTTGCAGCTTTGGAATAGTATCCTTAGCCAAAAATGAACCCATCATGACCTTGCCAGCATCAGTTGGCATAGAGTAAATAGTTAAGTCAGAAGAAAACAATAATTTAGGAGGCGTCATTTTAGCCAGCACCATAAACTGATGATCTGAATGTAACGCTTGTTGAAAAACCAAGGTGTAACAGGATAAATCAATATCGCATTGATCATCTCTGAATTGGATATTTTTGCCAGTCTTGTACTTTACATAGTTTGACCAATATTCAGCATCAGCTCTGACAATACCCCGGTAATGCGCTGTTAGTGTGGGCGCTAGTACAATTGACCCATCAGGAATCTGCATAAACTCCGACGACTTGATCACATCATCCATGAACTGCCATTTGCGATGAGAGAGCTTCTGATCAAATGCTAGGTATTGGTTTCTGACCTCCACCGCAAAACTGAGAAAGACAACTACAAAGAACATCACCGATATCATGATGAATCTTAATCTCGGCTTCCATGTTTGGCTTTTAACATTAAGATAGGCAGCAACCAGTGCTGCAAAAATCACAGAAAAAATAAAAGAATAATAGGTATATAAATAAGAATACGAGCCAGACGCAACCCATATCTGGTATTTTTGCACAAAACCCAACAACACATTAGGTACAAAAATACTCACAAAAACAACTGCAGCACTGATGATGAGTGTGCGTGTCGTCGGCACAATACAAGACGCTACTCGCATCATTCTGATAAATAGAAAACCCACAATTGCCGGCTTGATAAATGAGGCTAAATTTAACTGCGAAAGAATGCCGCTTAACCCTGAAATGTCAGAGAGTTGCAGCTGCAAACCAGGTGAGAATAGAAAACGGATCGAAGCAAAAGGAAGTGCACTAAAGCTATAAACAAATATAACTTTACAAGCAGCCCATAGATTTGATCCATTCAAGCTGTTGCCATCATAGTCAGAATGGTAAAAGCTTCGCCAGCTGGCGTATATCATCAAGTAAATCACTAAAGGTATTGCCGTTGCCAGAAGATATTTTTTTAATACCCACAGTTTGTGCATCATGCGCTCTTCTGATTTAACACGAGACAGCAATACTGCAATGTATAAGGGGTAAAGTAGAACAAATAACTCTATTCCCATAGAAAAGAAATAGAGAATGCCAGCTACAACAGCTAATGAGAGTTTAGCCCGATCAATAGCATCAGCAAAAAGACCTAGCGAGAATAAAAACAGGATGGCATACACATTGAATGCAACCGGGTATGAAGTGAGCGCGTTATGATCCCAGCCATTTTGTATTAAAGCGAGAAAGAACAATAGCGACATGCAGGCAAGCCATGTTGATTTGAATATCTTGCTCAAAGCAAAATACATCGCTATCAATACAAAGAAACCGGCACCTATTTTAAAAGTTAAATACCACGCTGCGTTGTCAAAAAAATACGGCAATCGCATCAACGGATAAGCCCAGAAAAATGCGAATCGGCCCTGGCCTTCTGCAATCGCTCTGGATAATTCGAACAGCCCGGCAGACTTTCCTGCATTGATTGCAAATCCGGCATCGTCACTGGTGGTGAAACCCACAAATAACAATGGGTAAAAAAGCATGGCTGCTAATATCAGCATTAAAAAAATATTAGTTACGTCAACTTTTGAAACAAGTTTGTTTATGTAAACCTTAATATTGTTCATACACATGCTGATCATTTAATAATTTCCAATTATCATTTTTGCAGTACTTATGTCAGACCTATCTATAATTTCAGTGCACAAACGCTACGCTCACCCATGCAAAACCATCAATAAAGACCTTTGTCTTAATTTCTAATTGCGCAATAAAAAACCCACGGCAAAGCTGATGACTTTTGAGTGAGCCTGTCAAAGGAGTGTTAAACCCAAGGATCACCCAAGGCAGAGGGCTCCACGCAAACCTTAATCAGGGAAAGCCAGTGCTTGGCATCCCCGTACTATACCAGCACTTGGCATCGCAACTTCCGTTATAGGGCTAAAGCATTGAGTGGAAGCGCAAAAATTGATTATTCGTGCGTGAAAGCATCCAGAGTTTTGATGTGAAATCAGCATTGCTATAGATTGCCGCCTGCCACACTACGCTCACGGCTAAAGGCTAAGTCGCTCGCAATGGGCATTGCAAAGCTAATTCATGCTGCTTTAAATGTTTTTAGATTTAAACTTTTCTATCAAAATAAGCAGCTGCAACCTTGGCTGTATCGTCATCCATGAGAATCTTTCCATGCTCGAGCCAGATTGCACGGTTACAGGTCTCTAGCAGCTGCTCTCTGGAGTGTGTTGCAATGACGAGTATATTGGTTTTATTCACCAAGTCATTCATGCGTGATTTTGCTTTTTCCTTGAAGCCTTCATCGCCGACCGATAGCCATTCATCCATCAGTAGTATCTCCGGGTGTACGATGGTTGATACCGCGAATGCCAGGCGTAAATGCATGCCTGATGAGTAAGTTCGTACCGGCATATCGGCAAAGCCGCCTAGTTCAGAGAACGCAATGATCTCATCAATACTGCTATTGATCACGGCTTTGCTTAAACCAAGCAGGCTGCCGCGAATGTAAATATTTTCTCTGCCAGTCGCCTCGTGATCGATACCTAGCGATATGTCGATTAACGATCCGACTTCACCATTAATTTTCACGCTGCCGCCAGATGGAAAATAAACACCGGATAACAGGCGCAGCAGCGTACTTTTGCCTGCGCCGTTGTGACCTATAATGCCAACGCGGTCGCCATCATTTAGTGTGAAAGTCAGGCCCTCAAGTGCCCGCACTAGTACGCGGCCCTGCTGGTCGGTATTGAGCTGGCCGCCTGTTGCTACTTTAATTAGATGATTTTTTAAGGAACGACCGTTGGCGTTGTAGATGGGGAAATCAACACTAACGTTATTAAATTCAATTCTGGCCACTATGCATCCTCTAAATCACAGCCAATAAGCGATACGGCGTCTGTAATTACCGTAAAAAGTAAGCGCCAACACAGAGCCGATGATTGCCATTGCAATTGAAACCAGCCAGTTGGTTGTGGTCGGCATTGTTCCCAGCAGCGGCGCACGCATGATTTCTACAAGGTGATAAACCGGATTAAGATCTAACAAATAACTGCTGACATGAGCGGAAATAGTTTGCGGCATCCAGATAATTGGTGTGAGATAAAACGTGACCTGTATCAGACTGGAAACCATTTGCGGCATATCGCGGTATCTAGCGCAGATTGTTGCCAATATCAGCGAAACCCAGGTCAGATTGATGGTTGCCAGAATAAAGCCGGGAATACTCAGCAGCGCAACCAGCCCCATTGGCTTACCGACGATGATCAGCACGATTGGGAATATCACGATATTGTGCGCCAGAATCAATACATTGCGCCAGACCATACGCAGGATATGTACAAACAATGGAATCGGCAGCTGTTTAATGATGTTTTCTGCCACAATAAAGCCGGTACAGCCTTCTATAATGACAGTGGAGATGAACGTCCATAAGATAATGCCGATAGCAATAAACGGCAGAAAATCCTTTGTGGGTACTTTGAAAACCTGACTGAACACCAGGCCGATAGCACCGATCATCACACTCATGCTGAGTGTCAGCCAGAATGGCCCTAATGCCGAACGTCTGTAACGCTGGTGGATATCCTGCCAGGCCAGAAGCGTGATCAGCGCGTGCCTTTTAGCCGCTGCGGCTAAATCCAGGCATGCAATGCTGAAAGAGTTGTTTTGCATTCGGTACTGTTATCCCTGTGGATTATAAATCTTTGTGATGCCAGCACTAGCCATAAAAATAACTGATTTCATGTGCTGACTTTATATAACGCCAAAGCTTAAAGTATGCATCACACGCAACTGCCCCGTGCGTATACCTCCGCGAATTATAAAGCCTAATTGTAGTGGCTGATATCTATTTATCATCTGCGCAGATATGCATGAGCGCATACGGGCATTGGTCAGCGCGCTTCAGATTACCCAGCGTTTGATAGTAACGGCCAATTGGTCTAAGCAGCGTTTCATGGTGCGTAAGGGGTGTGTGACTTTCCATGATGTACTGGATAGCAGCTTATGTATATTGGCTTCATGCAGTCGGATTAATCGACTCTGATCAATTTTCATACAGCGCAGAGTCCGCTGCAAATAATCATCCGGATTCAGCTGAAGCGTTTCTATGCCGGAGGTGCTCGGGTTGTTATGTTTATGCGCATGTATTGTTGCGGTCAGGTCAACAAATGCCAATGGCTGTTCGCTACATGTCATGGCCAGAATGCCAGATTGATATGCAAAATCCAACCCTTTGCTGCCGCCTTCTTGTTCATTGTAATGGCCGCGTGCAAAAGTCTCGTCATCCACACTTTTAAATTTGGTAAACGGCTGATATTCACCATGCCACTCGCGGGAAGGATTATAGTAGCCGTAAATAAATGGATCACCGGCCGCCGTTACAAACAGGAAGTGACCACACGCAGTGAACGATATACCGTGTGGGTAAGTGATACCCGGTAAAACTGCACACGGCTCAGATGCAGGACCAAGTGATTTTACATTCTCGTATATATACACACTATGGTTAATGTGGTTGCTTACAGCAATCCAGCGCTTATCAGGACTTAATGCGATGCCATCAGGTATCTGCAGTTTGCCCTCAAGTAAAATTGCACTGCCGAGTACGTTAAAATTGTCAGTGCTATCCAGTATGTGGCTGGCCACATAGTTGCCCGTGTTACTGCACACCAGTATCTCGTATAAATTTTGCCCCAGCGCGTTGATAGCAATGCAATCATTAGAGTGACTGCTATCCGTTACGTTATGTGGCAACACCTGTACCGCTGTTAGTTCAAGCTGTTTTTGTGCTGGCTGTGCCAACGGGATTTTTAGCACTATGGTATGCGCAAATCGGTTACCTACGATGATGGTGTGATGGTCAAGCCACGCAATACCATGTGGCTGCTTAAGATCTTTGCAATGTATTTCACAGCAGTCGCGGATAACAATGTTATTGCCATGCACTGTTACGGAAATGTCGATGTCGAGCATTAAAATCTTGCTCTGTGCGTAAGCTGCAATCGCAAGTCTGCGATTGTCGGGAGAGAATGCCAGATCCTCAGTACGGCCGATGTTGTTTAGCGTGTTTTTTACATGTGCACTGGCCTCAAACGGAATATGCATCTTAAATTTACCGATTTTTTTATATTATAGTATTGATTATACAGGGCTAACTTTGGCTTAAAGCGTTGATAGATTGTAGTTTACTTTAATTCACGCAATTATTTTTTATGCAATAGAAATGCCGGGGATTGCACCAGTGAAAAGTAAAACTGTGTTGTGGTTAGGTTATTTAGGCTAACTCTCTCACAGCGTCGCTGTCGGGTGTCGTTACGAGAGAGTTGGCTTCTAGCCACAAGTGTGCGTGGCGGGCGGGAATTCAGATGGTTTGATGCTTCGCACTTTATGTTTTGGCCGAACTGCCACGGGCTAGCCCCCTCGCAGCGACGGTGTCAGCTGTCATTGCAAGGGGGTTAGCCTTTTGCCGTGAGCGTAGTGTGGCGGGGGGACAATCCATAACACTGCTAATTTAACATCAAAACCCTGGATTGCTTTCACGCACGAATAATTAGCTTAAGCTGGTATATTCTGCGATGAAGATCTTTACGGTCTCACACCGTTCGCAATGACACTGCATTTCATTCGCTATAACACTACGTTCTTCACAATGTCCCATGCTCGTCATTGCGGGCCTTGAAAAGGCGCGGCAATCCATGCGTCTTACCAATCAAATTCTGTGGCTTGCTGATTCCGTTCGCAATGACGATTTAATCTGATTTACTCAGTGCATTGAGGTTAACAGCAATTTTCTGCACCTTATTCAGTAGCTCAATCAGCACAATCGCGCGGTGATCGCCATCCTGCATTTCAAACACCGCTTGCAGGTCGCGAAACGGCCCATCTGTTACGCGTAATGTTTCACCGCGCTTAAATAGTGATTGTGGTGAAGTCTGCACCTGCATGAGCGCCTCAATCAGCGCTGCCGGCACCTTGGTCGGCTGGCCGCCAGTGCGTACCAGATCACTAACCCCTAAGGTGTTGCGGATAACATGCCATGGGCTGTGCGTCGCATCAAACCGCACAAATAGATAGCGCTTAAACAGCGGTTCTTCTACCAGCTGCAGCTTACCGCGATGCAGGCGTTCCGACTGGTGCAGCGGCAAAAATGCCTGAAATGACTGCTGCTGAAGGTTTTTCAACGCACGAAATTCCTGACGCGGCCTAGTGTAAATAACATACCAGTGTGCGGTTTCTGGCGCGGCTGGCTCTAGCAGGTTACCGATGCTGGCGGTTGAAATTAAGTGGCTGGTATCAGGGGGCATGCTTCTATTTTAACCGATATGCCTGCCGTTATGACAGCTAGCGCACATATGCAGACACCTCTGCACAGCTGTGAAATACTACTACAAGCTTCTTGACCATTTGCCTCTAGCTATTCTCCAGCCAGATCATGCTCGCCATACGCCCGGTAACGTTATCGCGTCTGAATGAAAAGAACCGTGCTTCATCCGTATAAGTGCAAAAATCCTCATTAACACTCGCACCGTAGATCTCAATAACGCCCAAGGCGTTTAGACGCTGCCTTGCAATTACATACATATTGCATAACCATTTATCGCCATGGCGCTTAAATGCCAGCTCAGCCTGACTATCCTGCGCTAAAAACTGTTCTCTTACATCATCACCCACTTCAAATGCGTTTGGGCCAATAGCAGGACCCAGCCAAACAAGAATCTCGCTCACCGGTACCTGCATTTTGACAACAGCAGCTTCAATCACACCATCGCACAAGCCACGCCAGCCCGCATGCACAGCAGCGACAACCGTGCCTTTTTTATCGCAAAGCAATACTGGCAGACAATCTGCCGTCATCGTCACGCATACAACATTGGGCTTGGTAGTAAACGAGGCATCTGCATTTTGCAGGCAACTACTAATCGCAGCATCAATCACCTCCACCCCATGCACCTGATTCACCCACACCGGCTCACTTGGCAGATAAGGGCTTAATAACTGACGGTTTTTAGCTACAGCAATCGGGTCATCATTCACATGAGCACCCAGGTTCAAACTGGCGTAAGGCGCAATACTCACCCCGCCTATGCGCGTGGTTTGCAAAGCTTTCACGTTAGCAGGCGCAGGCCATTGAGGTTGAATAAAATGAATCGAATTTGTCATAAGTCAACAATGAGTAAAATATATTATATAAGCAGCCAGCGCCAACCTGCTTATTATCAAACAAAATAAAACGCTTTACCCACTGAAGATATTGCGTTTCTGTACGAATACTGTGATTCTTAACACGTATTTTTTATTTAACGGTATTAAGCGATGTTAGCTGTTTAATAATTTAGGTGTGCTTTACAATTAAATAAATAGTAGAGTTATTAAAATACATTTAAAAGAACAAGTTAACAATAATAATGAATAAAACTACACATCCAACTGCACCAAGTTATACACCTATATAGGTGTCTACTTCACATTGGGCATTTAAAAAAGTAAATTGAACAATGCAAATTACTCCCGCAAAAACCTCTGACATTCCCGCACTTTGTGACTTATTGAGTATTTTGTTTTCTCAAGAAGTAGAGTTCAAACCCAATCACGAAGCTCAATGCCGTGGTTTGGCTCGCATTATTAGCAATCCAGAAATTGGACTGATCGTTGTCGCACGTCAAGAAAACCAAATTATTGGTATGGTTAATCTTCTTTATACCATTTCTACAGCACTCGGAGACCGCGTTGCGATTCTCGAAGATATGGTCGTTTCACCAAATGCCAGGGGCTCTGGCGTAGGCTCTAGCCTGCTTACGCAGGCTATTCAATTCGCACAGCTCAGTGGGTGCAAGCGCATCACTTTGCTAACTGATAGCACCAATCAATCAGCGCAACGTTTTTATCAAAAACATGGCTTTAGTTTTTCAGCCATGGTTCCTCTGCGTCTTTCTCTTAGCAAGTAACCTACCATGCCCAACCCATCTATCAAGCGGGACGCGCTAAAGCGCGCCCCTTATGCTCACACGTTAGAGCTCATCTTTTTCACTTGATTTTAGTGCGATAAAGGTATACTTTATATACCATGATAATGTTTGAATTTGACGAATCGAAAAGTCAGACTAATCTTCTGAAGCATGGTATCAACTTCGTTGATGCACAAAATTTATGGAGTGACCCAAGATTATTGGAAATTCCCGCCAAAACAGAAGATGAATCAAGATATCTAATCATAGGACTAATTAACAGAAAACACTGGTCAGCGGTTATCACTTATAGAGGTGTAAATATTCGACTTATTTCTGTTCGTCGCTCACGCACTGAGGAGGTGGCATTATATGAAAGCTAAAAACTTTGAAAAACAATTCGACGAAGATATTGACATTACAGCTTTACTTGACGTTTCAAAAGCAAAGCGCGTTTTACAAGAGCAAAAACGCGTGAATGTTGATTTCCCAACATGGATGATAGAGTCCTTAGACCGAGAGGCAGGAAAGCTTGGGGTTACCAGGCAGTCAATCATTAAGGTGTGGCTTGCTGAGCGCCTTGAAAAGGCTGCTTTAACCCATCCATCAAGCGGGACGCGCTAGACTGTAAAGGTCTTCACCACCGAACTAATCCGCTAAAGCGGCAAGCCGGTTGTGAAAAACGCTCCCCTTGTATCAGACGTTGGCCACTTAAGGAAGTACCATGTCACCCTTAATCCATCAAATTTTGCTCTTCACCCATCTCGCTGGCGTCATCGTGTGGGTTGGCGGAATGTTTTTCGCCTATTTCTGCCTGCGCCCCGCAGCAGGTGCGATTCTGAAGCCGCCTGAACGATTACCACTCTGGACTGCAACTTTCCGCCTCTTTCTTGCGTACAGCGCGGTGGCTGTTGTACTCATTCTTGCTAGCGGCGTGATCATGCTCACCAGCTTCGGTCTATCGCAAGCTCCGGCGGGTTGGCACGCAATGCTAGCGCTTGGCCTCGTTATGGCAGCGGTGTTTTCCATCGTGTACTTTGTGTTGTTTCCAAGGCTGGCTGCCCACTGTGCAGCCTCATCATGGCCAGCCGCGGCCAACGTACTCAATAACATTCGTCGCTTGGTCGCGTTGAATCTTCTGCTCGCGCTATGCACAATCGTAGCAGCAGTGTTAGCTAGATAGGGAAACAAAATGCAGAAACCAACACCTCCATCAAGGGTGCATCGAACGTCAGGCTGTCATGATTCAAATTGAATACCGTCACAATGCCTCACTTGCCGCTGCCGACGCGGCTGCGGTCTTTGAGTCTTCCGGCATTCGCCGCCCAACTAAAGATTTGGCACGGATCGAGCGCATGTTTGCGAATGCCAATCTGGTCATCTCTGCCTGGCATGAAAACAAGCTGGTTGGGGTATGTCGGGCGCTGACTGACTTTAGTTATTGCTGTTACTTATCTGACCTTGCGGTGGATAAAGCCTATCAAAAACATGGCATCGGTAGTGAACTCATCACCCGTGTGCAGGAGGCCATTGGCGATGAGGTGGCCTTGATTCTATTGTCATCCCCTGAAGCAATGGGCTACTACCCAAAACTGGGTTTCGAAAAGGTTGAGAACGGATTCATCATCAAACGCGTGCGTTAACAACAAACTTAAGCCATCATGCAAAAGGGGCTGGTTTAAACCAGCCCCTTTAATTTAATTCTTCAGTCACACAATCACTGTGCAGAATTACTCTTCTTCCTGCTCCAGATCTAAATCACTATCATCTTCCAGATCATCAAACTCATCATCATCGTCATACTCGTAGTCTTCATCGGCAAGGTATGGCTCCATGCTCAACTCAAACTCCTCTTCATCGTCTTTTACATCTTCATGACGCATGGCTTCCAGCAGCACTTTCATATCGTCTGCCAATTCAATTTGCCACTCTATGAACTCATTGGTAGCAGGATGAATCAGGCCTAATTTAATCGCATGCAAGGCCTGACGATGGAAGTTGCTCACAGCATCGCGCAAGGTCTGCGTCATGGCACGAATCGGCACGATGCCGCGATAACCATAGATAGGATCGCCCACTAATGGCGCTTTTAGAAACTGCATGTGAACACGAATCTGATGCGTGCGGCCGGTTTCCAGATTACAGCGCAGATAAGTCTGCACCGAGAAACGTTCCAATACTTCATAACGCGTAACCGCTGGTTTGCCCATGCGGTTAATTGCCATCTTGGTGCGAGAGCGCGGGTCACGCCCTATCGGCTGATCAACTGTTCCATTGCGCCATAGCTGACCCCAGACAATTGCGCGGTATTCGCGCTTAACAGTACGCGCCTGCAACTGGCGCACTAAATGCGTTTGTGCATTTAAGGTTTTGGCTACAACCAGTAAGCCGCTGGTATCTTTATCTAAACGATGCACGATGCCTGCGCGTGGCACATCGTGTAATTGCGGTGCATGAAACAACAAGGCATTGAGCAATGTGCCTTCCCAATTACCTGCCGCCGGGTGCACTACCATGCCAGCCGGTTTATTAATCACCAGAATATGTTCATCTTCATACACAATATCAAGCGGTATATCCTGCGCCTTAAAGGCATGCTGCTCCGGTTTTGCTTGAACATGCACTACAATACTCTCACCGCCCCACACTTTTGTTTTGGAAGTGCTGGCTTCACCGCCAACGGTAACCAGGCCTTCTTTAATCCAGGCCTGCAAGCGTGAACGGGAATGTTCTGGCAATAGGCGTTGCAAGGCAACATCAAGTCGTAACCCGCCTAAGTCATGTGGAATGGTAAGTGTGAGGGAATTATCAAGAGATTGTGGAGTAGCGTCTGTCATCGGGTATAATTATTGCAAATTCATAAAGGTGGTTTGGCATGAAGTATATCTTAATTTTAACATTTACCCTGTTACTCAATGCTTGCGCGATTTTCGGCGAGCCTACTGAGCTTGATGACACCAAAGGTTTGTCTGCAGAGCGCATCTATCAAATGGGTGCTGAAAAAATGACAGACAGAGATTATGCCAAGGCGCTCGTCTATTTCCAGAAGCTGGAATCCCGGTATCCACATGGCAAGTTTGCAACACAGGCACAGCTGGAAACAGCCTATGCCCATTATAAAAAGCAAGATCCGATTTTAGCTGTTGCAGCGGCAGACCGTTTTATTAAATTACACCCTAACCATCCAAACGTCGACTATGCCTACTACCTGAAAGGTATCGCTATTTTTAACGAACGCGGCATTTTGGAAAAACTAACCAAACAGCAGGTGAGTGATCGTGACCCGCGCGCGCTACGTGATGCTTTCATGACATTTAAAGATCTTGTTACGCGTTACCCAAAAAGCCGCTACGCTAAAGATGCCGCTCAACGCATGGTCTATCTGGCTAATAGCCTTTCAGACCACGAACTGCACGTTGCCCGCTACTACATGAAACGCCAAGCCTATCTGGCAGCAGTTAACCGCACTAAACATGTCATAGAAAACTATCCGCAATCACCTGGTGTTGAAGAAGCACTGGTCATTCAGATCAGCGCCTATGATTTACTAGGATTAGAAGACCTGAAAACCGACACCATGCGCGTTTTACAAAAGAATTATCCTGACAGCGCAATGTTAAATAAAAACGCGCCGACTGATGAGCGCGTCTGGTGGAAATTCTGGGAAAGTCTGTACTGAACTAATCAGTAAAACCCCACTCCCATTTAAACAATGAGTTACTTTAATAAACTTCCGGGATTTATAAAGACACCCTCAGGATTTGAATGGGTTCTTCTAAGAAAATTGCCGTTAATATTCGCTATATGCGCAGCAATACCAACTGCTGCAATATTGTTTATTTATTTTGGTAATCAGACACTAGACCCCGAGCAACTGAAAACGATCTACATGTGTCTGGGAATCCTGTTCAGCATCTTCTTTTTTGTAGGTGCAGCAGCGATTGGCTGTGTCGTAGTAATTTTAATGAAAGGGCCTGCCTATGTTGCAGACCCTTATGAGTTACCTAAAGAGAACAAAAAGCTAGAACAATATCCTAACAAGTAGCCAGCAAGCCAGCTTGTTAACTACTTGTTAATTATTAACGCTTTGTCTTTGTAGCTTTTCTATCATTCTCTTCCACGTCTTTTTTAGCTTTAAGTTCAGCACGCTGCGCAGTTTTACGGCGACGCATACTTACAATACCTTCGCCTGGCTTGCGTTTATCTTCATCTTCAGCAAACGGATTACTGCCTTGCTTATACTGTACGCGTAACGGCGTACCGGAAAGCTGGAAAGTTCTACGGAATGTCTTTTCCAAAAAGCGCGTATAAGCATCCTTCACACCATCCACATGGCTACCGTGAATAACAACGATAGGTGGATTGCTACCGCCCTGGTGCGCATAACGCAGCTTAGGGCGAATACCTTTACTGATTGGCGGTTGATGCTGCTGCAAAGCATCTATCAGCACGCGTGTTAACTGCGGTGTAGCTAGTTTTGCAAATGCTGCCTTGTAGGCGATATCTACCGATTTAAATAATTCAGGCAGACCTTTTTTACGCAGCGCGGAAATATAGTGAAACTCGGCAAAATCCAGGAACATTAATTTACGATCAATCTCGCGTTTGACCCAATCACGTTCATCCTCTTTAAGGCCATCCCACTTATTGATAGCGACCACAAGTGCACGACCTGCATCCAATATGTAAGCTGCAACGTGTGCGTCTTGTTCAGTAATGCCTTCTTGCGCATCTACTACCAAAATCACCACATTGGCATCTTCAATAGCCTGGATCGTTTTAATTACAGAGAACTTCTCAATAGCTTCAAACACACGGCCACGCTTACGCACACCGGCAGTATCAATCAGCGTGTAATGTTTGCCGTTTTTTTCCAGATCAATATGAATCGAGTCACGTGTAGTGCCCGGTTCATCAAAAGCAATGACGCGCTCTTCACCAAGCAGTGCATTCACCAATGTAGATTTACCCACATTAGGGCGCCCGACAATGGCAACTTTTGGGATTTTGTCACCGGTATAATCTGTGGTCGGCTCTTCTTCTTCAACCTTAAAGGTTGCTAAGGCTTCTTCGATAATGTCACGTACACCTTCGCCGTGTGCAGAAGATATAGATAGCGGATAACCCAGTCCTAACTCATGAAAGTCAGCACTCACAATCGCCTTTTGCATACCTTCAGTTTTATTTACAGCGAGCAATACCGGGCATTTACATTTACGCAAGCGGTTAGCAATATCCATATCCTGAGGCGTTGCGCCTTGGCGGCCATCCACAAGAAAAATAACTGCATCTGCTTCGTCAATCGCCTGCAGCGTCTGCTTTGCCATCTCTTTAAGAATACCGTCATCGGTATTCGGCTCAAAACCGCCGGTATCAACTACCAGGTAAGGCTGGCTGGCTCCTAAACCACGACCATAATGGCGATCACGGGTTAAGCCGGGAAAATCTGCAACTAGTGCATCTCGACTTTTTGTGAGTCGGTTAAATAAGGTTGACTTGCCAACATTGGGTCGGCCAACCAAAACAATGGTAGGTATCATATGAGCCTTCTATTTAGAGCCTAAGCTAAATGATTCTTTATAATCTTATCAAGCTAAGTAATTGATTGAATTGCAGTTATATCATCTCAAAAAGGATTAAAACCTTTTCGTATTGATACAACTGCTATTTATTTGATCTGTAATGCGTATATACCGCCGTCGCGCGACTGCGCCAGCAATGTGTTGCTATTAATCAATGCCATCTGCGGCAAAATCTGGCTATCGCCAGTTTTCACACGCGCACTGAACGCGCCATCTTCACGGCTTAAAAAGTGTACATATCCTTCAACATCACCGACCGCTATCAAAGAGCCCATCGCTAATGGTGCTGTCAGCTGACGGTTTTTGAGCGCACCCTGACGCCAGAAGGTTTTGCCTGTTGTGTAATCCAGCGCATACACTGAGCCCATTGCATGTGATACATAAATTCTCGCATCTTCAGCGGTCAAACCTGAGAGGCTCGATATATCGCGGTTCCATACTACGCGGCCGCTTGTTCTATCAACCGCAGCAATACGTCCTTGGTAAGCAACTGCATATACTAATGGACCATCTACAAATGGCAGACTGGTAATATCCGCGATACGCTCAATTTCAGTCACGCCCTTAGGTTGTGCAACAGAGGCTTCCCACATCATCTTGCCATTGTCAGCACGTATAGAAACCAGCTTACCACCGGCAAAACCTGCATAGACAGCGCCACCATCAACAGCTACACCAGCACTACTGCGTAAAGTCAGCGCCGGGCCTGTACGATCATAAACCCATTTGCGGCTACCATCATTCGCGTTAATTCCGTAAATGCGGTTATCTCCGCTACGCACAATCACTAACCCATCAAAGTACTTGGGCGCGCTTAACACTTCACTGCTTAAGCGTGATTTCCACTGCAATTTACCTGAAATATCATAAGCGTAAATTGAGCCTTTTTGCGTGCCAACAATGATCAGGCTGCCACCTACCCCAACACCGCCGGTCAGTTTTTCACCAACATTCACGCGCCAGGCCTGAGTACCGTTAGTAATGTCTAACTTACTTAGCTCACCTTCAGCACTCGCTACATAAGCATATCCAGCTTCTACAGCTGGCGTAAAATCATAAATTTCTGCGCTGCCATGCTTAGCTTGCCATAAGACTTTGACGCTGGCAGTTTCCTTGATTTCAGTTAACGCTTCAGGCGGCTCAGCTGCTTCGCGTCCAAAAACACGTTCTGATATATCCGTTTTCAAGTCAGAAATGGTGCCGCATGAAGTCAGCAACAATAAACTGCTCAACAACAGCAGAAGTTTTGATTTTTTAATGAATTGCATCAATTTTTAACCTAATGCCTCTAGTTTTTGTTGCGTCAGTGCATGATATCGACCTTGAGCATCTAATTTAGTCAATGCATGCTCATAGGCCGCTTTTGCTTCAGTTTTCTTGTCAAGCGCAACTAAAACATCACCTTTTAAATCAGAGAACAAGCCATCAAAGCCTGCATCATGCTCGGCCTCCAGCAGCTTTAACGCGCCCAGATAGTCTTTCTCTTCAGCTAAGATATTAGCCAACTGTAAGCTTGCAATCGCGCTGACAGATGTTTCTTTTGCATTTTTAATTGCCCATTCCAACTGCGCTTTTGCACTTTTAGCATCATTGCTGGCATAGTTTACTTTTGCAACAAATAATGCAGCGCGACCGGCATATGGCGTTGATGAATATTTATCCATAATGACAGCAGCTTTTGACTGAATGGTTTTCACATCTTTTTCGTCAGCCACTTGCAGTGCCTGGAATTCGCTAGAAGCTTCTACCGCTTGTTTGCCCTGATATAAATTCCATCCCTGATAAGCAGCATAAGCCACCAACAGGCCTAGCACAGTGCCACTTACCATTTTGCCGTAGGTTTTCCACCAAGCTTTTAATTCGTCTAACTGCTCTTGCTCTTCTAAATCGTATGCCATTCAATATTCCAATCTTTTTAATACTTTTAATTTTAAATCTATTAACCTGTAATTACGTTTTAAATTACATTTAACTTAACCGTTCACTACTTTTTTGCCCGGTATCGCAGCCAATAAATTCTGCGTATAACTATGTGCAGGCGCTTTGTATACATCAGCCACTGCCCCCTGCTCTACAACCTGTCCCTGATACATCACTACCATATCATCAGCAATATGCCGTACCACACGCAAATCATGACTGATAAAAATGTAGCTTAACGCCATTTCCTGCTGCAGGTCTTTTAACAGCAGCAGAATCTGTGCTTGAATTGAAACATCCAACGCAGAAACCGGCTCATCGCAGACAACTACCTGCGGATTTAACACCAACGCCCTTGCAATACCTATACGCTGCCTTTGCCCGCCTGAAAACTCATGCGGGTATTTTTGCATATCGGCTTCTGTCAGGCCAACACGCTTCAGCATTGCTATAACTTTTTTCTGCTGTTCAACAGCGCTGCCTAAACCGTGAATCAGCAAGCCTTCGCCAACTATTTCACCTACACGCATGCGTGGATTAAGTGATGCAAATGGGTCCTGGAACACCATCTGCAAATTTTTACGCACTTCCCTTAACTCAGCTGCTTGCAGTTTAGCCAAGTCGCGTCCTTCAAACAGAACCTCACCGCTGTCTACGGGTTGCAATTGTAACAGACAACGTGCCAACGTGGATTTACCGCTGCCAGATTCACCTACAACCGCCAGCGTTGTGCCGGCACGTAAATGTATACTGACGTCATTTAATGCTTTTACCTGCGTTGAGCCAAACCCAAAGCGACCGCTACGCTGTGTGTAAGTCTTTACCAGATTTCTGGCAACAAGAATGTCTTCACTCATGTATCACCTCAGCAGCAACTGCGCCGGTCTGTTCACCGGCCAGCCAGGCATAATCAATTGGCTTCAGCATTTTTTCACCCTCGGCATCCGGCACACATGCCAGCAATGCTTTGGTATATGGATGCTGTGGGTTACCTAACACCTGCTCTCTTGTACCAGACTCAACAATCTGCCCTCTGAACATGACAACAACGTTATCAGCAATATCTGCTACCACACCAAAATCATGCGTAATAAACAGCATACCCATATTCATGCGGGTTTTAAGGTCACTCAATAACTTAAGTATTTGTGCCTGCACCGTCACATCCAATGCTGTAGTTGGCTCATCGGCAATCAACAGGCTGGGCTCACAGGCAATACTCATCGCAATCATCACGCGCTGGCGCTGTCCGCCAGACAATTCATCTGGGTAACTGTTAGCACGGCCGGGAGGAATGCCAACCATCTCCAGCAAGCTGGCAATTTTGTTTTTCAAGCGCTCGCCTTTAAGGCCCAGATGCGTTGTTAGACTCTCGCCAATTTGATAGCCTACGGTCAACACCGGGTTCAAGGAGGTCATCGGCTCCTGAAAAATCATGGCGATCTTATCGCCGCGAAGTTTGCGCAGGCTCTCAGCATCAAGCTTTGTTAAATCAACAACGCCTTTATCAGCATCATTAAATAAAACCTTACCGCTATTTAGCTGCAACTGTTTCGATAACAAACCCATAATTGCAAGTGCGGTCAGACTTTTTCCGCTACCGGACTCGCCAACCACACAGGTGGTTTTTCCAACCTCAATCGCAAAACTGACATCGTTCACCAGCAGACGTGATGGCGTTTTTTTAGGCGAAATACTTACATGCTCAAGCTGCAGCAAAGGCGCTGTTTTTGCAAGCTGCTCGGTTTGTAAATCAACGGTCATGTTAGCTCTATATGATGTTTAAAATTAACTTTTAAAAGATAAATGACCGGGAATCTTTATTTTTTGCCGGCCGTCATTATTTTTATTGCCTCTTCAATACTGCACAATACCTGCTCTGGTTTAACTTCTGAGGTAGCATCCAACTGCATCGGCTTTAATGTTACTTGCTGATTATTAACCTCATCATCACCCAGAATCAAAGCGTATCTTGCCAAACTTCTGTCTGCCTTTTTCATCTGTGATTTAAAACTACCGCCGCCTGCATGCAGCACGACTTCAATATTCGCGTTACGCAAGCGCTCTGCAATCGCAAACGCTGCAGATTCTGCCAACTCACCTACATTCACCAGATAAGCATCCGGCGCATCGGCCGCTGTAATGCCATATTCCTGCATCAGCAGAAATACACGCTCCAGACCAATACCAAACCCGCAGGCTGGCGTTGCACTGCCGCCTAAACGCTCTACCAGCGCATCGTAGCGACCGCCACCGGCAATCGTACCCTGTGCACCCAGTTTAGTTGTTACCCATTCAAATACAGTGCGGTTGTAGTAATCCAGACCGCGCACCAGACGCGGATTGATTTTAAACGCGACACCAGCTTGGTTTAATCTTTTACACAGACCATCAAAATGTGCGCGGGTTTCATCACCAAGGCAATCTATTAGTTTTGGTGCAGCTTCACACATCGCCTGCATGCGTGGATTCTTGGTATCCAGTATGCGTAACGGATTAGTGTGCAGGCGGCGTTTTGCATCTTCATCCAGCAGGTCTACATGCTGCTCAAAATAGGCAATCAGCACATTTCGATATTCAGCGCGCTCATGCGCATCACCGATACTGTTGATTTGTAGCTCTACATCCTGAATGCCCAATTCACGCCAAAGTCTTGCCAGCAAAACAATTTGCTCGGCATCTACTTCAGGCGTATCGAAACCGAATGCTTCTACACCGATCTGATGAAACTGGCGCTGACGGCCTTTTTGCACATTCTCATGCCTGAACATAGCACCGCTATACCATAAACGCTGCGGGCCGTTATAAGTAAGGTTATGTTCCACTACCGCACGCACGCAACCGGCAGTACCTTCAGGGCGCAATGCCAGCTTGTCACCATTGAGCGCATCTTCCCAGGCATACATTTCTTTTTCTACAATATCGGTATGCTCACCTACGCTGCGAACGTACAGTTCTGTTGGTTCAACCAATGGCATACGGATATTTTTATAGCCGTATTGACCTAAAACCCGGCGTGCCGTGTCTTCCAGCTTGAACCATAACGGAGTTGCTTCCGGCAGAATGTCGTAGAAACCCTTAATACTTTGAAATTTATTGCTCATGAATTTTTAATTATTAACTTTTATATAAGACTTATGTATTGATCGCTTGGATCGGAATTGTTTTTGCAGTGGGATTCACACGTAGTTTTCCGCCTTCGGCATAATTCTTCTGCACGTAGTCTTCAACTATGGCCTGAAATTCCTGCGCGATGTTATCGCCTTTGAGTGTTACCGTTTTCTCGCCATCCACAAATACCGGCGCAACCGGTACTTCACCGGTACCAGGCAGACTGATGCCGATATTCGCAAGCTTGGACTCACCCGGGCCATTCACCACGCAACCCATGACCGCCACGCTCATATTTTCTACACCCGCATACTTGCCGCGCCATACTGGCATCTGGTTGCGTAGATAGCTTTGAATCTGCATTGCCAGTTCTTGAAAGTAGGTTGATGTCGTGCGACCACAACCTGGGCATGCAGTAACCAGCGGTGTAAATGAGCGAATGCCCATGGTTTGCAGAATTTCCTGCGCGACGACTACTTCTTTAGTGCGTGATTCATTCGGTTCCGGTGTTAAAGACACACGAATCGTGTTGCCAATGCCCTGCTGCAAACATAAAGCCAGTGCAGCCGTTGAAGCCACAATACCTTTTGAACCCATACCAGCCTCGGTAAGACCCAAATGTAACGGGTAATCACTGCGTTTTGCCAACTCGGTATAAACTTTGACCAAATCCTGCACGTCACTGACTTTGCAGGAAATAATAATCTGATTCGGAGACAGCCCCAGTGCCACGGCCTGCTCTGCACTCTCTAATGCGGACTGGATCAGCGCTTCGCGCATGAGTGCATCGGCACTTAACGGTGTTGCAAGCTTGGCATTATCATCCATCATCTGTGCCATTTTGGCTTGATCGAGACTGCCCCAGTTCACGCCGATACGCACGGCTTTTTTATAATGAATAGCGGCTTCAATCATTGCAGCAAACTGCTCATCACGCCTGGAGCCTTTGCCTACATTACCGGGATTAATGCGATATTTTGCGAGCGCTTCGGCACAATCCGGATATTGCGCCAGCAACTTATGGCCGTTATAGTGAAAATCACCGACTAAAGGCACATTGCAGCCTAGCGCATCCAAACCACGACGGATATTGCCAACCTGCGCTGCAGCCTCAGGAGAGTTCACGGTAATGCGCACCACCTCAGAACCGGCCTGCCACAGTTCATAAACCTGACTAATCGTCGCGGCAGCATCAGCTGTATCGGTATTAGTCATGCTCTGCACGACGACGGGCGCCGGAATCGTGCCATTCAAACCGCCGCCCACAGGGATGTGGCCGATCATTACCTGCAAAGTGTCATGTGGCTTAATTTGTATAGACAAACTCAACTGCTACTCCAACGTAATACGTGCAACGTTATCTTTAGTATTGGGGGCGAGATCAATATCTTTACCGCCAAAATTCAATTTGGTACCACTGGCATTGCCTATCACCAGATTTAGCGGTGGCGCGACATTAATCGTTTCTTTATCACCGTTATGTGACATTTTTTCATAAATAACTTTACCAGACTTATCTTTCACGCTCACCCAGGTTTGCGCTGTAAATACCATACTCACAGTTTTATCAGCAGGTTTATCAGTACCAGTAATCGCAGGTGTCTGAATCTGCTGAGTTGCTGACGGTGCTAGTGGTTTAAAGTCGATCTGAGAAAGAGCATCTGCCGGCTTTACATCAGCTGCATTAGTTGCCGGCGACGTACCAGTATTTAAACCTACATTAGGAGCAGCAAGCAAATCTGGGGCAACACTATCATCTTCAGCCAGACGCTGTGCTGCCGGTAAAGCAACTTCCGGTAATGACTCTGTAGCTGCGGGGGCAATTTCCTCAATAACTTCAGGTGCTTGGTCAACGGCATCATTTGAAGGCTTAGGCATGTAATCAACATAAAACAGCCATGCCAGCAAAAACAACAACACCAATATGCTGGCCAATATGTATTTAAGCCAAGGTTGACTCTCTTTAGTCAGCTGCACAGGTCGCATTGACGAACGCACAGCGATCATATTATCTGACTCAGATGCAACACTCTGTCGGTAACTTGCAAGCAATGGCTCTGCATCTATCTCCAGCAGCCTCGCATAATTACGGATAAAGCCACGAGTAATCATGGCATCAGGCAACAAATCAAACGCACCCTTTTCCAGCGCATCAACTTGCTTAACACTGTAACGCAAATTGTCGGAAACATCCTGCTGCGAAAGCGCTTTAGCAACACGTGCTGCTTGCAGCACTTCTCCCAATGAGGCAGGCTGGCTTTGCGCTTGACTATCAGTTGTTTCTTTATCGGTTTCTTGTATTTCAGCCATCACTAGTTCCCACTCGCCAATAATTTCGCCTGTTCAGAATCAGGGTATTGTCGACGCAATTGCAATGCATAACTAGCCTCATCATTTTTAGTGCCTAATTTGCGTGCAATTTGTATGGATAACCATAAATTTTCAGGCGTTGGCTGGACTAGCACTGCATTTTGCAATGTAGTTTTAGCCTTGGCTACCTCGTTGCGTTTAAACTGAATTGAGGCCAATTGATAAGCTGCTACAGAAGCTAACGGCTCGGCCTCTAACGCTCTTTGAAAATAAATTTCAGCATTTACAGCATCCTGCTTGCGCAGCGAGCAAATGCCGGCGTTAGTGTAGGCAATCGCCGGGGTCGCATATAAAGGATTTCTTACGGCCGCCATGAACTCTTTCACCGATTCATCTATGCGGTTTCGGCCACATAAAAAGCTGCCGAAATTATTATGTGACTCAGAATTATTTGGCTCTAGCTGCAATGCTCTTTTAAAGTTTTTTTCCGCAATATCATCCTGACCTAGCGCAGCATACACCAAGCCCAAGCCGTTATAAGCCAGACCGAAATCCGGGTCAATTTTTGTAGCTAGTGTAAACTCCTCTAAAGCGATGTCCATCTGCCTTTGCTGAAAATAGGCAGCCCCTAAATCCGTATGGGAGCGTGCGCGCTCCTTTAAGTTTCTATCTTCGGTGTCTTGCTGTTGCTGACTGGCGCAGCCGGCAGTCAATACTGAGATAAACGCAATCAAAACCAGCTTGCTAAAACTCATCTTATTCATTCAACCGCCTCAATTGGAATTCGCTTAGAACTACGTTTCGTTTTATCGAGTACTTTACCAGCTAACTGACCACATGCGGCATCAATGTCCTCACCACGTGTTTTACGCACGGTCACAACATAGCCCGCCTGCATCAAAATGTCGCGGAATACGCGGATATGGCTAGGCTTGGATGTTTCATAGCCACTATCAGGGAAAGGATTAAACGGAATTAAATTAAACTTGCAGGATACATTCTTTACTAGCTCAAGCAGTTGATGTGCATGCTCGACCGTGTCGTTCACACCGTCCAGCATCACATATTCAAAAGTCACAAAATCTCGCGGCGCCTTTTCCAGATAGCGGTTACAAGCGGCCATTAATTCTTTGAGCGGGTATTTTTTATTGATTGGCACGATCACGTCACGCAGCGCGTCATTCGGCGCATGCAGCGATACGGCAAGTGCTACCGGGCAATCCTCTTTCAAACGATCCATAGCCGGTACCAGCCCACTGGTTGAAAGCGTTACACGACGACGGCTCAAACCATAGGCACTGTCATCGAGCATGATCTGCATTGCAGTAACTACATTATCGTAGTTAGCCAACGGCTCACCCATACCCATCATCACCACATTACTGATAATCCGCTCACCTGGCGGCAGCAGGTCATAACCGGCTTCCTGGCGTAATGAATGATCGGCAATAGCCAGCTGACCGATAATTTCAGAAACACTTAAGTTGCGGTTGAAACCCTGACGACCAGTGGAGCAGAATGTGCACTCCAGCGCACAGCCGACCTGACTGGAAACACATAAGGTACCGCGGTCATCTTCGGGAATAAACACCGTTTCAATGCTATTGGCAGCGTCGGCCCCAATCAGCCACTTACGTGTTCCATCGTTTGATACTTGTTCGTGCTGCACGGTAGGCAGAGTGATCTCTGCCTCTTTTGCAAGTTTTTCGCGCAGACTTTTGGCAATATCAGTCATCTGCTCAAAATCATGCACGCCGAAATGATGCATCCAGCGCATCAACTGCTTGGCGCGAAAAGGCTTCTCACCTCTTTCAGCGAACCATTGAGCGAGTTGTTGTTGATTAAAGTTAAGCAGATTGACCAAAATTGTTTTTACCTTAAATATTTCTAAATAATTCAAGCTTCTAAATTAGGCTAGGCGCGAACAAAAAATGATGACGCAGCATACAGATAGTATGTAAGGAAATCATTTTTTGTGAGCAACGAAGCATAATGACGAAGATTGAATTATTTACCGAAGAAGTAAGCGATTTCGATCGCTGCGTTTTCCGCAGAATCAGAACCGTGAACCGCATTAGCATCGATGCTCTCAGCAAAGTCTGCACGGATTGTGCCAGCTGCCGCTTCTTTAGGGTTTGTAGCGCCCATCAAATCACGGTTTACTTGAACTGCATTTTCACCTTCTAATGCTTGAATCATTACTGGACCAGAAATCATGAACTTAACCAAGTCATTGAAAAATGGACGCGCTGCGTGCACTGCGTAGAAACCTTCAGCTTCAGCTTGTGTCAATTGTGCCATTTTGGCTTCCACAATTTTTAAACCTGCGTTTTCAAAACGTGTGTAAATTTTACCGATAACATTTTTTGCAACTGCATCAGGTTTGATGATAGAAAGCGTACGTTGAATTGCCATAACTACTCCATAAAGTTAACTTATCCAT
>LNAP01000332.1_pt1 | contig 53531 bp, 49 predicted proteins | sample 602601 | NCBI WGS metagenome assembly LNAP01 (sample SAMN02440304, study PRJNA202911) | soil metagenome | biome: Subtropical and temperate rainforests or woodlands; isolation source: soil samples (1 kg each in a 20% v/v slurry with milli Q water) were... ...
ACTGTTTCCCTTGGGAACGGGGCGCACTTTAATGGGAGGAGAGTTACGTGTCAACAGTGGATCTGAAAAAATTTCTGCTGTACTTACAGATACTTGCGGCACCAGCACCAAGTACCAGGGTTCCTCGGGCTCTACCGGTGTGAGTTTTTCCCCGACGCCCTCGGCAAAAGCCGCGTGGCCCCGTACGAAAACCGGCACATCGGCGCCCAGCGTAAGGCCCAATGCAGCCAGGCGATCAGCGTCCCAACCCAGCTGCCACAGGTGGTTGAGCCCCAGCAAAGTCGTTGCCGCGTTTGAGCTGCCGCCGCCGATGCCGCCGCCCATGGGCAGGATTTTTTCGATCCAGATATCAATGCCCAGCGAACACCCGGATTGCTCCTGAAGTTTTTTCGCGGCTTTGACGATCAGGTTGCTGTCGTGAGGAACGCCTTCGAATTCGGTGTGCAGGTGAATCACGCCGTCGTCGCGCACGGCAAAGGTGATTTCATCGCCGTAGTCGAGAAACTGAAAAATCGTCTGCAACTCGTGATAGCCGTCCGGGCGACGGCCCAGGATGTGCAACATCAGGTTGAGCTTGGCCGGGGAGGGCAGGGTCAGGCGTGCAGCGGTCATGTCATTGCCCCAGCTTGCGCGGCTGCCATTGCTTGATCACCAGCGTGACGTCCAGGTTGCTGCCGTGCAGTTTGATGCGCTCGGGCAACCAGTACCCGTTTTGCTCGGCGTAGCTTAAGTATTCGATCTGCCAGTCGTCCTGCTCCAGGTTGGACAGGCGACTGTCGGCATCGAGGGTCAGGCGGCTTTTGCTGTCCGGTGCCGGCAGGCCGCGAACCCACCAGGTCAGGTGGGATACGGGCAGCTTCCAGCCCAGTTGTTCTTCCAGCAAGGCTTCCGGCGAGGGTGATTCGTAGCGACCCTGATTGGCCACTTCCAGCGAAACCTGGCCTGGTCGGCCGGTCAGGCGCGCCGCGCCACGACCCAGCGGGCCGGACAGGCGAATGTCGTAGTAGTCCTGGCGTTGCAGCCAGAACAGTGTGCCGCTGCCCGAGTCTTTCGGTGCGCGTATGCCGATCTTGCCATCGATCTGCCAGCCGTCGAGACCGCTCAGTTGTTCCTTGTGCTCTCGCCATTGGGCCGTGTTGCCGTGGCCCTGGACGGATTCTCGGGCGCCGAAGCCGGCGCAACCGGCGAGCAGGGCGATAAAGCTGAAAACGATGAAGTGGCGCAAAAGCATAATTTTAAAGGGTCTCTGATCCGGTCAGGCGTTTGATGGTGCTGCGCAGGATGGGGCTGTCGGGCTGTTCCTTGAGGAACTTGCTCCAGATCTGCCGGGCTTCGCGCTGTTTGCCGTTGGCCCACAGGACTTCGCCCAGGTGCGCGGCGACTTCCTGGTCGGGAAAGCGCTCCAGGGCCTGGCGCAGCAGGCGTTCGGCCTCGTCGAGGTTACCCAGGCGGAAATGCACCCAGCCAAGACTGTCGAGCACCGCCGGGTCTTCCGGGTTGAGCTGGTGGGCCTGTTCGATCAGCACCTTGGCTTCGGCGTATCGGGTGGTGCGATCGGACAAGGTGTAGCCCAGGGCATTGAGGGCCATTGCATTGTCGGGGTCGCGCTGGATGATCAGGCGCAGGTCATTCTCCATCTGCGCCAGGTCATTGCGTTTCTCCGCCAGCATGGCGCGGGTATACAACAGGTTCAGGTCGTCCGGGTACTGCTTCAACGCCCGATCGAGCACAGTCCAGGCTTTGTCGCCCTGATTATTGGCCGACAGGGTTTCAGCCTCGATCAGATACAACTGGATGCCGTAGTCCGGCTGGGTGTCCCGCTGCACGGCGAGGCGACTCTGGGCCTCGGCCGTTTTGCCGTTGCTCATCAGGATATCGGCCTGGCGCAACTGGGCCGGCAGATAATCGTTGCCTGGGCCGACTTGGGCGTACTCGAGCAGTGCACTCTCGGGGTCGTTGCGTTCTTCCGCGATGCGGCCCAGGTTCAAGTGGGCGGAGTCGACATGCGTTCCCCGCGCAATCAGGTCTTCCAGGTGACCCTTGGCTTCTTCCCACGCTTTGGCTTCCAGGCAGACCAACGCCAGGGAATAGCGCAATTCATCGTCTTCAGGGTACTGCTGGACCAGGCTGGAAAACTCCACCTTGGCGTCGTCCATGCGGTCGTTTTCCACCAGCATGCGCGCGTAGGTGAGACGCAGGCGCTTGTCGTCCGGGTATTGCCTGATGCTTTTTTTCAGCAGCGGCAGGGCTTCGTCGCCGCGGTTCGCGCCTTGCAGCAAGCGAGCGCGCAGCAGAATCGGCGCCACTTCGCCCGCTTGCGGCGGGTTGTCTTCCAGCAGGGAAAGGGCGCCCTGGATGTCACCATCCTGTTGCAGCAGCAGGGCCTTGCCGAAAATCAGCTGACCGTTATCGGGATGGCGCTGCAGCAGTCGGTCGAAGCTTTTAGTCAGGCCGTCGCGGGTTTCCTGGTCGGTATCGGCCGCTGATAGCGCAAGGAAGTCGAAATGGGTGTCGCCCTTGCCCAGCAGGACTTTCTCCATATACACCATGGAGTCGTCGTAGCGTCCGGCCCGGGCCAGTTGCACGGCGGCGGCGCGTTGCGCTTCGAGGTCTTGCGGGGCGTTTTTGGCCCAGATCAGTGCGGTATCCAGGGCGGGCTGGTCGGCACCCAGGTATTCGGCAATGCGAAACGCCCGCTCGGAGATGCCCGGGTCCTGTGTGTTGATGGCCTGGGTGACGTAGTTGTCCAGCGCAATGTCGAAGCGATTGCGCTGGCCTGCCAGTTCGGCGCTCAACAGGCTGAAAATGGTTTCTTCGCTGAATGAGCTATAGACCTTGGGCTTTTCAGGGGCCTGGGTGCTGTCTTCGACCGGCGGCGTACCGTCTGTCGACACGGGGGCCATGGACTGACAGCCGCCGAGCAAGGCAAAAGCGAGGAGCAACGCGGAAGATCTATTCATATAGGAAAAGGACGACTAACCTGCGGTCGGATCATCATGACACAGCCTTCGGTCAAACATAACCGGCCCGTCGATTTACGGCACGGGGCAGGGCGATAGATATCGAGTGGTTGTTCTGAATCTGGCGAAGTAGGACAATTGCCGGCTTCACGTCACTATCAGCGACCTTGAATGGCCTTCCTTGCACTTGGTATTAACCACAAGACTGCTTCCGTAGACGTCCGCGAGCGCGTGGCCTTTACGCCTGAGCAACTGGTTGAGGCCCTGCAGCAGCTTTGCCGACTCACCGAGAGCCGCGAGGCTGCCATCCTCTCCACCTGCAATCGCAGCGAGCTTTATATAGAGCAGGATCACATTTCGGCCGATACCGTGCTGCGCTGGCTGGCCGAATATCACGATCTGAGTCTTGAAGAGCTGCGCGCCAGTGCCTATGTGCATGAAGACGATGCGGCCGTTCGTCACATGATGCGCGTTGCCTCCGGGCTCGATTCGCTGGTGCTGGGCGAACCGCAGATTCTCGGCCAGATGAAGTCGGCCTACGCCGTGGCCCGTGAGGCCGGCACGGTCGGGCCTCTGCTGGGGCGCTTGTTCCAGGCCACGTTCAATGCCGCCAAACAGGTGCGCACCGACACCGCCATCGGCGAAAACCCGGTGTCCGTGGCATTTGCCGCGGTCAGCCTGGCGAAACAGATTTTCAGCGATCTGCAACGCAGCCAGGCGCTGCTGATCGGCGCGGGGGAGACCATCACCCTGGTGGCGCGCCATCTGCACGACCTGGGGGTCAAGCGTATCGTGGTTGCCAACCGTACCCTGGAGCGCGCCAGTACCCTGGCCGAGCAGTTCGGCGCCCATGCTGTGCTGCTGTCGGACATCCCGGCCGAGCTGGTGCACAGTGACATCGTCATCAGCTCCACCGCCAGCCAGTTGCCGATCCTGGGCAAAGGCGCGGTGGAAAGCGCCCTGAAACTGCGCAAGCACAAGCCGATTTTCATGGTGGATATTGCCGTTCCCCGGGACATCGAGCCGGAAGTGGGCGAGCTCGACGACGTTTATCTGTACAGCGTCGACGACCTGCACGAAGTGGTCGCCGAGAACCTCAAGAGCCGGCAAGGGGCGGCCCAGGCGGCCGAAGAAATGATCACCATTGGCGCCGAGGACTTCATGGTCCGCCTGCGCGAGCTGGCGGCGGTGGATGTGCTCAAGGCTTATCGTCAGCAGAGCGAACGCCTGCGCGACGAAGAGCTGCAAAAGGCCCAGCGCCTGCTGGCCAACGGTGGCAGCGCCGAAGAGGTGCTGGTGCAACTGGCTCGCGGCCTGACCAATAAATTGCTTCACGCGCCCAGTGTCCAGCTCAAGAAGCTGACCGCCGAAGGCCGCCTCGATGCGTTGGCCATGGCCCAGGAACTCTTTGCCCTCGGTGAGGGTTCACCGGATAGTTTTTCGGATAAAAAATCGCAATGAAAGCGTCACTGCTCAATAAGCTGGACATTCTCCAGGACCGTTTCGAGGAACTGACCGCCCTGCTGGGCGATGGTGAAGTCATTTCCGACCAGAACAAGTTCCGCACGTATTCCAAGGAATACGCCGAAGTCGAGCCGATCGTCGCCACCTATAAACAGTTGCTCAAAGTGCAGGGCGACCTTGAAGGCGCCCAGGCGTTGCTCAAGGACAGCGATCCGGACATGCGCGAAATGGCTGTCGAGGAAGTCCGTGAAGCCAAGGAGCAGTTGCTCGAGCTTGAAAGCAACCTGCAACGCATGTTGTTGCCCAAGGATCCGAATGACGGTCGCAATGTGTTTCTCGAGATCCGTGCCGGCACCGGCGGCGACGAAGCGGCGATATTCTCCGGGGACCTGTTCCGCATGTATTCGCGTTACGCCGAGCGTCGCGGCTGGCGGGTGGAGATCCTCTCGGAGAACGAAGGCGAACACGGTGGCTATAAAGAGGTCATCGCCCGGGTCGAAGGTGACAACGTCTACGGCAAGCTGAAATTCGAATCCGGCGCCCACCGCGTGCAGCGTGTCCCGGCCACCGAATCCCAGGGGCGTATCCACACTTCGGCCTGTACCGTGGCGGTTTTGCCCGAGCCGGACGAGCAGGAAGCCATCGAGATCAACCCGGCGGACCTGCGGGTCGACACCTACCGCTCCTCGGGTGCGGGCGGTCAGCACGTCAACAAGACCGATTCGGCTATCCGTATCACTCACCTGCCTTCGGGCATTGTGGTCGAGTGCCAGGAAGAACGTTCCCAGCACAAGAACCGTGCGCGCGCCATGTCGTGGTTGTCGGCCAAGCTCAATGATCAACAGACCAGCGCTGCGGCCAACGCCATCGCCAGCGAACGCAAGCTGTTGGTGGGCTCGGGAGATCGCTCGGAGCGGATTCGTACCTACAACTTTGCCCAGGGTCGGGTCACCGACCATCGAGTCAACCTGACGCTGTATTCGCTCGACGAAATTCTCGCCGGCGGCGTCGACGCAGTAATCGAACCGTTGCTGGCCGAATACCAGGCCGACCAGTTGGCCGCGATTGGCGAGTAAGCACAGGTGAACATATGACCATCATCGCCAGTTTGTTACGCGCCGCCGAGCTGCCGGATTCGCCCACGTCCCGACTGGATGCCGAATTGCTGCTGGCCGCGGCACTGGGCAAGCCCCGCAGCTTCCTGCACACCTGGCCCGAGCGAATCGTGCCAAGCGAAGCGGCGTTGTTGTTCTCTGAATACCTGCGCCGCCGTCGTTCTGGCGAGCCAGTGGCTTATATCCTCGGGCAGCAAGGCTTCTGGAACCTGGACCTGGAAGTGGCGCCTCACACCTTGATTCCGCGCCCCGACACCGAACTGCTGGTGGAAACCGCGCTGGCCTTGCTGCCGGCCGCACCGGCGAGGGTTCTGGATCTGGGCACCGGCAGCGGCGCGATTGCCCTGGCATTGGCCAGCGAGCGCCCGGCCTGGACAGTCACCGCGGTCGACCGTGTGCTGGAGGCGGTGGCCCTGGCCGAACGCAATCGCCAGCGCCTGGACCTGCGCAACGTCACGGTACTGAGCAGCCACTGGTTCAGCGCTTTGGACGGTGAGCGTTTTGAGCTGATCATTAGCAACCCACCTTATATAGCCGCCACCGATCCTCATCTGGCGGAGGGCGACGTGCGGTTCGAGCCGGCCAGTGCCCTGGTGGCAGGGCACGACGGACTTGATGATTTGCGCACAATCATCGCCCAGGCCCCCGATCATCTAGAAACGGGTGGCTGGTTGATGCTCGAGCACGGTTACGATCAGGCCGACGCGGTGCGTGATCTGCTGCAAACCCAAGGGTTTACTGAAGTCCACAGCCGCCAGGACCTGGGTGGGCATGAGCGCATCAGCCTGGGGCGCCTGCCGTGCTGAACGATCAGGAGTTGTTGCGCTATAGCCGGCAGATTCTGTTGCAGCACGTCGACATCGACGGGCAACTGCGACTCAAGCACAGCCGCGTATTGATTGTCGGCCTCGGCGGACTTGGCGCTCCGGTGGCGTTGTACCTGGCCGCTGCTGGCGTCGGTGAGTTGCACCTGGCGGATTTTGACACGGTCGACCTGACCAACCTGCAACGCCAGATCATCCACGACACCGACAGTGTGGGCCTGAGCAAGGTCGATTCGGCGATGCGTCGCCTGACGGCGCTCAACCCCGACATCAGCCTGGTGCCTCACCCACAGGCCATGGACGAAGACAGTCTGTCTGCTGCCGTTGCGGCAGTGGATGTGGTGCTGGACTGTTCCGACAATTTCTCCACCCGCGAAGCGGTGAATGCGGCGTGTGTCGCTGCAGGCAAACCGCTGGTCAGCGGTGCGGCGATTCGCCTGGAAGGGCAGTTATCCGTGTTTGATCCACGCCGCCCGGAAAGCCCCTGCTATCACTGCCTCTACGGCCACGGCAGTGAAGCCGAGTTGACCTGCAGCGAAGCTGGTGTGCTCGGGCCGCTGGTGGGGTTGGTGGGCAGTCTGCAAGCCCTTGAAGCCTTGAAACTGTTGGCCGGTTTCGGCGAGCCACTGGTGGGACGCCTGCTGTTGATCGATGCCTTGGGCAGTCGTTTTCGTGAGCTGAGGGTCAAGCGTGATCCGGGGTGCAGCGTCTGCGGTGGCAGCCAGCATGAGTGAAGCGCCGGTCGGTGTGTTCGACTCGGGTGTCGGCGGGCTGTCGGTGCTGGGGGAGATCCGTCGGCTGTTGCCCAATGAGTCACTGCTCTACGTTGCAGACTGTGGGCATATTCCCTACGGCGAGAAAACCCCGGAATTCATCCGGCAGCGCTGCGCAATCATCGCCAACTTTCTCCATCAGCAGGGCGCCAAGGCGCTGGTGGTGGCTTGCAATACCGCGACGGTCGCCGGGGTCGCCGATTTGCGTCGTGATTATCCCCACTGGCCCATTGTCGGCATGGAGCCGGCGGTCAAACCGGCGGCGGCTGCCACTCGAAGTGGCATTGTCGGTGTGCTGGCAACCACTGGCACATTACAAAGCGCCAAATTCGCCGCGTTACTTGATCGGTTCGCCACCGATGTGCAGGTGATCACCCAGCCATGCCCCGGGCTGGTAGAGCTGATCGAAGCAGGCGATCTCCAGAGCCCGGCTTTGCGTCAATTGCTGCAGGGCTTTGTCGAACCGTTGCTGGCCGCCGGCTGCGACACGTTGATCCTGGGTTGCACGCACTATCCCTTCCTCAAGCCATTGCTCAAGCACATGGTTCCCGCGCACATCAGCTTGATCGATACGGGGGCCGCCGTTGCCCGGCAACTTCAACGCCTGCTCGCTGAACGCGGCCTCCTGGCCGCCGGTCCCGCCAGCGAAACGCGATTCTGGAGTAGCGCAGATCCGATACATTTAAGAAAAATCCTACCAACGCTATGGAATTCGTCCGGCGTTGTGCGAAGCTTCAGTCTGTAAAAAAACCTGAAAAATACCTAAATCAGGCTGAACTTCTGTTTTAACGCGGATTTCTATAGCTTTGTCTGTTTGTAACAAAACTAACTAAGTCTGTTCGGAAAAGGATGTTTCTAATGAAGCGTTTATTCTGCTTGGCCGCACTTGCGGCTGCATTGTTGGGGCACACTTACTCCGCACAAGCGGCAGGTGTGGAGTTTGGGGTGGGCCAGACCGGCGAGTCGACCATGACTTACCGCTTGGGTATGCAGTTCGATTGGGACAAGAGCTGGTTGCAGAGTGATGTCGGTCGCCTGACCGGCTATTGGAGTGGCGCTTACACGTATTGGGAAGGGGATGAGGCCTCGAGCAACCACAGCCTGTCGTTCTCGCCTGTCTTTGTGTATGAGTTTGCCGGTCAAAACGTAAAACCCTACATCGAGGCGGGTATCGGTGTTGCGTTGTTTGAAAATACCCAAGTGGAAAACAACCAGCTCGGTACGGCTTTTCAGTTCGAGGACCGCATTGGTTTCGGCCTGCGCTTCAACGGTGGACATGAAGTGGGTATTCGCGCCACTCATTACTCCAACGCCGGCATCAAGTCGACCAACGACGGTGTCGAAAGTTACGCGCTGCACTACACGATGCCGCTGTAACCCAAACCCGTGGGAGCGAGCCTGCTCGCGATAACGAAGTATCAGACAACCTCATATTGACTGGTCTACCGCTATCGCGAGCAGGCTCGCTCCCACGGGCTACCGATACGCAGTCGCAATCCCTTTGCGTTCTTCAATACATTCCGGCGCGCCCATCTCGAACTCGCGGCAGATCAGCGGGCGTTTTTCGTAGATCGTGCACCTCATGCTGTCGCGATCCAGCGCCGCGCACCAACCATCGTCGAGCCGCAACATCACTTCTCCACCCCATTCGTCCGTGTCGATAAAGCGTTCGGGCACGCCAGTGTCAGTGATCAGCATGACTTCCAGTTGGCAACAGCACGCCGCGCACGTCGAACAAGTGACGGCAGGCTGGGGGATCTGATGGACAGGGATGGTTTTCATGGCGCGCAGTGTAAGGCAACCGCGCCCCTCAGGGTTGGCCCTTGATCGGGCACCCATTCCCCGCTTTATCTGAGTTGACGTCAGTGAGCATCGATTCGGTCGATGAAGGTAGCGGCCAGAGTACGGTCATGGACGAAACGGGGAGCGCCACTTCATGGGGGCGCTCGGCCAGTTGTTTCAGCACGTGATGTGCCGCCGTTTCGGCCGTCCACTGGACTGGGGCCGGAAAACAGTCGTCGAGCCTGAGCGAAGGGCTGTCGAAGCCCGGATGAACCAGCGTCACGTCGATGCCCTCGGCCACCAGTTCGACGCGAGCCGACTCAAACAGAAAACGCATGCCTTTGCCGTCGGCCTCGCTATATGACGGTGGCAGGTAAGTCGCCGGGCTGGCGATGCCCACCAGATGGGACCGGTTGCCTGCACGCAGCAATGGCAGGGCAGTGTGAATGCAGAAGCTGGCCGCTATCAGATTGCTGCGCACAATGTGTTCGATGATCAAAGGGTCGGCGGGTTGGCCGTCGATGTATTCGGCGGTTCCTGCATTGAGAATCACGGTGTCCAGCGAACCCCACTGCCGGGCAATCTGTTCGCCGATCTCGCGTACGGTCTGGCTGTCGGTCAAGTTGCCGGGCACCGCCAGTACTTGTCCCGGATAACGTGCCGAAAGGTCTTCACTCGAGCGCGACGAGCGCGAGCTAACGGCCAGGTGTGCGCCGGTTTTGAGTATCGCTTCGGCCAACGAAACGCCGATTCCGTTGCCCGCACCGGTCAGCCAATATCGCTTACGAGTTTCTAGACCCATTCCATACTTCCTTCGCCGAGCAGAGTGCACGAGTTTGGTATAAGACTGTATGGCCGCAGGGTTGAAATTGCATCTTACGGTCCGTGTTTTTCTGTTCGCTGATCGCCCGATTTCTTGGTTTTACACTTATCGAGTTGGCAGGTTTCTGAACGCCTGCAATGCACGAGCCCGGGACTGACTCAGGTCGACAATCGCCGGAGGATAATCCGTCACGCCAAACAATCGGCCCTGCATGTTTGGATTATGGACCTGTTGCTTATCGAGATCGTTCAGTTCAGGTAACCAGCGTTTGATGAACAATCCTTCACGGTCGAATTTCTCCGATTGACTCAAGGGGTTGAAGATCCGGAACCAGGGCGCCGCATCCGTCCCGGTTGAGGCGCTCCACTGCCAGCCGCCGTTGTTGGCGGCCAAGTCGCCGTCGATCAGGTGTTGCATGAAAAAGCGCTCACCCTCGCGCCAGTCGATCAGCAGGTTCTTGGTCAGAAACATCGCCACCACCATCCGCAAACGGTTGTGCATCCACCCGGTTTCCAGCAACTGGCGCATGGCCGCGTCGATGATCGGCAAGCCAGTGCGTGCCTGTTTCCACGCCTCCAGCTCTTCGGGGGCGTTGCGCCACGCCAGCGCTTCGGTTTCCGTACGGAACGCGCGATGGCGAGACACACGTGGATAGCCCACTAGAATGTGTTTATAGAACTCACGCCAGAGCAATTCATTGATCCATGTCACAACACCGACATTTCCGCTCTCGAATTCACCCTGGTTGGCCTGCAGCGCCGCATGCAGGCATTGGCGCGGCGAGATCACACCCGCCACCAGGTACGCCGAGAGCTGGCTGGTGCCTGGTCTGGCGGGGAAGTCCCGTTCGCTCTGGTAATAATCGAGGTGTTGCTCAGCGAAGGTGTCCAAACGCCGCTGGGCTTCGTTTTCACCCGCTGGCCAGAGGGCGCGCAGCGTTTCACTCGCAGGCGAGAAGCCTTCGACTTGCGTGGGCACCGGGTCGCTGACAATGCCGGTGGGTGCCTGCCGGGCCGGTTTGGCGACCAGGCCTGGCAGCGAAAAGTGCAGGCGGCTGTAACAGACCTTGCGGAACTGGCTGAACACCTGGAAATAGGTGCCGGTTTTGGTCAGCACACTGCCGGGCTTGAACAGCAGTTGGTCGAGGTGGCTGTGAAATTCGATGCCCTGGCCCTGCAACGTTCGGGCAACTTCGGCATCTCGATGGGTTTCGTTCAAGCCGTATTCTTCATTGACATGGACGGCGTCGATTGCCAGTTCGTGGCACAGCGAGAGCAGAATCTGCGGTGCCTGATCCCAGCGTGCAGCGTGGCGGATCAGCAGCGGGATGTTCAAAGCCTCCAGGGCAGAGCTCAACGAGGCGAGGTTACGCAGCCAAAAGTCGATCTTGCACGGTGCATCGTCATGCGCGCGCCATTGTTCCGGGCTCGGCAGGTACACCGCCACACAAGGTCCCCGGGCTGCTGCGGTGGCGAGGGCGGTGTTGTCGTGCAGGCGCAGGTCGCTGCGCAGCCAGATCAGTTGCGTGGGCTTTTTCATTCAAATAAGTGCTCTGCGACTCAGTTCGCGGTAAGCCGATAACGGATCTTCGGCCCACGTAAGGTTGTCGGTCGAAATGCCTGTGGATAACCGAGCGTGATGGATCGATGCGGCCGGGCCGGCGATGATGATCGGGCAATCCACCCCACTGATCAGCTTGGGCAGTTGGGACAGGTTCAGCGCGTTGCTGGAGTACAGCAGCACTCCACGGGCTTTGAGGCGTTCGACGGCCAAGGCCAGTTCGCCTGCGGGTATCGGCCCATCGAACACTTCCACGGGGCAATCGGCGCTGCTGGCCAGCCAGGCGCTAAGCCACAATTGGGGCTCCAGGGGCAGGTCCGAATGGTTGACCAGCAGCAATGGCGCACCGCGCAACTGACGATTGTTGTGGTAGATCCGACTGCCGAATTTGCTGCGCAGCCAGGAGTACAGAAACACCCGCTCCAACTGCGCACCGAACTGGCCTTGCCAGCGCAATTGCAGTTCGGCCAGCAAAGGCAGCAACAACTGCTCGCACACCGTCCAGGGCGGATAAAGCGCCATAGCCTGGTTGACCAGATCATCGACCTGACGCTCGGCCAGTTGCGTGACCGCCAGCATCAGGGCGTGGCGCTGACGCTGCCAGTCGTTTTCCAACGGTTCACTGGGCGGCTGCGGTGTGTCGAGCAGCGGTTTTATCTTGCTCACCGCCACCCCCCGATCGATCCAGGTGAGGATGCTCAAGATACGTTGCACATGATCGGCATTGAACAGTCGGTGACCCTTGGGGGTGCGGTGCGGCACGATCAGGCCATAACGGCGCTCCCAGGCTCTCAGGGTGACGGCATTGACCCCGGTTTGGCGGGCGACTTCGCGTATGGGCAGCCAGCCCTGCGCCAGGGCTTTGGCGAAGTCGGCGCCCAGGTCTTCGCTGGCGCTGGAATCAGGTTCGCTTTTCATCAAATGGCATTTCGCAGACTGAGGTTTTCCGGGTGTGGTTGCAGGTAGACCTGCTGCGCCAGATAGGGATCGGGATGCAGGCGCAAGTGATGCTTGAGCAAGGTCAGCGGAACTACCAGGGGTACGATGCCGAGGCGGTATTGCCCGATGAGGTGTTGTACTTCCTGCTTGTCTTCGGCGTTGATGGCGCGTTTGAGGTAACCGCTCAGGTGTTGCAGCACATTGGTGTGAGTGCGGCGGGTGGCGCATTTCTTCAAAGCAGCCATCAAGGCGCTGAAGTAGCGTGCGCCCAGCTCGTCAGGATCGGCCTTGCCCATGTTGCCCAACAGATTGCCCAAGGCCTTGTATTGCACCGGGTTATGGGCCATCAACAGATATTTGTAGCGCGAGTGAAAGTGGATCAGGTCGCGGCGTGTCAGGCCTTTGCGGCGCAGCGGTTGCCAGGCCGCGTAGGCAAATACCCGGGTCAGGAAATTTTCCCGCAGCACCGGGTCGTTCAGGCGACCGTCTTCCTCCACCGGCAAGTCGGGGTGGCGCTCGCAAAACGCCTGGGCATAGATGCCGCGTCCGCCGCCGTCCTGTGGCACGCTGTTGTGATCGTAGACCTTGACCCGCTCCAGTCCGCAGGACGGCGACTTCTGCATGAAGATGTAGCCGCAGATGTCAACCAGTTCCTCGGCCATCTGCTCTCCGTAAGCGGCCAATGGCCGGGTTACATTGAGGTCGTGCCTGACCGTACCAACCGCGTCGGGCCGTTCGGGATTACCCACCAGCCGGATCGGCTCGCGGGGGATGCCCAGGCCAATGGCGACTTCAGGGCAGACCGGGACGAAGTCGAAGTAGTCGACCAAGGTACGGCTGCATAGCTGCGATTGCTTGTGTCCGCCGTTGAAGCGAACTTCAGCGCCCATCAGGCAGGCGCTGATAGCGATTTTCGGTTTGACGACGGCATCATGGGGCATGGGCGACCTCTGATTTCAAATCTTGTACAAAATAACATTTGTGTACAATATTTTCATCATAGATCCGAACGCGCACAAGTCAACCGCTTTTGCGTGTGGGGCGATGTGGTTTTTGCGCAGACAGGCTGCTGCCTGGTTCGACAGCAGCGGGTGACGTAGGCTGGCGCGTTCTATTGCAGGCTGGCGTGCAGACGGCGTGCGGCTTCCTGACCGCTTAGCCAAGCACCTTCGACACGACCGGACAGGCACCAGTCGCCACAAACATACATACCCAGGTCGGCATCGGCCAAGGCGCCCCATTCATGGTTGCCGGCGGGGCGCGCGTAAAGCCAGCGATGGGCCACGCTGAAGCTGGGCGCAGGCATAGCACTGTGCAGCAGCTCGGCGAACGCGCCGTGCAGGTGTTCGATCACCGCCTCCTTGGCCATGTCGATATGTTGGCGACTCCAGTCGCTGGTGGCGTGCAGCACCCAGGTGTCGAGCGTGCTGTCGCGCCCCGGTTTGCTGCGGTTGCGAGCCAGCCAGTCGAGGGGGCTGTCCTGGACGAAGCAGCCTTCCATTGAGGTATCCAGCGGTGTTTCGAAGGCCAGGGCCACGGCCCAGGTGGGGTCCATCTTCACGCCCGCCGCCACTGCGGCCAGCTTTGGCACGGCCGCCAGCAATGCCGTGGCCTGGGGCGCGGGCGTGGCGATCACCACCTGGCCGAAGGGGCCGTGGGTGAAGCCTTCCGCGTCCTGCAAGTGCCAATGCTCCTGACCGCGGTACACCTCGGTAATGCGACAGGAGAACTGCACCTGCAACTCGCCAAGCAAGGCGCGGGTGATGGCGCTCATGCGCGGGGTGCCGACCCAGCGGGTCTGCTCATCCGGCGACGGGCTCAGTTGCCCATCCTTGAAATGATAAAGCTGAGGTGTCCATTCCGCCGCCCAGCCCTGGGCTTGCCAGCGCTGGACTTCCATCACGAAGCGGCGATCGCGGGCGGTGAAATACTGTGCGCCCATGTCCAGTGCGCCGGCATCACTGCGCTTGCTGGACATGCGTCCGCCACTGCCATGGCTTTTATCGAAGAGTTGAACGACATGCCCGGCCTCCGTCAGGGCCTGGGCGGCTGAAAGTCCGGCGATGCCGGTGCCGATGATTGCGATAGGTACAGTCATGAGGGCCTCGTTTACCTTTCTGTACAGACTACGCCGTCGTTTAAACCTGTACAATTAGGGTTTTTGGTATAAGTTTTACCGTTCGCGTTTTGACAGGGTGACCTATTGTTAAACACAGACCCTGCCTGATACGAAAAATCCCTGCTTATAAAAATAGACTAATGGGCTGGGTAAAACGCGATGCGAGGAACACTTCATGCACATATTGCTGACCGGCGGTACTGGTTTGATCGGACGTCAGCTCTGCCGCCACTGGTTGGCGCAGGGCCATCGCTTGACGGTGTGGAGTCGTCGCCCCGAAGACGTGGCGAAGATCTGCGGCGCGCAAGTGCGGGGTGTCGCCAGGCTCGAGGAGATTGCCGAGCCGGTGGATGCGGTGGTCAACCTCGCGGGGGCACCGATTGCGGATCGACCCTGGAGCCATAAACGCAAGAAGTTGTTGTGGAGCAGTCGCATCACCCTGACAGAAGCGTTGTTGGCTTGGCTGGAGCGTTGCGAACACAAACCCGGGGTATTGATTTCCGGTTCCGCGGTGGGGTGGTACGGCGACGGTGGCGAACGTGAGCTGACCGAGGACTCAGGACCGGTGAGCGAGGACTTCGCCAGCCAGTTGTGCATCGCCTGGGAGGAAACCGCGCAGCGCGCCGAGGCCATGGGCATACGGGTGGTACTGGTTCGCACCGGTCTGGTCCTGTCGGCCGAGGGCGGCTTTTTGTCGCGGCTGCTGCTGCCGTTCAAACTGGGGTTGGGCGGGCGTATTGGCAATGGCCGGCAGTGGATGCCGTGGATTCACATTGCCGATCAAATCGCTCTGATTGATTTTCTTCTGCACCGCGATGAGGCCAGCGGTCCTTATAATGCCTGCGCGCCGAACCCGGTGCGTAACCGCGATTTTGCCAAGGCCCTGGGGGGCGTGTTGCATCGGCCGGCCGTGGTGCCGATGCCGGAGCTGGCGCTGAAGGTCGCATTGGGAGAATTGTCATTGCTGCTGCTGGGCGGCCAGCGCGCAACGCCGGCCCGATTGCAGGCGGCGGGTTTCACTTTCCGGTTCACTGATTTGCATGCGGCTCTCGACGATTTGTCGAACCGCCTTTGAAATAGGACGTTGCATGACCGATCACGCGTTGCTTCTGGTGAATCTGGGTTCGCCTGCTTCTACTTCGGTGGCCGATGTGCGCCGCTACCTCAATCAGTTTCTGATGGACCCCTACGTCATCGACCTGCCGTGGCCGGTGCGGCGCTTGCTGGTGTCGCTGATCCTGATCAGGCGCCCCGAGCAATCGGCCCATGCCTATGCGTCGATCTGGTGGGACGAGGGCTCGCCGCTGGTGGTGCTCAGCCGTCGCTTGCAACAAGCCATGACTGCGCAATGGACCCAGGGGCCGGTTGAGTTGGCGATGCGTTATGGCGAGCCGTCCATTGAGTCGACCCTGGTGCGCCTGGCAAGCCAGGGCCACAAGAAGATCACGCTGGCGCCGTTGTATCCGCAATTTGCCGACAGCACAGTCACCACGGTGATCGAAGAAGCCAAGCGGGTAGTGCGCGAAAAGAAGCTCAATGTGCAGTTCTCAATTCTCCAGCCGTTCTACGATCAGCCGGAATACCTCGACGCCCTGGTTGCCAGCGCCAAGCCGTATCTGATGCAGGATTACGACCACCTGCTGTTGAGCTTCCATGGTTTGCCGGAGCGGCACCTGACCAAGCTCGACCCCACGGGTTTTCATTGCTTCAAGGACGCCGACTGCTGCAAAAATGCGCCGCCTGAGGTCATGGCTACGTGTTACCGCGCGCAATGCATTCGCACCGCCGACCTGTTCGCCCAGCGCATGGGGCTCAAGGATGGCCAATGGTCGGTGTCGTTCCAGTCGCGGCTGGGGCGCGCCAAGTGGATCGAACCCTACACCGAAGCGCGCCTGGATGAACTGGCTAAAAGTGGCGTGAAGAAAGTGCTGGTGATGTGCCCGGCGTTCGTGGCCGACTGCATCGAAACCCTGGAAGAAATCGGTGATCGCGGGCGCGAGCAATTTCGTGAGGCGGGCGGGGAGGAGTTGGTGCTGGTGCCGTGTCTCAATGATGATGTGCAATGGGCGCAGGCGTTGAGCACCCTGTGCGAGCGGGCACCGATCGCTTTGTAAAATTCAAGGGCCCAATCGTGAGCAGGCTCGCTCCCACAATGGATCTCGAGTGTTCAAAGATCCGCTGATGTGGGAGCGAGCCTGCTCGCGATAGCTATTTGACTGGCAGCACAAAACTTCAAGCTTGAGTCAGCTCAGCGGCTCATCCGCCTTCTTCTGCTTCCAGCCGTCATTGCCCGGCAGGATCAGGTTCAGGGCGATCGCCACCACCGCGCACAGCGCGATGCCTTTGAGGCCGAAGTCGTCCGGGCCGGTGCCGGTGCCTACCAGCACACCGCCGATACCAAACACCAGCGTCACCGAAACGATCACCAGGTTGCGCGCTTCGCTCAGGTCGATCTTGTGGCGGATCAGCGTGTTCATGCCCACCGCCGCGATCGAACCGAACAACAGGCACAGGATCCCGCCCATTACCGGCACTGGGATGCTTTGCAGCAGCGCGCCGAACTTGCCGATGAACGCCAGGCTGATGGCGAAGATCGCCGCCCAGGTCATGATTTTCGGATTGTAGTTTTTGGTCAGCATCACCGCGCCAGTGACTTCGGCGTAGGTGGTGTTGGGCGGGCCGCCGAACAGGCCGGCTGCCGTGGTGGCGATGCCATCGCCGAGCAGGGTGCGGTGCAGGCCGGGTTTTTTCAGGTAGTCGCGACCGGTCACGCTGCCCACCGCGATGACCCCACCGATGTGCTCGATGGCTGGCGCCAAAGCCACCGGCACGATGAACAGGATCGCTTGCCAGTTGAACTCCGGCGCGGTGAAGTTCGGCAGGGCGAACCACGGCGCTGCGGCGATTTTGGCGGTGTCCACCACCCCAAAATAAAACGCCATGGCAAAGCCCACCAGCACGCCGGAAATGATCGGCACCAGGCGGAAAATGCCTTTGCCGAACACCGCGACGATCAGGGTGGTGAGCAGCGCCGGCATCGAGATCAGCATCGCCGTCTGGTAGGCAATCAGCTCGGTGCCGTCGCCGGCCTTGCCCATGGCCATGTTGGCGGCAATCGGTGCCATGGCCAGGCCGATGGAAATGATCACCGGCCCAATCACCACCGGCGGCAGCAAGCGGTCGATAAAACCGGTGCCCTTGACCTTCACCGCCAGGCCCAGGAAGGTGTAGACGAAACCGGCCGCCATCACACCGCCCATGGTCGCGGCCAGGCCGAACTGGCCCTTGGCGAGAATGATCGGGGTGATGAAGGCAAAGCTCGATGCCAGGAACACCGGCACCTGACGCCCGGTGACGATCTGGAACAGGATTGTTCCCAGGCCTGCGGTGAACAGCGCTACGTTCGGGTCCAGCCCGGTGATCAGCGGCATCAGTACCAGCGCGCCGAAGGCGACGAACAGCATCTGCGCGCCAGACAATACCTGGCGCCAGAGCGGATCGTTGAACTCATCCTGCATGCTCAAGCGTCCTTCTGCTTGGTGCCGAAGATCTTGTCGCCGGCATCGCCCAGGCCCGGGATGATGTAGCCATGTTCGTTGAGTTTCTGGTCAATGGAAGCGGTGTAGATGGTGACGTCGGGGTGAGCGTCTTCCACGGCCTTGATGCCTTCGGGGGCCGCCACCAGCACCATGGCGCGGATGTCACGGCAACCGGCTTTTTTCAGCAGGTCGATGGTGGCGACCATGGAGCTGCCGGTGGCGAGCATCGGATCGATGATCATTGCCAGGCGCTCGTCGATTTCCGGCACCAGTTTTTCCAGGTAGGTGTGCGCCTGCAGGGTCTGCTCGTTGCGGGCCACACCCACGGCGCTGACTTTGGCGCCCGGGATCAGGCTCAGCACGCCTTCGAGCATGCCGATGCCGGCACGCAGGATCGGCACCACGGTGATTTTCTTGCCGGCGATTTTTTCCACCTGGACCGTGCCGGCCCAACCGTCGATTTCATAGGACTCCAGCGGCAGGTCCTTGGTGGCTTCGTAGGTGAGCAGTGCACCGACTTCCTGGGCAAGTTCGCGGAAGTTCTTCGTGCTAATGTCGGCGCGGCGCATCAGGCCGAGTTTATGTCTGATCAGCGGGTGGCGGATCTCGAGGATGGGCATGGGGAAAGCTCCGGCGGCGGGCAAAAAAACCGGCCTAGATTAATCTATCCGAGGGTGTTGTCCTATAGACAATACAGAACGTTAGTCCACAAACGCTTGATCTGGCCGGGCGGGATGCGTACCTTTGCCCGCTTTTCCGAACCCGTCCCTCCCCCAACCTCCCCTGGAGAGCGCCATGTCCGCTGATCTCGAGCATATCCGTCAAATCATGCGAGAGGCTGACTGCCTGTACACCGAAGCCGAAGTCGAAGCGGCCATCGCCCGTGTCGGCGCGCAAATCAACGACCAGTTGGCCGATTCCAACCCGGTGGTGTTCTGCGTCATGAACGGTGGGCTGATTTTCTCCGGCAAACTGCTGACCTACCTGAACTTCCCGCTGGAAGCGTCCTATCTGCACGCCACCCGTTACCGCAACGAAACCAGCGGTGGCGACCTGTTCTGGAAAGCCAAGCCGGAAGTTTCGTTCATCGACCGTGACGTGCTGATCATCGACGACATCCTCGACGAAGGTCACACCCTGGGCGCGATCATCGACTTCTGCAAACACGCCGGTGCCCGCGCCGTGCACACCGCCGTGCTGATCGACAAGGACCATGACCGCAAGGCCCGTCCGGACCTGAAAGCCGATTTCGTCGGCCTGCCGTGCATTGACCGCTACATCTTCGGCTACGGCATGGACTACAAAGGTTACTGGCGCAATGCCAACGGTATTTTCGCCGTCAAAGGAATGTAATCGATGAACCGGCCGGGTTTTCTGGATCAAGCGCTGTTCAACGAACTGGCCGAGAAAGCCACGGCCAGTCCTCGCGGGCGCCAACACCACAATTTTCATCAGATGGACGAGCCTTGCCATCGCATGGCGGTTGGCTTGCAGCCGTCCACTTACATCCCGCCGCATCGCCACCTGAGCGCCGACAAGGCTGAAACCCTGCTGGTGCTCAAGGGCCGGCTCGGTGTGTTGATCTTTGATGAAACCGGGACGGTGGTGGACAAGCGTATCCTGCAGGCCGGTGGCGATTGCCTCGGTGTCGACCTGCCGGCGGGCGTTTACCACGGTTTAGTGGTGCTGGAAGCCGACAGCCTGATGTTCGAGTGCAAGGCCGGGCCTTACCGCCCGGTGGGCGACGGTGAACTGGCCCCCTGGGCGCCCCGCGAAGGCGAGGCGGGGGTGGCGCAGTACCAGGCCTGGATGCGCGCTCAGTTCGACTGAGCGGTGCTTCTGTGGCGAGGGAGCTTGCTCCCGCTGGGCTGCGCAGCAGCCCCAATTGCAGGTGGATGCTACGCACCCAAGCGGGAGCAAGCTCCCTCGCCACAAAAAGCTGCGTGGCAACAGATCAATCAGGCCGGGCTTGAGTGTGCAGCGCTACCGGCGAGCCATTTTTCGCTTTTGGCCCGTGCCTGCTCCAGGGTCTGCACATACGCCAGTTGGCGCTGCTCGCGATGGATGCCGGCGCGGCGCAACTTCAGGCGTACCCGTGGCGCGGTTGCCACCAGAATCAGGCCGATGCCCTGCTTGCGGTAGTCCTTGAGGATGCTTTCAAAAGCCGCCAGCGCAGTCATGTCCAGCATCGGCACGGCGCTCATTTCCACCACCATCACCCGAATCCCCGGATCGAATTTTCGCAGCACATCCAGGGCCTTTTCTGCCGCGCCGAAAAACAGCGGTCCGCGAATGGCGTAGCAGCGAACGTGTTCGGGCATCTCCAGCAGGGCCTGATGGAAATGGCGCGGCAGTTCGGCGGTGTCCGTCAGCTCGCTCATGCGTTTGATGAACAGCCCGGCGGCCAGCAGCAGCCCGACGGCGACGGCCAGGACCATGTCGAACAGTACGGTCAGGCTCAGGCAGGTCAGTAGCACCAGCACGTCACTGCGTGGGGCGATACGCAAGGTGTGCAGCACGTGTCCGGCTTCGCTCATGTTCCAGGCCACCATCACCAGCAACGCCGCCAGCGCTGCCATGGGCAGATAGCTGAACAACGGCGCCAGCAGCACAATTGCCCCCAGCACCACGAGGCTGTGAATGATTGCGGCCAATGGCGAAAACGCGCCGCTGCGCACATTGGTGGCGCTGCGGGCAATCGCCGCCGTGGCAGTGATGCCGCCGAACAGTGGCGCCACCAGATTGCCCAGGCCCTGGCCGATCAGTTCGGCGTTGGGGTCGTGTTTACTGCCGGTCATGCCGTCGGCCACCACCGCGCACAACAGCGACTCAATGGCACCGAGCATGGCGATGGCAAAGGCAGGCCCGAGCAATTGGCGGATCAGGTCGTAGGACAGTTCCAAGGAGCGGCCCTGATTGTCCGGGAGATTCCAAGGCCAGTCGAAACTCGGCAAAAATGGCGGGATGCCGGGGTAACTGATGCCGTCGACCACGTAGCTGAAACGTTCGCCCAATGTCGCGATTTGCCAGCCGCCGCTTTCCAGCGCCAGCCCCAACAGCGCACCCACCAACAGGGCGACCAGATGTCCCGGAACACGCGGCACCCAGCGCGGCCAGACAATCAATACCGCCAGGCAGATGAGGCCGATAAGGCCGTCGCCGAGCCGGGCGCTGGGCAGCGCCGTGATCAAGGCGCCCAATTGCTCGATGTAATGCTCGGCGTTGCCGACAGTGGTCAGGCCCAACAGGTCTTTGAGTTGCAGGGTGGCAATGACCACGCCGATCCCAGCGGTAAAACCGAGAACGACCGGATAAGGAATGTACTGGATCAGCCGCCCGGCCCGCATCAGGCCCAGCGCTATCAGGATCATGCCCGCCAGCATCGTGCACAGCAGCAGGCCGCCCAGGCCGTATTGCTGGGTAATGGGCAGCAGGATCACCACGAACGCCGCTGTCGGCCCGCTCACGTTGAAGCGCGAGCCGCCGGTGAGGGCAATCAGGGGGGCGGCCACCAGCACCGTGTACAAGCCATGCTGCGGCGGCACGCCGACGGCGATTGCCAGGGCCATGGCCAAGGGGATGGCAATGATGCCGACGGTCAGCCCGGCCACCAGATCTCCGCGCAGGCGTTCAAGGGTGTAACCGGCGCGCCAGGTTTGGCGCCAAGCGGCGAATATCGGTGGGGCGGAGAAGGACATGGGCACTCCACGCATGAAAGAAAGGGATACATCCTGAGCTTTGCCAAACACAAAACCCGTGGCGAGGGAGCTTGCTCCCGCTCGAGTGCGTAGCGCTCGCAAAATCTTGGAGCCGCTGCGCAACCCAGCGGGAGCAAGCTCCCTCGCCACAAAGGCATACACCGGCAGGCCGGGGCTGATGGCTCTTTGAGTATGCCGTGCTCGTGGCGCGGATGTATTGACCTGGATCGTTATTTTTACCGCCTGGGCTCATGCTAGAGTGCCGGGCCAAGATCCTGGAGCCTGTCATGAGTGTACTGACCCGCCGCTGCGCCGCTCTGCTGCTGATGTCCAGCCTGTCGTGGGCGGCCGTTGGCGCACCGATGCACAGTCAATTTCTGCCCCCCGACGATCTGGCGGTACGTCAGGAACAACCCGAACACCAGCAATTGCTCCAGGTCACCGAGTATTCGGTGGTGCTGGGCAATCAGCGTCAGTCCAACCAGCAACCGATACCAGTTACATCGCCGTTGCTGGTGCGCCTCAAAGGTAAACCCCTGAACAAAGGCGCCACCCTCAACCAGGTGATCCTGAACTTCGATGGCGAAAGCAAAAGCCTGAAAAAGCCTGCCTTCGACGAGGCGAGCAAGACCCTGACCCTGTCTTATCCACAGGCCCAGTATCAAGTGGTGATCGATCTGCTGCGCAACGACACGGTGTACGTGCAGTTCCTCAGCTACGCCAATGGCCATATCTGGGCCGACCTGCACACCGGTGCTGTACGCCCGCGTTGAGCCCCGAGGCCTGCCGGGGGTAAACTGCCCGCCCCCGTGAACTGTGCGAGCTGGAGCCCGGCAATGCGTAAAGACAAGAAACAAGTGATTGGTGACGAGATTGGCGATGAGCAGATCAAGCTGTTCCTCAATTTCGATCCGGTCGATGCCACTTCGCCGTCGCTGCACAAACTGATCAAGGCCTACCGTGGCCTGCGGGTCGACGACTTCGAGCGCTTTCTGACGTTTTTCGTCGAGGCCGGCTACGACCTCAATGGCAAGGATGAGCATGGCAACGATTTCGTGGCGCTGATCCAGGACCAGCGTAATGCCGAGGAATACATCGAGTTGATCAACAAGGCTCGTGGCTGATTACTTGGCGGCCTGCCTCGCAGGCCAGCGGGAGCAAGCCCCCTCGCCACGACAGCTTCTCCCATAAAAAAACGCCCCGTTCTCAGAAAGAACGGGGCGTTTTTTTATCCGGCAGAATCAAGCGAAGCTGGGTGTCTCGCTGCTTTCTTCAACCAGTTCCAGGGCGACGTTGTTCTGCGCATTGACCTTGCGATACAGCGCCGCGTCGGTTTCCAGCACTTTTTCCCGCGCCGGGAAGATCTCAGCGAGTTTGCTCGCCCATTCTCCCTTGGCTTTGTCCGGGAAGCAGCGCTCGATCAGGTCCAGCATGATCGAGACGGTCACCGAAGCACCGGGCGAGGCGCCGAGCAAGGCGGCGAGGGTGCCGTCCTTGGCCGCCACCAGTTCGGTGCCGAACTGCAGGACACCGCCTTTCTTCGGGTCCTTCTTGATGATCTGAACCCGTTGGCCGGCCACTTCCAGGCGCCAGTCCTCGGCTTTCGCCTCGGGATAGAAGCGACGCAGGGATTCCAGGCGCTGCTCCATGGACTGCATCACTTCGCTGATCAGGTACTTGGTCAGGTCCATGTTGTCCCGGGCCACGGCCAGCATCGGGCCGATGTTGCCGGCACGTACCGACAGCGGCAGATCCATGAGCGAACCATGCTTGAGGAACTTGGTGGTGAAACCGGCGTATGGCCCGAACAGCAGGGATTTCTTGCCATCGACCACGCGGGTGTCCAGGTGCGGCACGGACATCGGTGGCGAGCCCACGGCGGCCTGGCTGTAGACCTTGGCCTGGTGATGTTTGACCACTTCCGGGTTGTCGCAACGCAGCCACTGGCCGCTGACCGGGAAGCCACCGAAGCCTTTGCTTTCTTCGATGCCCGACGCTTGCAGCAGCGGCAATGCCGCCCCACCGGCGCCCAGGAAGACAAACTTGGCATCGACGTCACGGCTGCTGCCGGAATTGACGTCCTTGATGCTGACGGTCCAGCCAGCGCCGTTGCGCTTGAGGCCGGTGACGCGCTTGCAATATTTGACCTGGGTGTCCGGGGCGCTGGTCAGGTGCTTGAGCAACTGGTTGGTCAGGGCGCCGAAGTTGACGTCGGTGCCGTTCATGACGCGGGTGGCGGCGATGACTTCGTCAGCTGGCCGGCCCGGCATCATCAGCGGCATCCACTCGGCCATCACGGCCTTGTCCTCGGTGTATTCCATGTCAGCGAAGGCGTGATGCTGGCGCATCAGTTCAAAGCGCTTTTTCAGGAACGACACGCCTTTTTCACCCTGCACGAAGCTCAGGTGCGGGACGGGGGCAATGAAGGATTTGGATGAGCCGAACGTGCCTTTTTTGGTCAGGTACGTCCAGAACTGCTTCGACACCTCGAACTGGGTGTTGATGTGCACGGCTTTCTTGATGTCGACACTGCCATCGGCCGCCTGGGGCGTGTAATTCAGCTCACACAGCCCGGCGTGGCCGGTGCCGGCGTTGTTCCACGGGTTGGAACTCTCCGCGGCACCGGAATCCATCAACTCGACGACTTCCAGCGAGATCGCGGGGTCGAGTTCCTTGAGCAGCACGGCCAGGGTGGCACTCATGATGCCGGCCCCTACCAGAACTACATCGACTGCTTCGTTATGCGCCATTTAACGCGTCTCCAAAATCTGCAGCACCAAATTGTCGGCATGGCGGCCAGGAGTGGCGGGGCAGGTCAGTTGCGCCCCAGGTATCCATGGCCAGGATCGCCATGTCCGAATCTTCGCAATTTTTCGCAACTACTGCGGATGCATGCAGCCTGGCCTCAGAGTCCCATGAACTCATTTAAGCGCCGGGCAGGCAATTCGACTTATGGCCGAGACATCCGTTCGTGCAACCAAATCCGTAGCGGACAGGCTTCAGGCGCCGGTTCTTGAGCGATAGGCGGTCCTGTGTCGTTGGGCTGTTTCAGACGCTAATGGTGCTTGTTCAGACGCAAAACTATTCATTTGCTCGCCACACTCTCGTGAAGTTGTGAAAACCCGTTTTTTCACGCTCTTTTGAAGACGTGAACCTCAAAAAAGGGCTGTCCCAGCCTGGCACCGCGCCCGGTTTGGTTTGCCCCCATGTAATACATGACAGGCAAAACGGGCAGACAGCTCAGTGACCGAGCGTAATGACAGCTCTGCAGATTCGCGAAAAGTGGTGATTTGCTTGAAGAACAGCAAGCGCGCCAGCTTCACTCGATCTGTGTGGGCGGCTCTCTGTGGGCGGTGCGGGGTGCCAATACAAGCGCATTAGCGGTGTTGCGAGGCCCGATCAGGAGACGTCCTTATAATCGGGGGCAGATTGTATCGAAGAAACGCAGGGAAATGGTCGTGTTTAATGACTTTTATTAGCCATCCGGTCAGACGGCCAACAGTTGACGGTTGCGTGGGCGAGCGCCAAGGGTTTGCACGCGGGCGCTGGCGGGCAATGGCTGGTGTAGCCAGTTCAGGCGAATCTCTTCGATTTCCACCCAACCTTCACCCATGGGCTGCAGGTTGCATTGCTTGAACGCCTGGCAACGGCCGTTGCGGTCCAGCAGGGCGAAGCAGCGGTGCTGTGGGCGCGGAGTGAACAGGAAAATGAGAAAGCGCATGGTCGGACACCGTGTCGGGGAGCTTGTGCCAAGGCTGACAGGAGGCCATGACATGCCGATGTAAGGATCATGACAATGGCATGACACGAACCGGTTTTCCCATGGGGTGTCAGACATTTGAGTATTCATCGTGCAGCGCTAGTTCACCGCCATAGCGCACCGCTATACTGCGGGCCTGTTTGTGCCCGATTCTGGAGAGAAGAGCATGTTGCAACGCCTGTTGTTCGGTTTGATCGCTGTGACCAGTCTGGCCCTCGTCGGCTGCGCCCACAGCCCGCAACAACTTAACCCGGAGCCCAAGCTCAACGCCCAGCTGGCGCCCGTGGGCCGCGGCCAGCCGGTGGTGGTACGGGTGGTGGACGGTCGTCCGTCGCCGACCCTCGGCACCCGCGGCGGGCTGTACCCGGAAACCAGTGTGATCACGGTGCAGGGCGCGCAGATTCTGCCCAAGCTGCAGGCCCAGGCCGAAGCGGCGGTACGTTTGCTGGGCTTCACCCCTACCGCCAACGCGATGAATGCACCGCAACTGACCGTCACCCTGGCCGAGTTGAAGTACCAGTCGCCCAAGGAAGGCATGTATGTGACCGAAGCCACCATCGGCGCGACCTTCCGCTCCGAGGTGCAGAACGCCAATCGTCGTTACAGCGGTCGTTACGGTGCCTCGCTGGACCAGCGCTTCGGCATGGCGCCTAACCAGGACACCAACACCAAGCTGGTCAGCGACGTGTTGAGCGATGCCCTGACACGCCTGTTCAAGGACCCGACCATTGGTCAGGTGCTGGCTGAGTAAGTAGGACGTTCCGTACCCCCTGTGGGAGCGAGCCTGCTCGCGATGGCGGATCAGTCAACATTGAGGTGACTGACACTCCGCTATCGCGAGCAGGCTCGCTCCCACAGTTTTTTTGCAAGCAAGAAACCTTCATGCAGCCTGGGAATACAGCTCCAGCACGCTGATCCCAGTCAGCAGATCGGTCTCCGGAAGGTCGGCGTGTTGATGGCCGCCAAGGGCGCAATACACCAGCCAATGCCGATCCTGTACGTTGAAGGACAGGCTGCCGACGAGGTTCTGTTGTTCGTCGCTCGGGCTGATGAGATAGAGACGATCCTGGTTTTCGGCGTGGAGCATGGTGGGTTCCGGGCAGGTTTGAAGGGCGACAGGGTGGCCTATTCAGATGACGAAACCGTGACGCCTGGAATTAGCCGGATTGAACCTGTGGCGAGGGGATTTATCCCCGCTGGGTCGCGAAGCGGCCCCTGGGACGTCTGCCTTGCTTAAGCGTTTGCGAGCGCTGCGCACTCGAGCGGGGATAAATCCCCTCGCCACAAAGTCTGCGCGCCATCGCCCCAACTGATCGTTATTGGTCGGAAAAAGTGCAGTAGGCGAGGGCGCTTTCGGTAGAATTCACGCCGTTCGTAGGTCCCGGGCGCGTCCTGTCCGTTTATTGCTTGAGGTTTGTGATGTCGCTGCATTTGTTTTCGTTGTTCGCTGCTCACCCCGCCAAACTGATCAACCTGCTCGCATTGTTGTTTGCCTGCCCGGGCGGTTGGGTGCTGCATGCCACGCGCCGCCGTGAACAACGGGCGCGGGCCTGCCTTGAGGCGCGCAAGAGCGACGGCGACGAGCGATTCGAAGCCTTGCTGGACCTGGCGACCCAGCGCATGAACCGGTTTTTCTACCGTTTCGGCTTTGCCTGCCTGGGCCTGGCACTGCTGGTGTCGTGGGTCAGCACACAGTTCTGATGGATAAAAAAAGATCGCAGCCTTCGCCAGCGCCTACAAGATGAACAATCGATTCATGTAGGCGCTGGCGAAGGCTGCGATCTTTTTGACAGGCGTCGCTTAAAGCGCCAATCCCGCCTTGACCCGATACTGATTACGCACCGGTGTCGCGTATTGCAGCACCAGGAATGGGCGGTGCTCCGGCGGGCAAGCGTCCAGCCGGCGCTGCCATTCTTCCTGGGCCTTGGCCAGTTCATCGGCGCCGAATACCTGGGCCGCTGTCGGCACCTGCAACTGCGGGTCGGCGTCGGCCCATTGGGCGTAAGCCAGGTAATGCACCGGGAACAGGCGGTAGCCGCCGAGAATCTGCCGGTCCATTTCCTGGGCCAGTTGCTTGGTGTCCTCGAACAGCTCGGTGATCGGCGCGGCGAAGTTCACATGGACCCGACCCTTGTAGCCGGTAATGCCCTTGGCGATGCTCACGTCGTCTTCGCCCGGTGCCTTGGTGTAGGTGCCGGTGGTGGCGCGGATGTACAGCTCGCGGGCCTTGGCCTGGTCGCACGGGTCGTATTCGTAGCTGATGGACACCGGCGTTAGGTTCAGCGACTGGATGACCTCGCCGAAGGGTTCGTCCTTGCGGCTCATGTGGAACATCTTGAGGATCGCCGATTCGGTGCGGTCGTCACCGTCCTTGGCCCGACCCTCGGCCTGGGCAATCCAGATCGAGGCGCAGTCGTTGCGGATCGAGTGATTGATATAGGCCGAGAGCAACTGGTACGCGGCCATTTTTTCCCGCCGTCCGGTGATGGAGCGGTGCACGATGAAGCTTTTGTTCAGACGCATCAGATCGCTGACAAAGGGCTTCTGCAGCAGGTTGTCGCCGATGGCGATGCGTGGCGTCGGCAAGCCGGCGTGGTACACGGCGTAGTTGACGAAGGCCGGGTCCATCACGATGTCGCGGTGGTTGGCGATGAACAGGTACGCGCTACCGGATTTGAATTGCTCCACCCCGGTGTAGGTCACGCCATCGGTGGCACGCTCGATCGTGTGGTCGACATAGAACTCCACTTTGTCCTGCAAAGTGGCGACCGATGTCACGCCGGCGAACTCACGACGCAACCTTTGCGCTATAAGAGGCTTGAGCATCCAGCCGAAAGCCCCGGCCAGGCGTGGGAAGCGGAAGTGGGTGAGGATATCTAGAAACGCCTTGTCGCCGAGCAGCCGTGCCAGCACCGCTGGGACTTCGCTGTCGTCGTAAGGTCGGATGGCATCGAATTCGCCCATCATGCTCTCTTGTAGGAAACGGCTAGGGTAAGTAAAGGTTCGATCGAAAAACCGACAGGGCACGGCCTGGAAGATAAGCCAGACAAAAATAGCCCTGCAAATAGACCGGCGATTATACGCACAAGTCACCTGGGAGACCGCGATGCTGGAAACCGCTCCGTATGAATGTCCGTATTGTGGTGAGGAAGTGGAAACGCTGGTGGACCTGTCCGGCGGTGATCAGACCTATATCGAGGACTGTCAGGTCTGTTGCCGACCGATAACATTTGTCCTGCAGGTCCACGATGAGGAATGGCATCTGGAAGTCTTCAGTGAAAACGAATGATGGGGGACGTCCATGCAGCGAATCTACGAGCTGGAAAACCTGATGGAAGGCGAACTGCTCCAGGGCATGCTCGCCAGCGAAGGCATCACCGCCCACCTGGTGGGCCGTGACCTGGTGGGCGGCGCCGGCGAGTTGCCGATGTATGGCCTGCTGGGACTGGCGGTGGAGGACGACCAGGCGCAATACGCCCGGGAGCTGATCGCCGCCTACAATGCCGCGTTGCCATTGCCCGGCGATGAGCCGGACAGTTACCCCGGCACATTGGTCTGTTAGGCTGGCGACCGTTTGATCAAGAGTCGTGTTGCCCCATGTGTGGACGTTATGCCCTGTTTCGCTGGAACCCCGCCTTTGCGGCCTTGCCCGGCTTCCCCGCCGACCAGAAGGCCCAGTGGAATATTTCGCCCAACGATTCGGTGCTGATGCTGCGCGCCGGCGCTGAGGGGCAGCGCGAACTGGCCCGGGCCCGCTGGGGCCTCACGCCGCCCTGGCTGACCGACCTGTCCCGTACCCCGGCCCACGCCCGGGCCGAAACCGTGGCCGAGCAGCCGATGTTTCGTGAGGCCCTGCGCCTGCGCCGCTGCCTGCTGCCGGCCAACGGCTTCTATGAATGGCGCGGTGGCACGCGCAAACGCCCTTACTGGTTGACGCCGGGTGAGGGCTCTTCGTTGTTTTTCGCCGCGATCTGGGAAGCCTATCCCGTGCAGGAACAGGTGTGGCTGAGCACCGCAGTCATCACCCAGCCGGCGGCAGGGCAGCGTCGGCCGTTGATCCTGGATGAAGAGGGCCAGCGCCTGTGGCTCGATCCCGAGACGCCCTTGCATGTATTGCAAGGCTTGCTGGCCAGTGAACCGGCGGCACTGCGCGAGCGGGTACTGGCCAACATGGTCAATGATCCGAAGCTCAACGGGCCGGAGTGCCTGACTCCGGCTTGAGTGTTGAGGCGCCTGTGCTGGCCCCATCGCGAGCAGGCTCGCTCCCACATTGGACTGGGGGATACACAGAAATGGTGTTCACCCCCCCGCCCCCTGTGGGAGCGAGCCTGCTCGCGATGGGGCCCGAGGATCAAACCTTGAACTGATTGATCAACCGCCGCTGCTGCTCCGCCAGTTTGGTCAGATCCGCACTGGCCGCGCTGGATTCGTCCGCGCCACCGGCCACTTCATTTGCCACTTGCCCGATGTTGATCACGTTACGGTTGATGTCATCGGCCACCGCGCTTTGTTCCTCGGCGGCGCTGGCGATCTGGGTGTTCATGTCGTTGATCACCGATACCGCCTGGGTGATGGTCTCCAGGGCCTGGGCCGCTTTCGCTGCGTGTTGCACGCTTTCATCGGTGCGGTGCTGGCTGTCTTCCATCACCCGCACCACATCCCGGGTTCCTTGTTGCAACTGTTGGATCATCGTCTGGATTTCTTCAGTGGCCTGCTGCGTTTTCTGCGCCAGGTTGCGCACCTCATCGGCCACCACCGCAAATCCACGCCCTTGTTCACCGGCGCGAGCCGCTTCGATGGCCGCGTTGAGAGCCAGCAGGTTGGTCTGTTCGGCGATCCCGCGGATGGCGGTGAGAATCGCGTTGATGTTCTCACTGTCCTTGGCCAGAGCCTGCACCACGCCCACGGCCTTGCCGATTTCCACGGCCAGGGCGCCGATGGAGGTGGAAGTGTCCCGCACGATCTGCATGCCCTGGCTGGCAGCCTGGTCTGCGTGACCAGCGGCTTGGGCGGCCTGGGTCGCGTTGCGGGCCACGTCCTGGGCGGTGGCGGTCATCTCGTGCACGGCGGTGGCGACCTGATCGATCTCCACCATTTGCTTGTGCACGCCCTGGTTGGTGCGGATGGCGATGTCGGCAGTGTGCTCCGAGGAATCGCTGACGCTCTGCACCGAGGTGACGACCTGGGTGATCATCCCTTGCAACTTGCTCAGGAAGGTATTGAAGCCCTTGGCGATCGCACCCAGTTCATCCGCGCGGTCGCTCACCAGGCGACGGGTCAGGTCGCCTTCGCCCTGGGCGATGTCATCGAGCATCGCCACCATTTGCTTGAGGGGACGGGCGATGCCGTGGGCCACCAGCCAGATCACCAGCAGGCCGATGCCGGCAATCACCAGGCCCACCATGGCCATGCCGAAGATGTCGGTCTGGCGTTGCGCATCCAGGTCTTTTTGCAACGCTTGCAGTTCGGCCATCACCGCATCCAGTGGCAGTTGCAGCATCAGCGTCCAACGGGCTTGGGTTTCACCGATGCCGAACGGCATGTACACCTCGATGTGCCCATGGGCTTCATCGACGTCGTAACGTACCTGGCCGACGCTGAGCTTGGACAGGTTGTCCAGTTCATTGGCGTCCAGCAGGTCGCTGGCCTTTTCTCCCAGTTTGGACGGGTCCTTCGTGAAGGCCACCAAGCGGTTGTTGCTGGAGAGCAACGCCATTTCCCCGGCGCCCTCATACAGCTCGCGGTCGGCAGCGACGAGCATGTCCTGGATGAAGTTCACCGACAGGTCGGCGCCGACGATGCCCTGGAACTTGCCATCGACCATGATCGGCTCGATGAACGAGGCGAGCATGGTCATGGTATCGCCAACGCGATAAGGCGCCGGGTCGATCACACAGGCTTTCTTGCTGTCCCGGGAGCACAGGTAATACTCACTGGCGCGAATACCGGTGGACAGCAGTTTCTGGTCCGCCACATCGGCGAGCTTTTCCAGGCCCAGGGTGCCGTCCTGGTTGCGAAACCACCACGGCAGGAAGCGCCCGTCGGTTTCCATGCCCAGCACCGGGCTGTTCACGTAATTGGCGTCGTCGTGGTCAATGGCGTTTGGTTCCCAGGCGATGTAGGCGCCGAGAATCTTCGGGTTGCGCACCACGGTTTCGCGCAGCAGGCTGATCATCTGCTCGCGGGGCACCTTCAGTTGTGCGTTGCCGTCCGGGCCGTTCATGCCCATCAAGGCATTGGTGGTCGCCAGGCCCCGGGCAAGCAACAGCGGTGCCTCCAGTTCTCGCTGGATCAGGCTGGCCTGGGTGCGGGCGAGCGCGTCGAGGCGTTGTTCGATCAGATGCTCGAACTGCGCCTTGGTCCGCTGTTGCACCATGTCCTGGGTGCGGGCGCCGGCAAACAGCGCGTACAGCACCAGGGCGCCGACCACACTGAGGATGATGGCGCCGGCCAGAGCGGCCACGGAAAACTGTATCGATTTGAATTTCATAAAGGCTCCGGACGCGGGAATGACGTCTGAAGCCTGTATCGGCGATTCTTTGGCCCAGCATGAGGCGCTGTTCGTCGGATGACTGTTTTGGCTTTGTGGGTGTCGTAAATGGACTGGAGTAGGGTCTGTCTGAAAAAACTGTAATCCCACGCTATGTATCTGGCGCCGATACAAATCAGCGCCTAGGATACGCCCACGTTTCCAGGGAGCTTCTTACATGAACAAGATATTGATGGTGAGTGCACTGAGTGTGGGCTTGCTGCTTGCCGGTTGCCAGTCGGTCAACACCACCAGCGGCGGAGCCGTGGGCGTGGAGCGCAAGCAATACATGTTCAGCATGCTGTCCACCGACCAGGTCAATCAGATGTATGCCCAGTCCTACCAAAAGACCATGGGCGAAGCGAGCGCCAAGGGTGTATTGGACAAGACGAGTAGCGATGCCAAGCGCGTCCAGGCCATCTCCAGTCGGCTGATCGCTCAGGCACCTGTGTTCCGCCCGGATTCGGCGCAATGGAACTGGGAAGTGAACCTGATCAAGAGCGATGAGCTCAACGCCAGTTGCGGCCCCGGCGGCAAAATCATTTTCTATACCGGCTTGATCAACAAGCTCAAGCTCACTGACGATGAAATCGCCGCGATCATCGGCCACGAAATCGCCCACGCCTTGCGCGAGCACGGCCGCGAAGCGATGTCCAAGGCCTACGGCATCGAAATGGCCAAGCAGGGCGCCGGTGCATTGTTCGGTCTGGGTCAGGACAGCCTGGCGTTGGCCGATACTGTGGCCAACTACGGCATGACCCTGCCCAACAGTCGCGGCAATGAGAACGAAGCCGACCTGATCGGCCTGGAACTGGCCGCTCGCGCCGGCTACGACCCGAATGCCGCGATCACGTTGTGGAACAAGATGGCCAAGGCTTCGGAAGGCGCGCCGCCGGAATTCATGAGCACCCACCCGTCCTCCAGCAGCCGGATCGCGTCGCTGCAGGCGGCGATTCCGAAGGTGATGCCGCTGTATCAGCAGGCTAGAAAGTAATCATCGTTGTGGGAGCAAAGCTTGCTCGCGACAGAGGCGACGCAGACTTCAATCAGACCGCGTCATCGTTCATCGCGGGCAGGCTCGCTCCCACAAGAGATTGGCCGTGTTCGATATTCTTGTGAACACCCGCAGCCAGTGTGGGAGCGAGCCTGCTCGCGATGAACGATAACGCGGTATTACTCACCTACCCGATCAAACCCACCCACTGCTCTGCATCGCCTTGTACACCGCCACGATCGCCAGGACCAAGAACGCCGAGGCGGCCAGGCGGCGGATCAGTGTCAGGGGCAGCTTCTCGGCGGCGAAATTGCCCGCCAGGACCACCGGCACGTTGGCAATCAGCATGCCCACGGTGGTGCCGATGATCACCAGCCACAGTTCCGGGTACTGCGCGGCGAGCATCACGGTGGCGATCTGGGTCTTGTCGCCGATTTCCGCCAGGAAGAACGCGATCAGCGTGGTCAGGAAAGGCCCGAACTTGCGGGCCGTACTGGCTTCGTCATCGTCCAGTTTGTCCGGCACCAACGTCCACAGCGCCGTGGCGGCAAAGCTCACCGCCAGGATCCAGTGCAGGACCGCGTCCGAGAAAATACTACCGACCCAGGCCCCCACCGCGCCGGCTGCCGCATGGTTGGCCAAGGTGGCGGCAACGATGCCGGCAATGATGGGCCAGGGTTTGCGAAAGCGAGCCGCGAGAATAAGCGCGAGCAGTTGCGTCTTGTCGCCGATTTCGGCCAGCGCAACGATAGCGGTAGGTACGAGGAAAGAGTCCAGCATCAGGTGATTCCTAGAGGGGCGGGTCGACACGGCTATGACACGTACAGCCTTCCCGCCCCGGGTAAGGTGTGCGTGTCATAGGTCTTGTCAAACCCAGCGACCATCTGCGTGGACGCTTGGGCCGCATACGCCATGGTCTGCTGACCAAGTATGTTGACGTATGCCGGGCGAGCATGGCGCTCGCGGGAGACTACTCCCCTAGGACGGAGCGGATTCTGCCTAGGCAAATCCGATTGGGCAAGTGCTGTTTCTTAAATTTGCTTCAGCCGCGCTTGGCCCGGTAGATGCGAAAACCCTGGCCTTCGGCCTTGATCGCGCACACGCCCAGATGCTCTTCGATCAGCGGCTGATACTTTAGGAAACTGTTTGCCACCAAGCGCAGTTCGCCGCCATTTTTCAGATGTTTCGCTGCTTTTCGCAGCAGATTTTCTGTGGCGTGGTAGTCGGTGTGCACGCCGACATGGAACGGCGGGTTGCTCAGAATCGCGCTTAATCCCATGGGCGCGGCGTCGATACCGTCGCCGGTCAGCACCTCGGCCTCCAGACCATTGGCGGCCAGGGTCAGGCGGCTGCTGGCGGCAGCGAACGCATCCACGTCCAGTAGCGTGACGGTGTTGTGCGGATAGCGACGCTTGACCACTGCCCCCAGCACCCCGGCGCCACAACCGAAGTCCAGCAGGTGGCCGCTGGGCAGTTTATCCAGGTGTTCCAGCAACAGCGCACTGCCGCGATCCAGGCGACCGTGGCTGAACACCCCCGGCAGGCTGATGACCTTCAGTGCGCCTTCGGCCAGGGGCAGCTCGTAGGTCTGGGCGAGGCTTTCCAAAGGCTTGGCCTCGGGGGCGTCGGCCACGGTGACCTGCCATAGCTGACAATGGCGCGCGCTGTCGAGCTTGCGCGGCTTGCCGAAGGCATTGAGCTGCTTGGACGCGCCTTCGATGCCGCTGCGCTTTTCCCCCACCAGATACACCTCGCGACCGGCCAGGCGCGAGGCCACGGCGTTGAGGATGTAGTCGGTCAGGTCCTTGGCCTTGGGCAGGAACACCACGGCGGTCTCGAACTCACGGGCCGGCACGTTCACGCCAAAGTGGCTGCGCTCGGGGAAACGGGCATCCAGCGCGGCCTGATCACCGGCGTGCCAGCACCAGCCGTGGGCTTGGGGCAAGCGGCCGAGCAGATCATCGGCGGGCAGGCCGGCCAGCAGGACCGAACCCTGAAATAACTCGGCCTGACGAAGCAGTACTTCACTGCGCGGATCCATGGTCTGCTCCTTGAAAAAAAGTGCGGCAGTTTATCAACTGACGACTCGCAGCGCTGTACCGCTGAAAAAACCCAAGGCGTTTTCCGTCAGTTGGCTAACGATCCGTTGCCGCGCCTCGCGGCTGCCCCAGGCGTTATGGGGCGTGACGATCAACCGCGGAATGTCGGCGGCCAGCAGCGGATTGCCCTGGGTCGGTGGCTCCACGCTCAGTACATCGGTGGCCGCGCCGCCCAAATGGCCGCTGCGCAAGGCATCGGCCAGGGCCTGTTCGTCGATCAGGCCGCCGCGGGCGGTGTTGAGCACAAAGGCGCCGGGTTTGAGCTGCGCCAGTTGCCGGGCGCCGATGAAGTTGCGCGTGTGTTCGTTGAGAGGACAGTGCAAGGTCAGGGCATCGATCTGCGGCAACAGTTGATCCAGAGGCAAGCGGTCGGGACGAGCAGGGCGTCCGGGGATCTGCCCCAACAGCACGCGCATGCCAAAGGCCTCGGCCAGTCGTCCGACGGCGCTGCCCAGTTCACCATGACCCAACAGCCCGAGGGTTTTGCCTTCCAGTTCGACAATGGGATAGTCCAGCAGGCAAAACTGCGAAGCCTGCTGCCACCGACCTGCGCCGACTGCTTTTTGGTAATCACCCAGGCGCGTCGCCAGATTCAAGAGCAGCATGATCGTATGCTGGGCCACCGACGGCGTACCGTAGCCCTGACAGTTGCACACTGTGATGCCGTGTTGGCGCGCGGCTTCCAGGTCGACGTTATTGGTGCCGGTGGCGCTGATCAGGATCAGTTTCAGTTCGGGGTTGGCGGCCATGGCGGTCGCATCGATCACGACCTTGTTGGTGATCGCCACCGTGGCGCCCTTGAGCCGCTCGCTCACTTCATCCCGGCTCGTGCGGGCGAACAGTTGCAGTTCACTGAAGCAGTTGCGCAGTGGTCCCAGGTCCAGATCGCCGAGGTCCAGGGAAGGGTGGTCGAGGAAAACTGCGCGGCCGTTGTTCGTCATCAGCTGTACCTTTTATCGCAGGAATCGAAGGCGTAATGTGGCGAGCCTATCAGATGTGTGTGGGAGCAAGCTTTGCTCCCACACAGCCCCTCACTCACAGTTGATGTTTGTCTTGAGATTGAGCTAGCCAAGGAGTCCCCATGTACCTCACCGAATTCCTCACCGTCGCCCTGATCCACCTGTTGGCCGTGGCCAGCCCCGGGCCGGATTTTGCCGTGGTGGTGCGCGAGAGCGTGACCCATGGTCGCCGCGCCGGAACCTGGACAGCGCTGGGCGTGGGCACGGCGATTTTCCTGCATGTGGGGTATTCGCTGCTGGGCATTGGCCTGATCGTGTCGCAATCGATCGTGCTGTTCAACGCGCTGAAATGGGCCGCCGCCGCCTACCTGCTGTACATCGGCTTCAAGGCGTTGCGTGCGCAACCGGTCAAGCCGACGGCGGGCAACCTGCACAAAGAGGCCGGCGAACGTACCGCCCGTGGCGCTTTCACCTCGGGCTTCGTCACCAACGGACTGAACCCCAAGGCGACGCTGTTTTTCCTGTCGCTGTTCACCGTGGTCATCAACCCTCATACCCCCCTGGCAATCCAGGCCGGTTACGGCGTTTACCTGGCGGCGGCGACGGCAGTGTGGTTCTGTCTGGTGGCCATGCTGTTCAGCCAACAGCGAGTGCGCGCCGGGTTCGCCCGCATGGGCCACTGGTTCGACCGGACCATGGGCGCGGTACTCGTTGCCATTGGCGTCAAATTGGCGTTTACCGAGATGCGTTGATCGCCCCGACTCCTGACTGCAGGTGAAGGTATATGGCTCAAGGCTAGTATTTGCGGGCGGATCAAATCATTCCTTTGGCTGATTTGATCCGCGTACCGGCGCTCTACAGTGCTTACTTCCAGCCAAGACCGTGCAGTCAGAAAAGGGACTCTTATGTTGCAGACTCGCGTTATTCCTCCAGCCGAAGGCGCTTATCAATACCCGCTGCTGATCAAGCGGCTGCTGATGTCCGGTGCGCGTTATGAGAAAACCCGCGAGATCATTTACCGCGACCAGTTTCGCTACAGCTATCCGACCCTGATCGAACGCGTCGCGCGGCTGGCCAATGTGCTGACCGAGGCCGGGGTCAAGGCCGGGGATACCGTGGCGGTGATGGACTGGGACAGCCATCGTTATCTGGAGTGCATGTTTGCGATCCCGATGATCGGCGCGGTGATCCACACCATCAACGTGCGCCTGTCACCGGAACAGATCCTCTACACCATGAATCACGCTGAAGACCGCTTCGTGCTGGTCAACAGCGAGTTCGTCGGTTTGTACCAGGCGATTGCCGGACACCTGACAACCGTAGAAAAAACCCTCCTGCTGACCGACCTGCCTGAAAAAACCGCCGACCTGCCGAACCTGGTGGGCGAATACGAACAACTGCTCGCCGCTGCCAGCCCCGCCTACGATTTCCAGGACTTCGACGAAAACTCGGTCGCCACCACGTTCTATACCACCGGCACCACCGGCAACCCCAAGGGCGTGTATTTCACCCATCGGCAACTGGTGCTGCACACCATGGGTGTGTCGACCATCATGGGCGCCATTGACAGTGTGCGGTTGCTGGGTACCAACGACGTGTACATGCCGATTACGCCGATGTTCCATGTCCATGCCTGGGGCCTGCCGTACGTGGCGACCATGCTCGGGCTCAAGCAGGTCTACCCCGGTCGTTATGACCCCGAATTCCTGGTCCAGTTGTGGCGCAAGGAGAAAGTCACCTTTTCCCACTGCGTGCCGACCATCCTGCAAATGGTCCTCAATGCCAAGGGCGCCCAGGACACCGATTTCGCTGGCTGGAAAATCGTCATCGGCGGCAGCGCCCTGAACCGCAGCCTGTATGAAGCGGCCAAGGCCAGGGGCATCCAGCTCACCGCCGCCTATGGCATGTCGGAAACCGGCCCGCTGGTGTCCTGCGCCCACCTCAACGACGAATTGATGGCCGGCAGCGAAGACGAACGCATCACCTACCGGATCAAGGCCGGTGTACCAGGGCCATTGGTGGAAGCGGCGATTGTCGACGCCGAGGGGCATTTCCTGCCCGCTGACGGCGAGACCCAGGGCGAGCTGGTGCTGCGCGCACCGTGGCTCACCGAGGGTTATTTCAACGAGCCGCAGAAGGGCGCCGAGCTCTGGGCCGGCGGCTGGCTGCACACCGGCGATGTCGCCACGCTGGACAGCATGGGCGTGATCGATATTCGCGACCGCATCAAGGACGTGATCAAGACTGGCGGTGAATGGATCTCGTCCCTGGACCTGGAAGACCTCATCAGCCGTCACGTCGCGGTACGCGAAGTAGCAGTGGTGGGGATTCCCGATCCGCAGTGGGGCGAGCGCCCATTTGCCTTGCTGGTCATCCGCGAAGGGCATCAGATCGGGGCTCGCGAGCTCAAGGAACATCTCAAGCCGTTCGTCGAATTGGGGCACCTGAGCAAGTGGGCGATCCCGAGCCAGATCGCCCTTGTTACGGAAATTCCCAAGACCAGCGTCGGCAAGCTCGACAAGAAGCGTATCCGCATCGACGTCACCGAATGGCAGAGCAATAACAGCACCTTCCTGTCGACGCTTTAAACGTTTTTGCCGTGTCCGAAAGGGCACGGCAGCCCCACCAAGCAAGCGCTTGCCTTGTCAAACCGAAAATTTCAGCCATCCTTGCCGTGCCGACATCTGTCGGCCTGGCGAAAGGACTGTTCCAGAGTGGTCGCGGGCTGCAAATCACACTTTAGAGGGATCAAGCCGTACTACCTGCTGGCTATAGTCCGTTTAAGGATTTTCAAGAACGGGGCGCACGCACTAAACGGGCGATGCGACTTTGAACGGGGTGGAACGTTGCCATTCCCAGCCGTTGAAAGTGTTCTTGGAAAATACTGACTGCCATAAAAATAAAAGCACATGGAGTAGCGTCGATGACCTCAGCAAACACGTTCTGGCGCCGGGCAAAACTGCCTCTGGCGGTCAGTCTCGCCTCTTCGCTCGCCGGGCCAGCATTCGGCGTCAGTTTCAACATCGGTGAAATCGAGGGCCAGTTCGACTCGTCCCTGTCGGTCGGCGCAAGCTGGTCCACGGCCAAGGCCAACAGGGACCTGATCGGCGTCAACAACGGCGGCAAGGGCCTGTCCCAGACCTCCGACGACGGTCACCTGAACTTCAAGCGCGGGGAAACCTTTTCGAAGATCTTCAAGGGTATCCACGACCTGGAACTCAAGTACGGCGATACCGGCGTGTTTGTGCGCGGCAAGTACTGGTACGACTTCGAACTCAAGGACGAACATCGCCTGTACAAGGACATCAGCGACAGCAACCGCAAGGAAGGCGCCAAGTCGTCCGGCGGGCAGATCCTCGATGCCTTCATCTACCATAACTACGCCATTGGCGATCAGCCTGGCTCGGTCCGCCTGGGTAAACAGGTGGTCAGCTGGGGTGAAAGCACCTTCATCCAGGGCGGGATCAACTCGATCAACCCGGTCGACGTGTCGGCGTTCCGTCGTCCTGGTGCCGAGATCAAGGAAGGCCTGATTCCGGTCAACATGTTCTATGTGTCCCAGAGCCTGACCGACAACCTGTCGGCCGAGGCGTTCTACCAGTTGGAGTGGGACCAGACGGTCGTCGATAACTGCGGCACGTTCTTCTCCCAGCCGGACGTGGTTGCCGATGGTTGCAGCGACAACCTGCGAGTGCTGAACAAACGCTCTACGCTCCCGGCCGCCGCCCTGGGCCCAGCGGAGGCGCTTGGCGTCAACGTCAACGAAGAAGGCGTGCTGGTGCGTCGCGGTCCGGATCGTGATGCTCGCGACAGTGGCCAGTGGGGCGTGTCGTTCAAGTACATGTTCGAGCCGCTGGACACCGAGTTTGGTGCCTACTTCATGAACTACCACAGCCGTGCGCCGATTTTCAGTGCCACCGGTGCTCCACAGTCCGTTTTTGACCTGGCAGCAGGACTGCCGCCTGCGTTCGCCGCGCTGTCGCCTCTGCTGGTGGCGGGTAACTCGAACTATTTCATCGAGTACCCTGAAGATATCCGTCTCTACGGTTTGAGTTTCTCCACCACCTTGCCTACCGGTACGGCGTGGAGCGGTGAACTGAGCTATCGTCCGAACGCCCCGGTGCAACTGAGCACCACGGACATTCTTTTCGCCGGTGTGACCCCGCTTCCCGGTCTTGGCAATGCTTCGATCCTCCCTGGCTCGCCGGGTCAGGACCTGCATGGCTATAACCGTAAGGAAATCACTCAGTTCCAGACCACATTCACCCACTTCCTGGATCAGGTCATGGGCGCCAGCCGTCTGACCCTGGTGGGCGAAGTCGGCGTGACCTACGTGGGCGGCCTGGAAAGCAAATCCGACGCTCGTTATGGCCGTGACCCGGTGTTTGGCCCGGGAGAACTGCCCAACGGTTTCTGTAACGTGCTCAATGGCTCGACTGCGGCCGGTGGTGGCCAGACCAGTGCCGATGTGAACAGCAACTGCAACAACGACGGCTTCACCACCTCCACTTCCTGGGGCTACCGTGCCCGCGCCATCTGGGAGTATCCGGATGTGTTCGCCGGCGTGAACCTCAAGCCCAACGTGGCCTGGTCCCATGACGTCAAAGGCTACTCGCCAGGCCCGGGCGCCAACTTTGAAGAAGGCCGCAAAGCCGTCAGCCTCGGACTGGATGCCGAGTACCAGAACACCTACAACGCGAGCCTGGCCTACACCAACTTCTTTGGTGGCGACTTCAGCACCGTGGACGATCGCGATTTCCTGGCGCTCAGCGTCGGCGTGACCTTCTAAGCACAGTATTTCAGGACGACACACTATGAAAATAACAAAGAGTCTGTTGCAGGTCGGTGTTTTGGGGCTATCCCTGCTGGCCGCCAGCGTCATGGCGGCGGTGCCTGCCGCCGAAGCCGACAAACTGGGCAAAAGCCTGACGCCGATGGGCGCCGAAATGGCCGGCAATGCCGACGGTTCTATCCCGGCCTGGAAACCCATGGCCAAGAACGCTGGCAGCGTGGACAGCAAGGGTTTCCTCGCCAACCCGTTTGCCAGTGAACAACCGCTGTTCACCATCACCGCGCAGAACGTCGACCAGTACAAGGACAAGCTCGCGCCGGGCCAGTACGCAATGTTCAAGCGTTACCCGGAATCTTTCAAGATGCCGGTCTACCCATCCCATCGCGGCGCCACCGTGCCGGATGATGTGTTTGCCTCCATCAAGAAAAACGCGGTGAATACCAAGCTGGTGTCCGGCGGTAACGGTCTGGAGAACTTCGAGACGGCTGTGCCGTTCCCGATTCCCCAGAGCGGTGTGGAAGTGATCTGGAACCACATCACCCGCTATCGCGGCGGCAGCGTGACCCGCCTGGTGACCCAGGCCACGCCGCAGCCCAACGGCTCCTACAGCCTGGTGTACTTCAGGGACCAGTTCGTGTTCCGCGACAAGATGAAGGATTTCGATCCGGCCAACCCTGGCAACATCCTGTTCTACTTCAAGCAGCAAGTCACCGCGCCGGCGCGTCTGGCCGGTGGTGTACTGCTGGTGCACGAAACCCTCGACCAGGTGAAGGAACCGCGCTCTGCGTGGGTCTACAACGCCGGCCAGCGCCGTGTGCGCCGTGCGCCACAGGTCTCCTATGACGGCCCGGGCACCGCTGCCGACGGCCTGCGTACCTCCGACAACCTGGACATGTACAACGGTGCGCCGGATCGCTACGACTGGAAACTGGTGGGCAAGAAAGAACTGTACATTGCCTCCAACAGCTACAAGATCGATTCGCCTCAGCTCAAGTACGCCGACATCATCAAGGCCGGCCATATCAACCAGGACCTGGCTCGCTACGAGCTGCGTCGGGTCTGGCATGTGACCGCGACCCTGAAGGAAGGCCAACGCCACATCTACGCCAAGCGTGACTTCTACATCGACGAAGACACTTGGCAAGCCGCGGTGATCGACCATTACGACGGTCGTGGCCAACTGTGGCGCGTTGCCGAGGCCCATGCCGAGAACTACTACGACAAGCAAGTGCCGTGGTACGCCCTGGAAACCCTCTACGACCTGCAGTCCGGCCGCTATCTGGCGCTGGGCATGAAGAACGAAGAGAAATCGGCCTACGACTTCGGCTTCACCGCCAGCACCGCCGAGTTCACTCCCAACGCATTGCGCCAGGAGGGTATCCGCTAAATAGCTTCATCCGAGGCCGCATCCTCGAAAAAACGCCCCGACTGGTTCGGGGCGTTTTTTTGCCCAGCACAAAACCCCTGTGGCGAGGGGATTTATCCCCGCTGGGCTGCAAAGCAGCCCCAAAAAGCTCGATCGTTCCCTCGCTCCTGCGTGGGAATGATCAAAACTCCCTCGCCACAAGAGCGGTGGCTGCCTGAGTTTTTCGAGTCGGTCGGCTTGTAGCCTTTTTGTAGCCATTTGTAGCAACTCCCTTCAATACCTCCTCGTTTACCGCTAGTCTGCGGACATCTGCAACGCCGCCACCCGCATTTCAACAAGAGCCGGCCATGACTGATCTGTCTTCACTCCCGGGTTCTGCCCGCACCGCCGTCGCGGTCCAGGACGGGCGCTTCTACCGCCCGCCCTTGCCTGACGGCCATGTCGTGCGGCCGCGGTTGTGCGAGCGCTTGAGTGCGGGGCTTGGAGGTCGGTTGCTGTTGGTGAGCGCACCGGCGGGGTTCGGCAAAAGCTCACTGGCGGTGGAGTTCTGCCAGAGCCTGCCGGCCCATTGGCAAAGCCTCTGGCTGGGGCTCAGTGCCCGGGACAACGACCCGGGACGCTTTCTGGAACGGCTGCTCGAAGGGCTCCAGGCGTTCTACCCGCAGTTGGGAGGTCGGGCGTTGGGGCTGCTGAAAATGCGCCAGCGCCACCAGCCTTTCGCCTTCGAAGAATGGCTCGACGGCCTGCTGGATGAACTGTCCGCGCATCTGTCGCCGGATACACCCTTGCTGCTGGTGCTCGACGACTACCACCTGGCCCAAAGCCCGGTGCTGGACCGTTGCCTGCAATTTTTCCTTAATCACCTGCCCGAAGGTTTGCTGGTGCTGGTCACCAGTCGGCAGCGCCCGGACTGGCATCTGGCGCGCCTGCGTCTGTCACGCCAATTGCTCGAACTGAACGAACAGGACTTGCGTCTGACCCATGAAGAAGCCCTGACCCTGCTGCAGCACCACAGCAGTTCGTTGCGCGGGGAAGCCCTGGAGAGCCTGATCCAGCGCAGCGAAGGCTGGGTGGCCGGGCTGCGTTTCTGGTTGCTGGCCGCTTCCGAGGCCGGGACTGAGGGCCGCATGCCCCAGGCTCTGCATGGCGGCGAAGGGCTGATTCGCGATTACCTGCTTGAGGAAGTCATCGACTGTCTGCCCGCCGAAGTGCAGGCGTTTCTCTACGACACCGCGTCCCAGGAGCGTTTCTGCAGCGAACTGTGTGATGCCGTGCGCGAAGCCCATGACAGCGCCGAAATCCTGGAGTATCTGGCGGCGCACCAGGTGTTCCTGGTGCCGCTGGACGAGCATGGCCACTGGTACCGTTACCACCATCTGTTTTCCGATTTGCTGCGCAGCCGTCCCAGTGCGCCGGCCATGGTGCCGGCTGCGACCCTGCACCTGCGGGCCTGCCGCTGGTTCAATGCCCAGGGCCTGATCGACGAGGCCGTGGAGCAGGCGCTGCGGGCCGGGCACCTGGATGTGGCGGCGAACCTGGTGCAGAACCTCTCGGAGGAGCAATTGCTGGCCGAGCAGAACGTCGGCATGTTGCTGCGCTGGAAAATGGACTTGCCCGACAGCCTGCTCATCAGCACACCGCGCTTGATCGTGCTGTACAGCTGGGCGCTGGGGCTGGCCTGCCAGTTGGACGCCGCTGAAGAACTGGCCGCCCACCTGAGCCGGTTTCTGCCGGCGCCTTCGGCCACTGCGCAAAAATCCATGCTTGCCCAATGGCTGGCCCTGAGCGGGATCATTGCCCGTGGCCGTGGGGATCGCGAGGCCACTGTGCGTTACTGCACCGAAGCCCTGGAGAGCCTGCCGCAAAAGCGCTATGGCCAACGTCTGATGTGCCTGTCCACGCTGTCGAACCTGGCGATTGCCGATGGTGACCTGTGGCGCGCCCGGGCCTTGAACCGTGACTCCCTGGAGCTGGCGCAGCGCGTCGGTAACCCGTTGTTCGAGGCCCTGGCCCATTACGACCGTGCCCGGGTGTTGCAAGCGCGAGGGGAGATCCTGCGGGCGCTCGATGAAGTGCGTCAGGGCCTGCAACGCCTGCACGCACTCTCGCCGCAACGGCTGTATGCCGTGCGGGCGCGATTGATTCTGTACGAAGGGTTCCTGCTGACCTTGCGCATGCAGCCCCAGGCCGGCTTGGCGCGGTTGCAGGCCGGTCTTACCGAAGCGCGGGCGTGTCGCGACATCAGCGTGTTGATCGGCCACTGCGTGATCGCGCGGGTTGAAGGCCACGCTCGTGAATTCGCCCGGGCCTTTGCCGAACTGGCCGAAGCCGAACGCCTGATGCATATCTGGGACGTTCCGCCGATTTATTACCTGGCGATGATCACCCTGGTCAAATGCGAACTCTGGCTGGCCCAGGGCCGTACGGACCTGGCCGAAGCCTGGCTGGCGCGACTGGGGCAGACCTACACCGGTGAGCGGGCCGCCGCGCCGCCGGAATTCCACCCGCAACTGCCGCTGCACGTCGAATTGCAACAGGCGGTGCTGGAGTCCATCCGCGGCCAGCCCATGTTGGCCGAAGGACGGCTCAATGCCTTGCTTGAACACGGCCAGCAAACCGGCCGGCAGATGCTCAGTGTGATGGCGCTCAACCAGAAGGTCGCCTTGCTGCTGAGCGTCGGCCGCGAACCCGAAGCCCGCAGTACCCTGGCCCAAGCCCTCGAAGCCGCCGCTGGCGGGGTGCTGCAGCCGTTCGAATGGTTGCTGGGCGAACATCGGGAGTGGCTGCGCGAGCAATTGTTGCGCGCACCCCCCAGTCCCTTGCGCCAGAACCTGCTTGAGCGCTTGCCGTCGACGGTGGCTGCCGATTCACCGGCCCCCGTTGAAACCCTCAGCAGTCGCGAGCGGGCGGTGCTGCAATTGATTGCCCAGGGCTGTTCGAACCAGGAAATCAGCGAGCAGTTGTTCATCTCGCTGCACACGGTCAAGACCCACGCCAGCCACATCAACAGCAAACTCGGCGTGGAGCGCCGCACCCAGGCCGTGGCGCGGGCGAAGGTGCTGGGGTTGTTGGGCTAGGACTGGTTACTTGTGCCAAGCGGTTGGCCAGCGATAAGGAATGCTTGATGTTACCCCTGTACAAAACCATCCCATCCCCCGTAGGCCAACTGATCCTCGTCGCCCGGGATACAAAACTGGCGGCCATCCTCTGGGAAAACGAGCGTCTCAACCGCGTGCGCCTGGGGCCTTTGGAAGAGGACAGCCAGCATCCGGTCCTCAAGGAAACCGAGCACCAGCTCATGGAGTATTTCGCCGGCCAGCGCCGCCGTTTCGACCTGGCGCTGGACTTTGCCGGCACCGACTTTCAGGTCCGGGTCTGGCAGGCGCTGCTGACCATTCCGTTCGGTGAAACCCGCAGCTACCGCGACATCGCCATCCAGATCGGCCAGCCCACGGCGGTGCGGGCGGTAGGCGCCGCCAACGGCCGCAACCCCATCTCCATCATCGCCCCCTGCCACCGCGTCATCGGCACCTCCGGCAGCCTTACCGGCTTTGCGGGCGGCCTTGCGGCCAAACAGTTCCTGCTGAGCCTGGAAGGTCAGCAGACGCTGCAGTTGGTGTTTTGAGTTATTTCATTTGGCCGCAAACCCATAACACTGCAAATCCCTTGTGGGAGCGAGCCTGCTCGCGATAGCGGAAGGTCAGCTTGCAAGGATGTTGGATGGGCCTGCGCTATCGCGAGCAGGCTCGCTCCCACACAGGACTCACTCGGTTCAGGCCGAAGGCTCTTGCGGCGCCAGCATGCGCGTCGGCGGTTGGCCGTTGGCGTTGTGCTGGAATATCTGCGTCGGCTGCCCCTGTTCATTGAAGAACACCTGCCCGATCCCCGCCGAGTTCCACAACCGCTCTCCCGCCTCGGCGTGTTCGGGGGTGTGAGGAATGATGCGCATGCTGCGACGCTTGGTGAACCAGTTCAGGGGCGAGCGGGGAGAGTAGAGCCAACGGTTCAGACGATCGAACCATTCCAGCAGCGCCGGCGGGAACTCATTCTTGATGCCGCTGCTGGTGATCTGCCAGATGCGCGGGCCGCCCTTACGGTGTGGGATCAGCACCTCATAGACGAAGGAATAATGCACATCCCCGGACAGCACCACGTAATTACCGGGCGTGCGTGAGTGCCGGAAAATGTTCAGGATTACTTGCGCCGCGCCGCGATGGGCCATCCAATTTTCCGCGTCCACCAGCAGCGGATAACCGCACCAACTGAACACCCGTTGCACGGTTTCGATCAGCTTCACACCGAAGATCGGCGCCGGTGAAACGATAATCGCCGAGGGATGATCCAGCAGTTCCTGCTGAAGTTCGCTCAGGGCTTCCCAATCGAGCAGTCCCGAAGGCTGCTTGAGGTTGCGCTCGCTGCGCCAGCGGCGGGTGCGGGTGTCGAGCACCACCAGGGCCGGGGTGGTCGGCAACACGTAGTGCCATTGCTGGAAACCCAGCAGCGTGTCGATCAGTTTGTCCTGTGGGCCGCTGTCCAGGTAGCGGTCCCGGGCGGTGTCGCTCAGGGCCAGGGTTTGCTGGATCACCTCATCAAACACGTCGGGGTTGTTGCCCCAGCCCTGGCAGAGCATGTAGGCGATCAGTGCGTTGCCGATGATGCGCTTGGAGAACGGGTGGCCGTAGGCCGTTTCTTCCCACTGCGCGGATAGATTCCAGTCATCGGTGATGTCGTGATCGTCGAAAATCATCAGGCACGACAGGTGTGCAAACACCCGCGCCGCGTCCCCAAGACCGGTCTTGAAACCCTCGATGCGCTGCTGTTCCAGCGCGTAGCGCTGGCGCCGCTCGGCGGTCAGTTCCGGCGGTTGCGGGTCGATCAGGGTCCACGGCACGGGTGACCACACCAGCAAGTACATCGCCATCACTTCAGCGAAGGTCACCAGATGATTGTCGGCGCTGCTGCTGGTGAATATCGGCTTGCGGGCCCCGCCGAAAAAACGCTCGCGCAGGGTTTCATTGCTTTCCAGCGCCGGTAGTAAATCGGCGCGGTGGTAGTAGCTGGCCGGGTGTTCATAGAGCTTGGCGCTGTCTTCAACCACCGCGCCGTCCAGGCATTCCTCGAACAGCCCCAGCCGCTCGATCAACGCATGAATCGCCCGCAGCATGGGCCCGGCGACGTCATCGGCATAGACCTGATCGCCGCTCATCATCAACAACGCCGGACGCTGCTGTGGGGCTTGTGCCAACAGCCGGTCGACGCAGAGCAAGCCGTCGTGGGTCGGATAGTGGGGTTTGCGGCAGGAACCATGGACCAGTTGATCGATACGCGAATGCAGGACGAAGTTCGGGCACTGCGCCTGGCCATACAACAGATGGGGCGCCCATTCGGCAATGGGCGCGCCGTCCACCAGCAGGTCGTAGTCAATCACCACGTCCTGGGGCAGGGCGGTGTCGAGTCGTACATCGATCAGGTGCACAAAAGCCTGCTGCCCCACCGGCACTACGGTGCAGCGCGGGGCATCCAGGGTGAGATCGCCCACACCGTCCACACGCAGCGTCAACGTGAGGGGGCGTGTACCCACCAGCCACATCACCAGCCGTGTGGGCTCCAGTCGCCGCAGCAGCGGGCCGACCAGGACAGGGGGCAGGGCAGGGGAGATGTCAGATGAGGACGGCAACATTCGCAGGTAAAGCTCTGGCTCCGATGGAGGCGGGGATCATAACGCAATGCGCTGGAGAACTGGGACTCGGTGAAAAGGCGACGTGCTCCAGCTCTTGTGGCGAGGGAGCAAGCTCCCTCGCCACAGGCTGCACTGGGCTTTGCTGCCTCACTGCGCCTGGTTGGAAGCTTCAGCGGCTTTAATCAAATCCGGCCCAATCTCTTTCTCAAACTTTGCCCACACCGGTTTCATCTTCTCGCGCCAGGCGTTGCGCTGCTGGGGGGTGAGGCTGATGATCTCGGTGGTCCCGGCGTCGAGGATGAACTGCTTGTCCTGCTGGTTCAGTCGGTCCGCCTCACTGTTTGCATAGGCGGTGGCCTCGACCACGATCTTGTCCAGTTCGGTGCGGATATCCGGCGGCAGGCCGTTCCAGAAGTCGGACGAGGCGATCAGCATGTAGTCGAGAATGCCGTGGTTGGATTCGGTGATGTACTTCTGCACTTGATGCTGTTTCTGGTTGTAGAAGTTTGAGTAGGTGTTTTCCGTGCCGTTGACCAAACCGGTGCGCAGGCCCTGGTATACCACAGAGAAAATCATCGGTTGGGGGATGGCGCTCACGGCCTTGAATTGTTCTTCCAGCACGGCCGAACTCTGCACCCGGAACTTCAAGCCACGGGCATCCTCGGGTACACGCAGTGGTTTGTTGGCCGACAACTGCTTCATGCCGTTGTGCCAATAGGCCAGGCCAGTGACGTTCTTGCTTTCCATGGACTTGAGCAGTTTCTGGCCTTCCGCGCTCTGCTGGAAGCGGTCCACCGCGGCAATGTCGTTGAACAGAAACGGCAAGTCGAACAACTGCACGGATCGGGTGTACTGATCGAACTTGGCCAGCGAGCGCGCAATGATCTGCACGTCACCCAGCAGCAGCGCTTCCATCTCCTTGTCATCGCCAAACAACGTGGAGTTGGGATACACCTCGACCTTCACCCGGCCCGGCAATCGTTCATCCGCCAGTTTCTTGAACATCAACGCGCCCTGGCCCTTGGGCGTTTGCTCGGCCACGACATGGGAAAACTTGATCACGATCGGTTCAGCCGCCATGGCTGAGCCCAGCAGGCTGAAACTCAAGGTACAGACGAGCGCTTTGCAAAGAGGTTTTAGCATGGTGAGGCTTCCCTTTTATTGGTCGACGGTGCGACACGCAGGCTTAGCCCGACAGCGCAGTGGCGAGGGAACAAATGCCCTCGCCGCTGCGCCTGTCTTGAGTCGGGGCTAGCTCATCCCCAACCAGTTCGGCAAGGCCAGCGAGATCCATGGCACATAGGTAATCAGCATCAGGAACGCCAGCAGGATCATCAGCCATGGCATAGCTGCGCGGATGGTGGCGGGCAGCGACATGCCGGTCACCGCCGAGGTGACGAACAGGTTCAGCCCCACCGGAGGCGTGATCAGGCCGATCTCCAGGTTCACCACCATGATGATGCCCAGGTGGATTGGGTCGATGCCCAGTTGCATGGCGATAGGGAACAGGATCGGCGCCAGGATCAGGATGATCGCCGAAGGCTCCATGAACGCACCGGCAATCAACAGCACGATGTTCACCACCAGCAGGAAGGTCACCGGCGTCAGCCCGGCATCGATCACCCAAGCGGTGATTTGCTGCGGCAGTTGCTCGGTGGTCAGCACATGGGCGAAGAGCATGGCGTTGGCAATGATGAACATCAGCATGATGCTCAGCTTGGCCGATTCGAGCAGCACTTTGGGCGTCTCACGGAACGTGAGGTCCTTGTAGACGAACAGTGCGATGAAGGCCGAATACACCGCCGCCACCGCAGCCGCTTCGGTGGGTGTGAACATCCCGGAATAGATCCCGCCGAGGATGATCACCATCAGCAGCAGACCCCAGAGGGCCTTGCGCGCCGTGGACAGCCATTCGCGCAACGTCGCCCGAGGCAGGGCCGGCAGGTTTTTCTTCACAGCGACGATATAGATCGCCACCATCAACGATAAACCCAGCAGCAGGCCCGGGATCACCCCGGCCATGAACAGCTTGCCCACCGAGGTTTCGGTCGCGGCGGCGTACACCACCATCACGATCGACGGCGGAATCAGGATGCCCAAGGTGCCGGCGTTGCAGACGATGCCGGCGCCGAACGCCTGTGGATAACCCGAGCGCACCATACCGGCAATGGCGATGGAACCGACCGCCGCCACCGTCGCAGGGCTTGAACCCGACAACGCGGCAAACAGCATGCACGCCAGTACCGCCGCAATCGCCAGCCCGCCACGGATATGCCCGACGCAGGCGTTGGCAAAGTCGATCAGGCGTCGCGCCACGCCACCGGTGGTCATGAACGCACCGGCCAGCAGGAAGAACGGAATCGCCAGCAGTGTGTAGTGCTCAGAGGTTTCGAACAGCTTGATCGCCAGGGAGCGCACTGAGTCCGGGCTGAAGAAAATGATGGTCAGCGAACCGGCCAGCCCCAACGAAATGGCGATGGGCACGCCGATAAACATCAGCACGAACAGCGCCACGAACAGGAAGGCAATGGTCATGGCTTGTCTTCCTCGTGTTCAGTCAATTTGATGGCTTCGGCCGCTTCATCGGCCAGGCCCAGGCCGGTCTGACGATTCATCAGGATGCGCACGAGAATTTCCGCGAAACGGATAAACACCAACGCAAAACCCACCGGCACGATCAGGCCGATGTGCCATTGCATGATGCCGAAGTGGCCCAGGTCCTCTGCGCCGATCTGCGCGATCATCAGGGTATTGATCCACTCGTAACTGGCGACGGCCAGCAGCCCGGCGTAAGTCAGGCAGCACAGGCAAGCGATCACGCCGATAAAGCGTTGTACCGGTTTGCTCGCCAGTTTCACCAGCGCATCCACGCCGATATGCCCGGCCGTGCGCACGCCGTAGGACAACCCGAAAAAGATCAGCCAGCCAAACAGGGCCTTGGTCAGCGAGCTGCTCCAGGTCATGGCCTGGGCCATGCCCATGATGCTGTCACCAATGGCGAACGCCGGCTCACTGGCGGCTGGCCAGTTGTCACCGAGGCTGTAAAAAACGGTGTAGAGGTTGTTGAGCACCACATAGACGAAAGTAACCAGCGTCATGGCGGCCAGAAGAAAGGCAATGAAACCTTCCTCGAAGTGTTCCCAGATGCGCCGAAGGGCGTTCATGGATGACATCTCCTGCAGGGGGGACGACCGGCCGGCGCTGCCAGGGCGGCAGCACCGGCCAACCCATTACTGAGCCTTGTTGGAGGCTTCGGCGGCTTTGATCAGATCAGCACCGATGTCACCTTCAAACTTCTTCCACACCGGCTTCATCTTGTCGCGCCACTCGCCGCGCTCTTCAGGCGTGAGGGTGATGATTTCGGTGGTCTTGGCGTCCAGGATGCGCTGCTTGTCTTTCTGGTTCAGTTGCGCCGCCTCGTTGTTCACGTGGGTGGTGACTTCAACCAGAATCTTGTCCAGTTCGGTACGGATGTCAGGTTGCAGGCCGTTCCAGAACTTGGTGTTGGTGATCAGCATGTAGTCGAGTACACCGTGGTTGGACTCGGTGATGTACTTCTGTACTTCATGCATTTTCTGGCTGTAGATGTTCGAGTACGGGTTTTCCGCACCGTTGACCACGCCAGTCTGCAGGCCTTGGTAGACCTCGGCGAAACTCATTTTGCGCGGGTTGGCGTTCACCGCCTTGAACTGCTCTTCCAGCACGGCCGAGGCCTGCACGCGGAACTTCAGGCCACGGGCATCCTTGGGTTCACGCAGTGGCTTGTTCGCCGACAACTGCTTCATGCCGTTGTGCCAATAGGCCAGGCCGGTGATGTTCTTGCTTTCCATGGACTTGAGCAGCTTCTGGCCTTCAGGGCTCAACTGGAAGCGGTCCACGGCGGAGATGTCATCGAACAGAAACGGCAGGTCGAACAACTGCACGGACTTGGTGTAGTGCTCGAACTTGGCCAGCGACGGCGCAATCATCTGCACGTCGCCCAGCAGCAGGGCTTCCATTTCCTTGCCATCGCCGAACAGCGAGGAGTTGGGGTACACCTCGACCTTCACTTTGCCTGGCAGACGCTCTTCCACGAGCTTCTTGAACATCAGTGCGCCCTGGCCCTTGGGCGTTTGTTCGGCTACTACGTGGGAGAACTTGATGACGACAGGATCCGCCGCCATGGCCGTGCTCAACGCACTGAGTGCCAGCGTACAGGCGAGCGCTTTCCAGATAGGTTTGAACATTGTGGGGTTTCCTCTTTTTTTTTGTATTTATCGTGCGGGCTCATTCAAAACACAGCGCACGGCGGACAGTTGCAAGTCTAGGCAGAAAAACAGTTTGCCGGGGGATTGTGACGGTCAGTGCGGGAAAAATCGCGAGTATTGGCTAACGCCTCAAAAGGGTGCGTTAGAGCCTTCCAGGGCTGGGGCGACAACCATCGGGACCGAAACAGGGCGAAAGGTTTCAGCCTGCAACCGTAACGGGGGTCAGGAAACCATAAAAGCGAAATAATGGCTACTGGCCTGTTCGCTGGCCACGCATCGGGTGTCGGGGGATTTAGCCTGGTGAGACGGCGAAATGCTCGGTCATGGCCTTGTGATGTTACTCCTCGCTGCGCCAGAATCCCCGCGCCCGTCTCGATATGGGCCCAGGAAGCCTGGAACGCTTTTCAACCCCACAAGGATTTACGGATGATCGATTTCAACAACAAAGGCTTCTTCAAGCTCAAGCAGAACGATGAATTCGCCGAACGCGTAACAGCCCTGCTGCTGGATGGCGAACAGGTCATCGACGCCTATAAGTCCATGCGCGACGGCGTAGTCTTCACCAACAAACGCATCATCGCGGTGAACGTGCAAGGCATCACCGGCAGCAAAAAAGACTTCACTTCTCTGCCTTATAAAAACATCGTGGCCTACTCGGTAGAAACCTCCGGCACCTTCGACCTGGATTCGGAACTGGAGATTTACTTTTCATCCCTGGGCAAGGTGAAGTTCGAATTCACCGGCAAGACGGGCATCGTCGAAATATCGAAGCTGATCTCCAGGCATCTTTTGGCCTGATGTCAGTGACCCTGAATGAATACGGAAACTCGGGGGGTGAAGTGGCGCCTGTTACGTTGAGCGTTCAAGCGCAGGGTGACAGCCACATGCCACTTCAATGAGGGGCATGTGGCGAGTCCTTCGGGACCGTTCATTTGCAGTACATGTCGGTCACTATTTTGCTGCTGGAGTTGTCGGTAACCACAGTGAGACGATCACTTCTCAAGTCCTTGGTCATGACTACTCCAGTGACCCTGACCGCTTCCAGGTTCAGTTGCGATACGTACTCTTCTTCGGACAGAGCCGTTTCACCCATCCCTCCTGGTTTCAACTCCTTGGCTTGCGCGACCTTGTCCGCGCTGCAAGGCTCGCGTCCTGCCGCGAAAGCTTGAAAAGTCATGCCGCTCAATAATAGGGAAAGAGCCAGCAGGGTCGGTTTAGTGGGACAGTATCTTGTGTTCATCATGAACTCCTTGCGGGTCATCGAAGATTGGCTTCGCGTACTTGCGAGGCTGGATCAGGTTAGAAGTGAGCCGCAGTGAGGACCACTGTCATATCTGACAGTAGCCAAGACCTGATGGAAGTAAGTGAATACGGATTTTGTATTGGAACGCTATAAGCGAAAGCCCGCCACACATCCCCTGTGGGAGCGAGCCTGCTCGCGATGACGGCGGCCCATCCAACATCACCGTTTCAGACAGACCGCTATCGCGAGCAAGCTCGCTCCCACAG